>Ga0307515_10020381_pt1 | contig 11833 bp, 1 predicted proteins | sample 17_EM_MG_FD_194513 | JGI IMG/M metagenome (GOLD analysis project Ga0307515, IMG submission 194513) | Populus trichocarpa ectomycorrhiza microbial communities from riparian zone in the Pacific Northwest, United States - 17_EM | ecosystem: Host-associated > Plants > Roots > Unclassified | place...
CTAAGATAGAGTTTTTCCTATAGAAGGTATTAGCCTGCGTGGACCCACTAGGGGGACCGGGACGGGCGGTAAATTGAATTTATTATTAATAACGTACTAGGAATAAGAAATGGCCTAAATATCTTAACTACGCTTAATCTACTACTCTAGTCTAAGGTACGCGTATGGCGTAAAAAGGGAGAATAGTTAGGCCCACATTAACTTATTATAATTAATAGTTAAACTTATACTATTTAGATACCTTACAGACCCACTTAATTCTGTTTAACTATTATTAAGCCTTACTACAAAGATAATAATTTTAAACCTTTATAGGATGCTATAAAAGATGCCCTAAAGGAGAGCTATAATTAATAAGCTCTAAAAGGCGACCATAATTCTAATATAATTGTAGTAAATACGCCGTAACTATAACGCAGTAGAGGTCGCCTAAAAGGATTATAAAATCGCTAATATCTTATTAATTTTAAAGAGTAATTTATTGCCGCCATTAAGAATGGAGTTAAGCTATTAATGACCTTTATAACAGCCAAGAAGAAGGCTAACTTTAAACTCGTAAAATAACTCTAAAAGGAAGGTTATATTATAACTCTAGGAGTTCCTTTCTAAGCATCTAATAAGTAGGAGATCGATGGTCTTATTATAAGAGGAGTCTTTAAATTTAAGAAGTATAACCCTACTAAATTTAATAGAGTCCGCATCTTTAAGTTAAGAATAGTTAATAAGATTAAGGGCAAAGCTACTAACGCCCCTTTTAAGAAATTAAGGCTTATTATTTAAGGTTACAACAATAATAGTAAAAAGATAATTCTTATATAATCTTCTATAATTTAATAAGCTAGTTAGCAAGTTATTATTATATTAGCTCCCTCCTTAATAAAGAATAAAATAGTGGTTTATTTATAAAATATTACTTAAGCCTATACCCAATTAGAGACGCACCTTTAGCGCTTAATATTAGTATACCTTCTAGAGCAAATTCGCCACTAGTATCCTAAAGATATAATTATAGTTATACTTAAGCTATTATATAGAATTGCAGAGGCAGAAACTTACTAATGGGCTACCTATAGCAAGCACTATAAAGAAAAGCTTTTAATAACTACTTCTATATTTAACCCCTACTTTCTTATTATAACTATAGGAACTCTATTTAAAATCATTAGTATATAAACTAACGATATAATTATCTTAGGAGACGACCAATTCTTAGCTCTTAAAAGAGATAAGCTAGTAAAGGCAAATCTTATAGCAAAGCCAAAAGAAAAGCTTAATTTAATAACACTATTACTCTTTAGTAAGTGCATCCTCTCCCTAAATAAGGATTCTATTGCTTTACGCCAGAAGGGTTAAGGTAAGAAGATCGACGTTATTAACGTTAATTCTCTAAAGTAAAGATATATAGAGTAACGCGCTCGCGGAGCTTATATTGCTTCTATCTATTAACCTAAGGCTTTATTTAATCTCTCTATTACCGCCTAACACCAAGAACTAACTAAGGATAACGTTCTTGCCCTAAATAAACGTCTTTTTTAGTAAATAAACCATCTTAATCGGGGACTACTCTACGTGCCTATTAATCTCCCCACCACTAAGCTCTTTATATTTATTAATAGATCGTTTATAAATAATAAAGATTTTAGCTCCTAGTTAGGATATAAGATTATTATCGCGAACAAATCTACTAGAGAGAATGCCTTTATAATCCACAGTAATTTTATTTATTAGAGCTTAACCAAGAGTAAGTATATTACTTAAAGCGTTCTAGCGTTAGAGATATATAGAATAGTTAGCGGAGTTAATATAGTAATCGTAATTAGAACTACCCTAAAAATAATTATAGATTAACTTAAACTTCCTATTATCCCTATAATCGTATATACCGACTTATATTCCCTCTATAAGTATTTAGTTAAGCTTAGTACCACAAAAAAGAAGCGCCTTATAATTAATATTGTAATACTTTAGTAATCCTATAAGCGTTAAGAACTTTTTAAGATTTAATAGATTAATGGCTAAGATAACCCGGTAGATATAATAATAAAGGCGAACCTAAATAAGGCATTAGAGACGTTTATTAATATAAATACTCTATATATATAAGTTAAAGGTTAGGTTAAAAGGGAGTTCCTAGAAATTTCTTAGTTATATAAGGTCTTAAGATATCCAGGAACTTTAACCGGCGGTTAAAGTTATCTAATTAGTTAGATTCTGCAGACCCTAACTTAACCCAGCTAATTAGGATTTTCTATCCCCGGGATAGAAAATCGCTATTAGCTCGCTTATTACTAGCGCCTTAGCGGCCCTCTAAACAAGATACCTACCTACGACTCCTAAATAAGAAAGCACCACATACTAAGAGGCAAATTTTGGGACAGCGAGACTTATATTGCGATAGCAATAGTAAGTAAGGAGGATTAATATTTATTTCGCTAGTTAAGCGGTATATATATATAGATGGCAACCATAAAAGAAAAGTTGCCAGTGTTGGGAATAAAGGCAAGTGGTCACTATGTAAGGTATATTGCCGTCATGTGTCGCCGCGGCACTAGCGTGGCGAGGAGCCTTAAGCTCCTCGCCCTCCCTTATAAATATAACAATAAATTATCATCATACTATCTACGAACCGTAGCTACGTAATATCACCTTATGTAACTAACATAAAGAGACTAAGCAAGGCTTAAGTTATGTACTAAAAAGATACTATAGATATAGTAAGAAATTATAGTCAATAGAAAGTAAAAAGCTATTAGAGTATATAGTATAGGACTATAAAATAGAATTAAAACTAGGAATAAGTCTAAGGTTCTTTCCAATCTATAAGCTTACTGAAGAAGAAGGTAGAGTATTAAAAGAGTTTGTTTAAGAAAATCTATAAAAGGGATATATTAGACCATCGCAGTCATTAGCGGGTTATCCAGTACTATTTATACTAAAGAAAAATGGTAAACTAAGGCTGTATATTAACTATAGGCAGTTAAACAGCATTACCAGAAAGGATAGGTATCCTTTACCCTTAATTAGCGAAATCTAAGATAGGATAGGTAACGTATAAATCTTTACGAAGATAGATCTAAGATGGGCGTACTATTAGATTAGAATTAAAGAAGGTAATAAATAGAAGGTAGCCTTTAGGTCAAAGGAAGGACTATATAAACCATTGGTTATACAATTTAGGCTTATAAACGTACTAGCGACATTTTAAAAGCGTATTAATAATATATTAGGAGAATACTTAGATGAATTTATTATAGTATACCTTAATAATATTATTATCTACTTAATAAGTAAGGAAGAATATAAAGAATACGTTAAATAGGTCTTAAAGAGACTATAGGAAGAACAGATACTAGTAGCAATTAAGAAATGCGAGTTCTTTATAAGGAAGATTAATTATTAAACTAGGCTAACTTAGTATAAATCTAAAAAAGATTAAGGCTATAGTAAATTAGTAAGAACCAGAAAATGTTATATAGTTAAGGTTGTTTTTAGGGTTTTGCAATTACTATAGAAGGTTTATAGCGTAGTGGTTAAAAGATATTAAGCTATTTACGCAACTAACGAAGAAAGAAGAACTATGGGCATGGGGAGAGGAATAGAGAGAACTCTTTAAAAAAGTTAAAGAGTTGTTTACCTAGGAGCTAGTTCTTAAAATCTATTAACTAAGACTAGAGATAGTTATAGAAATGGATATATTAGACTATATACTAGGGGTATACTTTATATAAAAATATTAAGATAGATAGCACCCAGTGGCATACTATAGCAGGAAGATAATACTACCAGAATTAAACTATAACATCTATAATAAGGAGTTATTAAGTATAATTACAGTATTAAAGAAATAGAGAGCATTCTTATAAGGTATAGAGAAACTATTTATAGTTAAGACGGATTATAAGAACCTAATAGGGTTCCTAACGACAAAAGAACTTAATTAAAGACAGGTTAGATAGGCGGAGATGCTTATAAAATACCATTTTGAGATTTAGTATACTAAGGGTATAAACAACATAAGAGTAGATACTCTAAGTTAAAAAGCCGAATTATAAAGCGATAAGAAGCCATTAGGGGCTTTACTACAAAAAGACACAGACGGATTAATTAGGTATAATTACCCGAAGATTATAGCAACTTAAGGAGAATTAGACAAAGTTTATAAGTTACTAGAGAGCTTTTAGGCGCAAAGGATCCTAAAAGTATAGCTAGAAGATCTATAGACAGACATATACAAAAATCAAGAAGTAAAGTACATCCTAAGAAGCATAGTAGAGCATTTTATAGAAGATTTCTATAAGGGAATAACTTAAGGATATAATAGAGCCAGAGGCTTAGTGTTAAGACTTTAAAAGGAGTATATTATTAACGGAATCTAGGGCATAGCTAGAAAAGTAATAAAGGAGTATTTAAATTACTAAAGAAATAAACTAATAAGGTATAAGCTATATAGAGGGCTATAACCTATTAAAATACTAGAGAGACTATAGGAGGTTATATTATAGGACTTTATTATTAAGTTACCAAAGTTAAAAGATCCTATTACTGGACAAGAATATAATGTAATCTTAGTAATAATAGATAAGCTTACAAAGTGGGGATACTTTATAGCGTATATAGAAGAAATCTTAGTAGAAGATATCGCTAAAATCTACGTTAAAGAAGTATTTATAAGACATAGAGCACTAAGCAAAATTATATTAAATAGAGATTTAAGATTTGTAGCAGCATTCTAGGAGGTATTTTTAGCGGAATAAGGAGTTTAAACAGTAACTTCCACTATATATTATCCGCAGACAGACGGTTAAACGGAAAGATTAAATTAGACACTAGAATAGTATCTAAGGCACTATATCAATCACGTATAGAATAATTAAGTATTATTGTTACTAGTTATATAGTTTATATATAATGTAATACTACAGGAAGGGATAGGCATATTACTATTTAAGGCAAATTATGGATACAAGCTAAAAAAATTATTATTACTATAATAAGCGAAGAAAATAAGTAGTATAGCTAAAGAAAGAATAAAGACGTTAATAAATCTTTATATAGACCTTATGGAATTAGTAAAGAAAGTATAAGAAAGAATAAAAAGGTATTATAACGCTAAGAGATCTAAGGGACTAGATCTTAAGGAGGGAAATAAAGTATGGCTACTACACAAAAATTTTAAAAGTTAATGACTAAGTAAGAAGTTAGACTACGTTAGACTAGGACCTTTTGAAATTATATAAAAGATTTTATTAGTTATATTTAAGTTAAACCTACTAGCTAAAATAAAAATTTACCCTATATAGTATATCGCGATGCTAGAGCTAGTATATAGGAATATTAAGCTACTAGTCTATAAAGTAGATATATATAGAGAATAAGAGGAAGATAAATAGTAAGTTTTAAAGATCGTTAATTATAAGGACATTAACGACGAAATATAGTATAAGGTTAAGTAGATAGGCTATAGTAAGACTACCTAGGAACCACTAGAGAATTTAAAAAACGCTATAAAAAAGGTAAAGAAGTATTAAAAGAAATTAGGTTAGGCAGTATTAATAAAAAAAAGTTACTAAAAAATAAGTTACCTAAAGGGGACCTAAGAAGAACAGTTGCCGAACTACTTAGATTTATTTCCCTCTTAGTTAGAGGAAAATCCGTTTTTTTATTACTAAGTTCCTATAGACCCTATTTTATAAGTTTTTACTCCTTAAAATAAACCTTCTTACGGACCTTCTTAAGATAAATTAGTCGAGTGGACGCCGCGAGACAAGACTTAAGAGCCTATTGCTGAGCATCAGTAGTCTCTCGTTTAGCATTATAAGAACAGCGTAATTTAGTAAGAGTAATAGACAGTTTATTATTTAGCTATATAGCAGCAAATTAAATATAAAGCCCTAAGATAAATTAATTAGGGAACTAGACAACTATTTAGAATAATAGATTGCGTATATTTAGTATTAGAGATAGAGTAAACGTCGCAAGACGAACAAATATTCGCTTTAGTGCACTCTAAGTAAGAGGATGGTTATTATAAAGATGGGTTTACTAACGCAATATAAACTAACCCCTCTTTTAAGTAACGAGAACACGGAGACGGCATAATCTCACTAAAAGACACTATTATAGCAATAGTATAAATACAATAAGCAGTTAAGGAAGAAGAAATTGCTTTAGGTATAATAAGCAATAATATTAACTAAATTAATTAAACGGATATTACACCTCTAGTAAACGACTTGGAGATATTTAAAATCTTTAAGGACGAAGATAAAGAGGAGGGAGATAGTGTTACGGACGCTTTAAGTACAATATTATGACTACTAGAAGAGGAGTTGGAAGAAGCTAGTTAGTTAATTTAGGCACGGTCTAGGATAGAGCCGATAGAGCTATATGACGAGAAATAGTAGCCGAGGTCATATAACGTAATCTGTATAATTTATATAATCTATATAATCTGTAATAGAGTAGATAGAGTATACGTACCTTACGTATAAGGAGGATTTCTTAGGAGTATAGTTGTGTATTTAAGGACCTATAGTCCCTACCTAGATAGTTCCTTCCTTGTAGTAATTCTTAGAATATAATTAGAGTTAATCTGTTAGGCAACCACTCCACCAGTTATTATTACTTGTTGACTTTAACTTGCATCACCTACACACCTAGCCCAATAACGAGCCCATTATAGTTCTTACTATAAGGTTCCGTTACAATACCCCTATAAACTAAAATATAGACTAAAACCCTCTTGTTACCTAAGCTATAGATCCGCAACCTGCCTAAGTTATAAATCCGCAACCTACTTAAGTAAAAACCTACGGTAAGGAACTAACTAACCTAGCTAAGCTCTATACTAACGAATTTAAGTACAGCAGTAAAAATAATAACTTTAACTTTAAACTAACTATTTTTACGGACCTCTATTAGAAGGCTAATATTTCTAAATAGGAGTTTAGCCAAGCCTACTCTACTATACTGCGCGGCCTAGCACTTAACCACTACTACACCAACCTTAAGAGTAACCCCCTTGGTGTTCCCTTTAATAAGCTATATAAAGCTATACGTAACTACTTTAAGGGACCGGAATATAAGCGTAATATCCTTACCTAATAAAATGCAACTAAGTTACGGACCATAATGGATAAAAACACTAAAAAATTAACTATAAAGTGCCTGCAAATCCTTATTAAAGACCTCCGCCACCTATAGCACGGTCTTAATATTAGACTTTAAATAGACGACTTTCTGCATAATAAAATTATTATAGCTTGCTAGGAAGTAGAGCCCTATAAATATGCCTACTATAAGCCCGTAAACACCTTAACTGGCCTTATTAACGATTTACGGTCCTCTATTATAACGTACGAAGTCTTAAACCCGCTAGGTAGTACTTAAGCCTTCGTTACGGGCCTATAAAATCTATAAACTAACTTAGATACCTACTTTACGGACCGCTACTACCACTAGCAGCACCTGTATCAACCAGGTCCTACCTATAACCCCTATAGCAACTTCTATATAAAAGTATACCTCTATAGACAAACTAATTAGAGGTGCTTTATATATAGTAAGGAAGGATATTAGTTTATAAGGTATACTTAGGAAGAATATAACAAGTCTAAGAAGAGATTTAATAGACGAATTAACCAGTTTATCTTAGACTATAAAGGAAAGGAAGTAAAAAAGTCTCTTAACGAGTTAATAGAAGCCCTTATAATTGACTTTAACTTAAATACTTAGGAATAGAAGACCTTAGAGACGTTTCTAACCACTTTTGGACCTTTTACGGACGGCTAAGCCTTTAATATTATAACCGTATTAGCCAACCACTTCTTTATATATTTAATTACACCTAAAAATTAGCCCGTAAGTACACCTATTAGACCTATTACGGACGTTATAGACCGCGAATAGGACCTATTTACATATATTATTATAAAACGCTATACCCCTAAAGAATTCTATAGCGTTATAATTAATATAGGTGTGTCTAAGAAGTCTACTGTAGGTTATGGATAATACCTTATATATAAGACCACTATAAAGGATAATATAGACATTAATACTATGTAAACTAGGGCCGTAAATATCTAATTCGGCATTGGCTTAACCGCATTAATTAAATTAGTTAAAGTTAAGACTCTAATTAGCCCAGTTAACTTCTACATAGTAAAAGCGGATACCCTTTTTCTACTTTGTCTTATGGATATAAATAGGTTATAGGTATACTATAATAATATTACAGATACTCTAATAGGCCCCGTAACTACCCTAGAAAGTAAGTATATTACCTTACTAATTATATAATAATTTGGACACCCGTTCCTTATATAGGAAGAGACTCTATAGACGTATATTTAGGAATCTTTTAACTATAACCCGTGCTACCTCACTAGTACAGAAATCCACCGCCTATACCGCCGTTTTGGCCACCTATTAGCTAAAAAGCTATATAGAGTCCTTAAACGCTCTAGACACAATAATGTTAATAGGAAGGTAATTAACTACCTAACTAAATACTACTCCTACTGCTAGAAATACAGACGTTCTCTAGGCCGATTTAAGTTTACCCTTTATAAGGATCTTAACTTTAACTACTTAGTATACGTAGATATTATATACATTAACGGCAGCCTAGTACTATATATAATTAATAAGGCAACCCATTATTAAGCTGCCCGCTGGTTATAAGATATATCTATAAAGCACATATGGGATATTTCACGGACCTACTAGATTGACACATATATTAGACCTCCGCAGTATATTACCTACAACACTAGTAGAAACTTCATTAGTAAGGAATTCTAGTAGTATACTACGGCTATAGCTATATTAATAAAAGCTGTTCTAGTTAAGGCGTATTGGTCTATTAGGCTTGTTAAGCGAGCTTACCTAGCCTTATAAAGAGCTTACTAAATTATTATAGACGAATATAAGGATATTTAAAAGGAACTAGCTCTATAGATGGCTGTAAAAGCCGTTAATAACACTACTAGCCCAGACGGACTAGTACCTATCCTTTTAGTCTACGGAGCCTACCTAAAGATAAGTAACCTAAGCCCTCCTACCCTATCTATTACGGAATAAGTAGCTGTAATACGGAGGGTAATAGCCGAAATAGTTAAATTATGGGCTAAATAAGTAGTTAATAGCGCCCTATATTACCGTAACGGACTAAATACAACCTTAGTTTATAACCTTTTGCTTAATTCTAAAGTCCTTATATAGCGTAAAAGCGGTAATTAAACGGGACCTTACTATTTACTAGCCGTAGAAAATAAAACATGCTATATATAACTCCCTAGTAGACCAACTAGCTTTAGAAGCACATCCGTAAAACCCTACTTTTAGCCCAAAAACACCTATAACGTTAAGCTAGATAAATTAAAAGTAACTACTAAACCAGACGAACTAGAAGCGACTACCAAATTAGATAAACTAGAAGCACCCTTACCTACCCTAAAAGTCCCCTAGAAACCTACTAAACCTACTAAACCTGCTATAAAGTGTGGCTAAGGACGCCCCTAAAAGCACCCCATAACTAAAAACCCTATAATAAAGAATTACCTAACCTTCGCAGAAATATCTATAAGGCAATCTCCGCCTATAGATATATTAGTTCTAGTGTAGGAAACCCCGTTTACGGACTTATAACGTAAAGAGATTAACGGACTACTTAAAAAGGGTGTCTTTACAATTATAATGGAGAGAGACGTTCCGCAAGGCGTCTATATATTTAACTTACGCTTTATTAACAAAATTAAGCACCCTAGCACTAATAAAGCTTTTAAAAAATTAAGGCTTATTATATAAGCCTATAATAACTAAGAAAAGGACTTAGTCCTTATATAATTGCCCACAATTTAATAAGTCAGCTAATAGATTATACTTACACTTATGTCTAGATTACAGCAAATAAAACCTATAGCCCTCTACTTACAGGATATCTTATAAGCCTATATATAGTCTAATACCTACCTAAATAGGGATATCTTTATACAACTACCGCTTAAGCTTAATCTATAACTAGGAACAATTTTATAGGTTATAAAACTACTTTATGGAGTGCTAGAAGCTAGAAACTACTAGTTAAAAATATATCACTAGCATTACGTCCGTAAACTTATGATAGAATAGTTAACCTATAACCCCTACCTTCTATATACCCTATTAAACGGCCTTAGTATTATTAGACTCTAAATAGATAATATCCTCTTTTTAGCAGAATAGATTTAGCAGAATAGATATTTGTAGACGCTAAAGAGACTAAACTATAAGAAGCTAAGTTTTTAGCAAAGCTATAAGAGCAGTTAACTAAGTAAACCCTAATTAAGTTTAACGGAGGCTTAATTACACAAAAGGGCAACTTAATCTAGCTAACTTAGGAACGCTAAGCTTAAAACCTAAAGCTTATTATAGTAAAGCCTATAGACCTTACTAGTTCCCGTAGAGAGACCTATAAGACCATAAATACGAAGGACTAATACACTATATAGCGTGCAAGAGGCGCCTATATTGCCATAGTTTGCCAACTATATAATTACAGCACCTGTTGTACCAACCGCGTGCTTACGCATTCAATACACTAAGTACGCGTTTACGCGTTCGGTGTACCCACTCGCTTACGCGTCTAGTGCACTCCTAAAACACTAGCTAGTTAGGGGGGAGGTGCGTTAGTATATAGACTACGTAGCCTACCTTAATAGAATTGACAGTCACTACTATCCTAAAGAGCATACGATACTATACGTATTTCGTGCCCCGGGATATAACTTACTTATATTATTAAGTTAATATAAACACTAATTAGTAAGCGCGCACAGATCAGCAATTACTTAATACCTCCCACCGAGCGATATATAACAGCGACCACCCGTTTAGACTCCTAGTACGACCTATTAGAAGGTCGGAAGTCGGGGATTACGGACTATCACTAACTCTGTATACTTATTTAAGTCTTAGTACGGTTTACCGGAAGTTATAAACGCAAATATAGACCTATACGGAACCCCCTACCCTTAACCTACCCTTAAACCTTAAACCCCTATTCCTACTATACCCTCTTTTAATACCTCTAACGTCTTTTTAGACCCCTTTTAGAGACCCCTTACCCTCCTACAAACCGTTACGGACCTGTTAATTACCTTTACGGACCGTTATGGAGACCTCCTACCCTTTTGCGAACTACTACGGACCTATTAAAACCCCTTACGGAAACCCCCTACCCTCCTACAAACCGTTACGGACCTACTAACCGCTTTTACGGACCCTATAAGACCTCTGCTACCCGCTACGTACTACACTATACTACACAGTATGGTAGATATTAGCAAGTAAGTCAGCAAAGGTTAAAAGAAGTAGAGATAAGGAGTCGACGTTATGTCTATAAGCGACGTTAACAACTATATTAAGTTTAAAATCCTTAAATATGGATACTTTAAGCTTATAAATAATAACCTATAGGAGCAATACTAGGAAGACTTTGCGGACTTTACGGAAGCTATTTTTAAGACTTATAACCGTATAGCTACCTATAACTTACGAACCCTTTTACGTTATTAAGGTGTATGGGTTAATAAGTAAGCTACTATTGCACAGTCTTTATATAACACACTATGTAAAAAGGACTAAACGGAATAGACTAAAGAGGAGACCCTAGACTATATTAATACTAATAGATTCTTTGCCTCTTAAAAACCTAACTGGATCTCTAGTCTTATAGGACCTTTAATATATATAAATCTACTATTGCCTAGAGAAATAGGACTTTTGCCATATATAACGTTAAAGGAAGAGACTATTAAGACGTCAGATAAGGACAAGACTTAGCTAGGCT
>Ga0307515_10020382_pt1 | contig 11832 bp, 7 predicted proteins | sample 17_EM_MG_FD_194513 | JGI IMG/M metagenome (GOLD analysis project Ga0307515, IMG submission 194513) | Populus trichocarpa ectomycorrhiza microbial communities from riparian zone in the Pacific Northwest, United States - 17_EM | ecosystem: Host-associated > Plants > Roots > Unclassified | place...
TACAAATTAGAATATTTGATTTCGCAATATAAGATATTTATTTGATTATATTATTGAATTTATTTATTAAATTTAAATTTTTATTCAATCAAATGATAATAGAAATAGAAACAAAATTGAATAAAATAAAATGAAAAAATATCATGCAAGGATGCATACACTAAAAATATTTATAAAAAAAAATATTTTTTTAAAAATAAAGTTCATGAAAAATGTAAATATTCTGGTTCTTGGTAGGCAAATTTGTTCATCTGGTTCTGTGGTTTTCACTCTCAAGCAACAACAATTCTAATTCAATTTCGATGGTTAAAAGGGTGAATTTGTTCCTCTGGTTCTATTTTAGCTTTTTTTGTTCCTATTTGTCTGGGGCATCTATAGTAAATATTGTGTATTGTTGAGGGTTCTTTTTCCTCCTTTGTTAGGTTATTTCCTTCTATATGCCCTGTAATTTATTGCTACTGTTGGGTCATTTGTGTAAGTTATTTTTTATTTTCTCTCTCTTCACATGTGTTTATTTGTGTTGTTGCGGTTATTTTTTAAATAACTTTTCATGCTGAAATACATGTTAATGATATTTTTTTTATTTTTTAAAAATTATTTTTAATATCAGCACATCAAAACGATCCAAAACATATAAAACATATTAAATTTTAATATAAAATAAATTTTGAATTTTTAAAAAATATAATTTACATCGCGTTTCCAAACAATTTCTAAAAATTATTGAACAGATGCTGCTCATCCAATATTCAATGTTGTTTCGAGGAAAATTAAAAATTCATTCATGCAGAGACGTTTGGCAAAATAGATTGGGCGTCGTTTGTTGTTTGTATGATGTGGCAGAATTAGGATTGGTGTGTTCTTTTAGAGTGCTAATATGTAAACCCATAACTTCTAATATGTCCAATTGATTTATGGTCTTCCTTCGCCGGAAAAAAAGGGGCTTCGCCGGAAAAAAAAAAAGGGGGGGGGGGCATGTGACATTGAATTTGTACCGGCAAGTTGCCTAGTTAATTCATTCTGCTCCCGTGTTTCAAATGACAAGTCGCAAATTCATCAAGACATGTCGTCCAAAAACCACGAAAGCTGCCTCGCATTCTGCAGAGTGCAGACTGCACTGTATTTTGGCAGGCACGAAGTAAACGACAAGTCGTTGGGCAGGTCTCTTTTCTTGTGATGTCTCTCACTTGTTTTGCTTGTTCCATGTAAAACGACACCGTTATAATTGATTTAAAAGTTGAAACAAATAATCTCCTCTCTCTCAACAGTTTATAACTCATGCCTGCTTCAGCACAATAACATCAGTGAGCACCGAAAAGAAGCAGCCGCAGCAGCCATCGAAGCAAAGCCTTCAAGGCTACAGCAAAGAGGAGCGAAGATTTAATAAGAAAAGAATGGGAAAGAAAACGAAGAAAGTAGGCAAAGGTAAAGAGAAAACAGAGAAAAAAACAGCAAAAGCCGAAGAAAAAAAAGCTCGCAGAGAAACCAAAAAACTCTCTCCTGAAGATGACATCGACGCCATTTTGGTAATTCATTCTCCTTCAATTATTTTATTTTAATAACCATCATCATCAAATTTATCTTATTTCGCTAAAAAAATATTGATGGTTTTTTTTTATAGCTCAAGCTTCAATTATTATTAGAAGAGATGATCTCTTTCGTGTTTTGACAGTTGAGTATACAAAAAGAAGAAGCTAAGAAGAAGGACGTCCATGTGGAGGAGAATGTAGCAGCACCGTCTCCTCGATCCAATTGCACGGTAGTGACTCTTTTCTTCAGCAATCAAATCTTGCCTTTCTATGTTGAAATGTTTATATTTTGTGTTTATTGATTGGTGTGCGTAGTTAAACATTAATCCCTTGAAAGACACGGAATTGATACTTTATGGAGGTGAATTCTACAATGGTAGCAAGGTTAGATCTTTTAACTTAACTTTTTTTTCTTTTTCTTTTTCTTTTTTTAAAATTTCGGTAAGGATAACATGATGTGATTGTGGATTGATGTAGACATTTGTGTATGGTGATCTTTATCGTTATGACGTGGAGAAGCAAGAATGGAAGTTGGTATCGAGCCCTAATAGTCCGCCTCCACGGAGTGCTCACCAGGCGGTTGCTTGGAAGAATTATCTTTACATATTTGGTAAGTGATGAAGTCTGAAAGCTTGATTTTATTTATATGAAAATATTTAAGCTTGATTGCTTTATGTTCATTATGCATGTTTAGCTGAATTTATTTGTTGTTAGGTGGTGAATTCACTTCCCCGAACCAGGAGCGCTTTCATCACTACAAGGTGAAGCTTTGGTCATCTGTTTTCCATTATATATATTGGCAAATCTGTTTTGTTAATAGCTCACCTAGAATTCTGATTTTGGTTATATTTATTGTTGTAGGACTTCTGGATGTTGGACTTGAAAACAAATCAATGGGAACAGCTAAATTTCAAAGGCTCTCCAAGTCCACGTTCAGGTCATCGAATGGTTGGTTCAGCTCTACTTAAATTCGTGCACTACTTATTTCAGTAATAGGGGCATCATCTTTAACTTTTATTTGTAGGTTAGCTCTTTTTTTTTCCTTTTCATTTTCCTTATAATCAAGGATGTATGACACTCCTTGGATTTTGACTTGGCCAGAAACTGGGTATGAAATTGAGTTTTGGTTAATTTCTTATCATACATTTACTTTGTCTGTTATTAATGTAATGTTATTTGTATCTAGAGCAATGCTGATCGAACATATTAATGAGGTTTTGATTTTGGATCATGCATTATTTATGATAGCTAAAGATCTTGAATTGACATCAGGTGCTAAATATGGTCGTCACTGTGCTGATACAAAAGCCCTCTCTTCTTTTAAGAACTATCTCACTATTCATCTTGTTGCTACCGGATTATCTTAATAAACAAATCTTAGTATAGTCTGCATCTCATGTGTGTTTTCCCACTTTGGGGTTCTGCTGCAGGTTTTACACAAGCACAAAATTATTCTTTTTGGTGGCTTCTATGACACTCTCAGAGAAGTGAGGTTGTGATATGTTTTTGCTTCATTTAACAATTTTCTTGTCAGTTAATTATTAGCTCATGCTATCTGTGCTATCTGTCTGCTTGAATTAATACACTCTTCTGCACATCATTGTGAGGAATTCTCTGCAGAGGCCTGATTTCTTTTGACATATTTCTGTTCCTTTAAGTGCTTGTAACCTGTTTATTGTTTAGTCTATTTATGATTATTTTGCATGGTTACCTTGCAAGGGAAATAAGTGAAATAGCTTCATAAAGTTTTAGAAACTTACATTGCATGATCTGCCGTCATGCTGCTAGCCTCCATTGCAATTATTTTAAAGGATGCACGCAGACAGGGTCAATGTAACTGCAGAATCTATAAAGAATCAAGCACGTGATAGCTGAATTAAGTTAGAAAAGTGGCTTTTGTTCTACATGCTGCTTAAGTTGGGTTGAAGAGAAATAGGTTGGCGTGTTTGGAGTTTCAATGGTCGTTGAAAAAGTTTCAACAGAAGTTATCTAGAAATCTTCTTTAGTTGAAGGGGCATCTTGTTGATACCATTCACAATTAAGCCATATATTGCAGATTCTTCATTTATGAGAATGAAGTATTCTATATAACAACTCACTGTACAGGATTCTATATGTATCTATCATAATTTGATATGGCACATGCTCTAATTATAAACAATTCGCAAGATAACTTGATTGTTTATAACTTATAGATCTCAATATGATAGGTGACTCCCATTTAAAGTCCTGGTACTATCATCTATCTTATTGGCCACACTGTTAAGTGCTCATCTTTTTCCCCACGAAAATTTCATAATTCCAACTGTAGAGGATCGTTCATGTTTCACTTGAACTCAAGATTTTGACAGAAAGTGGCCAGATCAAGATCCCCAGGCTCTTTGTAGTCTTTTTTTTTTTATTATTATAAAATTATTGTGGTTCTGATTGTTGTTTGCAGTGTGTGCTATCGATGACGTTTTAATATGAAATTGAAAACTGTTCAGTTTCATGTTCTTTGGTTGGGTTTAATTTTCCATCTGAAATGTAATAACAATTTCTTCAAATCTGTCGATTGATCCATAATTGGATGGTTGATGGAGCTTTTCTTTCCATATCTGCAGGTATTATAATGACCTACACATCTTTGACTTGGATCAATTCAAGGTGAATATATTTGGCTCCTCATTTGCTGGACACCTATTGTATCTAAAAAATAATTAAAAAAATTGTTCATATCATGCTTTTGATTTTTTTGTTTATATTCTTTCGTTTTTATGCTAAAAGTAATGTGTATTGGTGCATTGTAGTGGCAAGAAATAAAACCAAAGCTTGGAGCCATGTGGCCAAGTGCACGGAGTGGTTTCCAGTTTTTTGTTTATCAAGATGAGGTAATTCAAAATGCTACTGGGACATACTTTTCATCATATTTAATTTGCTTTCAAGGTGATATTTATCTTAGAAGACAAGCATAATGTGAAATGTCTTGAGCTTTACATAAAATGAAAATATTGAAAAAGTTTCTTGATTTATTATATAAATGAAGAAATTTGGGAGAAAATATGCTTTGTGTGAATGTGGTGGGATAAAGATGCAATAGTTGGTTGTATTGAGTAGCACCTACTGGCATTTGAGAAAAAAATGAAGTACAGTGCATAATTCTGAAACTAATGTTGAGAAAATATGCAGAAAGAAAAAGATTTAAATTGCAGAATAAAGACAATTAATGTATGTAAGTCCTAAGAAAGTAAATTAAAGATGTTTGCTACCTCATTTTCATGAGTAGGATTTTAAATACAAGTTGAGATGAGTATAAAGATCAATGCCAGGTTCTTTTAGTATAGATTTTTTCCCATCCACCCCCTTCCAAATCTATAATTGCTGGAAATGATTGAAAATTTCTCATATAGTTTCTTTGTTTAACTATTGTTAATTGGTTGTTGATCTGTTGATACTTATAATGTGTTTTGCTAGCACTGAAGACTGATAGCCTTGAAAACAAGAATCTATTGACTGCTTGATTTCATATATCCTTGTTATGTTATCATGGATTTTCTATTAACACATCATGCACAATGTGTTATATTGGGTGCTTTTTCCTTGATATTTGTCCTTGTATGAATTTGGGGCTATTGTTACTTTCCCAGTTACAAGGTTGAGGGGTAGAGCTGAATACATTTTGCTGAATACCTTTTCATTGCAGGTTTTTTTATATGGTGGTTATTCCAAAGAAGTTTCATCTGATAAGAGCATCTCAGAGAAAGGAATTGTTCATTCAGATATGTGGTCCCTTGATCCTAGGACCTGGGAATGGAACAAGGTTGATTTTTTTTCCTTTTCCTTTTCTCCAATAGATCAAAGTTTCCCTTTATGGTGAATGTATATTGTTGTCCTTTTATACTTTTTTTTTCCTGGTGATAGGTAAAGAAAAGTGGGATGCCTCCTGGTCCTCGTGCTGGATTTTCCATGTGTGTTCATAAAAAGCGTGCAATGTTATTCGGAGGTGTAGTGGATATGGAAATGGAAGGTAAATTTCTTTCTTTGTGCATGTGCTTGTAAGTAAGCTACTATTTGAATTGGCACTCCTTCTACCTTTTTATCAAGCTCAGTTTGGTCTATCTTCTTCCTTGACTTTCTATTGTTTATTTTTCTGAAATTCTTCACCATCTTTGAATCATCCGTGCAACGTTTGTCTACAATTTGAGTAACTCTAAATCCAAACTTTTATGTTTTTCCATGATTTTTTTGTCATAGACACGGTCCAACCTCCAAACATGTTGTGAATGTTTTCGGGCAGCAAAAATGCATGTATCCTGGAAAACAAATACTATCTTTTCTGTCATTAATTTGACACCTTTTTCTGGAATGTTCTTTCTTTGCCATTCTCATTCCCTTTTGTGAAGCTGAGTTAACTAAGCAGGATGATGACCTCCCCCCCTATTTATGCTTGAAGAGAGGCAAGGGGCCATCTAGCAGTCTACCTAGATACAAGCTATTGATATGCTGTTTAAGTAAATGTCATTCGATATTTCTTGCTTAATTGAAACAACCACTTACAATGAAATGAATGAAATCTGCTTGTTCAGCATCTGCAGTTATCCTGTTTTAAAACATTTAGATTTCAATCTATACTCGCTAGCCCCTCTTCATACTTTTGCTTTTCCCATGATAGTCATTGTTTTCTTGTAATTTTTTTTTTATCATTGCAGGTGATGTAATGATGAGCTTATTCTTGAATGAACTTTATGGCTTCCAATTAGACAACCGTCGCTGGTAATCTCCATCTTAAGTTATTTTCAATTGGTTGTATTAGTTGTTTGCAATGCCCTTTTGGACATATGCACTTGAAATTTTTTGCAGGATATATCTTGCTTATTTGCTAAGAACTCAGTCACCACAATGCACAGGCTTAATCAGAATAACAAATTATGTGCTCACAGCATAATATCATAATAACATGGAGGGTTGCAAGATCCATCCCCCCACCTCTTGCCATGAGACTGTCCTCCCTACTCTGTATATATGTATATTTGATTATTCTGAAATAAAATTAGGAAACAAAATTAACTTGTGTGGCATATGGAAACAAATACATCATGTAGTGCAGTGTATTTTCTTATAATCAGATGCTGCATTTGCATATAGGTATCCATTGGAGCTGCGGAAGGAGAAGTCTACAAAAGATAGGGTACGTTCACACTCATAACTGTAAATGATGCTGTTGACAACATAACTGCATATAAAAATCATTATGTTCATGCTTGTTCTCAAATGACTGTTGGTGATATTATTTTTGTTGTCATAAATGAACAAGATTAATCAAGGATTTGCAGTAGGATCGTGAAATTAATGAAAGCTTTATGTGATATCTTAGAGGGAATTTGTTTGATGGCTTGGATCAGGCTTAGTGAATAAATAGCCCTTTTTTGACCTTTACATAGGATGCCCAAATCTTGACACTTGTCCTTTTCTCTGCAATCACAAACCAATGCCACTTGTCACTTAATTGGTGGACAACCACCAATCTTCCTTATTGATGGCTAAATCCTTTCCGCTACAAATAATCCCTTGCTTCTCTATGATGGGCTTTTGGCTCATTCCAGTCTTTTTCTCGCTATACTTTTCTTACAGCCCCCCGAACTCTCAAGCCATCCACAACATCAATAATACACTTAGCTAGCAGTCACTATTGCTCTGGGCATTGTGCTGACCTACTAATTCACAATACTCTGATTTGCAACAAGTATATCCTCAACTGCCAAAATTTTTGAACTCTTCAGGTATTGGTTGTTCCCTGTCCTTCAACTCTAATTTCCAAAATATTTGTTAGCTAATATCACAACTATTGCTCTGGGCATTGTACTCACCAACTAATTCACAATACTCTGATTCGCCACAAGTATATCCTCAACTGCCAAAATGTTTGAACTCTTCAAGTATTGGTTGTTCGCTGTCCTTCAACTCTAATCCAAAATACTTGTCAGCTAATATCACACTGCAAAAATCCATGCATCTATTCAATTTTTGCTGCTTCCTATTTGCTGAAGTGATCCTCCTTATTTCTGCTTATTATAATCATGTTTTTATGTTACCTGTGAATTAATAACTTATAATTTGTTAATTTTAGATGACTTCTGTTGTAATCTGCTTTGCATTGGTTCTTTGCAGTCAAAAAAGAGTTCCGAACAAAGGACTACTAGTTTTGATAATAAGAAATATTCAAATGATATGGGGGAGGAGCCTACCCCAAATGATCCAGATGAGAACCTAGAGTACCATGAAGAAGCAGAAAATATAGAAAGCAGCATTGATGAAATATCTCACAATTTGACCAGAAAAATTACCGTAATTGATGGCAGTTTGTCGGCTGCCAAATTAGATGGGAAACCTGGAACATCTGAAGCTAAACAAATTCTGCAAAATTCTGTTTTATCAGAGGTTTGTCATGGATAGAGTTGGTCCACTTATGCACCTATTCATGTCCAATTGTTGATTTATTAATCTAGTTTGAACTTTTAGACAGTGAAGCCATGTGGACGTATAAATTCTTGTATGGTTGTGGGGAGAGATATGTTGTACATATATGGTGGCATGATGGAGATTAGAGACCAGGAAATTACACTCGATGATTTGTATTCTCTCAATCTCAGCAAACTTGATGAGTGGAAGTGCATTATACCGGTTTGTGAAATTTCTTCCCCTAGTTCAATTTGTTCAGACTTCAGATGATATCCTTTTGCTTTCTGGAATTCAGTGTTTCATGCCATTTGCATGCTGGATTAGTTATTGATCCTTGTAGTGAGCACCTCACCTTGGTTGAATTTGGCTCTACTAAGCTATTGTTTCTTTTTACAGGCATCTGAATCAGAATGGGTTGAAGCATCAGAGGATGAAGATGATGACGAAGATGAAGATGCAAGTGATGGCGAGGGTGGGAGCGATAGCAATGATGAGACTGATGATGGCGAGGATGATGACGATGATAATGATGTAGAGGTACTTAGCTTTCTCATGCAGCAAAATCAAATGAGCAACTGCTCTTCCTTCCATCCTTCTTCACCTCGTTTTATGAATGACAGGAGGATTGAATTCTAACTTTGTTCAACCTGTGCAATTTTTTGTCCTATTTTGTCTCTACACTCCCTATTGCCTCTCCTCTGTTTGCTTCCATCCAACTTAAATTAGAAGACGCTGATTTAATGATGAATTTGACATTTGACATAAACTGCAAACTATCCTAAAATTATACTTCATCTTCAAATTTAAGTTAATCTCTTCCCCCTTTTTTTTCCTGTATGCTGTAAGCTATATCTAAAGAGATACAAAATCTATTGCAATCTAATTTGTTTTCATTAAAAAATTTGGTTCTACGTATCATGCTTGTGTGTATGCAGGTGTTTGCCTTTGTTTGAGACATCCATGCAATAACATGTAAATGTGTGCATATGCATGTGTGTGTGTGTTGTGCAAGTGAAGAAGAGAGCTGAAGATATTTGCTATGAAAATATCCTTTTGAATTTAATTTTATGTTGTTGCTCACTCGTTCAACTCTCCTTCACTTTTTTTTGACAATTTAGGCTAGAAATAATGGTTCTGGATCACTTCAAGTGGGAGATGCTGTTGCTATAATAAAAGGTGAAAAGAAAAATCTACGGAGGAAGGAGAAACGGGCCAGGATAGAGCAGATCAGAGCCAATCTTGGTCTTTCAGATGCACAAAGAACACCAACGGTACTTGCTGTTTTTCTTCTTTTTTTTTGTCCGCTTCTTTTTTTTATTTAACAACTGTCATTTGTTTTTGAAGCCTGGAGAATCTTTGAAGGATTTCTATAAACGTACAAACCTTTACTGGCAAATGGCAGCACATGAACATACCCAACACACTGGAAAGGTCTGTTCCCTTATCTTATAAATTTCTAGCCAGTTTAGGTGGCTTTTTGTTTAATCTGTTGATGTTGGATTTGCTGGTTCTTCTACCCATCAAAGACTTGTTCTGTGATTCGATAATCCATAGTTGGCTTGCTTGGCTCTTTAAAGACAAGTACCAAGTTTCAGTGACCAAACCATACTCTTGTTCACTTGTAAATAATATAGATATAATATTTTATGTTGTCTTTGGTTGGTTAGGATTGAAACAGGGAGGCATATTAGACACTTTGATCCACTTGTTCAAGTAGGTGCCGATTAGTTTTGATTTGTTTCTAGTTCCTGAGAACCGTGGAGTGTGAGCACGTAGGTATGCCTCTGGCTCCATGTCTTCTCATAACAAATACCCGGCCTTTTCTGTTAAAAGAATGGAATTTGTTAAGATCTCGAATGAAGTGGCTGGAGGGAAAATAGTTTCATTGAAATGAAAAACAAAGATGGAAAAAGACAAATAGTGATCGAGTCCTGCTACCAAAATTAGAAGAGGATCCCTCTCCTGCAAACCATGAACCATGCTTCTTTAGACTCTTCCATGCTCGTATACACTTGCATGCACATATGTGACACCTGGAGGTTCTCAAGTATGTGCAACATAAATTGTCATTTGCGTTGCAGGAGCTTCGCAAGGATGGTTTTGATCTTGCTGAAGCACGATACAAGGAACTTAAACCAATTCTTGATGAGGTAATCCTTCCACCTTTATATCCCAGGGTTTACATCGGAGTCTGCCAAAAGATATAAGATCTATTCACATTTACGGCCTACATGATGTTGTATTTTTCTTTTGTGTGCGCTCAGTTGGCTATATTAGAGGCGGAGCAGAAAGCTGAAGAAGCAGAAGAGGCTGAAACTAGTTCAAGAAAGAGAGGCAAGAAGAAAAATAAATAATATACAGCTTTTCGGTAGATGAATGTCAGCTATAAATTTTTTTTGTAAAATGCTGTCACATTGATTAAATTGTACTTAAGAATGCATTCATCATTCCTACTTGCACCGCGCTTGTGCTCGAATTCAAACAAACCGCACTGATAGGTTGAATTTCTCAATCATTTGCATGCAGGATCTGTTGTGTGATGATTAGTGAGTTACTAGTTAGGTGGATGCGCGAAATCACCAGTTAATTTTTTTTTTAGCATAAAAAATATTAAAAAAAACTAAGATTCAAGAGTTTTGAGTTGGCCGCAATGCCAGATCCAAAAACCTCAGACTTTGGTTTGGTTGCACCACCGGATGCAAGAGCCTTGGGCAGGCCTGGTTGGGTTGCAAGATTCAAATGACTTGGGTCTGATGTTAATAACAAAAATAATAATAATAATTGATTTTACCATTTAAATCAATTCAATATTTTTTTTTATAGTAATATTTTTTTTAAAATTTAATAATAATATTAAACTTGTTTGGTTTATGTTTATATAGTTTTTAATTTCTTCAAATAAAATTTATGATTTTTCTTCGATAATAATAATATATTTTTTAAATTTAATAATAATAATAAACTCACCTATCCAAGTTCTTATAGTTTTTAATCTCTTCAAATTAAATTTATGGTTTTTCTTCAATAGTAATAATATTTTTTTTTCAAATTAATTAATGATAATAATAATAATAATAATAATTTTTCATTTTAATCTTTAAAATCAAATATATGGTTGTTTTTCAATATTAATAATATATTTTTTAAATTTATTAATTAATATATTAATAATAAAAATTATAATAAAAATACTAATATTTATAATACAAATAATAATAATAATATTATTTGTATTTGTATTAAAAACAATAATATTTTAAGGCTCATGAGACGCCCGATTTAAGAGCCTGAGGTCTGGATGCCGAACCTTAGAGCTTCGGGTCCGGGCCGGACCAAAGAGCCCTGGGTCTGGATGTCGAACCCTAGAGCCTTGGATCTGGCTACTCTGCCCGACCCAGGCGTCTAGGGTATGATAATCATGCCTGATCTTAGTGCCAGATGTCTAACAGCTATGACATGCCCCAACGCTTATGACAGACAGCCTTGCTATGTCTCAGTAAAATCCGAACTAATCATTTTGTCTTCAATTATTTTTTTAATATCAAATATATCCAATTAAAAAAACAATCTTACCCCACTACATGTTTAACAAGTTTTTTTTAATAAGGACAGCTTTGCTCTAATCTACAGTAATTTTCTCTAGGTGACCAAAGAGGTACTAATAGCTTTTAGTATATTGTATAATTCTTTATTTTTTGAGAGCTCAAATTTCAGTTATGATTTTTACAGCCACCTGCATCTGATTTCTTTTAGTTTATTCTCTTGCATAAAAAAAAAATCAACTTGAAAGAAGCTGCCATTTTTTCTCCTGTGTTCTTGGGGGAGGAGTTTGCGAAACTCAAACCTATCTGGATGCTCTGAGCTG
>Ga0307515_10020383_pt1 | contig 11832 bp, 7 predicted proteins | sample 17_EM_MG_FD_194513 | JGI IMG/M metagenome (GOLD analysis project Ga0307515, IMG submission 194513) | Populus trichocarpa ectomycorrhiza microbial communities from riparian zone in the Pacific Northwest, United States - 17_EM | ecosystem: Host-associated > Plants > Roots > Unclassified | place...
AAATGATTGACTTCGACTAATGGCATCTTAAGAGGATAGCTGGATTTGGGAGTTAATGAGTTAGTTTTAAGAATTGATGCATTCATGTGTACTATGTTTTGTATATACCAAGTATATGAAAGAACTACGATTCTTATGCTTTAAACAGGGAATAATGTTAGTTCGGTTAATGATATTCGAGACGGATAACCGGGTTTGAGTATTGTAATTAGCCTCGGTAATTGATGAATTATTAAGGGTTGTATTTATGTAAGTAAGGAGAAATGAAAGAATTATACTCTTTTGGTCCATGAATGAAATGTATCGTTAATATTGCTTTATTATATTTTTAAATTGCTTACAATGCTTGAAATTATCTTGTGTTGTAACAGGGACATTATACTAACATAATTCGTAAGGAAATCCGTTTTGCGGCTCACACATTTTGAAAAGAACTATATATTCGCGTGTTATGGGTGATATGAGTTATGTATGAACAAACATATTAATCGTTCAATTAGTCGTCCGACCCTTTTTGTAAAGACTTGTAATGAAAAATTAAATGGAACACGAATGTGTATGTGATAACATGTAGATATGATGTGTATGAATATACATGTGTGGTATTCTTCTTATGAGGATGTTATGTTGTGAAATTACATGAGGTCGGGATAACGAAAGTACTAATTATGTAAGTTGTCGTTCGGCCCTCTTGTATGCACTCGTGATGATAACGAGACTAGAACAAGAATGTGAATTTATGAGTATGTCAATATGATGTAATGTAAACCTATGAGTATGAAAATATAATATTATGGGCATGTGTATTGAGAATCCGTTTTATGGAAATATTGATTTATGTTATCCTACGTGGATTGTGCCTTATTAATGAATGGAATGCAATTATAAATCTACAGAATGATATGGTGAAAAACATCTAGAACCTGACGACTTATATAAAAAAAAATTTCCATCAATTTTGGCTTTGAAAAAACCAGGTCGTTACAATAATAATGAGTTATTATAACCCAAATACCCCAAATATAAGATTATTATACTGATTAGGTCAAGTTCAATAGTAGCAAACATGAAATTATATATTGACGTAAAACTTACCTATTATATAATTACGCAATCAAAATTGAAATCAAAACGAAAGGATGTCCAAACAACCTCAAACTTAATATATGATGTTATGGTACCCAAAACCCCAAGATTATTAGTTTATAGGTGTTTTCAACGAGTTTTGATTCATTCTCCTTTGTAATTGTTATTCACAACTAGAATGGAAATTTACACCTTTCAACGTCTTTCTTCTTTTTTGTATTATATCAATGTCGTAACAAAAACATGAGTAGGAGATTGGGAAAACACAAAAAAAATTTACATATAGAATTTGAAAAGAAGAATTTTAGAATGATTTAACTTGATTTTTAAAGCCAAGCTTTGACATCAATTAATGTGAACCTTGTGGATATAATGATCTAGGAACCCTCAAGCAAGATTAACACAATTTTAGCAAGCCAAAAATTAGATTTGATAATAGAGTGTGACACAACAATTGCCTTAAATTGAGGCACCAACATTATTATAATTTAAACCCCCACTCAATGATTAAATAATCACGAACAAAAAATATTAAGAAGACGTCAAGAAGTAGTTATTCTTTGATATGTCAATATTCATTTCTTTTAAGAGCTAAAAAATATGAGTAGAAGACACAAACTAACAAAGGGTTGCGTCAAAAATATCAATAATCATTAAACTAAAAATAGTTCTTACACAGAAGTATTTATACTCCCCATATAACCTTAATGAACCCAAAGATGTGAGTTAATTTGGACCCGCTTATAATTAAACCTAAAATAACTTAAATAAACCTAAAACCTAGTATAAATAATAAGTTTGATACAAAACCCAAAGTTATAACATATAATGTTATGAAATAGCCTAAGATAAACTTAATTCCCTAGCCTATTTAGTATTATGACCGAAATAAATATCCTAGGTATGCTAGGATCCAATTATCGATTTTAGAATCTCAATTAAGGTAGGAAACATGCTTCTAGTTTGGTCACTCCTCTAGTTCCCCTTCTTCATTATGATAATTAATTATAGAATTAAATAATCATTTCTAAGAGAGGTAAATTATTGTTACCCCATAAATTTTCTTTGTAGCACTAGGAAACTTTCCAATTTACTGTAAGGATAGGAAGTGTAGCTGCCCCTTGAGATTCTTGTTGCACATGGAGAAATTGCTCAAACAAGGTTGCTTTTATTGTTGTCAACCCTAAACCCATGATGTGGATGAATTGGGCCTTTCTTGCTCTTAAATTAAATTAATTATGAGTTGCCATATATATATGTTATAGCCTAAAGTCTATATTGGCCTAAATATGTTAAATAAGCTCATTTTGTACCTCCTTTAATTTCTTAGACCTTGACATTGTAGTTGGCTCAATTGACACCTTTAGCGGATCCTTTGTGGTGGTGGGTTAATCTGAATCGAGGATGAAATTGAAAACTAAAATAAACCAAGAAAATGATAAAAGAAAAACAAAAAAATAGCAATCAAAAGAATAAGGAATGAATCTGGTATACAAAATTATAATAATAATATATATCTATCTATATATATATAAAATAAGGGTCAAAATTGAAAAATAAAATAAATAAAAAATAGCAATCAAAAGAATGGAGACCAAATATGATAAATGAAAAAAAAATTAAAGAATGATGAAATTGAAAAAAGTTCCAATTTTAAAAATTGTTTCAAGTAAAACAAATAGTAATAAAAAAACAAAAACCAAATCCGAAGAAAAACAAAATTTAAGAGCTACTTCGAGAAATTGAAAGGGTTGGTAAGGAGGAATTGAGGAGAGAAAAAAAAAAACAAGCTATTGATGCTAAACCGAAGGTATGTTCCTTACACATGCCGCCAAGGCATGTAGGGGCCACTGATGAGATTCCAACGCCTCCCCGGAAGCTAGTGTTTTGCAATCGGAAGACACCACACGCACTGCCTAAAATGGGTGAGCACTACCCACGTGTTGACGTGTACAACACACGCGTCGACAACTTTTTTTTAGTAATATTTATATTTATTAAAATATCAAATTGCCCCTCAATACACTTGATTACAACAACAAAAAAACCATGATGAAAATATGAAAAACCCCCGAAAGACAGTTTAGTAAAATTAACTTTTAAGAGTACTTCATTTTACTATTTTAAAAACAAAAATGAAAAGACTAAAAGGTCTATGTTCACCAATTTATTTAATTTTTTAAAAAGATAATTAAATCTTTTTATTATGCTAAAAAATATAAGGAGATTGATTTACCCCAAACAATTTAATAATGTTAATTGAACCTCATAAAAAAATTTATTTTGCTCCCCAATTTCCATTCTTTATTGCTAATACGAAGATCAAAACATTATTACACTGTAGAAATTCACGGTAGAATGAATCTTGTTCTATATTAAAACATTCATCTCTTTTAGTGTTTTTGTAATTTAATAAAACATAAATTTTATTAAAAGAAAAACGGAAAGTAAATTTTAAATTTAGTTGTTTTTGGATCATTGTTCATGTGATGGTCAAGGAAAAAAAACAGAAAAAGGGGAAAATGTTAGATTAATCCCCCAGCTATTTATCATTTCATGATTGAGTACCCCGCAACCAATTTTACTATCTGGGTTCTCTCTTCACACAATTGCATCCTTATATTAAAATGTTTTCAAATATATCCTTAATTTTCCTAAGTTTTGATCTAAATTATCAAATTTTTAGGGATCCAATTGATAAAACAAGTACTTTTTAGAGATTATATATAGTTTAGGAGATTTTATATAGTAAGATATTTAAATATGAAGTGTATTGTGATGGTTAAAAATATTTTCTATACGAAAATATATTAAAATAAATTTTTTATTTTTTTTATATTAATATATTAAAATAATTAAAAAATAAAAATATTAATTTAATATATTTTTTTTACTTTTAAAATATACTGTACGTAGATGAAAACAAAATATAAATACAAAGGACCACGTACAAAACGAAAAGAAAAAAGAAAAAGAAATAATTTTCCCAAAATTCGAACAGGGACACAAGCCAGAGAAAAAAGGGAGAGAAGGCTGAAAATTCCAATCACGATTTGGTCCTCTTTCTACCACCATCTCCCATCTTCCTCCCGTCCTTCCCATTTCTCTCTCCCGTCCTCATTTATTTCACATTTTAGATTTTATATATACAAAGTAATTGACCAGTGACCTTTTCTCTCCACCTCCGTGCCTACATGATTTTCCTTGTCATTTAGCCGCTCTCCGTCTCCCCTCCGTCGGCTCGCTCTCAGATCTATAAAAAAAAATTCAAAATCTCCGCAGATCCACCAGCACGAAAAAAACTAATCCAAATTAATGGATGATTTTCCAGGTCTGTTAGCTCGCGACTTCGGGTACAAACCCCAAGGCAAATCGGCACCCATGGCTCCACCTCGGAACACAAACAGTGATAATACTAATTTTAACCTTGGATCCGGTGGCTCCGTTCACATCCGATCCTCCATCTCCAACAAATCCGCTCCTATTTTCGACGATCACGTCGGCACCGACGGTCTCTTGTTCAACAACGCCTTCGATGGTCCGCTGAAGTATTCAGAATCGCGTGGCGGAGCTTCCACTACTACATCGTCATTTGATTATGATTCCATTTTCAAGGATCAGAATTCCAAATCGGCGTCGCTGCCGGTTTTTGATAAGCCTGTTTATGATGATGATATTTTTGATGGATTGCCTGGGTTGAAGAATTCGTCTACTGATGGTGGTTCTGCATCGGCTGCTCCCAAGTTTGATAATGTGTTTGCTTCCGTCAGTTCACCACCGAACCAGCATCGAAGGCCGCCTGCGAGAGAGAGTTCGCCGTTCGATGATCTGTTGGGGAACTTAGGCAAAAAGGAGACGGAATCGAAGACAGAAAGTCGTAAAGTGGAAATGGATTCGACGGCTTTTGATGATTTACTTCCTGGTTTTGGTGGCAGTAGCTCCCCTAGTGTTAACCGGTACTAATTTTATTATTACTGTTGTTATCGCTGCGGTTTTTGTATTTTGACAAGAGTGATTTTGCTAAATTAGCTTATATTATGTAGATTGGCATTGCTGTTTGAATTTGCATATTAGGCGATTTACATAGTTATTGGGTGACAGAGAACTGTGGTTTTGCATTTCTTGAGTTGGATGATTTAACAATACTGTTGGGATTTCGATGTGATGTTATGCCATGCCTTGATTCATTTTACAATCATGATGTGGTAGGGCTGCTTCAAGACACTCAAGACTTTTAAATGAAACTGTGTGTGGACTATATCAAGTTTTTCGTTTAGCAATTACATAAAGAATCGGTTCAAATTTTTATTTGGCATGGTTGTCTTAGAAATAAGTAGTATTCGACTTTCATTCTATGCTTGTAAGGTTGAGCTGATTGTGGAGAAGTTATTATAATGTGCTAATGTTCTAAGAAGCTAAGTTGCCCACCGAAGTCATTGCAGTCTCATTGCTTTTTATATGCTTGCATTCACCAAGTTTCATCGTGGAAGCAAAAATTGGCTCAAATCAGCTTCAAAGCTATGGGAATTTGGTGGAAAAGCATTTTGGTTGGGACAAAGGGAAAAAACAAGAAGAAAAATTGAGAATTGGCTAGTTTTACAATAGCATCCATTAGCATTTCATTAGACTATAACTAGTTGTAGAGTGAATATGTGATGGCATAACTAATACATGATGCATTTGCCAGTATGTTGAGTTTGGAGGCAAAATTAGGTTTTGGGGATGGTTTCATACCTCCCCCTTTACCATCTTGGTGGTAACTGAATACAAAGGCATGCTGTGGTACTGGGCCCAAATTATCTTTTCACTTGCACTGTGGCTGGAAGTATCACTAGTACTTGTTGTTTTAATTCAATAGATAACACCCCCCCCCCCCCCGCGCGCGCCTATGATATGGAACCATGAGATGTTGCCTTCTGGCTTTAAGTTCCTCTTTTAGGAGGTTTTTGTAAGCAGGCTTGCCATCCATTTATGTTCTGTGATTTAAACTAGTCAGATTACTTATATGCAAATAAACAAGATATTGGTTAGATGTCTGTATTATGTTTCCAAATGTGCCCTTTTTTTTGGAGAGTAATCATGTTTGCAAAATGAAAAGAAACAATGTGTTTTTTATGCAGCATTAGACCCCGTGTCTTCACTTTTGTTTCATCCTACTGTTGTCATCATTCCTTTTCCTTTTGTTTCTGAACCTATGGAGTCTAGCCATAGCTTAGACCACTTCAGGGAAAAGAACTACTGATGTTGGTTGTGAATCATGTTTAGTTAGAAAATTTTTATCCATATTTTATGTTTGATTAATTTGAGACATATCTGTTTCTGTTTATTTGTTTGTGTTATAAATATTAGTTGATTAATATTTTAGCACCATACTATTTTTTTTCACAGGTCAACTTCCGAGTCTGGTCAGTTCCAAAAGCCATCTTCAAATTCAGCCAGGCCAGTTCCTGGTGTGATGGAAGATCTCTTTGTAGTCCTAGAGTCAACTTCAACCCCTCCAACTTCATCATCGGGGCTGTTCACAGACCCATTGGAAGAAATTAGTAAAATCAGTAACACTGGAAGCACTAAGATTAATAGTTCATCTGTAAATATGGCAGTATTTGATGACCTAGATCACCTTAATGATCTTGGGAAATCTGTGCCTCCTGAGATCAACAAGGGAGGGGAGAATAGGAGCCCTTTAAGAACAAGATCAAGCTCAGGTGGTGCATATTCCTCTGTGAGTAAAGAATCAGTTAACAAATATCCCTTGGAGAATGCTGTGGGCCACTCGCAGAAGAAGACACCAGATGATTATCAGGAATCTCATGAAGCCATATTTGATATGCCTGCTGCTTCAACAGATTTTCATAGATCTTTTGGTCAAAATGTCTCTCCTCCTTCATATGTGGATATCAATGCTAATGAGATAAATTCCTCTCCCAGATCTGAAGAGGTCTCTGAATCATCTGATGATGTATGGCTTACTGTGTCTGAAATCCCTCTTTTTACTCAACTCACAAGTGCACCACCGCCTTCAAGACCCCCACCTCCGAGACCACCACGAATATCAAAGTCAGAGTTTGGCTCTGTTTCTTCTACAAACTCTAGAAAGAAGTTCAATGAGTATCCTTCTTTCCAAAATTCCACTTCGTACTCTCAAAATACTAGACCAGACCATGCTTCAAGGAATTCAGTGACTTCTCAAATTGATGAACTTGAGGATTTTGTAACGGTAAGGAATCAAAATAATGTTAATGAATTTGCAGACGTTCTACCTGGTGATGATGCAGATAAAACTTCCTCTTCTGCTGCTTCTGCTGCTATGAAGGAGGCCGTGGATAAAGCAGAGGCTAAATTCCGCCAAATGAGGGAGAGGGAATATCTAAAGGCTGCTAGAAACAAAGAAGCTGGTCAGCTGGATAAAGATATGCAAGATGCTCAGCAGAGAGAATTAAAGGAAAGACATGAGAGATTTGATCGTGAGAGACAACAGAGGGAAAAGGAGGAGGAAGAGAGAGAGCAGAGAAGATTTGAGAAAGAGAGGGAGAGGGCTCGTGAAATTGAGAGGGAAAGGGAGGAAAAAGAAAGAGAGCAAAGGAGGCTTGAAAGAGAGAGGGAGCGAGCAAGGGAGATTGAGAGAGAAAGGGAAAAGGGCAGACAAGCAGTGGAAAGGGCTACTAGAGAGGCACGTGAAAGAGCAGCTACTGATGCTCGCCTGAAAGCTGAAAGGTCTGCTGTGGAAAAAGTATCTGCTGGGGCTCGAGAAAGAGCTGAAAGGTCTGCTGTGGAAAAAGTATCTGCTGGGGCTCGAGAAAGAGCAGAAAGGGCTGCTGTGCAGAGAGCACATGCTGAAGCACGTGAAAGGGCAGCAGCAGAGGCAAAAGAAAGGGCAGAAAAGGCTGCTGCAGAAGCCCGGGAAAGGGCAAATGCTGAAGTTAGGGAGAGGGAAGCCCGGGAAAGAGCTGCTGTTGCAAGGGCTGAAGCTGATGCTCGACTTAGAGCAGAACGAGCTGCTGTAGAAAGAGCTGCTGCAGAGGCTCGAGAGAGGGCTGCCGCTGCCGCCAGGGCAAATCAACAAAAGAGTGAAAATGATCTCGAATCATTCTTCAGTGCTCGAGCAACCAGTGCACAAAGACCTAGGACAAACACTTTGGTTAGGACCAAAAGCTTTCATTCATTCACTGACTTGTTGTGGTATCAGTGGGTTAATTTTCTGAACCTATATTACAGGATCCTTTCTCTGACAGCCAGAACAAGGGAGGGCCTGAACCAGTTAGAAGGACATCTGTTGGGGCTACGTCTAGCGTGAGAAAAACATCTTCAACAACAAATGTTGTTGATGATTTAACTTCGATTTTTGGAGGTAGTTATGCTGTCCATGAGAATGTTTATTCATGATACCATGATTCTCTTTAGTTGTGAATTGGCTGAACTACTTCTGCTTTGTAAAGGAGGTACTGGATCATCTGGAGAGTTCCAAGATGTTGAAGGGGAAACTGAAGAAAGGCGAAAAGCCCGATTGGAACGCCACCAGAGGACTCAGGAGCGGGCTGTATGTTTTGCATGACATGATTTTATTGACAGTTTTGAGAGTTACATCAGATACTTGTTTATTACTGCACATTAGTTCCACAGATTTTAATCACTGAGCCTATATGTTCAGGCAAAAGCACTGGCCGAGAAGAATCAACGTGACCTTCAAGCTCAGAGAGATCAAGCAGAGAGACATGTAAGTGGTCCAGCCTTCAGTAATCCTTTTTTAGCATTGTCTCTATTCCTACTGTCTTAAATCTTTGCTGAAAACTGGGGATGGGGGAGCCAGGGTGGCAGGGGTTGGATTTGGAGTTTAATGACTTTTCCTTCTAGAGTCAATACTGTTTTTGCTCATGCTATATGCAGCAGCATGAAGGCTTTTATTTGGCCTGAGTGGGATTTTCATAGACAGAACCATGTCAAACTTTGGTCATGTTTTGGTTTAACTACTATGGGCTGGCTGTAAGTAGGCTCTAACTATCTATAAGTTATCTTTTGAAAGCAAAATTACAACAAAAGTCAGTCATGATATATCCAAAATGGTTAGTGGTTAGTAGCTAAACATATCTTGTTGAATGTACATTGACCCATATAATTGAGTCAAAAGAGGGTAGTTGTTATAGTGAACTACTTAAGATTGTGATTATGCTGGACTTGGGTGTCATACAGAGGCTCAGGCCTTGGACAACATTGGTAGCCAGAAGTGATTATGAGAATGATGTTTTACTCCCAACTGTAAGTCCATTGATGGTTCTCAAATCCGGAAGTGAACCAAGCTGAATCCAGTTCCACTGTATCAGTTGGTTCTTCATTTATGTCAATGGTAAATACAAGTTTCAGCCCACCAAACAAGTTTATCTGTCTTATTGGAATTTGATTGTAACAGGTTTCATTTCTTAGAGAGTTAACAAACAGTATGTTGTTGATTGAAGCCTAGCTTCTTTTTTTCTTCCATTCCTTCCAGTATTCAAGAGTGTGAAAAATGTTTCAAGTTGCATCTTGTTCTTCTTTTCTCATGGCTTTTTATTTTTCCCAATTGTTAGATGTCTGATACTGTTTTACATTGATTTCAGAGGATTGCTGAAACATTGGATGTTGAGATCAAGCGTTGGGCTGCAGGAAAAGAGGGGAATCTCCGTGCTCTGCTATCAACACTACAATATGTGCGTTTTTTTTTTTTTTTGGATCATATATGATCACATTAAGCATAATACTTATGTGGAGAATAATTTATGGATTACCTTTACTAAGTGGGTTTTTCCATATCCTTTATTGATATCTTTTATCCCCAAAAAAAAACATGCCCTTTATCTCGTGCATCAATATTAAACAGATTTTTTTTTTGGCTACTGCGATTTACGCATAGTAGTATTATTCAACATCTAGCTGTCCATGTGCTCATGTCCATTGTCTTTTTTCTTAGAACTGATTTGAACCTTTAGGCTCTTGAAGTAATAAATAAGAGTCCTTGTGGATTTGTTATCTGTGGAGCACCTCATTTCTGGTGAGTTTGCCAGTGTTTCCTAAAATTATTTTCCATCTTATTGAAACTGAAACCTTGAAAGAGCTTATGAACACGAAATCTTCTCATCTAAAGAACCTGAGCACGAGGATACCTTTTTCTTTGCTTCCTTTCCTTTCCTTTCCTATATCTGTCAATTACGATTACAGATCTGGCTGCTCCCCTAGTTCACTTCATTCTTTACGTGTTACACATGCTACTTTCAGGTGCTGAGTTTTATCCTAGATGCACCTTTGATTTTAACTAGCTCTGAAGAGACTACTCCCTGCAGTTTTGTTAAAACAATGACTTTATAGGTTTGTCAAAATAAGAAAACTGATTTGTATATGTTGTTTCTTTTTTGTTAATCTGTGAATTAAAAAAAGAAGAAGAAGAAGAAGAAGAAGGTAAGACCGTCATGTAGCCTTGAAGATCCTAGGATGAGCTCTTCCGTAAAACTTGTTATTAGTTCCGAACATCAGAATATTTAACATGTGATCGTCACTTCTATGATCTTTAGCTGTTGGTTAATTATAGCACTTTCTTTATTGTTAGTCATTGTAAAGTTGAATATTGTTTTCATCTCTCTGTTTCTAAAATATTTTGTGCAATGATCAGGTGCTATGGCCTGAATGTGGATGGCAGCCTGTTTCCTTGACCGATTTGATCACTGGTGCTGCGGTTAAAAAAGTTTATAGAAAAGCAACCTTATGCATTCATCCTGATAAAGTGCAACAAAAAGGCGCCAATCTTCAACAAAAATACGTTGCTGAGAAAGTGTTTGACTTACTTAAGGTATTTCTTCAATCTCTATGTGGCAAAGGAAAAGCATTGCGAGTCTCTATCCGTGATGTGTGAAAATACTTGTAGTGGCCCCTCAATCTCATTGCCTTGCTCTCATCATGAGTTTCTTTTGTTAAAATAGGAAGCATGGAACAAGTTAAATTCAGAAGAGCTTTTCTGAAACCCTGTGATTAATATTCTGCTCCGAGTACTCGATCTGGCCACTGCATGGTTCATTGGCAGTGGAAATGCTCAACTCTTATGGCAGATGTGTTTTTACTCTTACATCCGCCGCGGTTGTCGATTTGATTGATACTGCAGAACATAAGCTGATGGGAGAGGGGCTTAGGAGGTTTCTTTTTAATGGTTGAGATGCCGGGGGGGCGCGCGCCAGCCCTCCCTTGATTCATTCAGGCTGCTGTAAATCATGTTCAAACAAACACACGGCACCTGAAAGTTGGGATGCTTCTTCATGTAGGGTTGTAGGTGCCAAAGCCTATTTTGCGTGGGATGGAAGTGGTCTTTTTGTGTTAATTCTTTTTATAATCATATTTTTTTGGTGGGTTACCCGTTTAGTGGGCAAGAGCGTGATATATTGAGTGATACCATATATGTTAAACGACGCTATATTGGCTTTGTATGATTATTGTTGATCCAATAACTCAGCCCTGCGTTTCACACATACATTTATGCATGCATTTTTTTCCCCCGTCGCTGCCTTGCCAGCAGAACGCACTCCTCTTTCTTTTCTTTTCTTTTCTTTTTTCTTGTACTGTAAGATTTAAAACTTCATGGGAGGGAGCACGTGCCGTTATTTCACGCCCTCGGTCATATCATTGGAGCTTCTTTCAGTAGCTTTCCAGGTAATACACAAGCCACAGCTCTGAGAAAGCCAAATGCAATAGCTCCAAAGCAAAATCAACACCGCTATTGTTCCATGATGT
>Ga0307515_10020385_pt1 | contig 11831 bp, 8 predicted proteins | sample 17_EM_MG_FD_194513 | JGI IMG/M metagenome (GOLD analysis project Ga0307515, IMG submission 194513) | Populus trichocarpa ectomycorrhiza microbial communities from riparian zone in the Pacific Northwest, United States - 17_EM | ecosystem: Host-associated > Plants > Roots > Unclassified | place...
AACGAGCTTAATTATTTGGCAAATAAAAAGAATGCAATTCACTCGAAAATGAAGCTTAAGATGGTGTTTAGAATGAGGTTGAAACCGTGTTTTTCAAGAATTTAAAATTTAAAAAAAATAATTTGTTTATGTTCTCGTATCGTTTTGATGTGCCGATATCAAAAATAATTTTGAAAAAATAAAAAAATATTAGTTTGATATATTTTCAAGTGAACCGCTATCACATTTTTATGCACTCTCTAAATAACTTACTTAGAGCACAAGGATATGAATTCACCTCTAGTGCAAAAAAAACATTTTTTTATTTTAATTTTCTATAATGTAAACTTTTAAGTAGTGCAAGTGCAAAAAATATAAAATTGTAGGAAAAAAAAACTCAATTAAAATCTTGTGTTAAAAATGTTCCAATCTCATTAAAGATTTATGGTAATGTCACCTTTTGCTTTGTGACGTGGCAATCCACACTCATTCCACGTTGTGGTTTTTCTAATAAACTAGTTGAGGCCCGTTGGGGGAGGGGGCGGTCCACTGTAATTTACAGTTAATTTTTTAATTAAATCTTGACAAGTCGTACTATTAATTTATTAATTTTTCCATTCAGTTAAGAGTCATTGTAAATTAAAACATTGTATTAATTGATATTGTTTAAAACATTGTATTAAATCTCTTTGTATTGTTTAGCAGTGCTCCACAAAGTATAGGGTAGTCCTACATTAATAAGATAATTCTGTTAATTAAAACATTGTATTAATTGATATAATTAACTTTATTTGTATGAATCTTGTTTTATTTAAATGAAAATGATACTGAATTCAATGCTTAAGAGATTAAGATATTTAACTCAAAACTTATTGATTGAAATAATTTTACAAGAAGCACATAAAAAAAGAACAAATTAATTTTAAAAAATATTTTCCTTCTTTTTGTAAACTAAGTGTATCTAACATTCTCTATGTATATTCAATTTATATTCTTCATCGCTATTATTTTAAAAGAAAAATTGAAAAATATTATATAATTCCATAATTTTATTAATAAGTGTCATATAATTTAATATCATGATTTTTTGAATAATTTAAAAGACCTTCCATAAGAGCTCATTTAGAACTAGAAATTTTTTATGACGTTAGAGTTTTAACAAAAACAATTGTAATATAAAATTAAAAAAAATTAGGTAATGAGCTTTCAATTAGTTTAATTAAAAAAACAATAAAAAAAATATTGTAAAAAATATTTTCATTTAAAGTTTTTTTTTACCTTTTCTTAATCTCTCTTTAATGTTTTTTTTTTATTAATCTCTGAGAATTCTACTTTTTTATTTGCACACATGGCATGGCAAAAGGGATTTATTTAATATTATCAATGTTTAATATGTGGCAGGTTAGTAGTGGTTAGTACTTAAATTTTGTACACATGGCTAGTCTGTGTGTACAAATCATAAAAAATATATACGTTTTACTAGTATATTTAAATAGATTATACTAGTCCGCACTAAGATGCAATTAAAATTCTAGGTTAATTTTTGACGCAAGAGAAGAAAGCACTGACATTTTGGATATGTTTTTTGATATCATAAATTTTTTAATTAATAAATAAAAATATTATGTATGTGTTTAATAAAATAAATTAAAATATATATGAACTAATAAATTGTAAGAAAAATTATTAACGTTAATTAAATTTTAAAATGAGAAGTTAATTTTCCTGGTAAGAAGCAAAAGATAAATGAATAATCAAATATTCAACACTGTGGCACGAGACACTTTTTAAATATTTTTATTTAATTATATGACAATTAAAATAGATTTTCATAAGACAATGATTTAAATTCTGAAGAAAAAATATATTATTTTAGTCTAAATTCTTTTTTTATTCCTGATTTTTTTATTTTTTTAAAAATATTTTTTTTAGTAGTATAGTTTATTGAATAAAAAATAAAGATAATTAAAATAAATATTTGAAGAAATTATAATAATTTGAAATAAGAAGGGAAAATTGTATCTCTTTAATCAGAGCTCCCTTTCCTTATTATTATGTTTATTATATATTTTTTGACAAAAAGTATCTTTTTTTTCAAAAGTATTTTTTAAAAATAAAAACTTATCATAATCTTAAAATCAACTTGCAACAAAAAAATCATGAATTGATAATTTTTACACGAATGTATAAAAAAATATAAGAAAGAAAAATTGAAAAGACATTATCTCAAGCATTTAAAATAATAAAATAGATTTTTTATTTGTATTGAATATTCATGAGAAAATTTTTAAGAAAATTATGCATATAAGGTTTATATATAATTATTCAAAAAGCAATTGTTAAGATTTGAAAACTTTTAAAAATCACTCATGAAGGAACATGTCAAGTTAAGGATTCTAGATTGATTAGTCTCATTAGAAAATATGAAAATTTTAAAATGAAGCCAAATAAAAGTATTCATTAAATGCATACTAGATTCATTACCTTCGTTGGTGAACTAGTTAGCTTAGAAAAAAAAATCATCAATGAGAAAATAAATGGTAAAATCTTTAGGTTTTTACCTATAGCTTGGGAACTTGAAGCTGCAGTAATGGAGGAAGATAAGAATCTTAAGAGATGCATGATGTTGATGAGTTTATTTGTTCGCTAATAGCTCATAAAGGAAAGCTCAAGGAGCTTGAGGCTAAAGATTATAGAACTAAAAAGAAATGTTTAGCTCTAAAATCTATGACAAATCATAAGGAAGTAAATGGATCCAATAGTCAAGAAGATAATGATGACATAAAATTGATTATTAAAATAATAATAGAGTTTTTAAGAAAGAAAATGTATGGAACCAAAGGAATTTTGGAAGAGAAAATGGTGATAAATGAGAATCAAGCAAAAAAGATGTTATCATATGTTATGAATGCAATAAATCGGGTCATATAAAGTATGATTGTCTAATTGTTAAAAATAAATCAAAGTGTGAAAAAAAAAGACAAAAAAAGCAATTACTTAAGACGATATAGATGATAACTCGACCCTTTCAAGAAATGATGACTCTGACTTCGAATAATTAGATAATCTTTGTTTGATGTCTAATATTACCATAACAAAAGAAGTTTACTTGATGGCTAATATCTTTATTGATATTGATGAGGTAAATGAACTTCATCCTCAAATAATTTTTTATTATGAGTTGCAAAATGTTTTTGAAGAATTATATCATGATTTCAAGAAAATACATAAGAAAAATATTTTGCTTTAAAATAAACTTGATACTATTTCAAAAGATATTGATGTATTACAAAAATAAAATGATATCTTATTAACAATGAATATTGGCTTTATAAGGAAACTAAATTTCTTAAAATACGTATCTAATCCATCTATTTTGTATGAGAAATTAGTTAAAGAAAATGAGTTATTGAAAGCTAAATTTGCTGATTTAAATTTTACTTTAACTAAACTCAAAAAAAAAAAACCTAGATTGACTTTTAGGTAATTAAAGATGTGTATTTGAGAAAAGTGTTTTAGGATATAATCCAAAGAAAAACAAAATACTTTACTCATATTTCTTTGTTAAGGTATCAACATCTTTAAGTTTACATATATTTTTTTGTGGAAAAATTGGATTTCATGAAAAACATTGCATACACAAAAATATTTGAAATAAACCAAATATGTTTGGATGCCAAAATGCACATTTATTAACCTAAATGGTTCCATGAGATTATGGGTACAAAAAATAACAAGTTGAGATTTTTTTTCTTGTAAAAAATAAGGATAATGATATTTGGATAATAGATGTTAAAGAGAACGAGTGACAAACCTGATTCACTTCTTTTAAAGAAAAGAATGTCGGATATGTTATATTCGAAAATGATACCACAGAAAAGATAAAAAGTATCGGTAATGTTGGTAATTCTCCTATTATTAAGTATGTTTTACTTGTTGATGGTTTAAAATATAATTTATTTAGTATTAGACAATTATAGGATAGAGGTAATAAAGTTATATTTGAATCTTTACATTACTTAGTTATTCATGTTATTGATGAAACAGTAATTTTTATATAAAAAAAACTCGGAAACACTTATGTTATTAATATAAATGAAAATGATAATGATATTAAGTGTTTTAGTGTATTATTAGACTCACTTTGTATTTGACATAAAAACATATGAATGCCAACATGGAATTGATTCATAAATTATCAAGGAAAGATCTTGTAAAAAGGCTTCCATATCATGGATATATAAAAAAAGTGATATGTGATGCTTACCAATATAAGAAGCAAATCAAGAAATTTTTTAAGGCCAAGAATCAAGTTTCAACAAATAACCTTTTCATATGGACTTTTGATTCTATATGTATTTCAAGTTTTGATTGTAAAAGATTTGTATTTGTTATTGTTGATGATTATACTATATTTACATGATCATAAGGACAAGGCAATTTAAGCTTTTTCAAAAAGAAATTACAAAAGAAATCAAAATGAAAAAAAGGTTATTGGATTTCCAAAACTAGAAGTGATCATGGTAGAGAATCTGACAATCTTACTTTCAGATTGTTTTGTAAGGAAAATGATTTTAAACGTAATTTTTTTTACTGTTATAACTGCACGAAAAAATGAAGTTTTTAAGAGGAAAAATCATTTTCTTCAAGAAATGGGAAAAACTATACTAAACGAGTATAGTTTTCCTTAATATTTTTAGGCAAAAACTATAAGCACTTCTTGTTGTATTTCAAATCGAGTTTTCTTTTGACATGTTTTACATAAAACTCCATGTGAGCTCTGATTTGAAAGAGTACCTGATATTTTTTTATTTTTGATTATTTGGATAAAAATGCTTTATTTTAAAAAACAAAGATAATTTTGAAAATTTTGATTTCAAATATGATGAAGGTATATTTCCGGTTATTAGTAAGCTTACAAGTTATATAATTGTGGAGTTCCAGTAATTGAAAAATCTATACATGTTGTGTTTAATGAGTTTAACACATTTTATCTTCAAAAAGAATTAGAGGTTGGTGTGGATGTTATTTTTGATAGGTTAAACCTAAATGAAGCACAATAGAACACTTCTAGGAAGAATGATAAAAGGAAAGAAGAACCTCAAATAACTCATCAATAACATGATCAACAGAAAAAGATCAAATTTCACAAAAATTTTCCAAAGCAATTCAGAAACCGAAAAGACTTTCTCAGGATTTAATAATTAGTGACCTGTCAAGTGAGGTTAAGATATGATTCTCTATAATTAATCAAGTTGGTAATGTTGCTTTCATCTCTAAACTCAAACCTAAAGATTATAATGAAGTCTTGCTGGTTGAGTATTGGATACTTTTCATGTAAAAAAAACTTAATCAATTAAAAACCAAGTATGGAAATTAGTTCTTGATAGTCCTGTTTTTGTTCCTTGTATATTAAGAAGTAATTTGTTAATACTTTGCAAACACTAATCAATAACCAAATAAATATAAGTTTGGAAAACTTAAACGAACAAGTTATTTGGTTACGAACCCATTATTTTTGGATGGCTTGTGTGTTCCACTCCGGTCACCGTCAGTGATCTTTTAGTGTTGTTGGATTCATCTCGTTAAGATTTTTATAACGGTATTAGTAGTGTCGTCATCAAAATTTCAGCGTGCTTCATGGATCCCTTTATTTATTTACTTTTTTTCTCTTTTTTTATAATAATATATGACAGATCATTTTACAATGTAAAATAGTTACTAGTAACATATGTGACTCACGGGTTAAATATGTTATTTGTGATTTTCTAAACTATATTATTTTTCTAAATATTTTTTAGGTTGTGTTATTTTATCAATTTTAGTTTTTTTTAATGTAACACACCATTCTTTTAAAAATATCACGACATTGAAGGAACGATGGTCTCTTTTTTTTAATTTCAAGGAAATATATATAAAGGAAAAGGAAAACAGAAAAGGACTGAATGTTCAATTTAGTGAAAGAAAGAAAGAAAGGCTGTTTTTATTTAGGCATTGAATGGTGGGTGTGTCAGTGACAAGGAGGAGTCATCAAGTGGTGGTCTGTTATTTTCTCTTCTTACAGAATTAGTTGACATGCGTGCAGGTACCACTCACCTCAAAACATCGGTACCGTACTTCTGTCTCAGTGGTGGCGCGTGCTTCAGACCCTTCTGTTCTACTGCTGCCTATATATGTACTGTACTGTTTCCAGGCTCTGGTTTTCTACATAGCAGAAGCAGAGTACGAGTTGGACTCTGCTTGTGACCGACACTTGTTCATTTCTCGAAGGAGACATACGATGATCAAATCCTCGATTGCCAGTCAGATTTTGGAAAGAAAAAAACCCCATGGCTGCCACTCTTCACATTTAGCGAGAATATGTGAAGAAAATTGTTTCATAAGGGAATTTGTTACACCGAGAGAACAGGATGAAATATTAATGTATGAGATCTCTTTGGTGAGATGTGAAATGTAAGGGCTTAATTCCTGAGACCATTAGTACCTCCATCAAGAAGAAAAATTAAAAAATAAAGAAGATTACTTTATTGAAAGATTTTTTTATCGAAATATCCACCATTCTTGTGATTTATGAGCTAGGTTGGACTCTACTTCTTTGACAATATTTCTTGGTTGGAGCGGTTAGGCGTTCGAGTATTGTACTTTAATATCATGAAAGCTTTAAACTTAATTTGCATTGATTTTTTTTTTTTTAATTTTTCCCACGGTAATGGGGTCCGTCTAGCATTAACTTGTTCAGTGAAGAACACTTTTTCATAATCTTTCCTTTTCTAATCCGTTCATGTGTCAAGATAATTACCTACCAATAGCTTGGTGGCCAGACTGGGGGCTAACAAATGATTGGAGACAGCAACAAAATCAAACCAGCTCTCCTCCTTTTGGGTTTTTGGGCATTATTGCTGTTATTTGATTTGGGGTCCTACCTAAAGAGAGCGATCTACGCCATAAAAGTCTATGCTATTATTACCGATGTTTGCCATTACAAGTTACCATGTTTAAGTTTTTCTAACAGAGTAATTATACTTGATATAATAAGATTTGACATTGACACATGCATCCAAGAGCATGTAAATCTCCGACGAAGCCATGAAAATATTCTCTTGCTGAAGTTCATGTACCTTGGATGCTTTCCTGAGCAAGAATGTCGATGGTGCTGTGTATATCTGTACATACGATTGATCAAAAGGCCTCGCATTATTTCAGAGATCTAAGCCGTTGACTTGGTAGATCCTCATGTGGGGCAGTTCCATGAACTCTTCTGTCTTTTCCTTTAAGCAGTCAATAAAGCAGCTTAACTTAGCTTACTAGAAAGCAGTTATCCATTTGATACTGGGAAAATTATTAAGCATCTTGAGACTATTAAGCAGTTACCGTGGAGATTGTTCTTTTTTTCCTTCTTTAGCGAAGATTTCTGTTGATAAATTCCAACTCGCTAAGATTCTGTGAACTCATGAACCGTTCAATTGCAAGATAAGGTTGGGAAGATGGTCCAGATATTAAAATTGTTTACATTTGAAGAGGAGACTTGGTATTAATTAGGAAAATGACCTAAATAGAATACAATAAATTCAATAACGTTGGGAATCGTATGATAAAAAATAGTATTATTCTTGATAATATACCATACAGGTTGACTATACTAAAGTCCAGAACATGATCCTAAAAATCACACACATTTGATGATCAAATAATAAATGTATAATATTCTTGATAATCTGCCTGTACTAAGCAAGGTGTCGGTGTGGTATAAGGCATACTGCATACATGAAAATGAAGCTCTTCTCAGTCTATTTTGTAGGTTTATCAAGTTTCCTACCTGCGATTTGAGCCAAAAGAAGACGAAAATGATGGAAATAAAGAAGGAGCCAGAGCCCAAAATAGCCTCATAATTTGTTATTCCAGCTCGAAAATTGAAGAGAAGAAAAGGGAATCCTTTCTCCCTCTGTACACAAACGGTAAGATATATATTTAACAAAAATTGAAGAGCTAGGATTCGTCTGGCGCTTAATCTTCAACTTGCAAAAGGATTCATCTTTACCAGGAGCTAGAAAGTAATTCCAGTTTTTAAACAAAAAGTTGAAGGAACAAAGGAGTCATTGTGGGCTGTTAGTGTTGGATATTTTTCCAGTGAAGCTATAATTATTTCAATCTTGTTTTGTTTATTAATTCATAAGCTTGTTTGTCATTTTTAAACTTTGATTTAAAAAGTCTAGGAGTGCTCTAGCATGTCATCGACGGCAATATTCTGACTCTCTGATCAGCATGTTTACTTTGCTAAGAAAGATACACGCCGTTTGCAGTGCTGAAAACTAGACAGACACACCCTTTTTTTTCTTTCTTTTTTTCTGATTCATCTGTATATAACTTGCCTGGTTCTCAGCTCTACTTTGAATCGGTATGGTTTTTTGTTAAACTTTGCTCAAAGATCTTACATGGGTGCGGTGTACCTCTAGGCTTGAAATGGGTAGACATGGATCTGTGTCTTGCATATTGATTGGTTTATATTCCCTCTGAAAGTCAATAGGTTTTCTTTCCTAAAACTGTAAATTAGAATTGAGATAAATTTTGATTTCAACTTTTTTTTTCTTGTTTTAATTATTTGAATACCACTTTGAATTGGTGTGAGGAATGGTTTGGGATGATCGCCTTGGAATGAATTTCATCTTTTGTTCCATGATTTCAATATTAAGAAAGACTCTGAACATTGCGTATATATGTATATGTGCACTATATATATCTTTTCACATTTTATTGTATATTTACTATTTAGAATTTTTGCTTTTATTCATTTCAGTTTTCAAATATTTTTTTCCAAGATGCATCTTTTTTGACACAATTAAAGAACAACTAAATCACATTTATTGATAAATGATAAAATTAAGAAATAGATGACCAAAGTGAAAAGGTATAACAACAAATAGGTGATGCTTTCAAAGTTATCATAAAAAGAGTCTATTTTAGTCCTCAAACTTCAAAAGTTGTATCTATTCGGTCCCTCAATAGTTTTTTCAATTCAATTTTGGTGTAAAAATTATTTTTTATTATTTTTTAATTCCTGGTTTAAGAAAGAAGACGTTGGATTCTAGCGCTAAAGAGAAAAAAATCAGCATTGACACTGATTCTGGCAACCAAAATAGTCAATCTTGATATCAAATGATTTTATTTAGCAAGGGAGATCCATTTAGGTGTGTTTTCACCTTAAAATTGCTTAAAAACCAGCTCTAAACTCGGGTAGATTTTTGATTTCGAGTTAATTTTGGATTTTTGTGTGGTTGTTTTGGTTTTTTAGACCATTAAAGGTTTGAAAAGGTGTCTATGATCTTTTATAGATGTATCAGGTAAAGAATGGGTTTTGGGTCAAAAAAACATATATACCTTGTTTTTTCGGCACCACAACGGTTGGAATCTGAGGAATTCCAAATGACGTATCATATTGAATTTTTTTTTTAAGAAATATCGGGGTGGACAACATGTTTTCCACCCCAATTATATTTGAAAAGAATAAGACCTGCATGTCGTCCGCCCTAATTACATTTTAAGAAAATATGGCCCACGCGTGAACCTTTTCTAAATGGGCTAGTTGCTGGCCTGGCTTGCCATTCCCAATGGCGCCTGGCCTCTTTCTTTACTTATTTTTGTATTTTTGTTTTTTTTTAAATCATGTTTTTTATATATTTTTTAAAATTATTTCAATTAATACCTCTTCTCTCTGATTCTTTTGTGGTTGTTTTCTAATTATTTTGAATGTGTTTAGATTTTGAAGATATTATTCGAATTCATCTATAATTTTTTATGTTTTATATGATTGATATTTATTTTTAAAAATAAAAATTATTTGTTTCTTGATAGTATTTCTAATAAGTACAACCTTATAAGATATTTTTCTTTCTATGATTTTATTCAATCAATTTTTAGTTATGTGTTTATTTTTATTATCATTTAATTAAATAAAAAAATAAATTTTAATAAACATATTCATTGTTTCACATGAAGTTCTTGTAGACTGATGTGTTCGAATATTTCTAACCTTGTTTAAGGGAACCTCCTGTGAAATTCCTTGAGTTAAATATATACGAGCTGGGTTTGGATTTTCACCCTATGATGGGCCTCCTGGGAAATTCTTTTTATTCATGTTTTAAGGTTTTTTAGTTTCCATTCAAAATTCTCAAAGCCCTGTGATTTTGGGTGCTGCTTTCAGGCTTCAGCATGAATATGGATTAACACAAGCTGCTTTTCTAAGGGGCTGAGCGATTTGTGAGGTATATTTCAGGTTCAAGAAATATGTGCAAGTCCTGTGCTTTGTCCCATTACCCTCGAATAGCTATCGATAGCTACTGTGAACCCAGAAAAACAGCAATGGCAGGCAGCACGTTTCCTTTTGTTTCTGGGCTTAAGCCCGTCTGTTTTTGTTCTTGGAAATGAGCCTTTCCCCTCACTTCACTTTAATCGATGAAGAGTTTAATGACGTTATTTGTCCCAAAAATATATTTAAAATATTAAAAGGATGGTCATCTTATAAAAAAAAAATTATAAAACTAAAATGTATTTTAGAATTAAATTTAAAAGCATTACTTATGTTACTTGTGTTTTTCACTTCAGTTTTCTGTCTTTTAATTCAACCCTCCATCCCAAAAAAAAAACATGTAATTTGATACTAATTTGGGCTCAATTCTATAAACATAAAGTTCGGGCATCAGATTAAATTTTTTTAAAAAAAAAATCATTACTTTAATGCATGATGATTTATAAAAAAGAGAGTAGTGATTTTATATGCCGTGAAAATATCACAAACTTTAGTTTTTATTAACTAGCAGAACCTAAAATAGGTCATTTTTTTATTGATGAAACACCATGGACCAAGACTAAATTCACCATGGATTCATATGGTAAATTCTCTTCTTTTTCTTTCTTTTTATTTTTCTATTTTAGTCACTAATTTTTTTTCCAAATCCATCTTTCCATGTTGCACTTGATTGAAATTGAACTTGATAGTTTGTTTGAGTTCTATAGAGTTAATATGATGTTCAATTAACATTTCAATATTAGATTAATGCTATATTTTGCATACAAAAAAAAATAGTTTGGTTTTATTACTTATAAAGAAAAAAAATAGGGATTGAATTTGACAACATGGCAATAACACAAGGGGTTTTTTTATAGTATTGAATGCATGCCTTTTTTTATAATATTTTTTACTATAGGATTTTTTATTTTCAATTTTGATCTTTTTATTTTAAATATTTGTCTTTTTAATTATAAACTTTATTTTGTTCATATTTCAATCATTGAGCTTGAGAAATGAGAGAGACTCACCAAAAAGCGATGGAGGATAAAGTGAATGGGGAGATTTCATGAAAAAAATAATAATTTTGGTGTCATTGTGTTTTTCTTGATGAGAAGAATGTTATCCATATATTTTTGAGCTTTTATATTGTTGAAAAAAGATCTTGTTAAGAAAGATTTTTTTCATATTAATTTTATGTTTTTTTAAATTATTTTGTAGTTTTTTAAATTAATAAATTAGTTTATTGAGGTTATAAGGGTGTTTTTAAGTAAAAATAAATTTAAAATTAGATTTTTATGTTAAAAAAACCGCAACTTTAATTTCTTGTAGCCTCTTTGGCCACTTGAAACTAGACACGTACTTAAATTTCTAGCAACCTCTCCAATTACCTGAAATTGGGCACACAAACAACATGTTATTTATATAATTTTATTTTAAGAAAAAGATTTATAATTTATTATGCGTTTTTTGGCATAAAAAAGATTAGACACCTGGCATTATTAAGTTGGGCTAGGAAGGTGGGGTCATCACTTTGGCTTAGGTGATTGGTTTTTTTCTATTTTTTTCA
>Ga0307515_10020386_pt1 | contig 11831 bp, 15 predicted proteins | sample 17_EM_MG_FD_194513 | JGI IMG/M metagenome (GOLD analysis project Ga0307515, IMG submission 194513) | Populus trichocarpa ectomycorrhiza microbial communities from riparian zone in the Pacific Northwest, United States - 17_EM | ecosystem: Host-associated > Plants > Roots > Unclassified | place...
GCCCCTCCAGCTTCATTGCGCCGTTGATGAATTGTGTGTTCCTGCTTTCGTTGGCCCTGATGAGATGGGAGATGGAGTGGATGACATCGACTACATGTTTGGTTGATATTCTTCGATCGCTTAGTTGGGTTATTGTTTCGGTGTACCTGCGTTTATGTTTGAATCTCTCGCCTTTTTCTTTCGTTTCCTTAATGTAGCGAGGTACAAAATACAATGTTGAAGAAGATGACGGCTAGTATAATTCAGAAGCGATAATGAACAATAATCAATGCATCATATTCGATGTTGAGGGAAGTCGATTGCTCATGTACATCCGAAGAGTCTCAGATAACGCCTGCAGTCCTCCGAATGAATATCCATAACATCCCAGGCATCTCTCAGAGTTTGTTTGTGATTCCCGGCGACACTCCCAGGTGCACCCAATGTTCTCTGCAGCGCTCCGACGTTCTCCCAAACTTATCACCATCACTCCCATCGTACTCCTGAATCAGTCATCAGAGATCCCAGTTGCTCCTGTAGCTGTCGTCAGAGATCCCAGTTACTCTGAAGGCCGGCCGGAATACCCTCCTAGGGTCTGATACTCTCCTGAAATTGACACTTCTAAGTTTACACTCCACATCCTCTCAGACACTCCTAGAGTCTTCCAGAGACTAAAATACATTTTGCTGATGAATGGCACGAGAGATATCATCTCCCCCTAGGGTTTGTGTAACAATACCTTTCCCATTACCGTTTCCCCGCCCCTTCCCCTTCCCTTTCCCCTTCCCGTCCTTTGTTCCCTTCCCTTTCCCAGTCCCTTTCTCACCGCCCTGTGTGTCCTCCTCACCCTCGCCATTGTCATTGTCATTGCCATTGCGAGGGCGGCTCCTTCCACCGCTCGGCGCTCCGGGATCTGCCCAGTTCTCATCATCATCATCCTCGTCGATTATGTCATCCCAGTCCAGTGGTCTAATGGCCCGGAAGTCACCTGGCTTGGACTGCCTGCACCTTGGTGGCTGAATCTTTGCCCTGAGATCATCGCTACCGTACCAAGGGAAACACTCGCCGGTGCGTTTGACCATTCCCAAGCTGGTTGTCTGCGGATTGGAGCGATCAACTTGATCCCCGAAGCCACGGGGGTTGTCCCACCTCCAATTGTTCATTTGATCGCAGGTTTTGTCAAACATTTGCCCCATATATGAGCGGGACCCTACCCACCACTCCCGAAAAGGTGAACTCCTGCTCCTGCAGTGGGGCCACATCAGCAGGAATTGTGAAAAGTGGTGAGTCGTGACTGGATCAAGAAAGATTATATCATAAAAGAGGTCCCAGGCCCTCTCATCCTTGACGCCGCTTACATTGTATATCCCTATGAGTCCATGGATGTGTTCCCAGCTGGATCCCTTTATACGGTCCCGATCCAATGACAGCCGTCGATTTATAACCGATGTCCGCATTTTTGCCCTAGCAGTTGCCTTCTCTTTGACTTTGCGGCTGCACTTTGGTGCCATCGCTGCGAGTTGAAAATGAATCTACATCCGAGGCGTTAGCATTATGATACAGTTGAACATAGCCGAAGGAAGCCCAGAGTGAACGTACAAAGTTGACTAGGTTATGGGGTGTGTTTTGAAACGAGAGGCGTTGTTTTGTGCATGTCACGTGATGTCGAGATAGTTCAGGATGCTGGCGGTGTGTTTAACTGTTCGCGGTGTGTTTAATACGGGAAGAAAAGAGAATCGAGGTGTAGGCGGGGAGACGGGATATATATACTCGGGTTCCTGCGATTTGGTTCATATCCTGAGTTTCGTTGGTTAATAAATACAAAACGGCCCAGCCTTCATCTCGCACAACCACCAGGCACCTCATGAATGAGGAGCCTCGAGACGAGATTTAGTACTCGCAGTGAGGACAGTTTGCGACGCTGGGCGATGCTTTGGCATCACATACCACTATTACCGCTCAGACCTCGTGCATCTCGGAGCAAACTGAGTAGTTCTCAAGTTGTCCCAACTGTGCAACCATCCACACGGCTACCAACGCCTAGCAGTGGAAAAAGCACACCCAACTGATGTCATAGGATGGAGAATACGTCATTGTTCGCTTTGCGATGCTTTGAGTTCTGCGAAAGGGGGATTCCCACCGGGAAGCTGAAGATAAACACAATCGATCGGTCGAAGTATTGTGCCAAGAACGAGTGCAATATGATGATAATCGTGCCAAGATGGCATAAACACCCTTCAAGCGGTGCAGATGGACCTTCAGAGGTTGCTGTAACAGTGAATATCAATGCTCAGTTTAATCTGAGTTTAATCTGATGGCAGTTGACACCAATATTGAATGCTTTTGAAGGGATCTCGTCCCCGAGTATTGTCAGGGTTTAGAGTCTAGCGCGGTCTACACTGTGCCTCCCTTTTTTGTTGAATGGGTCCATGGTCGCTCAAATAGGAGTCTACCTCGCCTGCCGTTGCATATGCATGCAGAGGATATTATTCCTACCTTCTTAACGTCGAACATCTATATCGGAAATTGCCTTCCCCAAGCCCTCACCCTGACACGACTCCGGTCGTCCGAAATGTTCAAAGTCTTGCTAGCCGCCAGAATCAACAAAAGCGAGGGCCTTCAGGGAATTCTCAACTTCCGCCTGCTAAGAGACGCGTTTCCGTACCGGCTGGGGAGAGGGATTCCTCTCAAGGAGGGAGTCCTGTACCCTCTACAATCCAAGGTCAGAACTCCACCCCCTCATCTTCTCTGAACAATTCTCGCGTTGCAGATATCATCCAACCCGTGACTTCCACTCCGTCCGCTACACAGTGACGGTCAATAATCACTCCAACCGCCACGCCAGGTACATGCAGTCATAACACACCAGCTCCCAGCTGGATGATACAGATAGACTCAACGCGTCGCGTTGTATCCAGCCCCGCATCCGTTATTGCTAGCACTCCCACTCCTCTCAGCCGTCTTGAAAACCTGCCTACCCCCATCCCGAATCCAGAAGCCCGCGCGACCAGTTCAAATCCACTGCGAACGCGAACTACCCAAAATAATCAGAGACAGAGGCAGTTGCAATTGCAACCGCAGGCGTTGTCTACTCCTCGATCAATGGTCTCCGGCAGTCGCTGCATCCATTGATTTGGTCACTCAGATATGAAGCGTCTTGTAGTCGCAACGGGCAGACTACTGGAGCTCTACATGTGGAACAGACGGCCGTTTATGAGTGCAACTGACGTGGAGATGGTAAGTTGTGCAATGCGTCGCATTGCGAAAGCATTAGCTGAAGGCCCACACTGGCAGATAATTGAGACGTACTGGAACACCGCTATGCAGCAAAACAACATTTGGTCCATAGCATTTGAGGCGCGCACAAAGGAGATCTTGAAAGAGGTATGCTGAAGCAACGGCCCACGTTGGATATTACACGCTCAAACCAGTACCAGGTTCGAGCACAATTCAATAAGGTTAAATCCCATTCTATTCAATCAGCAAGGGACAACATAGCAGAGCTTTATGATCTCCACCGCTTTGAATCCGCCGCAGAGCGTTTGGAATTCATTGATTCCCTTCTTGCAGACAATCAGTATCTTCTTCCTGTGGCAGAGCGTGTGGAAGGTGGTGTATGCGGTCCAATGCCAATGCAGAGAGAGTCGAAAGCTGCAAGCGAATGGCCAGCGTCCACTTTACTTCCTGGCAGAAGCAATTCCGGGGTTTATCTACATCACATTCTATCATCAGGTGAATAACCGCGGTAAGTATGCTGATGGATTTTATCATTCCATTATTAACGACAAGGACGGTCATATACCCTCGCCACTGATCATGTTAACCTGCACCGCGTTGCGGCATGCTCTCGTGGAGTGGCAAAAGAACAAAGGTGTTCATCCGAAAGCGTCCAAGGCAAAGCTGAAAGTGGACTGACCTGATCGCTTGAAATATTTCACCTACAAGAATGACGGTGGTAAGTACGCATCCTGCTGCGCTGCAACGGGTCCCAAGTTGTTAACCTCACCTGGTGTTGCAGACACATATACATTCTTGACGAATACCTGGAACACACTACCGGAGAGCTACCCACAGAGGGTGTATAAAAACACTCCTGCGACAGTCAAGTGTCAGATCCAACAGGCGGAGAACCCAACGCCTGCCGAGGTCATCAGCGTGGAAGCAGCGTTTGTTGACAATGCTATTCTTCTTGACTATTTGACCTCCGAAGTAGCACTTGAGGAGCCTGAGATTGGAAGCTCTGACCCAAACATCCCGATAGACAACAATTGCACGGATGGCGAACTGCATTTCGGGATGCCAGGGGGCAGCAGGGATTATGAAGATGACGGTGACGAAAGCGACGAGCGGGATGCCATCCCCACTGGCAGCTGGCGACGAAGGCCCGCGACTGAACTCGAGAGGTTTGACCTTTGAACCATTGATGTCGATGGGTATGAGGGCGATGATGGCGATGATGCGGATGCGGATGAGGATGAAGAAGCATCGCTAGCCAATGATGGATCAACGCAGAATGTGGAGGACTGAGGGACTAGTACTAGAGAGTGTCAAGATTGGACATGGCGATGATGCGGATGCGGATGAGGAGGAAGAAGCATCACGTGCCGATGATGGATCCACACAGAATGTGGAGGACCGAGGGCATAGTACTAGAGAGTGTGAAGATTGAACATGGCGATGATGCAGATGCGGATGAGGAGGAAGAAGCATCGCTAGCCGATGATGGATCAACGCAGAATGTGGAGGACTGAGGTCATAGTCCTAGAGAGTGTGAAGATTGGATAGTATATTTCAGATCTGTAATATACGATAAAGGCGAAGCAAATGCAACGGCAAGCGATGTATCCCAAGCGAAGACTGAATTGTAATAAGTGACCACATCTCAAAAATAAACATATATGGGGAGAGTGCGGCATCCGATATATAGCAATAAGCGGAGAGGTATAATGTGGCACTCGGCCGGTGAAAGGCACAAACATCGCCAGGCGTTGTGTAGCGTGCTTCAGCATAACTGCAGCCCCTGCGAACAGTGTAACACACGTGTTGTTCTGATGATGTGTATACGTCACCACAAAGTAAAGGAGGTACGTATACAATGCGACCCGTCGCCTGGGCGACAGGTAGCATGTAATTCTCCCTCAGAGGGTACGAGGTTCCGTCAGAGTCGTCAGAGCCGTCCGGAACACCCGGGGGTTTCAGACCAAAACTAGGGTCGTTGCTGATGCCCCTCCGGGCAATGCTGCCTCCATATCCTGGCTTCGCTCGATTCACCAAGCCCTATAGCCAGGTGGCACAATGGAGTCGTAAGGAGGTGAAAGCACTTGCGCTCTTGATTGTTTCAGTCTTTGTGGCGACTCTTTTAAACCCTTCAGCGAGCCAAAGGATTCCCTTCACAGAAGCCCTGTTTTGCGTCAGGAACTGAGTGTATTTTCATCTTATGGCACAGTACAGGTACCATACTGAAGCAATGCTCAAGTACACAGAGAATTATGTGGAGGAGTCTGATCGTCAGAAAGATGTTTCAGTCGATTCCACTCCACAAAATTTACAAAGAAGGTCCTGGAAGCCTTGAAAAAGCAGCTTACTATGGACAAACAGAAGGAATGGGAAAGTGACCCTGCTTGGAACAATCTTTCAACAGCTGCAAAGCAGCGTCGCGTTGATGAAGCTAACACGGAGATTGAGTCAGAAGTTGCACATCATTTTGTCGATGAATTGGATTTCAGCTTTGTGAAGATGCATCTCCTGAACCACTTCTCTGACCATATCCACCAGCTAGGCAATCTCTTAAATGCAAGCTCTGAACTCCCAGAAAGCGCAATGATGGATCTTCAACAAGTGAAATGACAATCCAACCATCACGAGGCTGCCTTCTCGATTTTGCAAACGAAAGCCCGATAGGAGGTGTTTTAGTATCCAGAGCCGAATGCAAACGCTGCAAAACTATGTCGCGATGATGAACTGCCTCTAACCAAAGAGTCTATCACGCAAATGAGGAAAAACCTGTGACCAGAAATGAAGACCCTTGATGACATGGCCGAGTGGTGTGCAATGTCAAAAGAGGAGCTACAGGATCAGATTGATTGGTGATTCAAGATATTTGCCAACTTCACAGAGCACATTGATCACGATCAGTATTTCAGTTGTCTCAACAATGCACAATACATTCAGTGAAACACAGTGGCAATTTTGGTGATGTCTTTTGAAGGTGATGAGCAAGCAGTTCATATGGTTCGTTGCACTGGGTCCACAAGGTGGAGAAAGCGTAAGCCACCAAGAAATGAAAAAGTGCTTCTCTGGATGGGGATGAGTCCAGATAGCTGCTGTAAGTCGACTGCTGGATGCATTCCCGCACTGTTGAAATGTCTTTTTGTCATCAAGGATGCTGAATCCAGTGTCAAAGGGCTTCTTGCCTTGGTTCTGACGTGTGCAACAGGGCTGTTGGGTCAGACTGCTGGTATGGCGATTGTCGAGGAGAGACATCAACCTCCAATGGAACCCTTCCACAATGGAAGTTACCATCTGGAGCCACTTTTTGCCCTCGGAACCACTTATATTGTCCCGATATGCGCGATCAAAGGGGCTGTACACCTTCTTCGGTGGACGCTGCAGCCAGAAAGCTCGCGGTGGTACTTGAGCAACATGATTGACTTAAATGCGTTCAATTTGTTTTGCATGTATATTATTCAACTCAATGCTTGAAGCAATAGTCGCATCGATATATCGCATTCTGATGAGTGTTTACTCTGGGTAGTGTTAGCAACGGTTCCAAATTTGCGTGACGGTTCCGGTTCCAGTTCCGCCCGAAACAGGACAGTTGCAACGACTCTTACCATATGAATAACCCGGACCATTTGAAATGGGCGGGTGTAACCATCAAAAACCTGGCTTTTCGACTTCACATTTTTGGCTCCAATTAAGTATTTGAGTTCTGATTGTATCGCAACATGATCAATACGTCGATTTGCAGTTTCAGCTGGTCTTTCACCTCCCGCATTCATATTTGCGATCAGACAAATATTCGTTCAGTCGCTATCGAAAATCCGCAAATTTCGCCTAAAATTTGCCCTGACTTCACAGCCACCCAACGAATATCAATGGGGTCTCAAATCTGGATGCTGGAGATGAAAGAGCTCATAAAACTACACAATCTGCGTAGTCGTCATGTTATGATAGGATCAGAACTCAAATACTTGATTGGAAGCAAAGTTATGGGAACCGTAAAATGGACCCGCGGTCCGGGTTGAACACGCCCGAAAAACTGCCGGTTCTTGTCTGTTCCGGGTGACAAACCCGCCAAGACAAAGCGGGTTGGGTTGCTTGGCGGTTCCCGACCAGGACAGGGGCCTTCGGTTTGGTTCCAACCTGGACCAAACCTGGGTAACCCGGAACCGTTGCTAACAATAACTCTGGGTCAGTAAATTTTGGTAATGGGAGTTGAGCCAGCTTGTGTATAATCGAGGTCTCAAGGGATTAAATAGTTAAGAATATTCTTGAGATCAATGGAATAGTTCAAAGAACCGTTCAAACGATTAATATCTAAAGGACAAACGGGAAAGAAACGACAGCAGTAAATGAGATTTAATGACTAAACAAGTTTTGAACATGTCATGACGACACGATCATATCATTGGACACTTCGAAGCATGGTGGAAGATCGGAAATAAGTCGTTCGGATTACTTGTGGAGAATGTGGAGAAGGATCGAAGAGTGGGGAGCATTTTCGGAAACCAATTTTGTGGTTTGCTGATGAACCGAACAACTCAGTGACTCTGATTGGCCACACTGATCCTTCAAGATGCTCCCTGATGCTCCCAGATAGGCTGCGTGCAAGGCAATGTGCTCTCAACTGCTCCGAGACTACTACACTGGTGCTTCTCAATGTTCTGGGAGTTGTGGAACAGAATACAAGATTTTTTGAAGAGTGTATAGTTGTCTTCAAAATGCTACAAAATCAAACTTTTAGGATGTGCAAATTTCGGAGCTATTGGGAGTATTGGCCATTTCTCCAAGAATATTCCGGTGCATCTCGAACCTGGAGCCATACTCTCCAGGTGTGATTATTATAATGTTTATATCATATAGTAGAATTCAATCAGCTATCTTCCTCCTGCACACCTTGATTCAGGCATTGTAACTTAATATACAGTCCAGTAGGTACCTAAATCCACATGATTATTTACAAGCCATATGCTATTGATCCTATCTGATGCAGCATTCACTCGCACCAAATCTGCTGGTCCAACAATAGCTCCGACAGGTACTGTATGCATCAGATCAGTCTATTTGACAACCCGGATGAACCCGTCAATACAATCAGCCCAACCATGCAGATCTTTGAACATTGTTGGAATCGCCTCTGCATTTTCTTGAGCTTGAAGATGTAATATCCATCGTTGAGTCTTCTTGCACCTCTTAGAAACGCTCGATAATGTGTTCCCGGCACTAAGGAGCTCCTGAATTCGGAGCATCTCATTCGTTGGTGTCCAACTGAAGTAAAGTATCAGAAGAGGAGCAACTCGGCCTTGGAAGCTGTCATCAAGTTCGCTTTCCACATATCGGACGAGAATGTTATCAGATTCAGGCCGGATCCCGTGAATGGCATCCGTGTATTCCACCTTGTAATCAAGTCCCAGACGCTGACCAGATGAAGGGCAGCGAAATGGTTGACGGTTGTATGTGTTACAGGGGTGCTTTCACCTAAGTAACTACACATATACACAAGTATCAATAGATACAACAGTAAGTACTAGGTAGACAGCCGTAGTTCCTCTCGTAATTTTCTATGTGGATCTCCCAACAAAATTTATTGGCTGTCGAGACAGATCGTATACACAAAGAGGACAAATACTTATCGTCCTATCAGACGCTACTAAGTGAATCCCACTTGGATCGTATCTTGGCATGATGCAATATTGGCACTACATATGTCGTATATAAATAATCTAGGTGATTATCTAATATCATTGATAGTAATATTTGGCCTGCTGATAGTTCAATCCCAATTGACACGTATCTTAACAAGATCTCCCTAGTCAGTCCTGGATAAATCTGGAGTTCAGAAGTATCGGCAATATTACGTCCTATGTGTAAACTCTCTCAAAGTCCACCTTCTAACAGTCTCTCCTGTAGATAATATATCTTAATACGAAATTTGGGACTGAGTGAATTAGTCCATCCTTTTGTAAAGATTCTCGAATTGTGTGTCATTGATTCTTATTCCGCCCAGGATGTCTCTTCCCAAGTTCCTTATTGGAAGGATTAGCTGGTTTAAAAATTCTACCAGATTTTGTTCTTTTATTCGCTGGAAGAAAGCTTTGTATCTCGGCCACTTCTCGTACTAAGTATTCCAAATGTTGACCTGTATCAGAATCCAATGGTATTTTGGGAATAACTGAATCCAGAACGTTATTTGTGAACTCTGTTGGTTGGTCCAACCGGGTCATAACCAGATTTTGATTATAATCCGACCGAAATATCATCCAACGTCGATAATGAATCAATATCTCAGTGAACTGGATTATCCTTGCCACCCACCAAATACACTGTGCTGCAAATAGCTGATCTTCTCTCTCGAATAGATCCAGCAATGAGGATAAGGTGCACAGAATAATATTGTACTCGTTGTTAAACTTTCGCTTGTTCCTGGTGCGGGTGAACCGTCTACAATTCTAATAGATACTACCAATATACTTGAAATAATGATAATAAAATAAGAACTGACAATAACAATAATATTTCAGCTTTATACTCGCAGGTAGGTATTGTTCATGCTTGTGGGGACAACCATCAAAAGCCGGCACTGTGTTGTAATCAGTAGTCGTTGTTGGGATGCCGAAGGTGGTTTGGAAAGCATATCTATGATTTCATCTATCATAACAATAGAGTACTGTGTCATTACGAGCCAGGCTTTATGATAGAGGACCACACTTCCCAAAGATTGTCGTGTCATTGCATGATTGGTGTGAAAGAATTACTCGCCTGATAAGAATCAGGCCATCATCTGCAATATGATTTAATCAAACAGTAACTTCAACTTAGGTATCTCACAACTGCTATATTTTGGATACTTGAAACATCTCCATCACCCGACGTCGTTATTTGGAGTACTTTAAATAGATTGCTTACTAAATCAATACACAACCTTCAACATGTAGGCTGTGGGGATTATCTGCTTCGGAAGCTAACACGGTGGCCTACCACTTGCTATGTCAACATTTTATCTCGACGTATCGCACCAGTAATATTGAACTGATAGCAATATGCTCTACTCATGATCTCCCAGTGAGGGAGTCGGAAGCTCCGGGACCCTGCACATGCCTCAATCAATCAGACACACCATGCTTAGGCCGAGCTGAATGATTGGCCAGGGAGTAACCAAGGTGTTCCGATCCCACAGGGGGAACGGCTGCAAGTCCCACTTACTTGCATGTTGGCTATCATCTGCCTGACACATCCGTTGCAATAATGCAGTCTACGTGTCTAGTCCCACTTAGCATAGTTTAGTGAATGTGGTAAGAAATAACTGGCATCTTTTATCCCTTGAAGGCTTATGACCGGCCAAGGTTATTGCATCATCATATCAGTTCTACCATTGTATGTGAACTTTAAGTGAATCTGCTAGCAATGAGGCTTGCTCTCAAAATCGACACGAGGCTCGCACTCCCAAGCTAAGGTTCATACGTGGACGCTTGCTACTCATATGATTGGCGTTATGTACCCCGGTATTATCGACCCGAATGTAGATCCAAAGTTTTACTACTAAGTACCAATACCACTATTAAGGCAGAACCCCTAACAGTACGACAGCCCATTCCGAGGTTTAATAAATATACTCTCTCTGAGTGCATTCTAATCATATCCGAGCACCAGTCCACTAACTTCGTGTCCCCAGTCCTCTTCAATTAGTGCATGGAATCGTTGTCCAAAGTTGGTAATTCTGAAATCTTCTGATGCATCTCTGAGTGAGGTTAATTCGAAACTTTTGCACACTCCGTGGACATCCATTTCTGTGGAATGATGAACCTGTTATGATATGGGGTGGAAAAATAGCTCGACTTGACAATACTGGAGGCATAGAGGATGGGCTCTGCGAGTATTTCGCCATTTATTGGTAGTGGACAGTAGTGTGAAAACATCTGCAGAGTCAATATTGTACCAGCCTGGCAGGGCAAGATACAAGAGTGTCTCTTGCATATAGTTGAGACCGGTAAACCGGTCATTGTGCTTGAGCATTTGTTGAACGTAACTGGATTTGATGGTACATTGATATGCCTCTTTCACAATGCCTACATGTAGCCTTTCAGAAATATCGGTGGTGAAATGGTCGCCGGAACCCATTCACCGAATTGACTGTGATATCTGGCTCCCAAGATGAATCTTGGGATATCCGAAATGAATCATACGCTGTTCAAAGGTTTTCCGGAGCTTCTGCACACTGATTTCTAGCCACAAAGCTTCAAATTCGATCAAGCAGATGGAGAATTCCTTCTTGAACCGCATCTGCTCATTCGATGTGATACCATAGATCTCCATCAGCAACAACCCTAGTTTCCGTCTGAAACACCCGGGTGTTCCGGACGGCTCTGACGGCTCTGACGGAACCTCGAACCCTCTGACGGAGAATTACACGCTACCTGTCGCCCAGGCGACGGGTCACGTTGCATACTCACCTCCATTACTATGCGCCCGGTATATGCACCATCAGAACGACACGTGTGTTACACTCTTCGCAGGGGCTGCAGTTATGCTGTAGCCGTTCACACAACGCCTGGCATTATTTATGCCTTTCTTCGGCCGATAGCCACATTTTACCTCTCTGCTATTGCTATAATATATCGGATGCCGCACTC
>Ga0307515_10020387_pt1 | contig 11831 bp, 12 predicted proteins | sample 17_EM_MG_FD_194513 | JGI IMG/M metagenome (GOLD analysis project Ga0307515, IMG submission 194513) | Populus trichocarpa ectomycorrhiza microbial communities from riparian zone in the Pacific Northwest, United States - 17_EM | ecosystem: Host-associated > Plants > Roots > Unclassified | place...
CCCGTACATGGTCACGGTCTGGGCCTCTATGGCGGCGAGGACCGCGGCGAACACCGGTGACCCCGCCCGGGCGCTGCGTGCGGCGGAGCGGGGCATCGCGGTGGACCCCGAGTTCACGTTCGTCTTCCAGGGCACGTATCAGCGGCTGGCCCGTGGCTGGGCGCGAGCGATGACCGGCCAGAATCCGGCCGGCGCCGCAGCCGAAATGGCGAGACTGATCACCACGAATCTGCTCGACCCGCCACGCTCGTGTGTCGCCACCTGGTTCGGGCTGCTCGGCGAGGCGTGGCTTGCGGCCGGGCAGCCGGATGAGGCTGCCGCGGCCCTGGACCGCGCCGACTGGGCGCTCGACGCGTTCGGCCAGCGCTACCCCGAGGGACTGATCCTCCTTATCCGGGCGCGGTTGCTGCAGGCCTGCGGCGAGCCCGTCGCTGTCGTCCGAGTTGCCGCCGAACGAGCGCGCTCGTTGTCCGTTGAACGGGAAGCCCATTTGTACGCGCACCGCGCCGAGGAACTGTTGCGGGAGCTTGACGGCTAAGAGACCGGGCGGGACACGGAACGGTCCACCCAGATCTGCGCCTTCTTCGCATTCTCGCTCTTATACATTTTCGTTCACCGCTTTCTCGATGAAGGCCACCGTGGCGCCGGGGCGAGAGACGAACACCATGAGCCCTATTCAGAACGTTTATCCCCAGACTCGGTAGATTTCGAGGTTGGTGACGGTGCGTAGCAGGTCGGGGAATTCGGTGAGCCGGCCGCGGTAGCCGATGTCGAGGATCTTCCAGTTGACCAGATGTGAGATGGCGCGTTCGACTGCGGCGCGCAGGCTGTTCAGGGCGTGGTTGCATGCTTTGCGGACCTCGGTGAGTGGGCGGCCCGGTGGTTTGCGGTACGGGGTGGCGGGTCCGCAGCCCTGGTAGCCCTTGTCGGCGAGCATGCCGGGTCCGTCGTCGGTCAGGTGGGTGGCCCACCGCTCGGCCAGCCCGGACGCGGCGAACGCGACACTGTCGTGCCGGGAGCCGCCGATCGGTGTGCCGGTGTCGATGACCCGGCCGTCGAGGTCGGCGATGACCTGCACGTTCATGCCGCAGACCCGGTGCTTGCCGGAGAACAGGTCGCTACGGTCACGGCGTTCACCGGTCGGCGCGACCAGCCCGTCGAGCAGGACCGCCCCGAGCCGGGCCCGGGCGGCGACCCGCTGCGCGATGGCAGCGGTGGCTTGTTGCAGCAGCGGCCGGATCCGGCGGCTCGTGCGCGAGACCGTCGCCTGCGAGCAGCCGAACAACTCCCCGACGACGTCCTGCACATTGTCATGACGCAGCAGGAACAAGGTCAACACGACCGCCCGGGACAGGTCCAGACTCCTACGCCGGCCTGTTCTGGGCTGCCACGGGTCACCCAGGAGAGTGGACACTGCGGCAATCAGCGCCGTGACTTGGTCGGGGCTCAGGCCGGTCATACGCTCACAGCGCGGCGGTCGTCCACTGGTGTCATTGATGGTCCACACAACCTCGGTGAACCCTCACGGACGACCGCCGTTACGCGTTGTCACCCCCACGGAGGAGCCGACCAACCATCAGAAATGGTTCTGAATAGGGCTCCTGGCCTCACGGGAGGCGTGGGTAGACATAAGTTTGCGGGGCACTAAGGCCGATCTGGCCGATATGACACGCTTTCAACCACCGAAGCTTCCGCCTACGTCGGCCGCCAGGTCCGACATCACGCATCTCGAGAGTCGGCCCCGACTGCTTCCGGCTGTCCGTGGGATGTCCGTCTGTCGCACTGTCGTCGAGGGTGGTCAGCTCGAGACGCCGTTGCCGTGGCTGCCCGGCACTGTTGTTCGAGTCTGTGCCGCCGGAGACGAAGATGCCTAGGCGTATGCCGACCGTTGCGGAGATGATTCCGCGGTCACTCGTCGGTTTGGCACCCAACACCCGCGACCTCTACGCCTCGTATCTGCAGCTGATGGCCGAGCGGCACGGTAGCCGTAAAATCGACCAAGTCGTCACCTCGGACATCACCGAACTTGGTGTATGGGCCCAAGCCATGGCAGTGCGCCGGCGAATCTCCGTCAATGGCTCCAGCGCCCGGGAACACGCCATCAGCGCCTGCCGAAGACTCTTCGACATCGCTGTGGCCGACGGTCACCTACGACACAACCCTGCCAAAGCCGTTCGCAAACCCGGCCGACCTGAAAGCCGGCGAACCGCGCTCACCGACCAGCAGATAGCCGACATCTACGCCGTCGTCAGCGACAACGAAACGGGACTGCTGACCTTTCTGCTCGAAACCGTGCGGATGCCGAGAACGTCATCCGTGCAGCTCACGCTGCTTGATCGTATTCGTGGAGGAGCCCGCCGAGGCGATCGTGTCGGCGGATGTGTAGGTGTGTGATCGTGGCGGGATCGGTCATCGGTTCGGGTAGCGGCTGCAGCGGTCGCGATTCCCCGATGAGGACGGTGCCGGTCATGGTGGCGTTCGTACTCGCGTAGCGTGTGCAGCAGATGCGTCTGGTTCCAGATCAGCGTCTGGTCGAGCAGTTCCTGGCGGCAGGACTGGATCGACCGTTCCACGATCGAGTTCATGCGGGGTATCCGGACACCGCTGAGCACCACAGTGATGCCGGCGTCGGCGAGGATCGCGTGGAACAGCGCCGGGTACTTCCCGTCACGATCCCGGATCAGGTACTTCACTCGGCATCCGGCATCGTCGAGGTCCATGAGCAGGTTCCGGGCCTGTACCGCTCGAAAACGGGGTTTCGGGGGTTGAACTGCGGAACCCCCAGCGGCGCAGCGGCTGGCTGCATTACTGATGGCCATGGTGTCAGCGTCCGCCGAGCCCGGACAGGGCGATCCCCTTGACCAGATATTTCTGCAGCGCGAGGACCAGTACGACGGTGGGCACCATCGCGATGGTGGCGGCCGCCATCAGCAACTCCCAGCGTTGGCCCTGCTGGCCGAGGAACAGCTGCAGGCCGAGCGGCACGGTCATCTTGCTGGTGTCGCTGACGGTGATCAACGGCCATAGGAAGCTGTTCCAGTAGCCGATGAAGGTGAAGACTGCCAGCACCGCGAACGCCGGCGCCGCGACCGGGACGAAGATGCTGCGCAGGATGCGCAGGTGCCCGCAGCCGTCGAGTTTGGCGGCTTCCTCCAGCTCCTTCGGGACGGTGATGAAGAACTGTCTCAGCAGGAAGGTCCCGAACGCGGTGAAGGCCCACGGCAGGATCAGCGCTTTGTACGAGTTGACCCAGCCGATCTCCTTCATCACTAGGAACATCGGGATCACGATCACTTCCTGGGGGACGATGAGTGTGCTCAGGTAGAGCACGAACAGCCCGCCCCGGAACCGGAAATTGAGCCGGGCGAACGCGTAGGCGGACAGCCCCGACGCGACGAGGGTGATGGCCGTGCCGACCGAGGCGACGAAGATGGTGTTGACGATGAACCGGCCGAACGGCAGATAGTTCCAGGCGTCGGCGAAGTTGCTGAACATGATCTTCGAGCCGAACGGCTTCGGCGGAACGGTGAAGACCTCGGCGCTGGGCTTGAGTGCGGACAGCACCATCCAGATGATCGGGGCCAGGAACAGCAGGGCTACCAGCGACAGCACCGTCTGCGAGAGCACCGCTCGCACCTTCGACGATCGCGACCGGGGCCGCACCGCCGGTCCGGGAGCGGCCGGCTCGGGCCGGTCGACACCGGTGATGCTCGAGGTCTCACTGGTCATAGTGCACCCACCTCTTCTGCCCGATGAACTGGAAGATCGTGATGATCAGGATGATGACGAACAGCACCCAGGCGATGGCTGAGGCCAGGCCCAGGTTGAAGAACTGGAAGCCCTGCTCGTAGAGGTACAGCACCATCGTGGTGGTGGCGTTGCCCGGCCCGCCGCCGGTGAGCACGTACGCCTGGGTGAAGACCTGGAACGACGAGATCAGGGTCAGCACGACGGCGAAGAAGATGGCCGGCGTGATCAGCGGTAGCACGATCCGGAAGAAACGTGCCGACGGGCTCGCCCCGTCGATGGCCGCGGCCTCGGTCAGGCTGCTGGGGACGGCGTCGAGGGCGGCAGAGAAGACCAGCATGTTGTATCCGAAGCCCTGCCAGATCGACAGCAGGACGACGGCGGGCATGGCCCAGGTCTTCGAGCCGAGGAAGTTCGGCGCCTGCATACCGAACCATGTCTGCATCAGGGAGTCGATCAGGCCGTTCGGCGACAGGATGAGCGAGAAGATCGCCGCGTTGGCGACGACGGGCGTCACGACCGGGATGAAGAAGATGGTGCGGTAAAGGCCCCGCGGCCGGATCTTGGGACTGATCCAGACGGCGAGGCCGAGGGAGATGACGATGTTGAGCGGGACGTAGAGGATCACGAAGACGATCGTGTTGATGATCGCCGTCTTGAACTCGGCGCTGTCCAGCAGGATCTCGTAGTTCTTCAGTCCGGTGAAGGCGTGATCACCGATCACCGGCCAGTCGAAGAACCCGAGGATGAGCGAGGCGACGATCGGGAAGGCGGTGAAGGCGAGCAGGCCCAGCATGCTCGGGGCCAGGAAGCCGACGGCGGCCCTGCGGTCGCTGCGTTTCTGTGGTCCGGCCGGGCCAGGGACGATCGCGACGTCCGCGACGTCGACCGGCAGCATTGCCATAGGTGTGCTCTCCCGTCAGGTGCGACGCCGGGTGCCGGCGTGGAGTCGGCACCCGGCGTCCGAGTTAGGTCACGAACCGCCCTGTGCCTGGGTCTGGCTGAGGAGGTCGTCGACCGAGCCCTGGCCGTTGAATGTGGCGACCGCCTGCTTGGAGAAGGTGGTGACGACCTGCTGCCACTTCGGAATCGTCGTGTAGGGAATCGAGTTCGTCAGCGAGTAGTCCATGATCGGTTTGACGTCCTGCGTCTTGTTTCCCTCGTACCAGGAGTTCTGGGTGGCGATGAGGGCGGGATAGGCACGGCCGAGGTTCCCGAGGTAGTTCTCGGCGTCGGTTCCGGTCATCACGCTGACGGCCTTGAATGCCTGGTCGGGGTTCTTGCAGTCCTTGCTGACGCCGAACCCGGATCCGTCGGACCAGGTCTTGGAGCCGCTGGCGCCGGTGGGCATCGGGGCGATCCCGACCGCGAATTTGGCCTGCTCCCGCGCGTTGATCAGGTCCCAGGGACCGTCGAGTGACATGTAGGCGTTGCCGGCCAGGAACTGGTTGGCGGTGGACGAGGAGGAGTTGGCGCTGGGGATCTGCGCGGACACCTTGTCCTGGGAGATGAGGTTGGCGTACCACTGGGCGCTGGTGTGCCACTCCGGGTTGTCGACGTCCAGCTTCCCGTCGGCGTTGAGCGCCGTCTTGCCGGAGGAACTCAGCACCCAGGGCAGCAGCTGCCCGATGTCGCTCTGGGCCCAGAATCCGTACTTGGGGGCTTTGGTGAGTGCCTTGGCGTCGCTCACGAACTCGTCGGTGGTCCAGCCGATCGTCGGCTCCTTGAGCCCGGCCGCCTTGAACGCGTCCTTGTTGTAGAACATGACGAACGGACCTACGTCGTACGGAAGAGCGACCTGTTTTCCTTTGTATTGCAGGCCTTTGGTGATACTCGGTACGTAGTCGGCAGCCTTGATGCCCGCCTTGCTCATGTAGTCGTCGAGTGGCACCAGCAGGTCGCCGAACTGCGGAGCGCGCTGACCCTGCAGCCCGATCACGCATGGGGCGCTGCCGCTCGCGGCTTGGGTGGTCAGCTTCGTCCAGAAGTCGTTGAACGGTGCGGTCTCGAACTTGATCTTGATGTCGGGGTACTTCTGCGTGACCATATCGGCGATGTGCAGCCAGGCGTTCTTCTCGACGTCCGAACCTGACCACATGAACCAGTTCAGAGTCACGTTCTTGGCGCCGGAGCCGGACGATCCCGAGTTCCCACCGCAGGCCGCGAGCAGGACGGTGGCCGTGGCCGCTGTGATGATTGTCGTGAGACGCGATATTCGCATGCCGCTCCTTACGAGATGTCGTTTGCCCGCGCCGGAACGCGGTCGTCAGACGAGGGAAAGCGCAAGAAAGAGAGGGGAGGGAGGTGCGGCACCTGCAGGGCTCGCGGTGGCCTCGCCGACTGCCGGCGCCGGCCTGACATCCCGCTGACACAGCCAGGGCTATGCCCGAATGCACTACGCTCAGACATCTGATGTTTGCCGACTGAACCATCTCAGAGCTGATGAAAACTGTCAACGGTTCTTAACCATCTTGAAAAAAGTCTTGCAGTTATGGCCTGTCCAAGCGGCACATATACGCCCACGGACTTCCGCTGATCATCGGGCAAGGGTTGACAGACATCTGATGTCTGAGCATCGTTCGTGATGGAGTCCGGGTGAGTAAAGCCCTACCCGCGGGCCGGAGAGATCGCCCAGACACGTGATCGACGGACTCGGACGCCGACGATGGATGGTGGGAGCCGCACAGTGAGCCGCTTCGTTTCATTCCGTACCCATGACGTCAGGTTTCCGACCTCGCGCACGCTGGACGGATCGGACGCGATGAACCCGGACCCGGACTATTCGGCGGCGTACCTGATCGTCGGGACCGACGCCGGGGACGGCCTCGAGGGTCACGGGTTCGCCTTCACCATCGGCCGCGGCACCGAGGTGCAGGTCGCGGCGATCAACGCGCTCGCCCAGTACGTGGTGGGCTGCGACGTCGACGCGGCACTCGCCGACATGGGCGCCACGGCGCGCTCCTTCGTGGACGACAGTCATTTGCGCTGGCTCGGTCCCGAGAAGGGCGTCATGCACATGGCCATCTCCGCGGTGGTGAACGCGTTGTGGGACCTGCGTGCCAAACGTGCCGGTGTCCCGTTGTGGGACCTGCTCTCCCGGATGGCGCCGGAGGAGATCGTCGACCTGGTCGACTTCCGCTATCTCGACGACGTCATGACACCTGAACAGGCCCTGGAGGTTCTCCGCCGTGCCGAACCGGGAAGAGCCGCTCGGCGGGATCAACTGCTGCGGTCGGGATATCCCGCCTACACGACTACGCCGGGGTGGCTGGGCTACACGGACGAGAAGATGATCCGGCTCGCCGAAGAGGCCGTCGCGGAAGGCTTCGGCCAGATCAAGCTCAAGGTGGGCGGTGACCTCGGCGACGACATCCGCCGGATGCGCCTGGCCCGGGAGACCGTGGGACCGGACATCCGCATCGCGATCGACGCCAACCAGCGGTGGGGTGTCGGCGAGGCCGTCCGGTGGATCGAGGCTCTGGCGCCGTGGTCACCGTGGTGGGTGGAGGAACCCACCAGCCCGGACGAGATCCTGGGGCACGCCACGATCCGCCGCGAGGTGGCCCCGATCAAGATCGCGACCGGCGAGCATGTGCAGAACCGGATCGTCTTCAAGCAGATGCTGCAGGCCGGATCGCTCGACTTCGTGCAGATCGACGCCGCGCGGGTGGCCGGCGTGAACGAGAACATCGCGATCCTGCTCCTGGCCGCGGTCTTCGACGTCCCGGTGTGTCCGCACGCCGGCGGTGTCGGGCTCTGCGAGCTGGTGCAGCACCTGGCGATGTTCGACCTCATCGCGGTCTCCGGGACGACCGACAACCGCGTGATCGAGTACGTGGACCACCTGCACGAACACTTCCTCAGCCCGGCCGTCGTCAAAGATGGCCGATACGCCGCCCCGCTGGATCCCGGGTTCTCCGCGCAGATGCGGCCCGAGACGCTGCAGAACTACGTCTTTCCCGAGGGCTCGGCGTGGAACGTCGATGAGTAATCCCGCACCTGCCCGCGGCGTCTCCTCGTCGCGCGGACTCGCTATGTCTGGAGGAGCCTCGTGGCAATGTTCGCCGCCCAGCCGGCCCGGCCGGAGCTGTATCAGCGGTTTGTCCGGCCCACGCCCGCGTGGTTCAAAGAGTCGGGCCTCGGCATCTTCATCCACTGGGGTGCCTACTCCGTACCGGCCTGGGCCGAGCCGATCGGGGAACTGGGCACCATCGAAAAACGCTACTGGTTCGCCCACAACCCCTACGCCGAGTGGTATTACAACACGGTCCGGATCGACGGCTCGCCTGCGCAACTGCATCACCAGGAGGTTTACGGTGGTGCGCCCTACGACGACTTCCTCGACCAATGGACGGCGGAGTCGTTCGACCCGGCGGACATGACGGACCTATTCCACCGGGCGGGAGCCCGCTTCGTGATTCCGACGACGAAACACCATGATGGAATCGCACTATGGGACGCCCCTGGCACAAGTGACCGCAACGCCGTTCATCGGGGGCCTGAGCGCGACCTGATCGGCGAGCTCGCTGCGGCGACCCGCGCCGCCGGCATGCGGTTCGGTGTCTACTACTCCGGCGGCATCGACTGGCATGCCGCCCCCACGCCTCCGATCGTCGACGAGGGCGCCGGCTTCTTCCGACCGGACGACGAGGCCTATGCCGCATACGCCTACCGGCACGTCATGGATCTGATCGCCCGCTACACCCCGGATGTCCTCTGGGGAGACATCGGGTATCCCGCGGCCGGTATACCGGAAGGCCCGATCAGCTTCGCCAACGCGCTGGACAGTTTCTACGCGAAGGTCCCCGACGGAGTCGTCAACGATCGGTGGGGACTGACCCATTGGGACTTCCGCACCAGTGAGTATCAGCAGGGGCTGGAAGTCCAGGGCGGCGGGATGTGGCAGAGCTGCCGCGGCATCGGCTACTCGTTCGGCTACAACCAGCTCGAGGACGCCACCCACTATCTGGACGCCGCAGGAGCGATCAAGGAGCTGGTGGATGTCGTCTCCCGCGGCGGCAACCTCCTGCTCAACGTGGGCCCGGACGCGGCCGGCCGGATTCCGGCGCTGCAGCGCAGCTGCCTTGCGGGCATGGCCGCCTGGATGGCCGTCAACGCCGACGCGGTCCACGCCGCGACGCCGGTCGACGCCGCCATCGCCCGACCGGCCACGCAACCGTGGACGCGCTGGACCCAGAGCGACGGCTTCCTCTACGGAGTCGTCGACGCCGTCGCATCCGTCCACCTGACCTGCGACGCCGATGCCATCGACATCGAGTCCGCGTCGTTGCCGGACGGTACCGAAGTCAAAACCGATGCCGCTGCGGGAGGGGTCGTCGCCGCGATCCCCCACTCCTCCGTCGCCGGGCCGACAGTGTTGCGGTTCCGCCTTCGCTGAACCATGGTGACTTGCAGACGAGCCCAGGGCCCGTCCGGAAGACGCGCCCTGGGCTCTACACCGTCGTTTCGTCCGTACCGCTGCCGAGAGCCTGTCTCAGCCACCGTTCGACACCGGCGATGTGCACAACTGAGCAGGCCTGGGCGACATGAGGGCTCCGGTCTGCCATCGCCGCGACGATCGCCCGGTGTTCGTCGAGAGTTTGGCGGACCGCCCCCGCCTGTGTGATACCCCGCCATATCCGGGCACGCTGCGTCCGACCGGAAACGCTGTCGATGACCGACGCAAGGACGGGATTGCCCGACCCTCGCGCAATGCGCCGGTGAAACTCGAGGTCATTGTCGACCGCCTCCTCGACGCCCGGCTCCGGAGGTAGCTCATCCAGAAGTCCATCGAGGCCCGCGATATCGTCGTCGCTCATCGCGGCCGCGGCGAGGGCCGTGGCGGCCGGTTCGAGGATGCGGCGGACCTCCAGGAAGTGCAACACTGACTTGTCGTGCTGAAAGTCGACTGCGAACGACATCGCGTCCATGAGAAGCCCCGGATCGAGACTCGTCACATAGGTGCCGTCCCCGCGCCGTACGTCAAGCACGTTGATCATGCTCAGTGCCTTCACGGCCTCACGCAGCGAACTACGGGACAGACCTAGCTGTGCTCCGAGCTCGGCTTCGCTGGGCAGGCGGTCGCCGGGTCGAAGTTCGCCGGAGGTGATCATCCCGCGGATCTTCTCGATCGCCTCGTCGGTCAGCGCCATGTCAACCTTTCCGGACACCGGAGCCGTGCACCCGGTCGACGTAGTTCCAGGCGCTGGTCGCTAATAATACATCTGATGTCTGGGCGAGATCGGTGCAGTGTGGTGATTGGTGGAAAGGCCTTACGACTACGACATTGGGTCTTCGCAACGCACACTCGACCGTAGTTCATCTTGCGTGATCATGGAAGAGAGGTATGACCTTTGGCGAGGTCTCGGAGAATGGAATGCTGTAGGCAACCTAGGTAACAGTTGGAATACGGACGGCGCCATCCGTCATACGGATCGCTGAGATCGGCCAGTGCCGAAAACGCCATCCGGGCAGCTCAAGCTACATGATCGTATTCGCGGAGGAGTCCGCCGAGGCGATCGTATCGGCGGATGCCCAGACGCGTGAGTGTCGCGGGATCGGTGAGCGGCTCGGGCAACGGACGTAAGGGCCGGGCGTTCGCGATGCCCCGGTGAGGACGATGATCGTTATGGTGACGTTCGTACTCGCGCAGGGCGTGTAGCAGGTGCGCCTGATTCCAGAGCAGTGTCCGGTCGAGCAGTTCGTGGCGACAGGCTTGGATCCACCGTCCATGATCGAGTTCATGCGAGGCATCCTGACGCCGCTAAGCACGACCGTGATCCCGGCGTCGGCGAGGACCTGGTCGAACATGGCCGGATACTTCCCGTCGCGGTCCCGGATCAGATGCTTGACCTGACACCCAGCGTCGTCGAGATCCATGAGCAGGTTCCGGGCGGTCTGGGTGACCCACGCGGCGCTCGGGTGAGCGGTGGCGCCGAGAATCCGTACTCGGCGGGTGGCGTGTTCGATGGCGGCCAGGACGTACAGCCGGGTACCGGTCAGCGTCACGGTTTCGAAGAAGTCCGCGGCGAGGATGGCGTGGGCCTGCGACCGCAGGAACGTCACCCAGGTGGTGCTGGTGCGCTGGGGTGCCGGGTCGATACCGGCCTCGTGGAGGATCTCCCACACGGTCGAGGCGGCGACCTTGACACCCAGCACGAGGAGCTCGCCGTGGATCCTGCGGTACCCCACGTGCTGTTCTCACGGGCTAGGCGCTGCACCAGCCGGCGGATCGAGCGAATAGTTCGTGGCCGGCCAACTCGGGTAGGCCGGGAGACCCGGGCGTGCTGGCGGGCGATCAGGTCGCGGTGCCAGCGCAGCACGGTCTCCGGGCGGACCAGCAGCCGCAGGCCGCGCAGTACGTCGCGGGGAAACCGGTGCAGCAGGGCGGCGAGCCACGCCCGGTCGGCCCAGGTGAAGCGGACTTTCTCGCCGTGCAGCTGCCGCTCGAGGACGGTGATCTGATGGCGCAGGGCGAGGATCTCGGCGTCCTTATCGCGCGCGTTCATCGGCAGCAGTCGTAGCAGCGCGAGCGTGTTGGTCACGCCGAGGTAGGCCAGTCGAAACAGCACAACGGGTCATCCTCGCGTACTACTCAACGTAGATCACCCCCGCCTCGGAGCCGATGGGCTCGGACTGTATCGGCCGGCTCGCCTTGATGATCGAACGGCACTGACCAGCACGGACGAGATTTTCGGCCCCCGCAACGTTCAGTTCCATAGCGCTCATGTGCCTCTCAGGCTGGCCAGTAGATAGCGCTGGGCCATGCTCACGAGTTCCTGGGTCAGGAGCTCTGCGTCGCCGGCCGGCCCGAAGCCGGGGCCGTACGCGGTCCGGAGCACCATCGTGGAGAAGACGAAGGAGAAACAGAACTCGCGTTCCCGGATCGGATTTTCGCGTAGCGGGTTCACGTCCAGCGGGGCGAGCACGGCGGTGAAGAGCTCCATGAGGGCGTTGCGGTAGGCCTCGCCGCGACGGCGGACCTCGGGATGGGCGCCGGAGATCAGGACCACCGCGCGAAGGAGCGCGGCGTTGTCGATGAAGATCTTCACCAGGTTGCGGACGGCTTGCTCGACTCGCCGCTG
>Ga0307515_10020388_pt1 | contig 11831 bp, 4 predicted proteins | sample 17_EM_MG_FD_194513 | JGI IMG/M metagenome (GOLD analysis project Ga0307515, IMG submission 194513) | Populus trichocarpa ectomycorrhiza microbial communities from riparian zone in the Pacific Northwest, United States - 17_EM | ecosystem: Host-associated > Plants > Roots > Unclassified | place...
ATAATCACTAGATCCTTAACCTCTAGGTTTCTATAGTTTCTTACTCTATCTCTTATAGGCTTCTTTAGTACTACTTAGGTTTATTAGCTTTGCGCCATACTATAGTTTTTAACTTAGCTTTAGTTATTACGCGTACTACGTCTTATACGACTATAGAACTCTATCCTAGCCTCTCTTAGCCTATTCCCTTTAGTAGATCCAATTATTAATCTTAATCGCTTAATCTATTAACTCCCTTAGGGTGTCCGTATCTTCTATTAGGATAATTACGTCCTAGACTTTAGCCTTAAGTCCTTACTTATACTATGCTATAAGCGCCCTATTATTCCACTTAACTTATATAGCTAGCGTTTGGAACTATATTGTATACTTAATTGCTAAGGTTTATTACGTAATATCTTAGAGTTTTCTTTCTGCCGTAGTTACTGCCTCTGGGTCTCCAAATATTTATATAAGTCGCTCTATAAATCCTTCCTAACTTAAGAACATAAACCGCACCTCTTAATTAGTAGTTGTTATTCCATTTACCTATATCTCTGTAAGGTAAGGCTTAAACTACTTAAGTGCCTTTCTTAATAAGAATAGTCCCGTATAAGCTATTCGATCTATAGGTGTTACCAGCTTTACTCCTTCCTGCGCTACCTTAAAGTGCATTTACGTAAGAAATCCTTTAAGCTTTAATCTCTCTCCTAAGAATCTCTTAATTGATAGTAACTTAACCTTTACTACTCCTATCCCGTTAATCCTTTATTTAAGCGTTATATTGTTTTCTATTAACTAGTTAACTATCTCTTATAGTTATCCGACCGTTACAGGTTGCTACGAGTTAGTATCTATTATACTAGTATCGCCTCCTAACCTTAAAGTAGTTGCCGCCGTCGATAGCATCGTAGTGGCTACTTTTAGTGGCATGTTATTCGACTTTCTATATTTAATACTATAACTAGGTAGTAATTGTGTAACGGAACCTTATAGCAGGAACTACAATAGGCTTATTAATAGGCTAGGTATATAGGTAATGCAAATTAAAGTTAACAACGTAATAATAACTAGTGGAGTAGTTGCCTAACAGATTAACTCCAATTATATTCTAAGAATCACTATAAGGAAAGAACTATCTAGAGTAGGGACTGTAGTCCTTTAAATACACAACTATACTCCTAGGAAACCCTCCTTATACGTAATATACGTGTTATATATAAGGTACGTAAGTTCCTCCTATTCCTCTCGTTCCACGCGTAGCACGTTATATAACTTGCTTACCATTCCTCATCACATAGTTCTACCGGTTCCATCCTGGACCGTGCCTGTATTAACCAACTAGCTTCTTCTAACTCCTTTCCAAGTAGTCGTAATATTGTACTTAAAGCGTCCGTAACAATACCTGGGTTTATAGCAATAATCTTTAGGAAGGTAGTCTCTCTTTATTCTAATATATACTGCTACTTATTCTCTTTTATTTTAAAGTAGTATTTTAACTTATATATTATACGGTTAAAATCGTATCCTTTTTCTACTAAACGATTATAATAGAAGGTACTAGCTTGGCCCTTAAGCATAATAAAATAGGCGTTATAGTATTAATTAGACTCTATTTTTACCTTCTAGTAATAGTTATAGAAGATCCGTAGTTTCGAATTAAGAATATTATATAATTCCCCGCTAAACTTCTTCTCCTAATCCGAATAGAGCTTCGTAAGCTCTATAAGCAATTTTAAACCGCCTCTAATTTAAGATTAAGATAGAGGAGGCGGGGGTTATATTGTAGGCTGTAGTAGGGACGTAGGTCTGGTCGGTGGAGTCCAAAGGTTATTAAATCGCGAAGTAATGGGATCCTATGCCTACTTTTATTAGGGTGTAGTATTTAACGTTAAAGTTACGGGTTAAATTAGATACAGAGGAGTTAAAGGCGGAGGTAGATTCGTCTCTAGAGGTGTCTTGCTTGGATTTTATTATAAGTTAAGCTTCCTTATAGTGCGTAGTTGGTGCTTAATCTCTTATAGAGTCTATTTATGCTCTTCTTTTACGTTAATAACCTGCTCCTAAATATTGTCTTTAATAGTACCCCTATCTATAGGTATAAAGACTCTATACTCCCGTAGGAAGTTACGGAAGTCTTATATAATATCCTTCTTTATAGGGGTCTATGTTCCCTTTATCTATCTAACAAAATCTTCCCTTACGCAGTACTATAGCATAGTATTATTATATTTGCTGTCTTTATAGTATGTTATGCGGTATAATAAGAATCCGTTTAAGTCTTGCTGGTTAATATCTTTAAGGCTAGTTATATTGGTATTTTATATCTCTAGGTTAATGTCGTCCTTATACTTCTTTAGGTAGGTTAACGCTATAATAGCTGTTATTAAAGGTTATTTAATGTATAATTAGGTAGTAATCGTGATCCTGCGGTTTGCGGAGGTATATTAAAGGTATTAAGATGGTTGTTTTAACGCGTTTTTAATAAAAGAATAAGGAAATAAAGGTTATTTAACGCGTTTTGGACGTTAACTTAGGACCTTAGGTTTAGTAATACTTCTGACTTAAAGTACTTAACCAAATCTTCGTAAACACGGTTGTTCTATATAATGGACGCAACTTAATATCTCCTAGTACTTAGTAATACTTCTATTACTAGTTTTCCGCAAGTTTAAGGTAGCACAGTATCGCCGGGATCTATTCCATATAAGCGCATATAGCACCCCTATATAAGACTATCTCTTCTATTTGAAAACCTAGCTGCTCTGTAGTTGATTGTATATTTAACCACTAATTAGTATTGGTTACATAGGGTAACTCACCAATAACGACTACTTAAGTAGGTTATAGTGATAATGGTTAATAAAGCTTATTCATTAGAATAAGGAAGGGTGAGGAGCTTAAGACTCCTCGTCACGCTAGTGCCGCGGCGTTACGTAATGACCGCTTGCCTTATTCCCGACATTATTACTTTACTAGATAATACTTATTAATTATAATAAGTTTAATCCTAGCCTATAGTTTTAGGCTTTTTAATATAGCCCGGAAAGACTTTAATAAGGCCTACTTAGGACTAAAAAAAACGTGCGTATATATACTATCCTTTACCTTTATAATTAAGGCCTTATCTATAATCCTACTCTTAGTAATAATAAAACATAGATTAGAACTATTAAGCTTTTAGATATTATCTAACTACTTATCCCTAAGCTTACTTAGTAGGACTAACTAAATAGTAATCTTACCTATTAAGATTAAAAAAGTATAAAAAATAAAACTCTTTTTAAAACTGGTTCGTGTAATAAGAAGTATATTACTAAAACCAAATATTAAACGTCTTAAGGTGCGCACCTACTCTAGATAAGGGGTCTAAGGGCGGCCTCCTAGGTTTATATTTTAAAGTATTTATTTAAAACATTCTTTTAAAACATTTATCTATAAAGGAACATTTTCCTTACACTAAGCTTCCTAAATAATAGACGGCAATTCTTTTAAATTTATTTAACTAATCGCTATAATATAACCTAGTTATAGTATTAGGCGTAGATAAGCTTCTACCCTACTTATCCCCGCCTTCCGCCGGCCGCTATTATACCATTTCTTCCTATAGTCACAATTAGGCGGCATTTAATTAGTTTAGAAGTTTGTAGGAGTTTATAGGAGCTTATAGGAATTTATAAAAGTTTATAGGAGTTAGTAAAAACGTAACCTAGTTATATTTTAGCTAGTAATAGTATATATAGTAGGGTAATACGTTTTAATATCCTATATATAAGCGTTCTAGTTAACTTAGAAGTTTATAAAAGTTTATAGATATTTATAAAAGGTTATAGGAATTAGCTCGCAATAAAAAATTGATATAATTTAGTTATAGTGTAAATAGTAATAGGTAGAACGGCCTATAGGTAGCATAAAAATAAGTTTTAAAAACGCGTTTAAGGTTTTATATGCTATATCTTATACCTCTAAATTAATTATAATTAGTATTTATACGTATAAAATTAAAGTTTATTACTTAAAGATTAAAATATATTAAATAAAACAATAATAACTATTAATGGGGTCTTTTATAGAGTTAATTAAAGCTAAAATACGTAATCTAAAATATTTAGTTTATACTAAAGTAACGCCTATAAGCTCTTAGACGCTTTATAGAAGATTTACTAGTGACAGGGGGTACGCAGGGGGCTAAAACTAGTTTACGGTTCTGATTGGCCCAGGAGTTCGCAGGAGTTAGCAGGGCTTGGCAGGAGTTAGTGTGCGGCCCGTGCGTTACCCTGAGTCACCGAAATCTTCTGCGAAGCGTCGGATTTATGAGATAACCACGACTATGCTTTCGTGATATAGACTACGTCCCTCGGAGTGGGCAGAGTAAACATGTTAGAAAAATTGACTAACCACAGTAAACTGCCCCGCAAAAGGTGTCATGTAGAGAATTACGATACCTCCCATATATGCTCGATTGAACTAGTTGAGTCCGTCCATTTCTCCTCAAATAAACAGCCGAGAGATTCAGCGGAGACCTCAATAGTGCAATGAATGCCTTGACTATTTTATCTTTCTTTTGTCTTGATATTGACCTGCCAGATCGGGCCGTTTTCGCAAACTCCGGTTCTCAAGACGGCCCAGGAACACCCGGCCCGCTTGCCGGGTGATTGGCAAAAGCTTAAGCTTCACAGCATCCATGGGCCTGATTCTTCCCGCAATATAAGTGCGGGATGCCTTCAAGGTTATCTGGACATAGGGTTGCCCCATGCTTTTGTCAAAAGAACCTTCTCCCGTGGATGTAAGCATCATCGTTGCCCGTTCATGCGTCTTCTCTAATCGATTTCCTCAATCTTCGGTGATTCTTCGCACGTACGACACCTTCTCTGGTCTCTATATTTCCTGATTTTATTTGTATCTTAAGCATAGGATATGCCTCTTGAACGGATACGAGATATGCACGTGCAGGGTTTGGAATCCTCCTCCGTGTCCGGCCTCGTACTTGGCCTTGCATACTTCTCCTCCGTTCTTGCAGATGCGAACGCTTAAATTGAGTTCTAAAGGAGTCCTAACGCACCGTATCCTAGTAGCTCTAGTACACTCCGCGTAGAAGCAAGAACAGGTTATAAGGATAAGGTTCAGAATTCTTTAAAGTCCCGAACCCAGACTTGAGTGAATGAAAGGAGGGCTAAATAGACTCGTCTGGTGCTGAAAACTCCGTTAATCTATCTTGAACGCCCTTGAGGTCTGGTGTGCGAATCCAGGAAACGCAAAGCTGCGAGGGTGTTAGCCGGCTTGATCCCTTGCTAGACTTCCTTGTCGGATTCTTATGCATGGAAAAAAATTTTAGACCTTAACCAAGGTAGGAACTGTTACAAGGAATGCTTACAGAGTTAGTGAGGCTATGCTCTAAGAGTTGCTGGCAGGGCTCGATGCTTCATCTGGCTATCATCATGGCGGGGAGTCCTCTGACCCTCTTTGAGAACAAATCGCGAGCAGGAGTGAAAGGAGGAGGTATAAAGGTCTCTCTGTCGCGTTACATCTCCGCCATTGGCCAACTTAGACTCCAGATCTACTTTAATATCTTCTTCAGCGTCCCTCCAAGACAACCCCCCCTCAACCGAAATGCACATCTCCCTCCTTGTTCCCCTCGCCCTTCTTGCGAGCCTCGCCGCCGCAACCCCCATGCTGGCCGAGAAAGCAGCAGAGGCCCGCTCAGCGGTCATGGGCCGCAACCTAACCCGTATCGCACGGTCCGACGAAATAAATTTCAAGGTCTACTACTACCAGTGCGGACCAGAAACTGTGAGTCCTTCTCCCAACAATCCCCGGTGCGCATTGCTCTCTTGGTAGTTTGAGAGGCAGCATTAGTGGGCGTTGTTTGCTGGTGGGGTGGAATGAATGTAGACTTGCTTGTATGAGTGCCCGGACAACTGCCTTTGTGGTTATGGCGGCGTTTGCAACTGTTAATCCCCACAAGGGGCGAGAGAGCGGCCAGGGGTGAAGGGTTTGCGGTCCTTTACAGGCGGGGTGAATGGGCTAAATAGTTTTGAAATGACTGCGATTTGATGGAGCCAATCGATGTGTTCCGTGTTATTACCGGCCTAGTCTTCTAGCTAGAAGAGCGATAGAGGGTCTTGGAATATAAGGACTACAAGTTGTATGCAGCGATAACTATCATTTGGCTTCTTGGCATGGGAATGTGATGGATATTGCATCCGTTCATTGCTATGCAATGCATGCTATCACTCTTAAAGAGTGCATACCGCTACGGAGAAATGATAGGATCGTTGCTTGCTTGATAATATATTAATTTGGTACACTCTAACGGTGTTATCATATCCCTAGAGTATCAATCACAAGCAAGACACGCACGACATATAGTAAATAGCTTTGTGCAAGCAGGATAGCATACAAGAAATGGGTTCTGTGTGTACGTTACCATCGTCATCATTAATGTCTAATAAAAATCTGCCTCGTCCACATATCCGAGAATTCCATAATACCAAACGCCCCTGCCTAGGGTATCCCGCCACGCCATGCGAGCATCAGATTTCTTTCAAAACAATACACCAAAAGCCATGTGACTGAGAAAAATCAGCTGAAGCCACTCCACGTCCCCAGTCACAGAGATAAAACAATGAAGACCACCAACTTTCGCAACAATGCCGACTCTCCTAGCATCACATCACCACACATCTAAAAAACCGGCGGCTGGGACTCCCTTCAGTGCTTGCGCTTGTGAATTCTCTTTGTAATCTGCTCTGCGCTCTGCTTTGCGCTCTACCTTCTGCTCTACTTTCTGCCCTGCTCTGTGTACGGCTGTGCGTACGCGGAGGTGCAGATAGGACTTCGCGATCGGCATTTGACGGAATACTGTTGATCGTCGTTAACCTTGGTAGCAGCGGCCGTCTCATCGCACTCCGGCTTGCCACCCTCTCGTTCCCCTGACGCGCCGTTGAGGGCCTTGTGGTAATCGAACCCGCTGACGAAACGCGACGGTTCGCACCCAGTGCTGCCCGCGGAACCTCATTCCCTCGTCGACTCGCGTGTCGCTCGAGCGTAGCAAGTTGCTGTGGTGATGGTAGCATGGGATTCGGAGAAATTGTTCCACTACCTCGAGAATTGCGATTGGATAACGTGATTGAGTGTGTTGCTTGGTATGCAGTTCGTTGAGAGGGTCGACGAGTAACGGTACCAGATCCATGATGGAGTTGCTGAGGGTGTTGCAGCTGTTGCGAAATACTTTGTTGCGGGCGATGTGGCACTAGTACACGTGGTACTGGTGACTGAGGTCCAGGATATGTGTTTGCATGCAATAATGCTGGTGGAGGGAGAAGAGTTGTCATGGTTGAAGGAGGCAAAGAGCCTCTCTCCACGGGATCTTGGCTGGTCAATACAGGCTGCAATGGAGTCACGGTAGTGTGAGCCGGTAATGGGGGGACAGCAGGTATCACCGGTACAGGCGGCAAGGTAGCCACTGCTGGTACAGGCGGCACAGGAGGCACTGAAGGTACCGGCGGTACAGGTGGCACGGGCAAAGACTGAGGATGAGACCCTGGAAAGGTCAAGCTGATATTAAGAGCTCCAGGCCCTGGTGGGTCTGCATTGGGTGTATACGGTGGCGGTGGGGGGACCCAATTGTCTGCATCACTCTCATGCGGAAATTCCCTCAAGCCGTCCGCACGCCGATACTCCAATGGCCGGAAGGGAAGAGCTCGCAGATGCCTACGATTTGCAGGAGCAACCGCCGCCACGGTTGCTGCGCGTTGAAGAGACATCTGGGAACGTGGCTGCGAGTGATCGTATGGTGCTTCAAAGGCAGCCTGAGCCTCTTCTCCTTCAAGCGTTTCTTCATCCCTAACTATTTCGGGAATGTTAGGACGGACGCGTTCGGCAATGCCTTCGCGGCTGCTTGTTGTTTGAGACCTGCCCAGGTTTCGAGAGTTTCGACTGCGTGCGGCTGCTCTGCGTTGCACTACTGTTCTGGTTCTGACAAGCTCCACCTCTCTTTCGAATTCGATATCCTCTTCTGGAAGCCTTTCTCCAGGTAAAAGGTTGTCAAGATCGTATGTCATTCGCACTGGAACAGGTGTCTTAACCTTTCCACTCTTGGAACGGTCAAAGTCCATCACCACCACAACGCCTGCCGAACCTTGAGGCATAGAATGCATCGGTCCGTCCGAAGTACTATTGAATATCAGATTCCCGACAGCCACGAGACGGTCAATGTTAGGTTCATCTGGAATAGTCAGCCAGCGGAGAACTGCAATCTCCTGGTGCGCAGAGCTCTCATCTTGTAGGACAGGAATGCAAGAACATGGGGACAATGGAGAGTGTTCGTCGCTATGATCCGAACTCTGCTCATAAGCCCAATGGCCCCCTTTGTAGCTGTCGGGCAACCGGTAAAGCCACAAGCTGGTAGCGTTCTGCTGCCGAAGAGCTAAAGCCACGTGATCCGCCTTTGGAGATACAGCGGGTAAAGCGTCATCGAGGAACTCTGCACGGGTCCAATTTTGTTGATCAGGTAGAAACTCTTTCTTCTCTGTAAATTCCAGTCCAGCGAGATCATAGATTCCCCAGGAATCTTCGTCGGCATCAAAAGCAAATAGTTCATTCACTTGGCCAGTGTTGGAATCTGGGAGAAGCGCTGCCTGTCTTGCAATCATTGCTTTTTCTGGAAACAAAATCTGGCTAGTCCATGCCTTATCTACATCTTGCTGAATCGGAACACCTTCCTCTGTAAATGGACCATCGTAGGGGCCATGGACCGTGAAAACTGTGGAACATCCAGTGCGCCGGGCATAAGTAGTGGCGAGCAATGTCCGCCCATCGTCTGAAAATTGCAGAGCGTCCATATCCTGGCACGTCACAGACCGCCGATCGGACTCGCTTGCTGTGGGTGCCAGAGATATTACCTCAATTCCATACTGATGCCCCGTAGCCAACACCAATCCGTCCGGGGAGAGTGCAATGGCTTTCGAGTCATTTTCTAGGAGTATTGTACGTTTCTTTTCAATCATCCGTTCGCCCTCGCCTAGCAATTGATATATATCTACCTTGGTAGGTGTAGAGAGAACCACAAGCAAGGTACCATCGTCAAGTATGTCTAGTGCCACTGGCTTCCTCCGAATGTCCAATATTCTTGTGAATAACCTTGGCAAGTTCGAGGCGTTTATGAGCCAAATATTTGATGCACTGTAGACGGCGATGAGGGAACCTTTTCGGGAGATTGAAAAGCCAAAGGGGACTGGTAGGGCAGAGGAGGAGGCGGTGTTTGATACGAGGTCGAGAATCGTTGTTTTGGGGACATGGTGTTCGTGCAGTGGGTCTTTGTGCGGTTCGCGGTCCGTCATCGTTGATGTGCGAGCTGTAGAGTTAGCGGAAACTTCAGAGGAGGATAATGAGGTGTTGTTTGTCGTCGTTGAAGCTGAAGTGGTTTCTGGCTCGTCGGTCGAAAGCGCGACCGAGTTCGGCGACGAGGTGTTCTCGCGATCTTTCGCCTGCTGCTCCTGCTCGCGGAGATGCTCAAAACCGTACTCATTTTCCCGCGCAATATCCGTTCTAATAACAAGGTTGGCGTTGGCGTCGTCGACGGAGCGTTTCTTGTCCATTTCACAGTTCTAACAACGGCATCGAGGCAGTTGATGCGGGGCTCAGGAGGTGTGCAGTCGCGGTGCAGTCCACCATTGCTCCCCTTAGCCTACCTGAAGATATGGGGCGATGGAGTTGTGAGGCATCAAGCGTACATCGTGGTAAGACGATGCTGGTGTTCTCTTCTCCCTGTTCGTCAGACCCAAACCGGGTCTGTTTCCGGCAGGCAGTTAAATATAGATATATCACGTGTTAAGTAACCTTGATGTTAAGTAACCTCGACGTTGCAGCGACGTCGCGTTTCAAATCTCTTCAATTTCACGCCTGCTGGCCTCCCATTCTACACCTCCTCGGGGCGAAGCGTCCGACACGCTCTCTCTTAAAACCTCTAAGCGCTCCGAGAGGGCGTTGAATCCCACCGCATTCATAGAAATCTGCAGCTAGCCTATTCCAGCTTTATCCTTGTCAAAAGCGAAACGCGGTTAGGCAGGCCGCGGGGCTGTGAAGGCTAGGCACCCAAGAAACCGCGACTGAGGACTGTGCCCCAGTCCCCTCCAAGAGTTGCTGCTGGACTGCTGCCTCTTGCAACTACTTATTCTGCGAATTAGCGCTCAAGCTGAGTTAATCCTCCAACCGCTTACGTAGCCGTGACTGCAGCCATAGCAACCCTTCAACCTGCTATGCTTTCCCCAATCCAATCCAGGCCAACCAACATAGCCAGCTGTAGAGATAACCGCCTGCGAGTCTATCACGAGAGTCTCCGCCATACGCCCCTTTGAGGCACACTTCACCATATTTTCTGACGAAAAAACTCTATTACGCTAATATTCAACTCTATTCTGTTCTTCCGCAATTCATATCTATAGATCCCCTCGTAAAGTTTTCCAGAGCCTCCTGAACGATAGGAAAGGAAGACAAAAACGCATAATTGTACAGAGGTCGCTAACATCTAAATTTGCACCTTCCTAATTAGGAAACTAAGCGACTGCGCACGTGAAATCACGGGTGCGTAGCTATCAGCCTACCCTACGTAAATTTAGACACGATCCCGCTACAAATGCGTAATTCTTAGCACTGCTGCGGAAGCTGCAATACCGACTGCGTAAATTATAGCACTAATAAATTTTGATAAATTTTAAGTTATAATAACTTCTTTAATACTATTAATCATATAATAAATTTAATTTAGAATCTATATGTTATGTTATAATATTCAATTACGCTGTTACGGCTCCCGTTAGGGTCCATGCAGCGGGTCTATATGGGTATATATATATACATGTATAAAAGGGGAACCGTACCGCTCGGGCCGGATAAAACCTCTTCTTCTCTTATTATACGGCCTATATAGCCTCTCTTCTAATTAGTAACTGCCAAGCACGAGTAGACGTCTCTTTAAGGCGCTATAAAAAAGCTATCTTAATGTGTACTCCTAGGTCTATCCGGTAGGGTATATAGCTAGGGCCTAGGTTCCGTTTCTGGCTGCTCCGGTTATCTAGGTAGGGCGTAGGCCGATGGCCCATAAGGCTAGTGGTGGTATAGAAGGTTCCGTCGTTTATATCTACGTTAACGTACGCAGCTCTATACCTTACTAAGTTTTGTTAAGTTCTATTAGGATATTAACCTTTGCCAAGTTCTATTAGGTTACTAAATTCTGTTAAATTCTGCCAGGTTGCCGAGATTCTGCCAAATTCTATTAGGTTGTTAAGACTCTACTAAATTCTATTAGGTTGCTAAAACTCTACCAAATTCTGTTAAGTTACTAAAATTCTACCAGCTTCTATTAGGTTGCCGAATTCTACCAAATTTTGCTAGGTTAATGAGTTCTGCCGAATTCTGCTAGGTTGCTAAAGTTCTGCTAACTTCTACTAGGTTGCCATCTGCAAAATTCTGCTATATTCTGCCATCCCTATAGTATCTATCCTCTGCCTCTTAAAGCACTTCTTAGCCTCCTTTTTTTACCCTAGCCAGCTCTCTAGCAACTGAAAGGTATAGTAAGAGGTTTATCTGCATAAACTAGTCCGTAACTGCCTTGGTAGCCTTTAGCTTAGTTAGGAACTCTTTATATAAGGATGCTCTAGTATAGTAATATATTTCCGCCCGGCTAGCAGCGTGCCTAGGGCAGAATACCACTACGTGTATTGTTGATTATTAGCTGTGGCCGCATGGGTAGGCCGGAGTTAGGTGCCCTGGTACTTTTTAGCAGTAGAGGTATCTATTAAGCCCTATATACTTGGTTCTAAGTAGCGTATTAATCGTGCTCTCTACCTTTA
>Ga0307515_10020389_pt1 | contig 11830 bp, 2 predicted proteins | sample 17_EM_MG_FD_194513 | JGI IMG/M metagenome (GOLD analysis project Ga0307515, IMG submission 194513) | Populus trichocarpa ectomycorrhiza microbial communities from riparian zone in the Pacific Northwest, United States - 17_EM | ecosystem: Host-associated > Plants > Roots > Unclassified | place...
GGCACGTGTAGAGACTATTAAGAATATAGCGGGGACCCGACGCAGATCCTTTATACGTAGAGTTTCGCGTAGAGCCTCGTGTAGAGCCTCTATACGTAGAGCTTTATATAGAGCTTTATATTAAGCTTTATACAGAGCTTTATATAGAGCCTTATATAAACCTTTATATAGAGCTTTATACAGAGCTTTAGGGGTAGTAATTTTAATATTTATTTATAAAGTATTTAAAATTATTAAAATTATAAAATTATACTTTATATATGCTTACTAATATTAATAAAATTTATATAAAATTTATACTTTTATATATACTTAGTAATCTTATAGTTAGTACTTAGTAGCTAAATGCTAGAAAATGCTAGAAATGCTAAAAAATGCTAAAATAGCTAAAAAAGTAAAATTAAATGCTAGTAAATTTTTTCCTAACGTAGGGCTCTTACTATTAAAGCTAAATATAGCTTACCTATATATTATAGGACACCCCTATAACACCCTATATATATCTACCTATTTCCACCAACTTAGTAATTAAAGACTAACTGCGAAATGGCAATCTAACGGCAATCTAATGGCAATCTAACGGTAATCTACGGCATTCTGCTATATTTTGCTAAGTTATACTAAATTTTACTAAGTTCTACTAGGACTACGACCTAAACCCTATTTTGCCTATATACGTATTAACTAAGTAACTAAGTTAATAATATATACCCTTTCTTCCTATTTTCCTACCTTCTTTCTTTATATAACGTCTTAACTTCCTTATACAGTTTATATATATAGCTTAATAATATCTACCTTGCTATATATTATCGTCGCTTATACTTACTCCGTGATACTATATTATATTAACTACCTATACTATTATTAACATATAGAATAAACCCGAAGCTCCTATAATGGCCGCTAGTATTATATCCGCACTTTAAGAGTAATTAGTAGAGATATAGAAGTCTTTTATAGACGCCCTTATATAAAACTAAGCCACTTTAAATTAATAATAAGCCGAATAAGAAGCACGACACCAATAATTAATTAAGGACCTTTAAGAAGAAGTCCGCACCCTTAAGATGCCTACGCTAGGGCCCTAAAACTAAATACTGTCTCTAGAGATAAATACACGGAACAAGAGTTCTGAACCCGTAATAGTTATCTACCCTAAACTAACTACTATATTAAAACGATTTAAACAACTACTAAATCCCCTGGTATTTACTAGTAAATAATAAAAACTCTAATTATTCCTAAGCTAGCTTAAAAATAAGCTAATTAGTAACGCTAACCGTTGCCTAACTAAAGCTAACTAATTCTGTTACGCCCTAAGTTAACTAGGAGGAAAGGTAGCTAACCTTATTAAACCTCTTTAGCTAAACTTAGTATAAAGCCTAGTTATACTTCTTAAAGCCTTATATAATAACCTAAACCATTAAGCTACTAACTTAGAGAAAGATAAACTATATAGCTTAAGGAACGAAAAGTTTCCTAATATACTTCTCTAAATTTAACCATTATATAAAGGAAATAGGCTAGAATAACTCCGTACTAATTAACAGCCTTATTAAATTTTTAAGCCCTAAACTAAAAACCTCCCTAATAGGCGTAGACCTACTAGGAGCCCTTAATGCCTATATAAACGTTATTAATAAATTGTATAATAATATACTATACCTAATACTAAAATACGCTCCTTAATACAATATAATAGCCCCGTAAACGTCCATTAAGTTATCTTAGCTTAAGTACCCTAACGCTCTAGATATTAATACTAGGACCCTAGGATATACCCTACTAGGGTCCTCTAAACGAGAATAACGCATTAAGCTAGGTCTCTGCTTTAAATGTAGAAGTAACTCCTACCTCTTTAGCTACTGCTCCGCCCCTTTTTAAAAAGATTTATAAATAGTTAACGCTAGTAGTCTACCGCCCCGATCCTTTAGTTACTATCCCTAATCTTTATCTGGCTCCAGCTTAATAATTAATAAGCATTATTCGCGAGGATAAAGCTCTAACTAACGTCTTATAAGAACCCCACCCTAATTACCTCTAAAAGGAAGGTCCTAGAGTTAAGTCGCTTTCCGGGACGGCTTTACTATAGAATTTCGTTAAACGTATTTAACATTATAAACTCTAACTCTTGGGACCGTAGTATAACTATTAACTGCCGTCTTTAGCAGAATAATTAATAGGCTAACGCTTAAATCCTAATTAATACAGGAGCTAGTAGTATAGGATTTATTAATAAGATCTTTATGTAAGATAATGGTTTTACCCTAACCCCCCTTGACCGGCATATTAATATATTTAGATTTAATGGTAAACGCACCGTCTTAGGCCGTATTACCTATATAGTATTCCTAAAACTCTAATACCTAAACTACAAAAAATTAATTAAACTTTTTATTGCCACCCTAAGTCACTTAGTAATCCTTAGATAACCCTAGATAAAGCTATATAAGGTAATTATTAATTAAGATAACCTTAAGCTTCTATTTACTGCCTCCCGTTATAAATAGAAGTGCCCTATAACCTACTACTTAGGCCTAAAACTAAAATCTAAAAAATCTACTAGGATTTACCAGTCTAAAATTTCTATAACTGTCCACCCTATACCTGAGGAATCCACTAGATTCTACTAGTATAAGAATTCTACTAACATCTACTAAGGATCTAAAAACTCTACTAAATCCCATAAGTTATTATTAAGTACTATACCGCCCTAAGCTAAGTAGAAGCTTAAGCTTAATATACAAAAATACTAGAAGGACTGGTATTCTATTATAAAAAGGATTTTTAAAGAACCTAAACCTAAATCTAATACTAACTCCGTACCTAATACTAAACCTGAACCTAAATCTAATACTAACTCCGTACCTAATACTAAACCTAAACCTAAATAAGAAACTATAGACAATCTAAGCGAGCTTGGCACCCTAGATATCCGTATAATTAGAGTTACCCCGCTAGTACGACTTGCTAAGAAACCCGAATATACAATCTTTGCTATTACTATAGCTAATATTAAGAAGGCCTTAGTACTAAAGAAGCACACTAACCCTACTATAAAGGTACTAGTAGAGTACTATAACCGCCTAAAAGTATTCTTATAAAAGAAAGCTAATAAGCTACCGGAATACTAATTATATAACTATAAGATTATACTTAAAGAAGGAAAGGAGCCTAGATTTAGACCTCTATACGGGATATCCTAAAACGAACTCTAAGTGCTATAAAAGTATTTAGATAAGAACCTAAGTAAAGGATTTATTAGAGCAAGCTTGTTGCTTATAGCTATACTAGTAATCTTTATTAAGAAACCTAGCGACGGTTTACGCTTCTATATAAACTACTAAGCTCTTAACGCTATTACTGTTAAGAACTAATATCCGATCCTGTTAATATAAGAGACGCTAAACTAACTAAATAAGGCTCGTTACTATATAGAGCTTAATATTATCTTTATATTTAACTATCTCCGCATTATAAAGGAGATAAATAGCTTATTATATTTTGTACCTAATATGGAATATTTAAGTACTTAGTAATACCCTTTAGCCTCGCAAACACTCCGAGCTCGTTTTAATATTACGTAAATAATACCCTACGTCTTTACCTAGACATCTTCTATACTGCTTATATTAACAATATCCTAATATATAGTAATAATATAACTAAATATTAGAAATACGTTAACCTTATTTTATAAGCCCTATATAGAGCTAGTCTATAAATTAGATATAAATAAATATAAGTTTTATAAAACGGAAGTTCTATACCTTAGACTCCTTATTTTTATAAATAGTATATAAATAGACCTAAAGAAAGTTAAAGTAATTATAAACTAGTAAGAACCTAAGAATATTAAGGACGTAAGAGCCTTTATAGGATTTGCTAATTTCTACTAACGGTTTATTAATAACTTCTCCGCCCTTATAGCTCTAATCTAAAAGGATAAAGTCTTTATCTTTAATAAGGAATATAAAAAGGCCTTTACCTATCTAAAGGTTATATTTACTACCGCGCCTATACTCTAATACTTTAACCTAAACTAAATAGGTATTGTAGAAGCTAACTTATCTAACCACATTACTAGAGGTATCCTGTCTTAATATAACAAGGATAGAGTATTGCACCCTATAGTATACTTCTTAAAATAACTAAGCCTAGCCGAATATAACTATAAGATCTACAATAAGGAATTATTAGCTATTATTAGATATTTTAAATAATGGCGACCTAAACTAGAAGGCGCTAGATTTCTAATTAAGGTCGTTAGTGACTATAAGAACCTATAGTACTTTATAACTATAAAACAGCTAAGCTACCGTTAGGCCTACTAGTTAGAATACCTATCCCATTTCTAATTCTTAATTATATACCGTTTAGGCGTTTAAGGCTAGAAGCCTAATGCCCTAACCTAACGCTTATAAGACGCGCCAGCACTAAAAAAAGCGCGCTTTTACCAAATTAGACTCTATTTCGTCCCAAACTATTTAACCCTCCCACTAAAGATATTACGGTATACGTCCTTAAAATAACTAATTAATTAATTAAATAGATTATAACTAATAAATACCCAAATAATAAGTTTATTTAAGAGACGCTTAAGCTAATATAAGATAGTATTAGACGCTCTAAAAGGATTTCTCTATATAAATGTAAAGCCTATAGGAACCGCTTATATTACTAAAACTGCCTAGTTATACCTAACTATAATAAACTTAAGCTTAAGCTCTTTAAATATGTATATAACCTACCTATTACTAGCCACCTAAGCTAAGGGAAAACCCTAGAGCTACTTTAACGGGAGTATTACTAGTTAAATATATATAATATAATACAAAGGTACGTCTCTAGCTGTTATATCTATTAATAAGTTAAAGCTTTATATAAGATATATAATGGCCTTTTAAAGCCACTACCTATTCTAGACTAAAGATAGAAGGATATCTTAATTAACTTTATTATTAACCTCCCCGTAAGTAAAGGCTGCACAAATATTATAGTAGTAGTAGACCAACTATCTAAGATAAGGCACTTAATCGCCTACCCTAATATATTAACGCCTACTATTACCTAACTGTTTCTAGATTACATATAAAAACTCTGCAGATTCCCTAAAATAATTATCTCTAATAAAGGTAGCTAGTTTACCTCTATATTTTAAAAAGAACTAACTACCTAACTTTATATTAAAGTACTATTATTTATAGTATACTGCCTAGAAATAGATGGTTAAATAGAATATATAAATGCTATAATAGAACAGTATATTCGGATATACACGTTATACCTATAAGATAACTGGATTAACTAGCTTATATTTACTAGGTTTACTATAAATAATTTCATCTTAGAAACTATAAAGGTTTTCCTATTCCTAGCTAACTACAGCTAATATCTATAAATGGGTTTTAAACCCTTTAATAATGTTCCTTGCCCTACTTATTATACTTTATAAGTTATAAAAGTAAATAAATTTATAGAGAAGATAGAGGAACTATAATAGTTCCTTACTAATAAAATAATATAGGCTTAATCTGTCTATAAAGCCGTAATAAATAAGAAATAGACCCTGGCACTAGCTTACTAAATTAGTAACTTTATCTGGCTAGATATAAGAAATCTAAATATAAAACGCCCTACTAAGAAGCTTAATTGGAAGAACGCTAGCCCTTATAAGATTAAGAAGGTCGTTTCCTCTTATACCTACTAGTTAAAGCTCCCCAATATAGTTAAAATCCACCCTATATTTTATACGTTAGTCCTTTACCCTACTACCCCTATATTAGACGCCTTGCCTAAACAGATATAAGACCCTCCCCTATTAGTTAAAGTAGATAGTAAGAACAAGGACTTTATTAAAAAAATTAATAATATTAAGTATAATAAATGGAAACTGTTACGGACGCTTTAAGTACAATATTATAACTACTTGGGGAAGAGTCGGAAGAAGCTAGTTAGTTAATTTAAGCACGGTCTAGGATAAAGCCGGTAGAACTATATAACGAGGAATAATAACTAAGGTTATATAATGTGCTACGTATTAAACAAAAGGCATAAGAGAAACTTACGTACCTTGTATATAAGACGTATATTATATATAAGAAGGATTTCTTAGGAGTACGGTTATATATTTAAAGGACTATAGTCCCTACCTAGATAGTTTCTTCCTTATAGTAATTCTTAGAATATAATTAAAGTTAATTTGTTAGGCAACTACCCCACTAGTTATTATTATATTGTTAACTTTAACTTACTTTACCTATATACCTAGCCCAATAATAAGCCCACCGTAGTCCTTACTATAAGGTTCTGTTATATAATTATTACCTAGTTACGGTAATAAGTATAAAAAGTTAAATAATATGCCACTAAAAGCAGCTACTATAACGCTATTAACGGTAGCAACTACTTTAAGGTTAGGTAACACTAGTATAGCGGATACTAATTTATAGCAACCTATAATAGTTAGATAGTTATAAAAGGTAATTAACTAGTTAATAATAAATAATACGGCGCTAGAAGAAAGAGTTAATAGAATAGGAGCAGTAAGGGTTAAGCTATTATTAATTAAGAGATTCTTAGGAGAAAGATTAAAGCTTAAAGGATTCCTTATATAAATATACTTTAAAGTTATATAAAAAGGGGTAAAGCTATTAATACCTATAGATCGAATAGCCTATATGGGACTATTCCTATTAGAAAGAGCACTTAAGTAGTTTAAATTATACCTTACTAAGATATAGGCAAACGGGATAATAACCACTAATTAGGACGTGCGATTTATATTCTTAAGCTAAGAAGGGTTTATAGAGTAACTTATATAGATATTTAGAAACCTAGAGTTAGTAACTATAGTAAAAAGAAAACTCTAAGATATAACGCAATAAACCTTAGCAATTAAGTATATAATATAGTTCTAAACGTTAGCGATATAAGTTAAGTAGAATAATAGGGCGCTTATAGCACAGTATAAGTAAGGACTTAAGGCTAAAGTTTAGGACGTAATTATTCTAATAAAAGATACGGATACCCTAAGAGAACTAATAGATTAAGTAATTAAGATTAATAATTAGATCTACTAAAGGGAATAAGCTAAGAGAGGTTAGAATAGAGTTCTATAGTTATATAAGGCGCAGAGCACGTAATAACTAAAGCTAAGTTAAAAACTATAGTATAGCGCAGAGCTAATAGACCTAAGTAGTACTAAAAAAGCCTATAAGAGATAAAGTAAGAAACTGTAAAAACCTAGAGGTTAAGGATCTAGTATTTATAAGACTAAGGAGTAAAGGCTAAACTAGGGATTTTAGTAGTAGAAGACGTTTAAGCAGACTCTATAATAAAGTTAATAGTTTAAAGATAGAGTTTATATAAATTACAGAAAATAGGGTTATTTTATAAGGGATTATAAAGATAGTTAAAGTTACTATATAATAAAGGGAACCTAACTAATAGAAAACATATATGTATAAAGAGATAATAGTATACTATAAGGAACGAAAGAATATTTAATTAGAAGTTTTACGTTTTGTTATAATAACGCATATTAAATTTATAAAGACGCTAAGTATAGCGTAAGCTATTAGCTATAGGAGCTAAACTCTTTAAAATATAGAGGAACTAATAAACTAGTTTATAGATCGGATATTATAAATAATAAATTTAATATAGGTAAAACATTTAGTAATAATAAGGCGATAAGGGTAGCTTACTAGAAGTATATAGACCTTAGAAATGTTATAAAAGAGGTAAAGGATAATTCTACTATAGAATAGGGAACATTAGTAGGGATTAAGACCCCACTAGATATAATATCTATTGCTTTATAAGATATAAGAGAAGTAGGATAGTAAACCACTTTAGTACTTAATAAAGGCAAGAAGCTAAAGGCTTAAGATTCTTAAGATAAGATAAGAGATAACTAAGATTTTTAAGATAAGATAAGGTAAACCTAAAGACCTACAACAGATAGAAACCGATGGAGTAGGGTAGTAGCTTAGTTTAAAGATATACGAATAAGCTTAAGATAGAGTTTCCTATAGGCATAAGACTCTTAAGATAAGATAAGTAAGATTTAAGATTTTTAAGATAAGATAAGAATACCTAAGCTTAGTTAGACTAAGGCAGGAGCTAAGCTTAAGTTAGAAGCAAGCTTAAAATTAAGAATCCTAGGGAACTAAAAATTTAGAGTATAAATAAGGACACCTATAAGTAAAAGGTAAGGAGCTTCTTTATAAATTAAAGAATCTACGGTATAAATAGTAACTAGACTAAAAGACAGATATATAAACCTAGAAGACTTACTAAGGGAATATAGTATTTAGCCTAAAGATCGGAAAGCTAATACTAAGATTAAAAAGTAGGAAGACTTTAAGGATCCACTTATAAGACGCAAAAAAAAAGAAACTATAAAGAAATTTAAAGTAAGAATTACCTTATAGTAAGAATAGAAACTAGATAAGAGATCTAGTATATTAAAACGTACTAGGGACAAAGCACCCGTATAAAAAATCACTAATAGGCCTAGAGTAGGTATATTAAGAGCTAAGTAGCTTACTAAACTAAAAAATAAAGAGGATTTAGGGATTTTAACTAGGTTCGAAAAACGGCATATAAAGGGCTGCCACAATGTAGTAATAAGAAGATACTTCCTTACAAACAAACTGTATACACTTTAGCAGCTATACTAAAAGTAGTATAGGCAAAGGCACAATAATAAGTGGGAAGATTTTTATATATAGTTAGATAAGAAAGTTATTTAAGACCACCCGATTATAGAAAAGGCGATAAGTTATATTAAAGGAGCCTTAATTATAATATTAAAAGATCTAGAGGAGTAATTAGAGGACTAGAGAAGTAAAAGACATATCTTAATACCCGCGAATAAAGTTATAATGCTTAAATTAATATAATAGAGGTTTAAACTTAAGGATAAAAATAAGCTAAGAGTTAACCTAAAGCATTAAGTATATTACACGTTAGTATAGATTATATATATAAATAATATATATAATATATATAAAGCACTAAAGGATAAGTATTAAAAATACCCTATAAGAATATATTAGCTAGTAAAAGAATAGAAGTATTAGAACACTAAGTATATATATAGCTAGTATCTAGTAGAAGTTTAGGAGTTAGGAAACTTAATACTTTAGCTAAAAAGATTCCTTATAGAAGAATACCTAGACGGATAATAGTAATAGGAATGCCTAAAGAATATATATCTATAGTATATTAAAGATAAAAAGCAAACTAAGTATTAGCTAAAAGTAAACTAAGAATAAATAAGATTAAGTAGCTAATAGTTAGGAAAAGTAGAGGCCTATAGGACTAAAGGGAGCTAGTAGTAAAGCCTTAGACCCTTAAAGGAATTTAAGAATAATATCTAAATCTATAAGTTAAATAGCAAGATTAATAGTTTAAAGCACTAATAGATAGTAGAGTAATAAGGAACTATATCTTACTAATAGCAGTTAAAAGGATAGGATTACCACATAAGGAAAAGCAGCGCCCTTACCTATTAGTAACAATTTTAGGGGATCCAATGGCCTATAGAGGAGGCATTATTAACCTTAAAATAGGACCTATTTAGTTAACCATTAAAGGAAGATAAATTAAGATGTTTTTTAATATATTACTATTAGGAAATAATAAGGCAATACTAGGAATACCTTAGTTATAGGAATATAATCTAAAGATTAATTAGGTTATAGGTTAGATTAATATTAGGAATACTTAAAAATATAAGATATAATAATAAGCTAAGTTAGTATAGTACTAAGTAGGAGCAACCTATAAGGAAACGGAAAAAGGACTAAGTTATATACTAAAGAGATACTATAGGTATAGTAGAAAACTATAGTTACTAAAGAGTAAAAAGCTGTTAGAGTATATAGTATAGGACTATAAAATAGAGTTAGAACTAAAAATAAGTCTAAGGTTCTTTCCAATCTATAAGCTTACTAAAGAAAAAGGTAGAGTACTAAAAGAGTTTATCTAAGAAAACCTATAAAAAGGATATATTAGACCATTGCAGTTATTAGCGGGTTATCCAGTACTATTTATACTAAAGAAGAATGGTAAACTAAGGCTGTATATTAACTATAGATAGTTAAACAGTATTACTAAAAAGGATAGGATAGGTAACGCATAAATCTTTATAAAGATAGATCTAAGATAGGCGTACTATTAGATTAGGATTAAGGAAGGCAATAAATAAAAGGCAGCCTTTAGGTTAAAGAAAGGACTATATAAACTATTAGTTATATAATTCGGGCTTATAAACGCACTAGTTATATTCTAGAAGTGTATTAATAACGTATTAGAAGAATACTTAGATAAGTTTATTATAGTATACCTTAACGATATTATTATTTACTTAATAACTAAGAAAGAATACGGAGAATATATTAAATGGGTCTTAAGGAGACTATAAGAGGAATAGATACTAGTAGTAATTAAAAAATGCGAGTTCTTTACTAGGAAAACCAATTTTATTAAATTTATTATTAAACTAGGCCAACTTAGCATAGATCTAAAAAAGATTAAGGCTATAGTAAATTAGTAAAAACTAAAGAATGTTATATAGTTAAGATTGTTCCTAGGGTTTTACAATTACTATAGAAGGTTTATAGCGCAATAGTTAAAGAATATTAAGCCATTTACGCGGTTAATAAAGAGAAAAAAACTATAGGTATAGGGAGAGGAATAAAGAGAACTCTTTAAAAAAGTTAAAGAGTTATTTACTTAAAAGCCAGTTTTTAAGATCTATTAACTAAAACTAGAGACGGTTGTAGAAATAGATATATTAGACTATATACTAGGGGCATACTTTATATAGAGATATTAAGACGAATAGCACCTAGTAGTATACTATAGTTAAAAGATAATACCACTAGAGTTAAACTATAACATTTATAATAAGGAGTTATTAGGTATAGTTATAGTACTAAAGAAATAGAGAGCATTCTTATAAGGTATAGAAAAACTATTTATAGTTAAGACGGATTATAAGAACCTAATAGGATTCCTAATAATAAAGAAACTTAACTAAAGATAGGTTAAATAGGCAGAGATACTTATAGAATACTATTTTAAAATTTAGTATACTAAGGGTATAGACAATACGCGAGCAGATGCTTTAAGTTAAAAAGCTAAACTATAAAATAATAAAAAGCCATTAGGGGCTTTACTGCGAAAAGACATAGACGGATTAATTAGGTATAATTATCCGAAAATTGCAGCAATATAAAAAGACGATATATTAAGTAAAATCTATAAGTTACTAGAAAGCTTTTAGGTATAGAGAATTCTAAAAGCATAACTAGAAGATTTATAAATAGATATATACAAGAACCGAGAAGCTAAGTACATCCTAAAGAGCATAGTAAAATAATTTATAGAAGATTTCTATAAGGGAATAACTTAAGGACATAATAGAGCTAGAGGCTTAGTATTAAGACTTTAAAAAAAGTATATTATTAACGGAATCTAAGGCTTAGTATAAGAAATTATAAAAGAATATCTAGATTATTAGAGAAATAAATTAATAAGGTGTAAGCTATATAGAGGGCTATAACCTATTAAAATACCAGAGAGACTATAGGAGGTTATATTATAGGACTTTATTATTAAGTTGCTAAAGTTAAGAGACCCTATTACTAGGCAAAATTATAACGTAATCTTAGTTATAATAGACAAGCTTATAAAGTAGAGATACTTTATAACATATATAAAAGAAATATTAGTAGAAGATATTGCTAGAATTTATATTAAAGAAGTATTTATAAGATATAGAGTATTAAGCAAAATTATATTAGACAGAAAT
>Ga0307515_10020390_pt1 | contig 11830 bp, 9 predicted proteins | sample 17_EM_MG_FD_194513 | JGI IMG/M metagenome (GOLD analysis project Ga0307515, IMG submission 194513) | Populus trichocarpa ectomycorrhiza microbial communities from riparian zone in the Pacific Northwest, United States - 17_EM | ecosystem: Host-associated > Plants > Roots > Unclassified | place...
TAAAATAAGTAACAATCAAAAGAATGAGGACCAAATTTGATAGATAAAAAATTTCAATAAAAAAATGATAAGGGAAAAGCAAATAACAATTATAAAAATGAGGACCAAAGTTAAAATAAAAAATAAATTTTAAGAGATGAAATTGAAAAATAAATATTTAAGACAAAATATATATAGCAATCAAAAGTTTGAGGACCAAATTTGATATAATCAGCAAATAATATGACATTTCTAAATTTTTCACAACTTCCGGAAAGTGTTTTCCGCTCAAATTTTCCAGGAAAACACTTTCCTGGAAACCAAGCCAAATTTTTCTTTGACTGGAAAGTGTTTTTCGTTGACCAACTTTCCTAATGGCAAACAAACACAGGAAAGTTTGGAAAATGGTTTCCCGGAAAGTGAATTCCGGGAAACAAACATAGCCTAAATGGAAGTTTCTTTGGATTTTGCATGTATCGACTCATCACACCAATTGCATGAGAAATATCTGGTCTACTTAAAGTTAAGTAAATCAAATTGCCTACCAATTGTCGATACATTGTTGCATCTTCTAAATCCTTCCCTTCGAGAGCACAAACTTTTGCATTTGCTTCCATTAGTGTCGAGATTGGTTTGCAATTAACCATTCCAAACTTCTTCAATAAATCTCTGGAGTATCTTTTCTGATGAAGAACCAGCCCTTCATGAGTATAATCAATCTCTAGACCAAGAAAATGCTTGAGTTGCCCGAGCTCTTTCATTTAAAAGCGAACTGACAAATTTTGATTTATTAGGAGAATTTCTTCTTCACAATCTCCTGTTATGATTAAGTTATCAACATATACTAGCACAATAGCTAGCTTTGTGTTAAATTGATTTGACAAACACGCTACAATTTGCAGATGTCACTGAATAGCCACTATAAGTTAGAAATTCTGCAATTTTACCACACAAGGCTCTTGGTGTTTATTTTAATCCATAAAGTGTCTTTCGTAACTTATAGACATATTCAGGATGATCTTGACTCTAAAATCCCATCGATTGGTTCATGTAGATTTCTCGATCCAACTCTCCATGTAAGAACGCATTCTTCACATTCATTTGCCACAGACTCCAACCTTTGTTAGCTGCAAGTGCAAGTAAGACTCTGGCAGTTGTAATCTTTGCAACTAGACTAAATGTTTTATCATAGTCCAGTCCATATTGTTGAGAGAAACCTCGAGTTACCAGACGTGCTTTGTATCTTTCAATTAATCCATCTGTGCAACGCTTTAGTTTGTAAACTCATTTGCAAGAAATAGGCTTCACATCTCTTGGTTTTGGTACAAGTTCCCAGGTCTGATTTCGTTCTAAGGCAGCAAATTCCTCTTCCATGGCTTTATTCCACTCCAAACTGAGTTGTGCTTCTTCAAATGTCTCAGGTTCTGTTGCGTCTTTTTCTTCTGTTATAGCAGTATTGACATATTTAGGATTTGGCCTTTTAATTCTTGTTAATCGTCTTGGTTCCTCTGTTCTGCTAGGCTCTTCTTCTTCACTTGGTTGTTCATCCACACCTGTTCACTAAGGACGTTGTGCTTGCTATCATCTGAAACTTCTCCTTCACCTAAATCCAGTTAAAGTTGGACAGAATGCAAAGAATTTGAATCTGGTAATGTCTTCTTTTCTGAGGATCACCATGAGGATGCTTCATCAAACACCACATTTCGTGACGTGTAGCACTTCCCAGTTAAAGGATCACAACATTTCCACCCTTTTTTTTTACTGTCATATCCCACAAAAATACACCTCATAGCTTTCTTATCAATCTTGTTATGTAAATGATCAGGAACAAACACATAGCATACACATCCAAAAACACGAAAATAACTTACTGCAGGTTTCATGTTCCAAATTTTTTCAAAAGGTGAAAGGAAACATAACTGTTGTCAAGGAAGCCTGTTGATCACATAAAAGGCAATTTTTATTGTTTCTGCCTAAAAACATCCTGGAACATTCTTTACATAGAGCATACTGCAGCAGAGTTCTGTGAGGTATCTGTTTTTTCTTTCTGCGACGCCATTCTGCTGTGGAGTATTGGCACATGTGAATTGATGATGTATTCGATATTCCAGTAGAAAATTAAAGAACTCGTCTGATGTGTACTCTCCCCCGTTGTCTGTGTGTAAAGAATGAATTTTCTCACCAATCTTTGTTTTTGCTGCACTTTTAAACTCTTGGAATTTAAAAAGGTTTTAGATTTCTCTTTTTGAAAATAAACCCACACATACCTTGAAAAATCATTAATAAAAGTCATCATGTATCTCATCCCACTGATAAAAGCTTGCTTCATAAGTCCAAAAACATCGGAGTTGACTAATTCTAGTGGTTTCTTAGCTTTAAACTTGGACTCTTCATAAGGCAACTGGTGAGCTTTCCCATACTGGCATCCTACACACACTATGCCTGTTCCTACTTCAAGTTGAGGAAGTCCCTTCAACATCGACTTCTTTATTATTACAGCTAGCTTAGAATAACTAACATGACTCAAACGCATATGCCATAAGTCTGTTGTCTCGTTCTTTTTTGTCTTGTCTATGTATGAAGTTTCTGCAGACATTACATAGACTAACTTTAGCCTCTGCCTTTTTATCAGTGGTTCTTTTGCAATCTCAAGATTGTGATATACTTTCACATCTTGTGGACCGAACAAAACAAAATGCCCTGAAGATGTTAATTATGATACAAAAAGAAGGTTTTTCTTCATATATGGAACATGATAGACTTTCTGAAGTGATACCTCATTATCACTGTAATAGTTAGAGACCATTGTATTACTAACGTGAGTTATTGGTAATTTTGAGTTGTTAGCTGTTACCACCACACGTTTTTCCTTATATTCTGTCAAATTTTATAGCTTCTCTTTATCTCCAGTCATACGATGGAGCAACCGGAGTCAACTATCCAATCTTTCTCATAGTTGATTTGATCAAATATTGTTGTTGTAAAGGCTAGCTCATCATCTTCTTCTTCTATAACAAATAATGCCCCAACATCCCATTCATCTTTAATTTTAGAAGTAACAGCATTACTATCCATGAACTTTGTTCGCAACGTACAAAATTTTGCCATATGACCTTTCTTTCCATAATTGTAACATTTTCCTTCAAATTTCTTATTGTTACCCTGATTTTTCCAACCTCTCATTGCACGACTACTTCTTACACCATGATGATTTTTAATCTTGTCATTGTGCTTTTTAAATCCACCATTTCCATACTGCTTGAAATTCCCACTGTTTTTGTTGGCGTAGAGTGCTTCCTCTTCACTCTTTAGTGAGGCTCCTCCCATTTGCTTAGCTAAAGCTTCTTGATCAGCAAGCAAATTTTCAAACTCAACAAGTGATGGTTGATCTTGCCATCCATGTACTATAGTAATGAAACCCCTGTATTTAGATCTCAAACCATGGATAACAATTCTTTTCATCCTGGTTTCCTGAATGGGAGCTTATAGATCCCACTTAGAAATTTCATGGCATAACGACTTCACTTTGTGAAAATCTTTTTAAACATAACAAAAAATATATAAATCATGAAAAATTATTTAATATTTTCATTAAATTTAACTTATCAACCTTGAACTATTTGATAGGCAACTTTGCTATGATGGCTCGTTAATCTCAATTACAAGGGGATTTTCAACCATTCATAAAAAATCAAAATTCGAACAGTGAAGTTCTTAATCTTTATGCTTGTCAAATTCGCCAAAGGAAAATTAACCACATTGCCTAAGTTTTCTTCCACAAGTTTGACTTTAACTACCAAGATCAACATCCTCCCACTCAACTTGTTGCCATGGTAGCTCCATGCTGGAAGATAATACCTGGTTGCTGATAGTGGAGCAAATAGGCATATCACCAATGACAGTAGTGATATGGCTTCCCCAACACCTTATTATGTGAAGGATGTTAAAACTACAACACTAGTCATGCAAAATAACTGACCAAGTCAGCTCTGTTTACTGGTTCTTCTGCACATTGTTTAGTTTCAATATTGCTTTCCTATTCTTAGAAGTCTGTTTAGGATTTTGTGGCTAGAATAATGAATGTAACTGTTAGTTTATATTTTTATGTAACTGACTTGCCTATATAAAGCAACTCAGTTCTGCAAAATAATATATCATCTTGTTCTCTATTTTCCTACTTCTCTCATTTTATTCAACAGTTTGATATCAGAGCCTCACAATCATGGGCGTTATATTCTTGTGTATTTTCTTTCTTCTGTTTGTAAAATGGGTGATCTATAAGTTCTTAGCAGAATTAAAAAAACTCAACCATACTAACTACAACACTTGGTCTACATGTATGATCCTACATGCAAGGTCAAGATTTGTGGAAGGTTGTCAATGAAAGTGAAACTTTACAACCAGAAGCAGAAGACACACATGGTACGTTGAGGAAGTGGAAGATTAAAATGGGCAAATCATTGTTCGCTTTGAAGACAACAATTGACGATGATATGCTGGAGCATATAAGGGATGCCAAAACTCCCAAAGAAGCTTGGGATACATTTGCCAAGCTATTCTCAAAGAAGAACGATACAAGACTCCAGTTAAGGATCTATGTCAGCCAATAAAGATAGCAGTTACATTGTATTGTGATAACTAATCAGCAATACATTTGGCTGAAAATCCAGTCTTTCATACAAGAACTAAGCACATAGAAGTGCATTATCATTTTATCACAAAAGGTTCTGCAAGAAGAAATTGAGTTGAAACATGTTAACACAAAAGATCAAGTTGCAGATTTGTTTACAAAAAGCTTGAGTGGCAATAAGTTTGAAAGTTTTTGTCATCAGCTCGGGATGGTTAATAGAAAAGACGCTGATGTTAAGAAGGGATGTTAAAACTACAACACTAGTCAATCAAAATAACTGACCAAGTTAACTTTGTTTATCGGTTCTTCTCTAGATTGTTTAGTTTCAATATTGTTTTCCTATTCTTAGAATTCTATTTAGGATTTTATGGCTAGAATAATGAATGTAATTATTAGTTCCTATTTTTATTTAACTGACTTGCCTATATAAAGCAACTCAGTTCTGCAAAATAATATGTCATCTTGTTATCTATTTTCCTACTTCTCTCATTTTATTCAACAAAGGATAGCAAAACAGAATGCACACTACTAGAAGGGCCAAGTGAAGAAGGACTATATCTCATTCATGTGTCTTTTAATTCTGCAAATAAAACTCGATCCCTTGTTTCCTTTATAGGAATTAAAACTTTTGTTGATGTGTGACATGCTCGTCTTGGCCATCTGTCTCTACAAGTCATAAAAAATGTAACCAATTCCTTTAATCTTCCCATCATCGGCACTACTCCTTGTGATTTTGTTTGCTCATCTTACAGGCTAGCTAGGAAAGAGTACTCAGTCACATTTTGTTCTCTCAGACAAAGTTTATGGATTTCCTCTTGATCTTATTCATTCAAACGTATGGATATCACCAGTTGTGTCTAATGATGGGAGTCGTTATTATGTTTCTTTCATTGACGATTACTCTAGATTCATTTGAAGTTTTCTCTTGCTTCATTCGTTTTAAACTACTTGCTGAAAACTTACTTTCTTGCAAAATCAAACAAATTCAAACTAAGAATGAGGGAGAGTATATATTTGGGCAATTTAAAGATTTCCTAACATCAAGTGGGATTCATCATCGACTTATATGTCCACGTACTTCCTAACAAAACGGTATTGCAGAAAGAAAGCATATATAGACATATAATGGACATGGGGTTGTCAGTGCTAGCTCAATGTAATTTTTCTAAAATCCTGAGGGGTGTAGCTCAATTGGTTAAGTCCTGAGTTTGTTCCCTAGAAGTTACCAGTTCGAGTCACACAAACCTTAAGGCCACTGGAGGCTTACATGGTCGTTAACTTTAGGGCCTGTGGGATTAGTCGAGATGCGGGCAAGCTGACCCGAACACTCACGTCGATAAAAAAAATCTCCTCTCCATGTTCTCTTCAGCAAAACACCCAAAATAAATCTCCTAACTAACATGTATAGAATAAGATTAAGATACAAAAAGGTATTGGAATCATTAAGTACATGGTCCAAGGAATTTAATAATTCAAAACACTAAAAAAACTATATAAAAAAAAGAAAGGGAGCAAAATAAAAAAATATTGTTAGACTGTAACACTCTATGAAGATAAAAGATTTATTGTGTATATATTTCGTTAGAAAGAAAAAATCCTAAAGAATGATTCAAAGCATTTCTTCAATTCCTTTAATTTTGATAAATTAATTCACGTCCTTTTATTTTATTTTTATAATTTTTAGTACTTTTAATTTGTAGTCCAACCATATTTTTAAAAAAATTAATTTTTTTAAATTATTTTAATATATTTATGTCAAAAATAAATTCTAAAAAATTAAAAAATAATTTAACTTGAATATATTAGAATAATTAATTATTTTTAATTTGAATATATTAGCTATTCTAAAAAATTAAAAAATAATTTAACTTGAATATATTAGAATAATTAATTATTTTTAATTTGAATATATTAGCTTTTATCTTTTTATATTTTTTTAATAATTTAACTCCCTTTTTCTTTTTATATTTTTTAGTCTAACCGTTAAAAATTAATTTTTTTATTTTAAATTAATTATTTAAATATATTAATGTTAAAAATAAATTTTTAAAAGATAAAAAGTTTAATAAATAAATTCTATCATAATTTTAACTACAGGTAGGTAAACCATAGGTTATAGCTATCATGGGTTCTACAGTTGTGCAAGGGGCATCAACGTGAAGATGCACCAGGTTCTCGACGGTGGAGATATGCCACGAATGTGTTGTTATTTTGTTGCTCACGTGGCCCAACGAACAACCACAGATCTATGTACAGCACTAGCCCCCCACCCTCGCTGTCCCTCTCCTTGTAAAGTCTGCCGCCACAAATTTAACATTTCACTCGTCTATAAAAAGAACCAATCCTACTTGGCTCTCCTGGCTATATAATACAAAGTTACACTTTTTTTCGTCTACACCAAAAGTTACACACTATAATCTGTAGCAACAGCCCTTTCTCACTAGATACAGAATGGGAAGGGCACCTTGTTGTGAAAAAGTGGGCTTGAAGAAAGGGAGGTGGACTGCAGAAGAGGATGAGAAATTGGCCAAGTATATTCAAGCTAATGGAGAAGGGTCTTGGAGGTCAATGCCCAAGAATGCAGGTATACTTGCTTGTTCAAAAGAACGTCGCTCGTTATGGGTTGCGAGCTTGTTTCTTTTGAAATTGAATGCAATGTTACATTGAGCATGTTGTTGACTTTTTCATGGGATTTGTTTTCATTTTATTTTGTCATTTTGAAGGGTTACTGAGGTGTGGGAAGAGTTGCAGACTGAGATGGATTAACTATTTGAGAGCTGATCTGAAGAGAGGAAACATATCGACAGAGGAGGAAGAGATCATCGTGCAATTGCATGCTTCTTTGGGCAACAGGTAAGTGCATTATTAGGGCAGCATTTTCCTTCATTAGTTATTTCAACTTCTTGGTCCCTCCTTCCTGCTTTCTTTTCATTGCTTTACCTTTCTATTTTTCTTTCACTTCCTCTCCTGACAGCTTTGGAATCTCCCTTCATAAATGTTCAGTGAGTAAATTAGTTGGGAAAGAACTGGAATGATGGCCACTAAACAACAACATTTTTTTAACTCTAAAATTGCTGTCAAGAAAAAGAAAAAAGAAAAAAGAAAAAAAAGCTTCTTTGGAGAAATAGTCATATGCTACCCGTGTGATATTCATTTCAAAGGCAAAGTGAACTTAAATAAAACCTCTAATATTTTTTGCTATGATACGCAGGCCACAGAGAAAAATGGCCGTGCCTGCCTTGGCGTAGTGAACTAGAAAAAAACAATGTTGTAAATGCCTAATTAGGTGACTGGAATCATCACAGCCTTTGCTACGAAAAAGAAAGAATATATCTAAGAAATATATGTTTTCCACAACGTCTTTTTTATTTACTCGAGTATTTAAGATTTTTATGACGTTTTTCATAATTCATGTGCTGTAGTAACTATTTATTAAAAAAAAAAATGAGATTACTCCAAATCATTTAAGAATTCCCAGTAATGTATATCCATTGGTAATAAAAAAAAAAGGGGGGGAAAGTAGCTAAAGAATTGCATAATTACAAAGTGTATGTTCAAGATGAAAGGGAAATTAAACAAACGGTGAGTGAGACAGACTCAGGTAGCTAGATTGAGATCTCTACGGAGTTGGGAACCGAGTCAAGGTTAATCGCAAGACGATGTGATTTAATTAATAATTAAAAGATGACAGCTAGCAGAAGCTTCACTTAGTGTTATATATATATATGGGTTAATTAATTACTTAGTTAGTGACTATCCCTAGCTAGCTTCGTTCGGGAGGGGTTTGGTGAGTTTAATTAATTAAATGTTAATCTCTTCTGATCGAACTTGTCCTGCCCCTGTTGGCCGATGCTATTTAGCTACCCTCTACTGGTCATAGATGTGTTTAACATGGTTTTAAAGAACAGGCTAGCTGTTAACGACGGAGTTTGACCCACCCGCTGTGTGTTTAATATGTTCTTAAATCGATATGACATTTTGCAAGCATCTCGATGATATCAGCCATTATGCAGCCCGTTACTGATGCTAGCTAGCGTTATCGTTTCTTTTTATACTTCCATAAGCTATGTCATGTTCATTGCAGGTTAATAACTCATGTCATGCTCTAAATCTTTTATATATATACTTATATTTTCATCATTTCTTCTTAAGGTATGCTATTTATTTGCAATCCATGGTTATATCAGTTGTTCTATAGAAATATTGATCATAACATTAATTTAAACATGTTATGTAATTAATAATAAAAATATATATATAAATAAAAGGGATAGAGATGAGACAATATGCCGATAGAGTTATGGAGACGACTTACTTCTTAAGGGTATATATACGAGGAAACCATGACCAACGGAACTGGGGACGTTTCTCCTGCTCTCTAGTCACACATTGGATTTGTTTAGAGAAAATTTTATAAATGAAAAGATCCCCAGCTAAATTTTTGGATGATTCCTGATCACACAGTTTTGTTATTTTGATGACGTTGTTTTCTTTCCCACCATAAAGGAGCAGGGTGGGTCACCACTTTTGCCATGCATTATATTTTATTTTATTTTATTTGTATGGGAATATGGCATTTAATGTTCATCGCTAATTATTTCGATGGCTTCAGATGGTCTTTGATAGCCAGTTACTTACCAGGAAGAACGGACAATGAGATAAAGAACTACTGGAATTCTCATCTGAGCAGAAGGATCCACAGTTTTAGAAGGTCTGCAAGTGAAAGTCTACCATTGATCACGGAAACAGCCAAGGAGGGCGTGTTAACCAAAGGAAAAGGAGGTCGAGCAGGTAGATTTGCAGTAAAGAAAAACAAAAATAGCCACACTCCAAAAGATGCCACCAGGGCGTCGACAAAGAAACCTCTCATGGAAAACAATACCAGTAATTGCCATAATTCAAACATTGAAGTCATGCAATTGCTGCAGACACCAGCAATAGAAAAAGAAACCTTGTCAAGTGCAATCAATGATACGGTAATTTGGGATCCATGTGAAGATGATAAGGAACAAATGGACCTCGTTATGCCAAGTCCCTATCCAGAAACTGGAAGAGGAATGGTGGGTTCAAGTGGGGAGAAAGCAACCCTGGTCGTAAGCCACAGTGACGAAATTACAAGTGGGAATTCAATGTTGTGCCCTAGTGTTGGCGAGATAGAAAATGACAGCTCAGGGCCATTCTATCAAGGCATTGAGAACACACTGTGTTTTGATGAGGTTACGGACAAGGAGTTGCTGGATCCAAATGGGGGTTCGACATTAAATGAGGAGCGACAAGATGGTCTCGTGGTTCGCAGCGAAGAGAGAGAAAATGGGGTTTTAAGTCCAAACAAAACAGTTTATGACTCCATTGGTTATTTGAGCTCAAATGGAGAGAGTGGTGAGTGGCACTCGTGTTCTTCAATAAGTATATCAGGTTTTGATGATTGGATCTGGGATGATGTGATGGGAGGACATGTCGAAGGAGGAGGAGATCATTTGATTCAAGAAGACAACATGCTATCTTGCTTGTGGGAGAGCGATCAGGTGGAGTGGGGAGGAGGAGGCACTGGACTATGAGAAGCAAAATGCCATGGCTGCGTGGCTTCTCTCTTGATTTCCTATTAGTCTACCGGAAAGATTGATTATACTATATAGCTAGCTAGCAGACAGCATTAATTCTCGGTTGGTTTGATTTCCTATTTCTGTTTGTAAAATATCAGGATGCGAGAGCAGCAGCTAGCTCTTAGGAAACCGAGCTCTTGGTTGATTAGTTGTTAACTAGAGAAACAAACATTTGTTTTAAGATAAATATATATAGTTGTCCGCCGGAACTAATTAAAAATAAGAACCGGTATAATTTACTTAGATTAATAAACATGTCTTCAATTAAATAAATTCAATTTTCTTTAATTTAATTTGGAAAAATATATTAAATATTCTTTGACTTAAATCCTACAAGACTTTTATGCAGTTGATTGTATTATTAGCCTAGCCTTCTTCTTTCAATCCTTCTGTCAGTTTTATCATCTAAGCCCTCGCATGGGTCGTTCTGTGATTTATCTGTCTGATTGTAATATAACATTCATATCTTGATCAGTTTACGTTCATCTCAACTAATTATACGAGTTTTAAAATTAATAACCATGTAAACTTCCAGTGATCCTAAGATTTACAGAACTTGAACTGATGATCTCTAGAAAATAAATCTAAAATCTGACCGGTTGAGTTATATCCTTTAAAATTAACACCGTATATCGTTTCATAGCTTGGGTACTTAATAATAATAATAATAAAGAAGAAAAAAAAGAGAAAGAAAATAATCCTCCAACAGAAGAGAAATCAGAATGGACACATACAGTATAGCTATGGAAAATTGGCTGCAAAATTAAATAAACCTCTCGTCTCCCAAGAGATATCGAAGTGATTTTTTTTCCCCATATAAAAGCTATTAAGTTTTTTCCTCAAAGATTTATACTCAAAAATCAAGGAATATAAAATATTTCTTTAATTAACTATATATATATATATATATTAAATCAACTTCTTGAAGTCGATATTGAAATCTTAATTTTCTGAAAGGATTTATACTTAAAAAATCAAGAAAAATAGCATATTAATTTCCTTATAAACCTTGCAAGGCTGACATTGAAGTGATCTTCGACTCAAATTTAATGCGAGCAAATTAAAGTAGTTAGGCAAATACTTAAGTCATTAATACAAATTGTCTTTTCCTAATTTTTTTGGTCAACCTCCAGCAATAAATTAAGCTGAGAGCTTAATTTTGACTTTTGAGAGCGATTGTAACGAAAGTTCTTGTCTTTTTGTTCATCACCCTATCAATCCCCTTTCTTAATGTTCTTAATTTTCTTGAATTCTTTTATACGGATGATCATATTTTTCTTGTCTTTTTGTTTATTTCTTATAATATTCAAATATCACTGAAATTATTAGATCGATCTGATGATTACTGTAGGTATGATTTAATTTCCTTTTATATGAAAGTTTTATATTTTTAGATTTGAGAGATTAGATAATTAATTTGAATAAATGTTCGGGGATTTGTCTACATATATACGTAATTTGAGAAGAGAAAATCCTTGATGAAAATGGCTGGATATATATATATATATATATAAAAGAAGTTCTTAATTTGTTTTTTCTATATATAACTATATATAATGCTATTGTTTAATTATACATTTTTAAAGTAAGTTAATGATATACATGCATTGGAAACTTT
>Ga0307515_10020392_pt1 | contig 11830 bp, 10 predicted proteins | sample 17_EM_MG_FD_194513 | JGI IMG/M metagenome (GOLD analysis project Ga0307515, IMG submission 194513) | Populus trichocarpa ectomycorrhiza microbial communities from riparian zone in the Pacific Northwest, United States - 17_EM | ecosystem: Host-associated > Plants > Roots > Unclassified | place...
TCAGCATCCATCATTGTTTCACATTTTTTTTTTCTTTTCAACTTTTACTTTTTGCTATGATATACTGTTCAAAATTCAAACCAGCAAGAAGGGCCCATTATAACAATAATAGCCCATTTCAAGGCTGCGCTTGGCCCATTTTAACGGCAAACCACCACTAAGAATGCACGTGATGAATGAAACCCTTTCTAAAAAACAACTAAATTAATCACTCGTACTTAAGAATCACAAAAAAAAAAAAGAGTAAATTACAATTTAGTCCTTTTATTCCTAAGGAACTAATAAATTAATACCTTTTATTTTATTTTAAAATTCATTCGTTGATTTCTCGAAAAAAAAGAAAAGAAAAAAAAGAGGAAGCGTTGATTTGTTGACCAATTTTGACCGTCAAATTATTAATACGTGTTGCATTTTTAATTAATACTCAAGAATCGTGGTGATGAATAACTAATAGAAATACAGTAATAAAAAAATATGAAAAGTGTAGAGATTAAATATGGAGATTTCAAGTTATTATTTTTTTTTGTTGTGAAACTTAGTTTCTTAAAAGTTAACCTAAACAATAATTTTATAATGATAATCATATCACAACATAACAACCAAATCCTCAAGAAATTTTAGTTTTTGAGGTCTTTTAAAAATTTGTTCGGAACGATTTTCTCAAAAATTTTGTTTAAAATTATTTTTTATATTTTTTTATCGTTTTGATGTGCTAATGTTAAAAATATTTTTTTAAAAACAAAAAAAATTATATTTTGATATATTTTTTAGCGAAAAACACCTTAAAAAACAATCATTATCATACTCTCAAATACTCCTTTATAAAAAAGATGTACACAGAGGAAAGATAAATAGATGAGAAAAAATAAAAATATTTTTTTTTCAAAATGAAATAAATAAATATATATAATTTTAATCCTAAATGACAATATTTTTATTGTTTTTGGTAAATCCAAGTATGATTTTCTCTATATCATCTATCTTTTTTTCAAGATGACCTATTGAGGAAGTACTCTATAATTTTCCAAAAGAGAGTCTTAAACTTATTAATTTCTTAATTGCAAGACCACTTTATAGTTTAGTATTTACCATAAAATACAGAAGTTTTTTTTTTCGGTATTTGTGGAGTAACAGAGGGGCGCAAGCCTGTGAAGAAACATGTTTACACTTCATATGTAAGAAGGAAAAATCTGTCTCTGTCTCGGCGTGTATAGGGAAGAGAATTCGTCCATTCTTCTTCTTTTTTTCCCTCATCACGAGAACTGTTTTTCTGCATTAAGCCTTTAACAAAAGTAAGATCGTGCATAGGGCATGAATGGAGATGGTGTAAACCCAACTTTTTATCCCTTTCCCATGCGTCTATTCATGTGAAAGAAGATTAATTTAAGGATTGACAGGGGAAATAATAGATCAAAAGTTGAGTTTAATCACAACATGACCAAAAACTCACCATATCATCGTTCGTATTGTATCAAGGCACAAGACAACAGGCAGTCATATAGCATATATACTCTATTTTGCATTAAAAACACAAGCCGTTAAGAGTTTATCTTCTGGTGTGGCCAAAACAAAGACCATTGGCCTCAAAAGAGTATTCAAGCACAGCAAAATGATCATACAGTTGGCAATATAGCCCCAAAGTTTAGACCACAAGGCCGATAATTTTGACAGCATCCCTGTCGATAGCATTAGCTTATTGTATTTTGGGCAAAACCCATATATAGAAAAGGAAAGGAAAGGATAACAGCCCGTAACCACCTCCTAGGTTCTTAACCAGTGTTCTGCATGCCAGCAGCAATACCCTTCATGGTCAAGATAAGAGTGTCCTCCAAACCAGGTCCATACTCACTAGTAGGGTTCAGTTTCACCAGTTCATCAGCTGGATTGCTTGATTCCATTATTTCCTTTGATATGTGTGGTCGTGTTGTTACGTTGTAGTTTGGATCACGGATCCGTTTCAGTGTGTAGGCCTGGCAGACATTGAGGGTTGTGATGTATGAATCACGCAGCCGCAGTCTTTGTTTCAAGTAAGGGTCTCCTTCAAGAAGATCCTTGTGTCCAGCAATCTGAAAAGGAAATGTATTAGTTTTCCAACTTTTTTAAATCAACTGCTAGTTACCTATTTTGATCATTAGGACAAGATTTGTAATTGGGGGCAGGGCATCGAATTTTGGTAGAGACTTAACATTGAAAAGATTCTGACTTTCTGTCGTTTAGATATTAGCAAAAAGTAGAAAAGGATGGATAGAAGTCTGGTATTTTCCAATTCTAAATACCCCTTTTAATCTGTAACACGCTGAAAAGATTAAGAGGAATTCTATCCTAGTGAATTTACCTGGAGAAGGAGGCCCTTGGTTTCCTCATAGTCGGCCCTCAACTTCTCGCCAAATGCCCATAGATCCTCAGAAACAAGGAGTTTGTCATTCAAGGCAGCGATTCCAGGGTCTCCCTTGGCGAACACCATTTCAACCAAATCAATGGTGACCCTAAAGAAAGGCCATGCATTGTACATCTCTTGCAGCATATGGAGATTTCTAATGTCCTTCTGAATGATATGTTTGAATGCTGCTCCAAAGCCTAGCCATACAGGAAGATGGAATCTTGTTTGTGTCCAGGCAAAGATCCATGGTATCGCACGTAGAGATTCAATTCCCCCACTAGGCTTTCTCTTAGATGGACGACTTCCAATGTTCATCCTACCATACTCCATCTCTGGTGTGGCCTACAATCACGAGAAAAACAAGCATTATTTACAGGCTTCTAATAACTCAAATGGCATCAGTAACAACATAGTACATGTTTTACTTACAAGACGGAAATACTCCACAAATCGTGGTTCTTTGAAAACTATAGAACGATACTCCTCTGTCGCAACAACTGCCATTTCGTCCATCAGGGCTCGCCATTCTGGTTTTGGTGAGACTGGGGGATGCATACCATGCTCAAGAGTGGCAGCTGTAAAACGCTGAAGCGTTCTAAAGCACAAGTGCTCCTCTCCGAAACATTTCTCAATAACTTCGCCTTGAACAGTGACACGAAGAGAACCATGAATAGTGTCCGGTGGCTGAGACAATATAGCAAGATGAGTGGGACCACCTCCTCTTCCAACAGTCCCACCTCGGCCATGGAACATTGTTAGCTTCACACCATATTGCTTAGCTACCTTTATAAGTTCCTCTTGAGCCTTGTATAACTGCCAGGCTGCAGAAAATCTTCCAGCATCCTTGCCAGAATCAGAGTATCCAATCATGACTTCTTGTATTCCATTGATACGGTTTCTATACCAATCTATTGAGAAAAGCCGAACCAAAGCAGCAGGAGCTGCCTCCAGATCTGCAAGCTTCTCAAATAGGGGAACAACTCTTAATGGTTGTTTTACATGGCATTCACGCTGAAGGAGCTCAACTGCAAGCACATCTGATGGGGCAGTTGCCATAGAGATGATGTATGCTCCAAAGTTATCTGCTGGCAGTTCAGCTATGACATGAAACGTGTCCAACACATCAGAAATTTCTTCTGTTTTTGGAAGATCAGGACCAAACAGTGGGCGCTTGCCTCTGAGCTCTGATAAAAGCCATTCCTGCCTTCGTTCTTCTGACCACTCTCGGTAGGAACCGATTTCCAAGTGCTTGGTAATGGCATCTAAGACATCAGTGTGACGATCAGACTCTTGTCTAATGTCAAGTCTCACCAATGAAAGTCCGAAGGTGGAGACTTGCCTCAAGAAATCGAGAAGGCTTCCATCAGCAATTGTTCGGTCACCACAAGAGCACAGTGATCTATAACAGAGTTCCAAAGGTTCCAAGAACTACATGAAATTATAAACCCAATCATTACCATGTCTATTTACATATAACTAAACACAACATGAATATATACTTGCAATTAAAAAAAAAATAGGAGGGGGAGGTGAACAAAGATATGATACCTGCTCAACATTTATGAAAGTTGCTTCCTCTGGAATTTCAGAGATCCCATGGGATAGCAATTGACGAGACCGTTCACGTGTCTGATACAGCTTATCCCTCAGCTCACCAAGAATCACACGATAGGGTTCATTTGGAGGTATTTGTTTCCAAAACTCTGCAACAAGAATAATGTGTATGATCATCACATCAGTAAGATAACTAATTTATGGTAAGAGACTGTCATTGATTAAGAATGAAATTTACAGAAATAAGAGGAAGCTATATTTAATAAACAGAAGGTTATATAGCTTAGGAAATTTTAGTAGGGTTTCCTACTTTGAGGATACAAAATGCCTTTTACCCCAAGTAGGGTTAGCAAGGGATAACTATAAGCGCACCACTATAACAAAATACTGTGACCACATTTTGTTAATCATGTCTCTTCAAAAGCATTGGTTGGGTTGGGAAGTTTTATGGGATGGGGGCAGCTATGCCTTGTGGAACCCATAGCCTAGTGGTCTCCTAATTAACTGAAGAAAAGGAAGTAAAAAACATATTTTGCTGATAAAAAATAAACCATCATGACACGGTGTTTATATGAATTGTTTTTTCTCAGTGTTCCGTAACAAAACAGGAACAGCTCACTAAAAAGACATCTATGAACAAACAGTGTATTGTTACGTGAAATGGAAATAAGAAATTAACAAAATAACATTCCGGATTTTACCTATGTAGTGTTTTGCATCTCTCTTAGAGGATCTGTGGAGTTCATCTGCGCGAAGACGAAGCTCATCACTACAGCGCCACATGGACAACTGCCAGGGAAAAACAAGAGAGGAAATTAGCACAACGACAATGAAAAGGTAATATGTTAGAAAAGGTCTCTCTATAAATAACGAAGCTCCAACAAAATACTAGCAGAGAGGGACTGAAAACCTCAAACATCAGATCCTCTATTTGGGAATAATACAAGTTAGCAGCCATCATTCTTGCCAACAAGCAAACATCCCTCGTGACCTCAGGAGTTACCCTTGGATTACCTACATTTTCATATCAAGCAAATATTGGCTATGAGCAAGAGAGAGTCACAGACTTAAATTTATACAAGAAATTCAAATATTCCCATGCCTAAGTGGAAACATTTTCATAGAAGGAAAAGATCATACCATCACGATCGCCACCCATCCAAGACGAGAATTGAATAAGAGGGGCATTGTAAGGAACTCGTTCATTAATACCAATGTTTTTCAAAGCGGTATCAACACGGCGCAAGAACTTTGGGACACCCTTCCAGATTGTCTCATGGAAGTAGCTCATTCCAGCCCTCATCTCATCTTGGGGAGTCGGAGGGGTTCTTCGAATCTCATCTGTACGGAAAGCAGCTTGGATCTACACGGAAAACAAATATACACAGAAAGGGGAAGGAACATTAGCAATTCTTTTGGTTCTATGAAGTAAAACATAACTGATCTGTATATGTTTTTAGTACGAGGGCATCTGCTGGAACATGCTGCAAACTAATTCTTAGTTCTGATGGAATATTTACAAACAACAATCCCATTCAAGTTGTATTACCCAAAAAGCCACTTTCTAAAGTCAAAACTTATACTTTGCAGTGTAACGGATGAGAAGCCAAATAACCAGAAGAAGAAGAAAAACGCGTCATAAAGTCGAGTCTGTAGTTTGTCTAGGAATTTGACAAATTGTTGGGCAGTTTATATACTCACTCAAAGACATAAAACAAATAGGAAGGCTTTGCAAAAGAGGAATTATCATAGATCCTCTTTCTCAGAAAAATCATTTGTTCAGCGACCAATGCGTCCTTTCATCAAAATTTCTGTACTAGAAAACCAATCTATCACCCTCACTTCAATTATCCAGGTAGCTTATGCATTTAGAATATAACATATTCTACTCGATTGAAGTTATTAACAGTTAATCAAGCTAATAATCTTTAGACATAGGAGATGTTCTTTCAAATTGCAGAGAAATTTACATTTCTATATTTCTTGCAGGGTAAAGGGGATTGCTACAAAGTTATAAACTTGCATGCAATATAATGTTGGCACTCGTATTCATTTAAATATATGCAAGAGATTTCTAATAAAATAAATGCAGAGTGACCTGTGGAATCAAAGGTTTAAGAAATAACATGAACACAAAGGTTGGTTTACAAATGTACAGAATAAACTATACTTTGTATAACTCAAAACAGAGTTTAAGCAAATAGATACCTCTCGCTGCAAAGCCTCATCAAGCTCCTGCTTATCATCAGGAGTGATATCTTTGGCATACAACTGAGCCAAGCAATTCCGTATCCTGGACAACAAGAGTAAGTAAAACAGGATGCCATCAAAATCAATCCTCAATGGGAAACGACAAGAGCTGAAATCTCAAAACAGAACTGTAGGGTTAGAAAACAAACCTTGCATGCTTTTGAAGCAAAGATCTTCGGACTGATTGCGTAGGATGAGCAGTAAAGACAAGCTCTACAGTCTGATTCTTCAAAGCATCAAAAACTTCTTCAGGAGACTTCTTCATTTCACTAACAAGTCTCTTGAGAGTTTCTTCAATATCTGATTCTGTAGTAGCATTGTTCTCATCAGCAAAGTCTCCCTTCTTTAACTTGTTCCGTCGACGATAAGCAATTTGAACTTCTTCGGCCAAATTGGCCAGGTTAAGCATGTGGGAGAAAGACTTCGCAATAACAATGGAGTCCCCAGGATCCAAACTAGTCAGGACACTTCCAAGCTCCTCCAATTTCTTGGGATCATGCTTCCCTTCATACTCAGCAGAAAGCTCATAGCACTCTTGGACCTAAGCAGAATGCATTAAGAGTTTCGTAAATTAATATACCTCAATACATAAACATTATTCATCATGTCCCAAAGCAAGGCCCAAAAAGTTCAAGGATGTATATTTCAATGTAAAACTTTTGATCAAACTAAGTAAGACCGTACACAATATGGTCTTTGATGCCTCTAAATCATCCAAAATCCCAGCAAAACCCCAAAAAAACAAAAACCATAAAGATCTCAAATTTGCAGCATATCCAAAAGAACAATTCAGCAATCAGGTAATATTTGAGTGTTTTGCGCCTTGGAGAAATCGAAGTTGAGAACATATTTGTTCTCTTAATGATAAAAAAATAAAAACAAAAGTGAGATCAAGTTCAATAATGTTCACCGTTTCCTTGAGATCCTCTCCATGCAAATCTTGAAGAATGTCAAGAAACCGATCCAAAAGCAGAGCATCATACTCAATCAATTTGTCATCTTCACTCACTTTTCCAGGAGCCAAAAGCCTAAGCTGTGCATCAATCGATGCCATCTTCTCTAGATTCCTAGCATGACTGTGAGCCATGACTCAACTCCTCTCTGTTTCAATCAAACACAGAAAAAAAAGACCATTAAAATTTAAACAAACACGCAAAAAAAAAGACAAAAATCACAAAAATCTGATCGCAACCCAATAGAATTAAGCCTGTAAAACCAAGATTTCAATATGACAAAATCCTCGTGTAAAGAACAAGAAAAAAAAGAGTAGGTTTGATAGAACCAATGAGTTGCATGTAAGAACAGAGGAAACAGAGTATATGATGTCAAAAAGTTGTGGTTTTGTTGAGGCCCAGATGGAAATTATTGAATACCTGAATCTGGAAGAGTGAGATTTGACAAGGAAGAGAGAAGGAAGTAGGGAGAAGGGGAGGGAGAGGAAGAGGGGGAGGATGAGATCGAGGGACAGAACAAGTAGCCTATATATAGAATAAAAGAAACAGAGGAAGGGGAAAAAAATTATTTATCTCTCTTTTTTTTCGTTGAAAACAATGTCAACTAGTGTAGTGGAACTGTATATCATTACTCGTTATTGAGATCCAACTCTACTTTTAAAAAAATTATCTCTCTTTTTTTTTCTCTGAAAACAATGTCAACTAGTGTAGTGGAGCTGTGGCATTACAGTGATGTTCGTTGTTAAGTTGCAACTCAATTTTTAAAAAAATATAAAAAAAAATTATTTTTTTTATTTTTAAATTAAATTTTTAATATTATTAATTCATTTTAATAGGTTAATATCAAAAATAAATTGTAAAAAATAAAAATAAATATTATTTTAATATATTTTTAAATAAAAAACACTTTGAATATCTACCAATATAATAGTTATTTTTCATTTGAAAAGTATTAAAATAATATCTTTTTTATTTTAAAAAAATTATTTTAATATTAACATCTTAAAAAAATAAATAATAAAAAAATATTTTTAAAAAAACTTTTTCACGGATAATGCTGCTTCTGAAAAAGAAAAAAGGCGAAACTTTTGCTATAACTGACGTAATACACTCTCTCTCTCTCTCTAAATATTTAAACTTTTTAATGAGAGAGAGATAGCTTTCTTCTTCTTTTTTTGTAGCTTTGTGCTTGTCTTTTCAGACTTAGGTTGCTGGTTAGTGGTTACTAACAGAATATGCTTTCGGAAATGCTGTTTTTATTGATTTCTTTTTACTTTTTTTACCATCGATGATGGGATTTGGGATATTTTATTCTTTTTAAATATCTAATAGCTTTTTAAATTTCAAGAGGAAACGGAAAAGGAAAGATAGAGAGAATAGAAATTGCTTTAATGATTTCTATAATATATATATATATATATATAGAAATCATATATATATATATATATATATATATATATATATAAAAGATCTGTTGTGTGATATAAGGACAGACCGTGTTTTTATTAGATTTTATCACTTTTTTTATTTGATTTAATTGAAAACAATGGGAAACAGAAAGATTATTGTAGTGTTGTTTTTCATTTACTCACATTAGCCTATTGAATATTGTACTTAGTTTTTACTTCTTGATATCCTTGAAATCTCTACTCCTTCACAAATTGGTCATTGTACTTAATTTATTTTTAATTTTATCTTTCTAAGGTCTTATTTCATGGTTTGATGTATAGATTTATATTTATATTTATATTCTCTAGCATATCTTGTGTGTTATTGAGTATTTTATAATTGATGTATTAATTTTTACTTTCTATTTATTTTCATAGTTTAATGTATTGACTTTTATTTTAAATTTGTTGTTAAGAAAATTAAAATAATAATGACTAAAATTAACAATGATAAAAAAAAAAGTTGTTTTCTTTTTTAAATAGGGGAAAAATCGATTTTTTCCTCCCTGTTGTTTGAGATTTTTACACTTCAATAAAAAAAATATTCCATTGATGTTCAAAAATTTAAGATAAAGTCATTGAAAAAAAAAAAGAAAAAAAGAAAGCGAGTGGTAAGCTATATTTTGACCATCAAATGATCAACTTGATGTCAACGAGTATTTCTTAGAGATAAGAATTGACATGAATGGAAGAACAAAAGCAAAAAAACAACAACAATAAAAAAGATAAAGTTGACATAATGGAGTTAACACACAAATAAACCTAATTCATAGTTTTATTTATGAGAATAATGTCTAGTGTATTATGTTGAATTACAAATCAAACATCTCTATTTATATTAGTCTTAGATCTACATTGAAAAATAAAAAGAAAATCCAATCAATATTATAGAGTTATTTAGGAGTTCCTAAACTAAAAATTATTGGTATTTGATATTCTAAACTAAATAGAAAACATTAAAACACTTTAAAGTAAAATATTTTTCTAAAATAAACATGAAATAATAATAACTAATAAAAATAATATCTCTTTAAAATTCCTCTTGCATCAAGAATTCAACGGAGATGGTTTCTTCCTTTAAACATGCTGGAAAAAAAATAGATCAAGACTCGTTAATTTATTTTTATTCATTTTTTAATGTTTAAATTGATTAGAGGGTGTTATAGGCTTCAAAATGTGTTTATTAAAGTTTTTATGGTGTTTTCGAGATGTTCTTGAGCAAAAAAAAAAATTAAAAAAAAATAGGGTTTTGGGGTGTCAATACTTGAACCTTGGTTTTTCAATCAAGTGTTTTGGATCACTAGAGTTGACTGAAAATGCAAAAATAGATGACATAGTGTCATTCGTTAAAAATAATAGAGCGAACAATGCCTTAGAAAAAAAATAATTTGGCGTGCCTGGGCTTTTTTCCTTTTTGACTAGACATTAGGTCTAACAGCGTCTAACCTTTTTTCTTATATTTTTTTAAATTTAGTTTTTAATTAATTCTCTTTTTTCTAATTTTTTGAGCTTTTTTTTATATTAATTGATAATTTGAATTGTTTATATGATTTCATAATCCTTTAAAGATTATTTTAATTTATTTTTGAATTTTTTTCATCTCAAATTTTAGATATATAAATTGAATTTACAATGTTCACTTATAAGAAAGAAAATCATATGTCCTTAGCGAGTATAATTAATCTCAAAGATAAATAAAATTAAATAAAAACATTTAAAATAAAAAGGATATTTCAACACACACACATATATATTTCAAGGATACCGACTAACGTTATTTCAACAGACATATTTCGTTGATGGTTTAGTCGGAAAAATTGTTACTGATGAAATGACAATCTTATACCGACGAATAATATCCGACAATAAAATTATTAAATGTTGTAGTGTTAATCATAATTAGAGACCTTTATTTGATGGGTTTTTATATTTTCCAATTCATTTTATTAATCACAACCATTATGTTTACACTCTCCAAATAAAAAGTTATATGATACTAGAACATGTGTTCATAACTTGTTTAAAATTAACTTTAAATCCACGCAATGGTGTAAAGACTAACAAATTAGTGACATATTTGATAAAATCATTTGATGCTAACGCTAAAGACATGATGCAATGCTTGATTCGTCAACTAAATGATTATAAAATCAAAATATGCATCACAAGCTATTCACACTTGTACTATATTTTGGAAGAAAAAACAAGTAAATTCATATTAGTTGATGACTTATATAAATATATACTTTTGTTAATTCTCTCATTATATTTCGTTTTTATTTTTCTTCTTTCAATGAGCTCTCTTTTTATTTATTTTTTAGATAAGATTTGTACTTGTAAATTATACAATTCAATGTGATTAAATTAATCTATCAAAATGCGATATTTTTAATAAAAAATAATAGTCTAGTTTTCTTTATAAATAATGATTTAATTTCTAAAATGGTTCATGATTTAACAAGACAATAGAGGTGATCATTTTCGTTTCGGTTTAGTTTTTATATAAAAAAATAATCAAACTGAATTTTTTTTAAAAAAACCGAAATTGGTTCAAACCAACCAGTTTCGGTTTGGTTTTTTAGGATAAAAACTGGTTCAAACTAGTTTGGCTCGGGTTTTTTTCGGTTTGGGTTCGGTTCATTTTTTCAGTTTCAGGCTTATAAAACCGAACCGGTCGGTTTTTTCAAAATTTTAATCAGTTTTTTTTCACGGTTCAGTTTTTTCGGTTATTTTTTTCCGGTTTTCTCGGTTTTTTGGTTTTTTTCTCACCCCTACTCGATAGTTTAAACTTTTTTTTGTGCTAATTATATGTTGAGATATATTATACTATTTCTTAAAAAAAAAGTTTTGTTTTTATATTTCTAAATATAAATAATATATATACATGGCATCATTTGGATCTTTTAATTGAAAGTAAAAGACTTGATCATATTAAATTATTTTAACAAGTTTCTAATATTTTATCAAATTTTAAAAATTTAGGAATTGAGAAAAAAATTGCTAATTGATTCGTGATTAAAATTTCGAAAGAACCATTAATAAAATTGAAACCTAATGAAAGAAACCGAATCAAACCCCAAACCTTGGGGTAAATTGAAATTAGCCCACATTATTATTTCCAATAAATAATGCACCCCATGTTTTTATTTTCCTTTATATGTTCTTTTTATTATTAAAATAATGATTATATATATTAAATCAGAATAAAGGGATTTCATTTTTTTATTATTCTTTTTTCCTTTTCA
>Ga0307515_10020394_pt1 | contig 11829 bp, 9 predicted proteins | sample 17_EM_MG_FD_194513 | JGI IMG/M metagenome (GOLD analysis project Ga0307515, IMG submission 194513) | Populus trichocarpa ectomycorrhiza microbial communities from riparian zone in the Pacific Northwest, United States - 17_EM | ecosystem: Host-associated > Plants > Roots > Unclassified | place...
AGCATTCGAACTGCGGCTCCCTCGTCAATTTTCCCTCTGGAGAGATGCTACAACAATAGTCTTGTCTGCGTACTCCGGAGGTGTTGCTGAACCGATGACTGGAGAACCTTGGCTTCTCTCGACGTACTCGGGCTGTGATAAGTGGTTCATCAAAGCCTATCCAGACTGCAAACTCGAACTTGCCGCATATAGAGGCATGTACCATACCAGCTATCCTATCAACTACAGCCCTCCCAACTTCCGTCCTCCGATCAGCCAACAAGATGCCATCAAACTTCATTCCATGAACCGGTATCGGGTCCTTACCGGGGGTGCCTGGGGCCATAACCCCTTCTCCTTGTCTCGTGAAATCTCTTTCCAATATCTCCACAACCTTCTTACGATGAAAATCGATCCAAGCGGGCCTTATCGCTCTCTCCAGCCAGCTGTATCCAGCACGACATACACTTCTAATGACGTCATCGCTTCGCAATCCATTTGTTCAGAAAGCATCACACTTCATGACCACGAGGCATTCGGGCATATCCGTGCAGGACACAAGCTTCAGTGGCGAAGCATGCTACGGGAACTTCGGAGGGGAGTCCTGAACATCTCACATAAGGACGTATACCTCCTCTTCTTGCAAGCAATGTGGCAAGCTGGCCCAAAGTCAAAGGGCAATGAATGGCGTCGAGAATCACACCTCGACGGAAACGAAGTGGCATTTGGCACGGAAGCTGTACAGGAAATGGAAGCAATTCTCGATAGCATACAGGATAACTGGACATGGGCGTATGGCTGTGGAGTGCTGATAGCCATGGCGGCGCGAATTTTATCATTGACCGACAAACCAAAAGTCTGCGACACTGCTATTGGCCTCTTGCATCGGGTGAGACATGTGATACACAAATGGCTGAAGGAGATCACCGGAGCTGATGAGAGAACGGACACGGAATTTGACGAGGCCGGAGATGGAACAGTAGAGAGAACAAGGCAAACCCTACTCCTTGCAATCTTGGGCTGTAGTACTTTTGATGTCGATGACGAGCATATCGACCGTGTCTTCCAGTCGGCTCAAGATGTGTCCCTTCTTGTGGAGTGTCGTTACACCATCTGCATGAAGACGCCTCTGGAATTAGACACCCTCCCGTTCTCATTGCGTATTCTCTATCACCGAGACCAGATCCTTGCTATCCGGCTCTTGCCTAGACTGTCCGCTAGAATTAGCGCATCGCCTGGTGGAGAGAGTGGAATTGACGAAGGAATCAAATCGATTTGGCATGGCTACATGCCAACGGGAAAATGGGAGGAATATGGGCAAGATAATCGATGGTACAGCACCAAAACAGCTGCAGGTCAGGGGTTCAAGAGTCTCGAGGTTCACTTCAACCTACTAGGTACGCATTTCATCTTTACGTGTGGCCAAATGTAACACCAGTTGTAGATGGGGCACTCTATATGGACCATAAGATGTTCGGCAAGCTTCCTGGTGCATATACCCAACACCCAACATATCGTCGGCTCTTTGGTGAATCTGTGGGCACCAGGTCTTTATACTTCGTGTTCCTTCTAACGCTCTTTCTAGAGAGTACTTGAAGTTGGGCCATCCGACATGCCCAATATGGACTACCAAACGAAGGAATCCGTATGTGGTTTGCAGGTATGACCATCCCACACCTGAGAGATTTCCCTGTCTTACCGGGGATGTATACCTAGGTTCATTTCAAGCTGGATAGCAACGACCTGGTTGTTCGATCCCACAGAGACGACGAAGTGTTCGAATTGATCCCAGAGTCCAAGTTCACGCCTGTCCTTCCTCGCTCCCTCATCCACAACTATTTCCACTGGTACAACACGAAGACCCATACCGTCGAGTTTCGACCTCTTGCCGACCGCTGGACCCCAAACTTGGAGAAGAATTGGTCCACAGCCTTCCAGCTCAAGGGTAACCCGGTACTACGCCGTCAGCAAGAAGTTGGAGTCCAGCAGTTCCTCATCGCCTCTAATCACGCACTTTGCCGTACCATCCACAACATTTTCTCACCCCTTGAGCCAAACATCTTCGACGTCCTCATCACCTTCCGCTCCACCAATCAGAATTTCCAGCCCCTCTCCATATCTCTGCCTCGATTCAACCTTGCCTTTGCTGTCACACCGCAGGGTGAGCTTGGCTGTCTTAGCCATCGCGGCTTTATCGTCGACTCCGATGAGGACATCGGTACTTTCTACGGGCTATCAAACAAGCTCGTCTTGTGTCGTCCTTCCAAGGTCGGAAGAGAACGCAAGGTCATCGTCCCCATTGGTTCTATTAGGCCTTCCTCGAATGGAGCCAACCATCCTGAAGTCTCCATTGATATGGCCGGCGACGCGCGCTCTGTTCGATATCGCGTATACGAAGTAGATGAAGTTCTAGGCCGGCTTCGGGAGTCCACTTTCTCTGACCGGTTCTATCGACTCTATCTCCATGCTCTCACTTCACACCAACTCGTCGATCCACTGACGAAACGTACGGGAACCGAGGAGGCTCTCGAAGGACTCATGCGGGAAAGCTCATTTTCCTTCCAAACCCTCGGTAGCGAGGACTTCATGCTGCTCCAGCACCTCGGCCAGCTTACACCTCACCGGAGTCTCTCCTCGACAGGGACAACGATAATGCAAATCGTCCAACATCATGTGACCCTCCCGCCCACCCTTGAGCATCACGATTTCGCTGAAGCAGTCCAAAAGATCTGGTCTCATTGGCAGAATATCCGCGTTTTCCACGCCGAATCTCAAGGGAGGACACAGGCCGGCGATGATGAATTATTGTCTGGATACCAAATGGAAGAGCATCAGCAGTTGACACGAAGGGCAGCTGCGAGAAACCTTTTCTACTCTCCCTCTTGGAGTGACCCTCCAAAATCACGCGCGAAGGATAGTGACTACACCCCTCGTGATTGCATGGGAGATTCAGATTCAGTGGATCGAGAAATGCGAGCGTTTGAGATGGCGAAACTGGTACAAGATTGGCCGGCCTCCCTCGACGTTACAGCCCAGTTGCCAACCAACATCAAACAGTGGGACCGTGTTGAAGCCTGTAAACCGGAGCTCACCCTTGACTATTGCACCGCTTGGGTCGAGGCTTCCCTTTTTCGGGTTTGGCGATCACTGTATAACCTTTGCCGTACCGCCAAGAAGGAAACCGACCAAAGCAAACTCACCTTCCTCCTTGGAACATTTGCATATCTCCATCCTAATGCCCACCACCTTCATACAACTTTTCTCGCATTCGCCACTTGTACCCAGTTTGCTCGACTGGCCCCTCCGGACAGCGGGGAGTTGGATTTCAGCTACAAAGACGCCCCTACTGAATCTCAGCTTAGGTTGCTCGTCGCATCCAATACAGTTCAATTTACGGAGTCTTCCGAATACGGTATGCTGAACAGCTTAGGGTGGACAACACAGAGGGACAAGACCTTTCGATCGCAATATATATCCCGCCTACAGCAGCAAATTGGCGAATGTGTGTCGAGGTTGGTTCAGTTGCGCTACCAGGATCATGTTTCTCCTTCCGACCTCCCCAGCCCCGACCTCATTAAGAAAGGGAACCTGCTGAGCCAATTAAACGATACGCTCAAACGCTACTATGAAAATAAGTAATTTTATCTACTTGATTTATATTCATAACGCTCACTCACGTTTAGGTGTTACTTCGAACATCTTCAGTTGCTGCAGAATGAATTGGACCGAATCAAAGGACCTGCAGTTAGAAGACACTTGTTTGCGTGGAGTCCGCTGTCCTTTCAAATCTCTCCGGAGCGATACCCATTTGTGACCTGGTCAATGCTCCTCTCAAGGCCAACCTCTTGCACGCCCACGCCACTAGAGGAGCTTTTGCAGAGCCGCTTCGATAGGGTGGATGATATTTACACCTCTCCTTTGCAGCAGCAGTACAGCTCCCTGCTTGAGAAGAGTAAAGTCGCACATGTAAACTGGAGAGATACATCGGATACTTCGTCAGTCGACGTCGGGCATGAATATCGCCGTGCCTCCACCATGCTCGATGGAGCATGGGGTCGCATAATCGAAGCTTTAGGCGCCCTCTGTGAGAAGGACTTGATTCTGGAAAGGGCAGGACTCTGGCCCCGTTTATCGCCTAGGGACATACTTGACAAGCTGGCCATATCACAAAGATCACTTCTGAGCAAATCATGGAAGGAAGAACTTATCAAGTACGCTGAAAGGCTTACGAGGGTCCAACGAGCATGCAGGGTTTCTCGATTAACAACACCCGAATATCGAGCAGAACTGGAACGAGAGCTCGGTAATTCCGGGGGGATAGGGTGGGATGCCGTGTCTTACCCAGACTGGTTGCTGATCGAGTTGGAAAGCGATCTCCTCATACGCCAGGTTCAAGCAGAGATCGCGAGCGAGATGCTTTCTCCAAGATCAGGAGAAAATACAGTTGTTCAATTGAACATGGGAGAGGGCAAATCTTCCGTAAGGAGACCTGCTTGCTCCATTAACCACGACTGACTTGCAGACAGGTCATCGTTCCCATTGTCTCTGCGGCACTTGCAAATCGATCACAAATCGTTCGTGTCGTGGTACTTAAGCCCCTCGCCCGCCAGATGTTCCACCTTCTCTGCCGTACTCTCAGCGGTCTGACAAATCGACGGATTTTCTATATTCCAATCGACCGCTCTCTGCGACCTGATCCGGCCTTGGCTAAGAGGATACACGATCTCTTTGTGGAATGCATGGAAACCGGTGGTATCCTCCTCTGCCAGCCCGAACATATCCTTTCCTTCAAGCTCATGGCGTTCGAGGCTCTGTCGGGCTCTCCTTCTTTGCCACTCTCACAGTCTCTCCTTAGTACCCAGCGATGGTTGGAAGAGAACGCAAGGGACATCCTCGACGAGAGTGACGAAATCCTCAGTCCAAAGTACCAGCTCATCTATACTGTGGGCACACAACACCCTCCCGATGGCGAGTCCATGCGCTGGAAGCTAGCTCAAGAAGTCTTCAATCTCATCAGGGCCTATGCCCGTGATGAAAGCTACAAGGGTTCCCTATCTGTAAATGGATCTTCTCCACAACAATTCCCACAAATCCGAGTTTTCACACAGGGCTGTGGCCAGAGTCTTCTCTGCCAAGTTGCCAAGTGCATCGTGTTCGAAAATCTGCTTCCCTCTTTCTCTTTCCGACGCTTTTCTGCAGCAGACCGGACCATGCTCTTCCACTTTATTACCGAGGCGGCTATTGATAGAGCCCTCTACAACCAAGTTATGCATATCTGTCAAAATCACGATCATTCAGCACTCGGCGACTCACCGATCCTCAATCCCGTCCTTCTCCTCCGAGGTCTTCTTGGCCACGGTGTCCTCCTCACGGTCCTGAAGGAGAAGAGGTGGCGCGTCGACTACGGTCTCGATGTCAGCCGTTCCATGCTCGCAGTCCCGTACCGTGCCAAAGACAGCCCCTCTCCTCGTGCCGAATTTAGTCACACAGACGCCGCAATATGCTTGACTTGTCTGTCGTACTATTATGAGGGCCTCACTGACGCGCAATTGGGGGAGTGCTTCGAGCAGCTGTTCAAGACCGACAATCCCAATCAAGAGTACGAAGAGTGGATCAGGGACTGCCGCGATGATCTGCCTAAAACGCTTCGCAGCCTACGAGGACTCAATCTCGACGATCCTGTTCAATGCCACAAGTACATCTTCCCTCAGCTACGCCATTGCAAGGCTGTCATCGACTTCTTTCTTTCCACCACCGTGTTTCCGAAGCATATGAAGGGGTTCCCATTCAAGCTCTCAACGAGTGGATGGGATCTTGCTCAAGATCGGTCCTCATTCGGCAAATTCGTGACAGGTTTCTCAGGGACAAACGACAATCGCTTCCTTTTGCCGCAGATGATTGGGCAGGTCGATTTGGAGGCACACACCCACACGAATGCAATGGGGTTGGACTATCTCTTGCGACAAGAGAACAGCAAGGTCATCCATCTGCCGGATGCTGCCAAGGATATCCGTGGGATGCTGGAACTCCTTCGAGATGAAGAAGCTGATGCGCGTGTGCTACTTGATATCGGGGCACAGGTGTTGGAACTTCAAAACAAGGAGGTAGCAGCACTCTGGCTGGAAGTGGATCCTCGTCCGGAGATCGAGGCGGCTGTATTCATAGATTCAAAGGACGACCTGCAAGTATTGAGACGAGATGGTGTGGTGGAATTGCTGGTCTCATCGCCCTACATAGAGCAACTGGGTCGTTGCGTGGTATATCTCGACGAGGCTCATACGCGCGGGACAGACTTGAAGCTGCCACCAGGTTCACGAGCAGTAGTGACCCTCGGACCTAGACTTTATAAAGACAAGCTGATGCAAGGTACGTAGGCTCACTGGAATTCGAGTGGTTTCTGACACAAGAGCAGGATGCATGCGAATGCGGCAACTCGGTTTCACACACTCGGTTTGCTTCCTGGCATCGACTGAGGTAGCTGGTTACATTACAGCTGCCACTGGAGCTGCCGACCACCAGATGATGTCCAAGCATGTCCTGAAGTGGACCATCCAGGAAACTATCGCCCAGCTGTGCACCTATGCACCGCTCTGGGCATACCAGGGCTGTGGCTTTGACGACCGCAACAGAGCTTGGGAACACTATAAGTCGGGGTCAGTTTCTGTACCCGAATTCATCAGTATCTTGAAGGAGAAGGAGTCTTATTCCTTAAAAGAATTGTATGGGATGAGCGAAAGCGTGGCGACCGGTAATCAGGGGAGCCAGCTCAAGATCTGGATCCAGGACCGATGCAAGGAATTCGATCTAGGGTCGACGCATGACGCAAGGATGCGAGAAGAGCAGGAGAGAGAGGTTTCACAGGAGAAAGTGAAGGAAAGGCAGATCGAGCGACCCCCTCCAGCTGTGCCATTGGAGCATATTTTGCACGAAGACGTTCAGACTCTCGTTTCGACTGGTTCGATACCAATAAATGTCAAGGGGATTCTCCCGGCATGTCGCTATCTTTTGAAAACCACACTAGGGCTCCTCGACAATGCTGCGTTCCCCCACATTTTCGTTACCGAGGACTTTGCAAGAACGATCGAGACATCAAGCATTAGCCATATTGACGATTTTCTACGTCCAGTCCAGTGGGTTTTATCGAGTCGCAAGCAGCCTCAACTCACCCTCCTTAGTCCGTTCGAAGCCAACGCCCTCGTTGACCAGATTCGCGAGTCGCGCTCTGTAACACTCCACATATATGCACCCCGAACATCACGACACATGCGCTCCTTTGAGGACCTTCGATCGTTCATGGTCCCTTACCATGATCCTGCTCCAGTCATCTCGGCCAATATCATCAGCGAGCTCAACCTGTTCGCTGGACAACTTTACTTCGCATCGAGATCAGCATATGAGGGGACGTGCCAGATGCTAGGGCTCTATCTGAAAGACCCACCCGAGAGTGTCAAACTGCCACCAGGTGCGATTGATGCCACCGGGTTCGTTCGCGATCCACGTGCGAGGAAAGTCCTGGGTATACAACATGCGCAGTTCACCGACAATCCAGTCGCCTTTTTGAGGAAGTTTACAAAGCTTCGCAGGAAGGGACAAGGGTTTCTTCCGACCCATGTTGGCCAAATTCTGCATTCGCGCGAGATACCTGATGACGAATTTGATTAGTGTGAGTCCATGTTTTCCCTACAATTTTGTCCGGCTTACGAGAAGCCATCCAGAAGCCATCCAACATGAACGTAGAGAAGATCCTGGAGCATCTTGACCTGACCCACCAGTGTTGATCGGCTCCTTTTCTGGTTTGTTGTTCTCGAGAAGCGTGGTCCCAAAGTGCGGCCTCCGCAGCGTTCGATCTCAGGGATGGTCATGTCCTCATGGGCACACTCCAATGTCTTACATAGCTCTGGTCCGTGCCCAAACATGTCAATTGTGTAGATGCTCCATCCCAATCATCTCTGGTTAAATTCCAACATTTTCATACCCGCATGGCATTCCGCATATACGACCTAGGTATTGGTATTCAATCTTATGGAATAATGTGGTTCCTTTGAACGTAGACAATTAGAGTCTTCAACCCCATGCCAGACTCAAAGGCAGCTGCGTGTTGACCAACGCTGCTGCGCTGCTACGACCTTACTGCTAGCACCCTGTCTCACTTCCTTTCATGGATAATATATTCATCAACCTTTCATTAATTGGCCTTGGGAATCTGAGCGCGGCCCAGCTTGCATCAGTATTAGACGAAGAGAAAATATGCCCGGGGGGTTGGCGCGCTCTGAGAGCTCAGGCACCTCCTAGTACCATGAAACAAGGAATGAAAGTTGAAAGGGATAAGGGACCATTTATCCGAGCGGACTTTCGGCACGGCGATCGCTGCCTAACCAAATACGATTGCTCGAGGTGATACTAGAACTTCCTTCGGTGGGCAATGTTGGAGAGCTTTTAGGGTGATATCAATGCCGTCAAAGAGTGATCACCAGTTTCGATAAATGTGAGAGCCGGTTGCGCCCCAGGGGCTAATAGGCGGAATGCCGAAAACACCGCTAATGGGGCTGGTGCTGCCAATCGAAATGCAAGAAGGATAAACGAGGACTTGAAGCGGACGCAGGATGATTGAGACGTGAAGACGGATGTGAAGAAGGACAAATGAAGACTTGAAGCGGACTCCAGACTAAAGGGGAGTGATCAAAGCTGAGACGAGACAGAACGGGCAGAGTGCTTGCTTAAGTAAATGTCCTGACTAGAGACCAGGTATCAAGAGTACCTGCGTTATAAAACTACAGGATAGAAGTTATTACCAAAGGCTGTCTGTCAGATACAAAGGGAGAGGACGAGAGACGCCGCAGCCGGAGGGCTTCTACGTCAGTAAAACTGTCTCCCAGGAGGACTCAGAAATAGGGGATGTCGCATGTTCGCTCGCTTCAACTTGGCCAGAGGCAGTGCAAGAAGCACTTATGCATTGGCGGTCCTGCACATTATTCTACGGTCTGCCACCGGCCAACTGTTTTCACCCTCACATCACCAAGGGTAATGGAAAGATGCAATAGTCGAATATGCAAAGGCTGCTGAGCGAGCATGACTCATCACACTTTGCGCGACGTGTTTTCCCTTATATATCTTACGATTCTGTTAGGTTGGTCGTGCTCCTCCAAAAAATCCAGTTTCGATGGTTCAACGCGCTAATAAATCAGGGAAAAGCGAGTGAAGCCGAACGGGAAAGAGAACTGACGAACACCAGTCGAATTGGGTGGACCCAATGGAGAATATAGAGTGGCTATTAGTTGAATTGGAGAGCAATCTCCTCATACGCTCGATTCAAGCCAAGATAGCTGCTGAGGTGCTTCGACCGCGACAGGTCGCAACTCGCAAGGCCGGGATCCACACCCTGGATTTTCGGGTCCCAATGACAACTACTTTATACTCCCTACTATGGTGGAGCAGGTCGACTTACTAGGTCACCAACCCACGCATGCCACCGTGCTGGAATACCTCCTGCAAGAGGAACATACATAGGTCGAGCACTCAGACGGTGCGCAGCACAATGTTGAGAAGTTGCTGAAATATCTACGGGATTCCCAGCCGACACCCGGTGTTGTTGGAGCACAGGTGGTGAAGTATTTGAATTTGGAAGTGGCGAAGCTCTGGCTTAAGATGGACGATCGTCTCGAAGCGGCTATATTCGTGGGTCAAATGATGAATTGTGCATATTGAGGAAAGACAGATCTGTGGAGATGTTAGTCGCGTCTCCGTACCTACCTGGAGCAACTCGGCCTTTGTGCGGTTTATCAAGACGAAGCCCATACACATGGTACCGACTTGAAGCTACCGTCAGGGTGGAAAGCCGCAGTGACACTTGGTCCAAGACTTTGCAAAGACAAGTTGGTGCAGGGTATGGCACCTTGTGGATCCCTCTCGAACTATTACTAACATACATCCAAGGGTGTATGAGAATGCGCAAACTCGGTTCCACTCATTCAGTGTTCTTCCTTGCATCAAGCGAGGTTCTCATCACCGCCATTTCAGGAACCCCTGCAGATAAGATCACCTTGGTCAATGGTCGAAGCAACGGTCCAGATGAAAACACATGTAGCCATTTGGGCAAATCAAGGGTTCAGTTTCGCCGGTCGTCAATCTGCTTGGGAGGCCTACAATTAAGGAGGTGCGCCTATCGAGCTTCCAGCGCCTTTCGGGAGAAGGGGTCACATACTTTGAATGAGCTCTGTGGGTCGGATATAGTTGGCTTGATGGGGCCTCACGAGGCAGACAATGGCAAGCTCAAGGAGAAAATCCGCAAGAGCTTTGGGACACACCCTGCGCAGGATGCTAGAATGCATGAAGGGCAGGAAAGAGAGGTTGCACAAGAGAAGGAGGAAGAAAGGCAAATCGAACGTCCGCCCCCAGCAATACCCCTGAAGCATCGTTTCTCGTCGACATCAAGCGTTTTACCACTGCGGTGGTAATACCCACTCACTCAAAGGGCATTATGCCAGCACTCTGCACCCTTTCGCAAACCACTCTGGGGTCATTCACAACCGACGCTTCCACTCATATCTGGGTCACTAAAGATTTCGCGAGTACCACCACTAGCAACAGCAATCCAGCATCTGCGATTCGTGACAACTTCCTGCGCTCAATCCAGTGGGTCTTATCAAGTACCAAGGAACCACGTCTAGTGCTCCTCAGCCCGTTCGAAGCGAATGCACTTGTCGACGACATTCGGGAGTCACCCTTTTGTGACTCTCCGTGTATACTCACCTCGAACATGCGCTCCTTTGAGAATCTTCGATCAATTATGATACCTCATCACAAATCTATCCCTGATATCCCGTCTCACGTCATCAACGAGCTCAACCTCTTCGCTGGGCAGCTTTACTTCGCACCGAAGGACATAGACGAGGAGACGTGCAACGTACTAGGGCTCTACCTGAGGGACCCGCCTGCGAACCTCGATGATCCAACCGACATCACTAGCCTTGTTCGTGATCCCAGAGCAAGAAATAAGCTGGGTCTACAATGTCCTCAGTTCTCTGAGAAGCCAGTCGCCTTTTTGAGGACATTAACGCGAATACGAAGGAAGGTACAAGGATCCTTCCAACTCGTCTCAGGGAGGTGCTTCAATGCTTCATTCCCACGATGTGCCTGATAGCGAGTTTAAGCGACGTGAGTTCGCGTTATCCTAAGATTTCATTCTACTGACAATGGATTCTCCATTCCTTTCACTTTGTCTCATCCGTTTGTCTTGATCGGTTCCCGGATAGAGTGATTCAAAATGCTGGCCCCTTCACATTTCGCCCTCATCCACTGAAGGAACCTCTGTAAACTCTTCAAATGCACTTAATGACACTTCAACGAAAGGCTCTACTCCCTATTATTCTCCCGTTGTGGTCCATCCTGAAGGTCCAGGTGGTCACAAAGCCCCAGGCATGTGCCTGTGTTCCAAGCTGGCAGGGCAGGCGCTTCTAGCTCTTTAAGAATCACTTCACCGCTACAAATTTTCTTTCAGGTTCCTTTCCTCCCACCTACTTTGTCGTAGCATGAGAGTCCCTTCGACCGCGCTGCTCGCCTCCGAAGGGGACTCCGGCCCGACTCCCGGCATTCCACGGCTACAAAGCCTTGACGAGACTTCTCTCCTCTTCGTCATCAACCATGTATTTCTCCCTCCTGTACTTCCGACCAACTCCGATCGCACTCCGGAACACGAATTCTCCCTCATTCGTGTCTTCAAGGATTGCGCCGAGACGTTCGCCCGTTACTTCAAACCCCAAAGTAACTCTCGTCGCGCGTGGGACGTAATTTCACGGATGCTTGCAGCCACAGCGCTTTTGCATGACCGGGGCATTGTAGAAGAGGACCGTC
>Ga0307515_10020395_pt1 | contig 11828 bp, 5 predicted proteins | sample 17_EM_MG_FD_194513 | JGI IMG/M metagenome (GOLD analysis project Ga0307515, IMG submission 194513) | Populus trichocarpa ectomycorrhiza microbial communities from riparian zone in the Pacific Northwest, United States - 17_EM | ecosystem: Host-associated > Plants > Roots > Unclassified | place...
TTGATAAGAGCTCGAAAAGCTGCATATATCTCAAAGAATTCAGAACGATGTTTCATTAAATAAACCCAACAATAACGAGTATGATCATCAATAAAAGAGACATAATATCGAGACCCTCCTTTTGTGGAAACAGGAGAAGGTCCCCATACATCAGAATGAATCAAATCAAATGGTGAAGATGAAACAGAAATACTTCGATTAAAAGGTAAAGCAGAAAATTTTGCCAGTTTACATCCACTACAATCAGAAATGTCACAAGTTTTCAAATTTCCTAAAGCTCCTGTGGATGCCAAAAATCTCAAACGAGAAGACGAAACATGACCTAGACGGGAATGCCATAAATAAAAACTAGAAGATGAAAGACTCAAACGAAAGGAAGACAAATCAGCAGTAGTAGCAGCAGCGGCAGCAGCAGCAACTGGCACTTTTAACTCATCCAAAATATATAGCCCATTCTCCCTACGGCCTGTCCCAATCAGCTTCTGAGACTGCAGATCCTGTACACAACAAAAAGAACCAGAAAACATGACTAAATAATCACCAGAATCATATATTTGACCAACAGACGCAAGATTCAATTTGAGTTTTGGAATAAGATAAACATTAGGGAGAGACAAGTGAGGTGTGACAACAGAACCAACACCTGCTAAGGGCATAGGAGTGCCATCAGTAGTCATAACAGGAATGGAGGACAAAGGGGATATAGAGGTAAAAGATGAGGAATCTGGAGATATATGATGGGAAGCACAAGAATCCAAGACCCATTCAGAATTTGACATACCTATGAAACTATGAGGCAACTGACTTATGGAAGAAGAAGCGGACATTACTTGTGGCTGCAAGGAGAGAAACTTATGAAATTGCTCAGCGAAAGTATTAGGATTGGTAATAAAGCCTGGGGAAGCTACTGCTGCAGTATTGTGGTGTGGTGGTTTATAACCCTGAGGTAGTCTATGAGCATTAGATTGTGACTGACTGTCAGGCTTCCAAGCTTGATTCTACTGTCCCAACTTAGGACACTGAGCCTTCCAATGACCTTTATGCTTACATAAACTGCACTCATCGAAGCCAACCATTGTGTAAGGATTGTTCTGATGATTAGAGAATGGCTTAGAAGGTACTACTAGTACAGAAGGATTTGAAGCAGAAAGAATTCCCTTTTCAGAATAACACTGAAGACGTATTTCTTCAGCCAATAACTCACTAACAACAGAGTCAACAGAAGGCAGTGGAGAACGATGCAGAATTGAACCTCTAAGTCCTTCGAAATCACTGCGAAGTGTTGTTAAAAACGGTACCAATCGTTGCTGCTCTCTACGCTCAATATAGGCACCACATGCCTTTAATTCTGTTAATTTTGTAAGAGCCAATTGATCCCAAAGATCTGTCATAGCAGAATAAAACTCTTGAATACTCATATTCTTCTGATGAAGAGCTCGTATTTCATTCTCTAATTGATACTGTTTTGAAAATTTTGATTGTGTGAATAACCTTTGCAGATGATCCTAAACCTCTTTTGTTGTTTCATACTTCGCCAACTGCGTACCTATCGAATGCTCAACAGAATTGTTGATCTAAGTAATGATCTTTGCATCATTTGCTTTCCATGTATCTATCAAAACAACATCCCCCTCCTTAATATTCTTAGGTATCATATAAGTTCCACTAACATACCCCCACATCTTCTTACCCTTAAGGAAATTTCTCATTACATAACTCCAATACGAATAGTTCTTCCCATCCAACCTCACACTTACAGACGGAAGTGAATCATCTCTTTCAGTAGCCATAATCAACAGTCATAGAGAACCAAAATGCAAAAGCAGCAGAAAATAAAATACCAAATTGCAGAAACTGAACAGAGATTTCAGAAACTAAACAAATATCTTCTTGACGAAATACCAAAATAATTACAGAAACTGAACACAAATACCAAATTGTAGAAACTGAAGGGAAGATGAAATACCAAATTTTGCAGAAGCAGAAGAGAAAATATCACTCCAAAAAATTTAAGCCTCGTTCCATAAAACCAGCTCTGATACTATGTTAAAATAATTAAGATCAAACACAAAAATGAGGCTATAATTCTGAATAATCTGTATATTATGAGTGCTTAGTCTTAACCTAAATACAAATAAAGTATATATAGGTTAAACTGAAAGTATTATTCTACCCTTAATAAATAAGACTACATAAATATTATTTAATAATTCTAACATAAACAATGTCTAAATACCGATATAGTAATCCATTAGTATTATACAAAATTCTGGTTGTGGTAAGACTAAAGACATAAATAACTTACTTGAGCAAATAATTACAAATTAATATGTGAGTTAAAATACGTTTTTTTTTCTTTTTTCTTGATTTGGATAACTAAACTCACATGTTATATGATTTTTGTATGCATTATTATTATGTGATTGGTGAACTTTTCAATTCAATTTTGTTAAATAACAAGTTAAAACTAATGTAGAAAAATTATGTCTTCATTTCGAGAAGTTCGTTCCACGTACACGCACCAAGTAGATTTTGGATTGAAGTCCACGAGTTCAAATTCAAAATTGTTAACCCTTATTTATGATCAAAACCATGTAATGTAAGACAAAATACACACACATATAACCATCAAGTCAACAGTCCCAAAGAGTCTTGTCGAACTTGATATTTAACATAAATATTTGTTTATGAGATGACAACCTCCCCCCTTTTTATATGATAATTGAGAAATATTATTGATGAAAGTTAGCCATTTAAATGGTGGATAAGAAAGAAAAATAAAGTGAGTTCAAAGTAAAGCAGTAGAGCCTAGGAGAAGAAAAAGGTAGAAATTTACAGTAGTAAAAAAATCTATCAAAGACCACGAGCATAGCTAGACTATTTGCGAATTCTACCTGTAATTTTTATCATTTCTTCTGTAACCAAAATTTTCTTTCACAACTCTTTAACCAAGCTAACAGTCGATGAAGAGTTAGAGAAAAGCTGTATTAATTTGATTAATGATCAGTGATTCTTGGTTAACCAAATGCTTCAAGCAATGCCAAATGAGAAAAGATTCCATGTTTTTTCTCTATAATCTGCCATTTATCAATGTTGGTCATTGAAACAGTAGTTGGTCTATAGTCTTTGGAACACACTAAAGGAACCCCATCATGAAAGAAACTTTGTCTATAATTTCCAAGCAAAGTAGCACTGGAGAATAAGATGATATGCCGATTCTGTCTCACACAAATGGACATCAAGCTTACTCTAATGATAGAAGGTGTTGGTTGATAGATGATTTTGAACCGCTAACCATTTAAAAAACATGTATATGCTTGGAATAATTTCCTTGAAGTTCCATTGTACTTTATTTTCATTTAATTCCTCAAACCAACATCCAGTGGTTTCAGCCATGCATATGACAAATGAATTAGACATTTATCCGTATAAAATTGGTTGATCTGTTAAATTAAGTTCTATTTCGGATTGACCTAATGGAATAATGTTGAGTGTATTCTGAATGAGAAAATATACAAGGGCATCTTCTGTCGGTGTACATACATGCAGGCTGAAACGTAACCATGGATATTGTGCGAGGACGACAGGATCTGTACAGTACTTATAGATGGCTTGTTAGGAAGCTCTCTATCTCTCTTGTAAAATCAATTTCGGCACACCATGTTTAGTGTGGAGGAGTAGTTTAGTGCTTAAACACAGCCCGATCTTCGATTTCGTAGTGATACATTTTTGCCTAGTCTATAAATGGCTACGCGTCTCTGTCGATGTTCCCTTCCTTTCTACGATCTTTGATTTTTCTTTTCTCTTTTTTGCGATCTTTCAGTAGTTTCAGTAGTTAAGATTTCATTTCATCTAATTAATGGGCAGTTACGAGATTTTTCTTCAAATCATTAATTTCCAATTGACATGATTTGATTTGAACTAAAATGATACATCAATTGATGGCAATTTAACATAAGAGGAATCAGTATAAAATTTGACCTAACATGATATCAAAAATATACTATACTGCATTCAAGTTATTCATGAGTGTTTGGTATTGTGGTAGCTTTTGTGATTGTAGTTTTGAAAAATTATTTTATAAAAAATACTTCTAGTTGAAGTTGGTTAGATAAAATATATGTTTGGATAAAATTGTGGTTGAAATTAAGGTTGAACAAAAACTAGTTTAATGTGTTTGGTTAAGAATACTTTTCAAATTAAGGTTATAAATAACTAAAAAAGACATATATTAATATTGATGGTTTTTAATTGAAATATTATAGATTTAACTACTGTTATTACATCATGAAATAAACAATACTTTATATAAAGTATTTTTATTGTTACATTAAATTATCTGTAATTCCATCACATATAAAATTCATCCGATAAAGACTACAGTTTTTATGGCTTCCTGAGCGTGCAACAACATCAGGTAAAATATCATCAGGAATAAAATTGGGATTGCGATCAAATTTTACAAATATTATGTCATCATGTGATCTCCTTCTAATGTAATTATATAGTGCCATTGAATAATGTTAAACACCAGTTTTTCAAATAAAACATAATATCTAAGAAATGTTTTTGGATTTTATTTTATTTTACTGAGTCGGATCCAATTCAATGCATTTAGATTTGGGTCGGACCCGTTCCGACCCATGAACAGTGGAGACGCTATCCACTGTTCTGCAAAGTGAACAGTAAAGAGTGAATTAATTCACTATCCACTATTCATATCCACTATTCACATGCAAAGTGAACAGTGGAGACGAGGAAATGCAGCAGAAAAAGAAGAAGGAGAAGGGGAAGAGCAATGGAGACGAGAGGGTTGTTTTGGAAAAATTTTGCAATGGTTTCGTTGTCATTTGGCAAGAGACGAGAGAAGGGAACAGAGGGGAACAAGGATGAAAAATTAGAAAATGACAGGATTTTCCAGATCTGAACAATGGAGACCTCTCGGGTTGTTTTGGGAAATTTTTACAATGATTAATTATCTGTACTATCGGTGAAGGAGAGAGAAGAGCACGCCATCGCGAAAAGCAAATCTAAATTGCTTTTCAAGAAACTGAGTTTCAGCCTCAGTTTCGGGTTAATATTTAACCAAACATTTATAAACAATGTTTTTTTGTAAATACAGTCGTAACCACAACGTCAAACACTCGCAATCAAAGAGCTTGATCTTGTGTAAGTGAATTCTCAACCAGAAGTGGTAAAATATATTAAAAAAACAAAAAGGTCAAAGTGATAGGTTCATCTACACTAGTTCAGTGTTGCTCTCTAATTAATTCCCGGTTAGAATTTTCTTATTTTCAACAATAAGTCGACATATGTGAGAAATAGACAAGCCAAATGGGATGGACTTTTTTATAATCGAGTTTGTAGCTGTTAAGAATCAACATTTTCAACGGGCTAAAACTTATCTTCACAAAATAGTCTTTCCTTTCAATTTCGCTTACACTTGTGCTGTACTCGTTCATTTATTATGTGTGGAAACTGGGCAAGACACGACCATCAGCGTTCACATTCAAATACACCTGCATGCACTGTACGGGCTTATTCCTGTATCCATAAATTTTTTGTCCATATTTTTAGGATTCAAGCACTGTTATCTTTTCTTCTTATTATAAATAATGTTGTTTATATATAATTGCAGCCGAAGTTGGAAGATTTTCCATGGTGCTGTATTGAAATTTTATTTAATCAAAGTCTAATACACTTCTTAAAGTCAATAGTGAAGGTTGAAGATTTATTAGGAATTATCATTTTTGGTGGAGTTGTGTGGCCTGTGGTCAGGCGCCAACATTATGGGCATGTTATCCTACCAGACTCAACTTTCATATACTTTGATTTAGTAATTTGTTGAACTCAAAACAACGTAATTCTAACAAGTTATCAAACCCAGTATAATTAAGTTCAACCAAGGAATAAGTGCAGCTTCCTTGGACATGGCCAAAAAAAGCACCCAGCTCCCTTAAACACAGCTAAAGGAAGAGTTCAACTCCCTTGGGTTGAACTAAAGGGAAGAGCTCAGCCTCTATAGCTTCAGCTATATTTTATATTCTACTCTCCCTATATCTCTAAATGCATAAAAATATTTCAAGAACCTACTATTTGTATCCCTTATTAATGCATATATAAGGGATAATTATCCCTTATTAAATGCTATCGGGGTAAAATAACACTTCTTTCACTTCTCTGCATAAAAGAACAAGATTTATGGGCTATAAATACCTCATGATCCTTCAAGCTCCAGTTCACAATCTCTACATTCTTAATATTTTTAGCATATATATTTTCAGAGTTTATCTCTCTAAAATATCATTGCAGTTTCTCTCTCTAAAAAGATATTTATATATGAGAGTTTTTAAATTTATATATATATAAAAAGATATTTTACAAGTATTAGTTAGTACGTAGCCACCTTGACTTATTAGGTACCAGGTAAAAGTTATCGACCACCTTAACTGAAAAAAAAATTCAAATTATTAAAATAAAAAAATTAACCGTGCAACTCACACATAAATCTTGTCTCCTGTCTCCGGGCTAATTGGAAAAAATTTGGAAACCCGTCGCATACGTGGTCTTAATTTCAAATCAGTAAGGGAATTAAAAAAAAAAAAAAAACCTTCATTTCAATTGCCTGTACGTAATGAATACCTGAAATACAAATTTATTTTAGAAACTATGTTCCACGCGCCCTGCATTGATGCTAAGCGTAGACTTTTCCTTTACGATTTTTTCTAATTTGTTTTTAAAGTAAGGCTTAAATACCAACCACAATATATTCATCACCATTTGAAGAGAAACAAGAGAAACTACCGTTTGTAATGTTTATTCCTCAAATTCACTGCCTAAACTTCACATTAATATTAGAATTCATTTTTTTTAAAATAAAAAATTAGAGGTGAGAATCCCAATTCAAAGATTGTAGAAACAAGATATTGCATATTGTTTGAGTTGTTATTATTATTATTATTATTATCTTCTATGGGAATTTTTTTTTCCCTTAGTCTTATTATATGTTAGCATATGGTACCAACATTAATGATAATAATAATAATAATATGATTTATTCCTATAGTACATTTTTATAGGCTAATTTTCTTTATTTAATATCAAATACACTCAAATAATGTGTATAAAATATATATGTTAGATTAATACATATTCTTATGATTAGTTATTAATTATGGATAGCAACAAATCATATTCATTGCAATTCTATGGATCGTACGTTGTAGTCCTAAAAAACCATTAAAATAAAAATAAACAACATTTTTCCCCTCATGCTCTCTTAAGAATCTGAAAATCATAAATAAAAACTAAAAATAAGAATAAGCATATTTATCAGCACATTTAAGTAAGCATATTTGTCAGCCCTAAAAAAATTAACACATACAAGACAATACTAATTTCTCTCAATTCAAATAGTTAAACATATCATACTCTTAGAATTTTCACAATCATGGCAAGTGTCCAACACATCTTGTGACACTTTCTAAGACCTCATTTATTTTAGCTTGGATTTCCTTTTTCACAATGTAGATAAATTGATGGATATTGAATTTGAAATATTTTCTACCAAACAATTGTTTTGGTGTTGTAATATTAGATTTTTTTTAATTGAGACATCCATTATCTCCTTTATTAAAAGAATTATGATAAAAACCTAGCTTTTTCATTGTTCATATGAAGTCCTTCATCATTCATATGAACAATGAACGATTGCCCCCTATTTTTCATCTTTTAGTTTTTTTTATTTCAATTAAATTCTTTTTTATTTGTTTTTTATTTTTATCGTTCAATATTTCATTAATTTTGAATTGATTGTTATAATTTATTTTAGCTTATTTTCTATGAAGTTATCGCAATCTCAAATTAAGATCTCAATATTTGGTTGGTGCTCAATTCTGCAAGCACTTTTTTTTTCATATGTTTAACTAAAAAATAGTCAAGGAAAAAAAATTATTAAATCCAGTGGAGTCCATGATCCAGATCGCAGGTCTGGAGGGTTAAGCCGCAAAGTCCAAGTTGATTTAATATGTTGTCGTCTCAATATATATGTGTGTGTGTGTGTGTGTGTGATCTTAAAATATATCTAAAAGTCAAAGTACGTTTTTTTACAAGTTGTCCGAATTGTTTTTGGACTTGCCAAGTCAACTAGGTCATATTGGAACAACTGTCATGTGAGTTAATTTTAAATTTAGGCTAGGCAAGGAGTTGAGTCAAGAGATTTCAAGGGTGACTTGCTTGGTTGAGCCTTTTTTTTTTCTTTTTTTTTAAGTCCATCTTCCAATTTTTTTTCTTTCAATTGAATCTTTCTTGGCTTTGTTTTTTAATTTCACCCTTTAGCATTTTATTGGTTTTGGATTGGCCTTTATAATATTTCTCGGTTTGTTTTCTATGAGGTTATCGCGGTTTTAAAAAAACATCTTTGTATTTGATTAATGCTTAATTTTGTGAGTGCGATTTTTGTAATCATATCATTAAGTAAATATAGTTTTTTTTTTTAAAAAATGTTAAATTGAGTGGAGTCTATGATTTGGGTCACAAGTTTGGCGGGTCGAGACAAAAAGATCTAGTCAATCCAATATGTCATCATCTTAATATTAAAAAATATATATCATTTTAATTTTTTTTCTTAAATCAAATCATGTTTTTAACGATAATGAAGATTGTTTTTTGACTTGCCAAGTTGATTGGGTAATTTCAAGGCAGTCCCATGCATGTTAATTTTAAACTCTAACTAGACAAGGAGTTAAGTCGAGAGATTTCAAGATTGATTTATTATATCGAGTTTAATATGTCAAAAAAATTTATGTGGCTTTGAAAATTTTATATTTTTAAAAAAACTTTAATCCGAATCAAAACCATATCACGTACAAGAATTAAGCGTTGCCTTTTTATTTGGTTTTTATATATATATATATATATAGTGTAGCCTTCTGGATTACTCGAGCTTTTGTTTTGCACTTTAGTATCGTTTGGGTTCTTCCAAAAGAACTACTTGTTTTATTTTATTAAGGAAAAAAAATACATGTCTGTCAGCTGTATATGGATAAACTCTAGGCGCAAGGACAAATCCATTCGACAACGTAAAGCTTTAAAGAAATTGGATGTACAAACATACATACATACATACATACATACATATATATATATATATCATTAAAAAAAATAACGATCTCTTGCCTCAATTTTAAAACCATCGAAGGTACGGTTCATCCACGTAAATAAGATTTGAAGGCGATTAATTTGAACTTTTCAAGCTATGATGATATCTATTTCTCAACACTGATTGCATGCCGTATACGTGTAAAACTGGTAGGGAACGGAGTTGCGTGAGTGCCACATAATTAGGCACTAATATATATTTTTTTTTAATGTGATTGTTCGGATAATTTATGCATATCTCAACTAATTTTATAAATTTTAAAATTAATAACCATATAAATTTTCAGTAATTATTATATTAAGACTCAAATGTAGAAACTCTTTAATTTCAAATTCTTGCACTGAATATCTATTACTAATAAAAAAATGCACTGAATATCTATTACTAATATTTTTTTAATTGGAGTGGAGTACTGCTTGTATTTATGGAACATGCAGCAATTGAAGTTGAAGCGTGAGAAAAACAACTCCACTCAAGGTTTGTGTGGTATACAAGATGACACTTTGCAATTGTACCTCAAGAGAAAGGAACAGATTTGCTGGAGTTTTAAATAGGCCTCCTTAATGCATCTGGACCCTAACACTTGTCATACATCAGGAGAACTTTTTGTGCTGCAGTAGTTTGTGTCTTTTTCCCTGCTGGTACAGGTCACATAATAATATAAAGCATTTTTCATCATCTCATTTAATAATTTAAATTTTTAAATTAAAAAGATTTTTTAATATGATATTAAAGTTTTGATAATCAAGCAGTCACGAGTTCAAATCTTACTATCCTTATTTATTTGATAAAAATAAAACATAAAATAGTATGGACATGTATAAGTTTTAAGCTCAAAGAAATTTCACTTGAGAGAATATATTAGAGAATAATATAAATCATATCTTAAAACTTCATCTAATAATTTATGTTTTTGGGTTAAATTAGTTCTTTAATAGTTTTTGTTTTTTTCACTCATGAGTAATTGTCTTTTAAATTTCAATTTTATACAAGTCAAAATGATAGATAAACCTAAATCTTAGGGTGTACACTACAAGATTTCATAATTTTACCGATGGCACTATTCCGTCGGTATATGATTCATAGTTCGTCGGTAATATTTTTACCGACGCCTTCACCGACGGAATTTTTTCGTCGGCTTTCCTTTCATCGGTAATGCCCCATTCCGTCGCTACATTAGTCGGTAAAAAAAAACAATTGCCGATGGTTTTACAGGCGGAAATTGCGCGCCAAAAAAATAATTCTCTCTTGAAATATACCAACGCATTTATTCCGTTGGTGAGTGTGAACTACCGACAGAATATTTCCATCAGTCAAGGCATCGGTGATTGTGAAATTTGCACCAAGCTTCTGTGAAATGCCGACAGATTAATTTCGTCTGTAAATTCATCGCTAAAATGATTGACATTTCCCGCTTTCTGTCAAATACCGACGGATACAGTCCGTCGGTAAAACCCTTTGTAATTATGTTTTTAAAACATTATTTAGAATTAATAATATAAAATTATATAAATTAATAGTAAAAAACTAATTATGCAAATAAATTTTTTATTACACATATAAAAAAATAAAGTTAAATAATCCGAATCGAAATCCGGATGGGTCGAAGGATCGTCCACATATCTCTCCCTCAACCGGCTATTATAGGTCTCCTGAAAATGCAAAAAGTAATCAGCATATTCAATTCAATAAAAATAATAACTTACCAAATAAAATGGTTGAACAAACATACTACAAAGTGTTGAGCACGGTTGTCAACGAATTGTTGCGCCCCCTTTTAGGGGTCTTGACTCCGCACGTGCGTCTCAACAAACAGCTCCATTGGGCTCGGCACACGTCCAAGAAACGTAGTCTATAATGAAAAAAAAATTAATTAACAACAAATTAATTTAACGATATATTTTATTTAAATTAATCTTACCATCCGTTTCGCATGTGCAGCAAACGGAACGGAGTCGCTGGTATGTGTTGTCACCGAGCCATGAATTGGCCGATTCCGGTTGCTAGCACCGGACTATGAGCGTCTTGTGAACCGCTCAGACGTCACGTGCTCAAGATAGTGCGGCCATATATCTGTCGGGATGTATATCGGTTTGAAATCGCTCTAAACCGCCACATCGTTCCAGCCTTGGAGACCCTTATCTCTCGTGGTTTTTTTTTCTTTTTTTGTGATTCATACCAAAAATCACGCAACCTACTTCCATAGCGAGAAATTAGATTTTGAAACATAAATTTTTTTCTACAAAAATCTTGTATTGTTTTCGATGTTACCTAGTTGTCGTGTGATTTTCCCACACCCTCCTCACAACTTTGTCATGTGCTCTGTCCCAAGTGAATTTGTGTTGTGTATAAATAATTAACTAAATAAAAATAATAATTTATTTACAATTATATTAATAAATTATTAGAAATAAGCTGGAAATTATAAATTAACACCAACCTCAAATCTGTCAAACCATGCATCGATTTGAGGTATCCATTCAGGATGTCTGGATACCTAACTCCATTGAAATAATAGAATCTCCATCAACGATTTAAATGCCGATGATATTACTCGGGCGGCCTCAATGTTTGTGAACCTGAAAATAAATTAAATTAATGAAATATTGATTAGTTGTTCATAAATTATTTTATAATTTTAAAAAAACTAAAACCTTAACAAACTTAC
>Ga0307515_10020396_pt1 | contig 11828 bp, 3 predicted proteins | sample 17_EM_MG_FD_194513 | JGI IMG/M metagenome (GOLD analysis project Ga0307515, IMG submission 194513) | Populus trichocarpa ectomycorrhiza microbial communities from riparian zone in the Pacific Northwest, United States - 17_EM | ecosystem: Host-associated > Plants > Roots > Unclassified | place...
CAAGCAAGCCCTCCCTTTGCTTGCTTGATTGCCCAAAATAAGGCCTCTTGCTTGCTTGCTTGCTTCCCGCCAAGACAAGCAAGTAAGCAAGCAAGCAAGGTTTTGCTTGCTTATCAGCAAGTCTGCGCATACGCACACGCATATGCATATACATATGGGGAGGCTGCAGGGGAAACACAGGCCAGTCGGACGAGGTCTCGACAGTTAGAGACACAGGCCAGCTTATAAAAAGGGGGGGCACAAGCTTGGTTAGTAGGAGAGGGGGGAGCAGGTTGCCTGGCACGGGACCTGGCGTCTCTACGGCCCCCTCCTGCAAGACACGGTCGGCCTGTCATGAGGAGACTCTTACAGGCAACGCGAAACGGGAACTGGCAGTAGTATAGGGTGTAGCGCCCCTATACTACTACTAGCCTCCCGCGGGGCGTAGTGCGTAGTAGCCACTGCTGGCTCTAGGGACCTTACCCCTTAGCTGGGCTCTAACCCCTAGTGCACCTGGTAGGCAGGCAGGATCATGTCCTGGCCGGAGAGACTACTACGCGGCTCGAGAGAACGGATGCGCGTGTCGGTACATTAACAGACGGAACCGTTCGCTAGGACGGTATGCCGGTGAGACGTGCTTATGGAGCAAACAGGAGTTACTCAGGCGGGAGAGGTTTTGGCTGGGCCTTGACCGTAGAAGGTGTACCTAACTACATTGCAGGATGCAGCCACGACGCCCTCATAGGATTACGCCAGTAGGTACGTAAGATGGGAGTTACGACCCCTGCAAATGGTAGCTTATGCCCGTACCGGCGGAAACAATAAAGAAAGGCGTAAAACTAGAGGCTATGGAAGGCTCCCAAGCCGTGCAAGAGCGTACCAACTCTGGGAGGAAACTCTTATACAGACTGCTGGGGGGCGGACTGGTACTTGGGCCAACCCCATTATAAGATATCCGTAAGAACTGGTGAGAATCCCCGTGCGATTGGTGGTGGCAGCTAACTGCTTGTGGTTGGGACAAAGCACTAGAAAACTGAGGTAGAGGCCTGGATAAGCAGGCATGGTAAACTCTACTGTATTATTAGTACTACTAGTATATATAACTACCTGAAAATACCATTAATAGCCTACTTTTGGGGAGAGTAGCTATTAATTACTAATTCCCTACCTATTTCTTTAGTAAGAAGGGGAAAATAGGTACAGAATAAAAAGTCGCTTAGGGGTAATTGGTAGCTACTTTTAAGCTAGTAAGCTATATTGTTTCTCTTATTCTTATATGCAAAACTATAATAATAAAAATCTATCTTTTAGAGCGCTTTTTTTACTCTAAGAACGGCAGAATATGGCAGAAATAGATAAAAGAGCTAGGATTTCTTTAGTGCGATTTTGGTATAAACTAGATAGTAGTGAGTAAAATACTAAAACAAGATACTAATAGGCTAGGAGCTCCCCCTAGTATTTAAAACAGGCTAGAGTGTTTACTTAGCTACTAGTACATATTAAGCTGCCTAGAAAGGATTTATGTATATAGAACTATAGCGCCATAGCCTAGAGGCTGCATGCGTAGTATTGTACGTAGTATAATATAATGGATATAAAAATAAAAAAAATAAAATAAAAATTATGTTTCGTATATTTATATTAAGTGGTAGTTATTTACCTTTATATTATGTCTATCTAGCTAAAGTAGGCCATAAAGGATGGTTTTTATAGAATTCTTTTACTAGGGAAGGCGCGTTAGTCTTAATCTAGTTATAGGTTTCCTAAGTTTATATTTTATATCCTTCCCACTTAATAAGAAGTTTAAATTATTTAGATTATATTTTCTATTATATATTATTAATTAAGTTAATAAAGTAAGAACCATTACCGTTATTAACAATTACAGGAGGTAGTAGTAGCACTTTGCGAGTTATAGGTTTACTTTTTAAGGGTTGCAGCAAGTTTACGTAAAACGTCGGATATATTTTTTTTTTAGTTAGTAGTTTAAGCTTATAAGCATACGGGCTTAGTTTCTTCTTAATTTAATATATACCTATAAACTTCTAGTTTAGTTTCTTTAAGGGTTGTTAAGTCTTTAGGTTTTATATATTTAGGTAAACTATATTACCTTCCTTAAAGTCCTACGCGGAAGCTCGTTCTTTATTTATATACCATTTTTATACTATTTAAGCGTACGCTAATTTACTTTATAATAGTTCCGTTAACTGCTTTATTTAATTAGCGAAGTTATATACGTTAATTAGTTAAATCCTTTTAATTATAGGTTCTATTATATTAATTTTAGGTTATAGTTTAAATCTAAGTTAAGGGTCTTATCTATAGGTTGCGTAGAACGGCATTACGCCTATTAATTCGTTTCTCGTATTATTCGCAGTAAACTTAGCTAAAAGTAGCCACTTTTCCTAGTTATTTTGCAGGTAGGAGTAGTATATTTATAGGTATTATTCTATAATCGCGTTTATAATTTTAGTTTAACTATCTATCTCTAGATAAAATATAGTTAAGAGTTATGTTTATATACTTAATTGTTTATATAGGGCTTACTAGAAGTCTAAAATAAACTAGCTTCCGTAGTTGGATATTATTAAATTAGAAAGTCCGTATAGCTTAAAGACGTACTTAATAAAATATTTGGCTATTAATATTGTATTAATTAAGTCTATAGGAATTATGTGAGGTGATAAGCTCCGCACCACTCAGCTACACAAACCTACAAAAGGTAAACGAGTGACTGGCTTGATGCCAGACACGGCTGTGCGGAACAATACATATAGGCGAGGTGACTTCGTCACCTGACAATGCATCCCTCCCAATGGCGACTGTCTATAGGCGCAATTCCCTGTCCCGTGGTGAGGCTTACAGTCATCTGCAAAAGATCGTTTAATCGTGCCAAGCCCACAAACAGCCCGCATCGCACCCCACCAAAATTTATATAAGGTGCAATGCTAGCTATTTAAAGACCTAGCAACCATTAGCAAACAGCCGTAAGTAGCTTAAAATGAAGCTTAAGTCTAGCCTAATTAGGATAATTATATAGGATCTTCTGTGGTGTTTTCTATGGCTCCCAGTAAACGCAATAAGCCAGCTAAGCCGCTAACGCGCGCACCAACGCGTCCTAAGCCATCAAAGAAGCACTCCCATTTAATATTGACACCCTCTGTACCGGCACCTAAGAAAGCAAGACCTAGGGCAGCGCCTCGACCTACACGTATTTCCCCACCTCTACGTCCTAAAGTGTTACCGTTTACGCCATTACCGCCAGCGTCTGCCTAGCCCCTAGTAGATATAGATGCAGAAGATGATGACGAGGGAGAGGAGAAGGTGGAGGACGATGATATAGAGGAGCCGCCGGAGCTGTTGGCGGTAGTACGTTTTATGAGTGTGTGGAAGGCATTTAATAGAAAGGAGGTTCTACCTAGGTCTTAATTAGTAATGTTAGATTAGAATATACTCTACCTAACTGCAATTAAGGCTTGGGGGGAAAAGCTATTAAGGGATCTTTTACCACGGAAGTTTGTAGTCTAGCAGCTTAAGGTGATTGCTTTATAAGAACGCGCGAGCTTATAACTTTTATTAATAGCAGATTAATAACTACAAGGACCTCTAGTAGGCGGTTAAGATTATAAAGGAGTGGCATTTACGCTGGCTATTAAAATCCTTAAGACTTAACTTTACATTAAGTTTAGTTAAGGAAAAGGAGGTAATTCTAGCAACACCTGTACCTATGTTAAGTTAGCGAGTAGGTAATAGATTAGGAGGAAGAAGGACTGCTACACAAGCTTAACTTAATAATCTGCCTAAGTTACTTGCCGCTAAGGAGGACGCCGGTAATTACGTCCCTAGGATAGCCGACAGGTAGTCTTGTTTAAATAAGCACTATAGTAACTATCCTGCGACTTGTTGGCGTAATAATTAATCGTTAACCTCACCAGATTATGTCCTCTATTATTATCCTATTAGCTTAGAAAATATAGCGCGTTGGAACCGTGAGATATTAAAGGGAGAGTCTACTATGGATCAGCCTTTGTAGAATATTATTGTTCAGCTTATAAACTAGAAAGAGAAAGGCCGTAAAAGTAATAAAATAGAGTAGCCAAAGGAGATGGATGATACCTTTGACAGTCTTCTTAAAGCTCTGCTATTTAAAGAGCTTAAGTTTTAGTCTTAGCCTTAACCTTAGCTTCCTATGTGCCCTTCGCACTATCCTTAGCACTACCCTCCGCATTTATATTTAGCGGTTAATCAGCCTTATAATTCTAGCCCCGTTTAGTTAGAGACAGACCCAGTTAAGCTGCTTAGATTCTTCTTTAAATGGCTTACTAACTAGCTAGGGTTTAATAATGAGCAGCAGAGAGAGATTCTTAAGCTAATTAAGATAAGGTTAATAGATGAGATATAGAATATTAACACATTAAAGGCGTTAAAAAGGGAGGGTGAAGGTATAACCAATAAGGTATAGGAGAGGTACGATTTTAAGATAGGAATGTTAGCAAGGATAAGAGGCAAGATCTCTGCCTTTAAGCTATTAAGGCAGTAAATAGATTCAAACTATATATCCTGCATTTCTATAATGCGCCTCCGCGTGAGCTCCTATTAATTAACTGACAGTAAAGTATAGAAACGCCTTAAAGCTCTTAAATGTCTTTACTAGTTAATAGTTCCTTTTAACCCACGCCTTAAGGTCCTTAAATGTCGCCTTAATTGGGTTATAATCTGGTGAATATGGTGGTAAGAATATAAGTAGTACGCCGTGTTCCTTATAGATCGCGGAGTCGTGCTAACTTATAAATTGATGCGTTATCTAGAATAAGAATAGATCGTGGCCTAGGGTATGGCGTATAATGAGGGAGTACCTGCTGCTCTAGAAATAGCTTAAATATCTCCGCTGTAATTAAGCCTTAGTAGATAAGGTAGCTTAGGTATCCGTTAACTAACAGCGCTAGTAGGATACTCCACCTCTCTAACCTTTTAAACGGGCGAGAGACCTTATATTCTCTTCTAATTGGCGCTTAGCCAAACTTCCTATTGCCCGTCCTCTTATTAGAAGCTAACTTATTAAGGAAAACTAGCTAATCTGCCGTCTATATTGCCTATCTACCAATCTATAATATACGAAGCTCCCGACTTCTTTCTGCCGCGCGAGCCCTAACAGCCTTTCTTAATTAGTAGGCTCTTAATAAGGTGCGGCCAATGGTGGCTACGGAGACTTAAAGACCATATTTATTAAATAGGAAGTCCTGCATCTTATTAAAGTAGGCGGTAGGTTAGTTTTTAAGAAAGTTAAGCAGCCTCTATTACCGGTAACGCGTTAGTAGAAACTTAATACTAAGCAATATTAGACTTATAAGTTCTTAATAGGCTAAAAGCAGCTTTAGTCGACCTTGTATAAGACTAGCTAGCGTATACGGCTCACTATAGAGGTTAAGGTTTAATTGTATCTTGTAAACGGTAGGACAAGACACGTTAATAGCCTTTGTAATAGCTGGCACTTCCTTACCAGCTTTAATTCTAACCCTAATTTGATATATAACCTTAGGTGCGAGCCTTCTGCCTAGTGGATTAAATGCGTTACATAGCACCTCTTACAAATTTTGGTGGGGTGCGATGCGGGCTGTTCGTGGGCTTGGCACGATTAAACGATCTTTTGCAGATAACTGTAGGAGCGCGGCTTAGTGCCGAGCTTTGGTTAATGCCGGCTTGCGGATGTGCATGTCGCGCATAATATATACTGGACCTCTAGTAGCTACAGCACGGCGCCTAAAGAAGCCGCCTCGCGCTTTGGTCACAGGACCGGCTAGGCTGTCCCTGAGTTAGCCTGGGGTTCGAACGAGGTTCGAACCCACGAGGCCCCGGGTATTAAGCCAGTCACTATATAAGGTGATAAGCTCCGCACCACTCAGCCATATAAACCTATAAAAGGTAAACGAGTGACTGGCTTAATGCTAGACACGGCTGTGCGGAACAATATATATAGGTGAGGTGACTTCGTTACCTGACAAATTATATGTTATATTTTTATAAAATGGTTAATAACTACTATAATATTTATAAACCTATTACTATTAGGCAGGTTAACTATAAAGTTAATTAAAATATCTCACTATCTTTGCATTGGAATTAGCAATAGTTAAAGTACTCCTTACTTCTTTATATAAGAGGTCTTCCTATATACGCACATTCTGTATACTTAAATGTATTTTTATATATAGTTGTGTATTATAGGCCAGTAATATACTTATTAAATAATCTTATAGGTCTTTATATAGCTAGAGTACCCTACTATAGGGAAATTGTGTATAAATTTGAGTATCTTAAATCGTAAGGGTTCGGAATTTGGGATTATTATCTTCTATTAATAGTATAACTAATTATTATAGATTTTGCATTTAGCGAGTATAATATTCTTATATTACCATTTCTTTATTTAAATTGCTTTTATTATATCTACTATTTAGGGGTCGTTCTTATATTTATGCTCTATTAATTTATTAATTTCTATATCCCACTTATTAATTTCTAATTTATTCCTATTAAGCTCCGCGTTTAGAAATATAGGATATAGTTTCTTAAAGCGTTTAGGGGGCAGTAGAATTCGTAATTAATTTATAATCCATTTATTAGAGGCGTTTATAGGTAAGTCCTATAATTATTATATTAATAAGTTAGGCTTTTAATTAAGTTTGCTAGGTCAGTATATAATCTTAAAGTTAAATTATAAGAGGTATTTAGCCTAACAAATTTAGCGCTATATTAATTGCTTTATAGTTATAAAGTACTATAGGTTTTTATAGTCTATTAATACGCGTATTAGGAATAATAATCCTTTAAGTTCTAGACGCCATTATTTAAAGCATCTAACAATTATAAGTAGTTCCTTATTATATATCTTATAGTTTAATTTAGTAGGGGTAAGTTTCCGGAAGAGAAAGGCTACTAGGCGCAGCTCGCCGTTCTTATTATATTGCGATAATACTCCTCCTAGTACGTAATTAGACGAGTCTGTTTTAATAATATATTTAAGGTCCAGATTAAAGTAGGTAAGAATTAGAGTAGTTATAAAACGATATTTTAGGTCGTTAAAAGCTTATTTATATTTAGTAGTCTATTTAAATCTTATATTCTTCCTTATTAAGTTTACTAATAGCTAAACAATTTTTAAGAAGTAATTAATAATGTTGGTACCAATTTAATGGTATAAGTGAGTCGTGTCTAGGGGCACGAAATACGTGTAGTATCGTATGCTCATTTAGACAGTGGTGACTGTCGATTGTATTGAAGCAGACTACGTGGTCTATATACTAATGCGTCCTCCCCCTAATTAGTCAGTGCTTTATAAGTGCACCAGACGCATAAGCGAGTGGCTGGTGCACCGAACGCGTAAACGCGTACCTGGCGTACCGAACGCATAGGCACGCGGTTAGTACGACAGGTGCTGTAATTATACACTAGCGGTACTTAAAAAATGAAGCTACTTGTGTATAGTCTCCGTAATTGCTTTAATAGAACCATAGAACACAAAAGAAAATATATAAGAAACTCCTCCCGAGGTGCCTTCTGGGCTGCCTTCTAAACGGTGCCCCAAGCTGGTCGTAAGTCCTGCTTACGGTCCGTAAAATGAATCGTACGGCCTTTTAATGGGCCGTAGGCGTTCCGTAGATACTCCGTTAGTCTTATTTTACCTATTCTATAACTTCTAGGTTAAGCTTATTTGTGTTAATTAGGGTTTTAAGGGCTTAATATGGCTTTGCCTTAGTTATGGCGTCTACTAGGTTGTTTCCGCCGCTAATCTATTTAACCTCCGTAATTTTACGTTGTTCGTAGGCCTAATGTAAGCACATTAGGTCGACTATAAGCCTCTTCTCTTATATCGTACCTAGTTTAACTAGGCAGTTATAGAGGGACTTTAAATTAGTGTATAAAACCAGGGGTAACTACTTTAGTTATAGGATCTTCTAGACCGTTAATTTAATTACAGCTGCTATATTAAAGCTATAAGCTAGTACGTATAGTTTAGAAGCTAGTACGCTGCGGGTTACTTATTTGCATTTAATTAAAGACCAATATAGTATATTTACGTCCTAATTATAGTCTGTAAGTATAATTATAAAGCCGATTTATAATAATAGGTCTTTATTATTGGCAAAGGAGGCGTCCGTAAATATTAGTAAGCTAAGGGAACTTAGGTCTAGTGGTATGAAAGTAAGTCCCCTTACTACATTGTTAATTTGCCACTAAATACGCTTATTAAGCTACTTAATATTTTCTTCTTACAGATCTACTGCCTAGGCCGTAAAGGATAAGTCGTAGGTAGATTTAGGTTAACAGACTATGGCAATATAGGCGCCCCTTATACGCTATATAGCGTATTAGTTCTTCGTATTTACGGTCTTACGGGTCTCTTTATGGGAACTGGTGAGGTTTATAGGCTTTGCTATAACGGGCTTTAGGTTTTAAGCTTGGCGTTTCTAAGTCAGCTTAATTAGGTTACCCTTTTATATAATTAGGCCTCCATTAAACTTAATCGGATTCTGCTTAGTTAACTACTCTTACAACTTTACTAAAAACTTAGCCTTTTATAGTTTAGTTTCTTTAGCGTCTATAAAGGTCTGGTCTGCTAAAAATAGGGTATTATCTGTTTAGAGTCTAATAATACTAAGGCCGTTTAATGGGCTGTATAGGAGGCAGGGGTTATAGGTCGACTATTCTATTTTAAGCTTACTAACGTGATACTGGTAGTATGTCTTAAACTAATGGTTTCTAGCTTCCGGTACTCTATACAGAGGTTTTATAACCCATAGGATTGTTTTTAGTTATAGGTTAAGCTTAGGGGGTAGCCGTATAAAGATATCTCTGCTTAGGTAGGTATTAGACTGCATATAAGCTTGCGAGATGTCCCGTAGGTAAAGGGCTATAGGTTTACTTTACTATAGTCCGGGCGTAAGTACAAGTATAATCCGTTAGCTAACTCGTTAAATTATAGGCAATTATATAAGGACTAAGCCCTTCCCTTAGTCGTTATAGGCTTATATAACAAGCCTTAATTTTTTAAAAGCTTTATTAGTACCCAGGTGCTTAATTTCGTCAATAAAGCATAAGTTAAATATACGGACGCCTTACGGAACGTCTTTCTCTATTATAACCGCAAAGATGCCCTTTTTAAATAGTCCGTTAATCTCTTTACGTTATAAGTCCGTAAAGGGGGTTTCCTATACTAGAACTGATATATCTGTAGGCGGAGATTGCCTTATAGATATTCCTATAGAGGTTAGGTAAGTCTCCGTTATAGTATTCTTAATTATAGGGTACTTTCGGGGGCGTCCTTAACCGCGCTTTACAGTAGGTATAGCGGGTTTAGTAAGTTTCTGGGGGACTTCTAAGGTAGGCAGGGGTGCTTCTAGCTTATCTAATTCGGCGGTCGCTTCTAGTTTATCTGGTTTAGCAGTTACCTCCGGTTTATCTAGCTTAGTAGTTACTTCTAGTTCGTCTAGCTTAACGTCATAGGTGTCTTTAGGCCAAAAGTAGGGTTTTACGGACGTGCTCCTAAAGCTGGTCGGGCCGCTAGGAAGTTATACACAGCACGTCTCGTTTTCTACAGCTAGTAAACGGTAGGGTCTGGTTCACTTGCCGCTTTTACGCTATATAAGGACTTTAGAGTTAAACGGGAGGTTGTGTACTAAGGTCGTGTTAGGTCCGTTGCGGTAGTATAGGGCGTTATTAACAGTTTGTTTGGCCCGTAGCTTGACTATCTCGGCCATTGCCTTCCGTATTATAACTGCTTGTTCCGTAATAGATGGGGCAGGAGGATCTAGGTTGCTTATCCTTAGGTAGGCTCCGTAGACTAAGAGGGTAGGTACTAATCTGTTAGGGCCAGCGGTATTGTTAACGGCTTTTACGGCCATTTATAGGGCCAGTTCCTTTTAGATGTCCTTATATTTGTCCGTAATAATCTAGTAAGCTCTCTATAAGGCTAGGTAAGCTCGCTTAATAAGCCTAATAAACCAATATGCCTTAACTGGGACAGCTTTTGTTAATATAGCCATAGCCGTAGTATACTGCTAGAATTCCTTACTAATAAAGTTCCTACTAGTATCGTGGGTGATATACTACGGAGGTCCAACGTATATGTCGATCTAGCAGGTCCGTAAAATATCCTAAGTATATTTTACGGATATATTTTGCAACTAATAGGCGGCTTAGTAGCGGGTTACCTCGTTAATTATATATAATACTGGACTGCCGTTAATATACATAATGTCCACGTATACTAAGTAGTTAAAGTTAAGGTCCTTATAAAGGGTAAACTTAAATCGGCCTAGGGAACGTCCGTATTTCTGGTAAAAGGAGCAATATTTAGTTAGGTGGTTAATTACCTTCCTATTAACGTCGTCGTGTCCGGAGCGTTTAAGGACTCTATATAGCTTTTCGGCTAATAGGTGGCCGAAACGGCGGTATAGGCGGTGGATCTTAGTACTGGTAAGGTAGCATAGGTTATAGTTAAAAGATTCCTAAATATAGGTTTGTAAAGTTTCTCCCTATATAAGGAACGGGTGTCCGAATTGTTGTATAATTAATAGGGTAATATACTTACTTTCTAGGGCAGTTACGGGGCCAATTAGGGTGTCCGTAATATTGTTATAGTAGACCTATAGTCTGTCTATATCCGCAAGGCAGAGTAAAAAAGGGGTGTCCGCTTTTACTATATGGAAGTTAACTAGGCTAATTAGGGTCTTAACTTTAACTAATCCAATTAATGCGGTTAAGCTAATGCCGAATTGGACGTTTATGGCCCCAGTTTACATAGTATTAATGTCCGTATTGTCATTTACGGTGGTCTTATATATAAGGTATTGTCCGTAACCTATAGTAGACTTCTTAGAGGTACTTATATCAATCATAACGCCATAGAATTCTTTAGGGGTATAGCGTTCTGTAGTAATATATGCAAATAGGTCCTACTCGTAATCTATAACGTCCGTAATAGGGGTGCTTACGGAATAGTTTTTAGGCGTAACTAAGTGTATAAAGGAACAATCGGCTAATACGGTCGTAATATTAAAGGCTTAGCTGTCCGTAAAAGGTCCAAAAGTGGTTAGGAATATCTCTAAGGTCTCTTATTCCTAAGCGTCTAAGTTAAAGTCAATTATAAGGGCTTCTATTAACTTATTAGGGGGCTCTTCTACTTCCTCTCCTTTATATTCCAAAATAAACTGGCTAATACGGCTATTAAGTCTCTTCCTAGACTTATTATATTCTTCCTAGGTATACCTTATAGACCAACATCCTTCCTTACCATACACAAAGCACTTCTAGCTAGTTTATCTATAGGGGTATGTTTTCGTACGGGGGTTATTACGGGGGTTACGGGTAGGGCCTAGTCGATACGGGTACTGCTAGCAGTAGCGGCGGTCCGTAAAGTAGGCGTCTAAGTCTATTTACGGATATTGAATATCCGTAATAAAGGCTTAAGTGCTGCCTGGTAGGTTTAAGACTTCATATATTACAATAGAGGAGCGTAAATCATTAATAAGGCCAGCTAAAGTGTTTACAGGCTTGTAATAGGCGTACTTACAGGGCTCTACTTCCTGGCAGGCCGTAATTAGTTTGTTATATAGGAAGTCGTCTATTTAAAGCTTAGTGTTAAGGCCGTGCTATAGGTGCCAGAGGTCTTTAATAAGAATTTGCAGGCACTCTATAGTCGATTTTTTAGTGTTCTTATCGATTACGGTCTATAGCTTAGTTGCATTCTATTAGGTAAGGATATTACGCCTATATTCCGGTCCTTTAAAGTAGTTACGGGTAGCTTCGCATAGCTTATTAAAGGGAACACCAAGGGGTTTACTCTTGAG
>Ga0307515_10020397_pt1 | contig 11828 bp, 5 predicted proteins | sample 17_EM_MG_FD_194513 | JGI IMG/M metagenome (GOLD analysis project Ga0307515, IMG submission 194513) | Populus trichocarpa ectomycorrhiza microbial communities from riparian zone in the Pacific Northwest, United States - 17_EM | ecosystem: Host-associated > Plants > Roots > Unclassified | place...
GGCGCTGGAGCGCGTCACCTAGTCAGGGGTTCGCTTAAGACTTGGCATATGTATATAGACGTGGCCTCACCACCTTCTCTTGCTCCTTAGCTTAATATCTTCGTAATACAGCATTCGTTCGCTTCATCTTGCAAGCATTTGTTCAAGTCTCTGTCGAGACATTTGTTCAATAGTTCGAGCCGTCACACTGCGTGGCTTAAAGCTCTATTTTATATAAGCTAAAGTTAAAAATTCATTTAAATCTAGCCGTTAATTAGGGGCATAGTTCGTTTATAATATGTCTTCTAGTTAATCGTACCCCATTCCTTCTCCTAAAAAAGACAAGGACCTTTTATAGAGCTATTAAAACACCCCTAGAATATCTGGCCTCGTTGTTTATAAATCTTATCTACTATATATGTCCCCTTAACCTCCTTTCCTAGACGTCTTATAACCCATTATTTTATATATCTTCTGCCTGTTACCTAGGTCTTATCTATTGACAGTATTAAACACTACTGCTCCTTAGTCTAGTTAATATGCTCTAAGGCCCATTAAAGGCGTTTCTCCTTATTAGCTTATAAAAGGAGAGGTTTAGCGTATATAATATTATATTATTTAAAGCTAGCTTTCCAAAGGGCGTTTTAAATAACATATTTAAAGACTTGCCAGTACAAGAATGGGCTACTTACTAGCTAAAGATAAGGTATAAGGCTGTAAGGAATAGACGTAGGGGGTAGGGTTTTAAACTTATTTATTTATAAGAGACGAAGAATAACCAAAACGCTTCTTAGAAGTAACGCGTTCTATAAGGACGGCATATTAAGCATAACGCTGTATAATATTTAGGAGCTATATAATCTTTTTATAGGTATAGCTAGTAAGTTGTAAAGTTTAAACTTAAAGGCATTAATTACGCTTAAGCCACTTATGCTAAGGTGTTAAAGGCGCTATAATAGATTGTAGAAAATAAAGGTATAAAGACGTATATATGCAACTACGAGGTATAATAAATAGTTAATAAGAGTGCTAAAAGATATTATGGAACTAATTAGTAGAAAATCCTAGCAAGAATCCCAGCTGATATTTTACGCTAATTTTTACACTAACGAAACTTATGCCTAATACCGTAGTAGGGCGTGTGCGATTACAATCTAGAGCTTTTTCAATCTAACGTTAATCCGTGCTTTCGCCGGAGTCGATTAGTAGATAATTACGGAGGTTACTACTAAAAGTTCTTACATCTTCCTAATTAGGAAACTGATTTACTAACTCTCTTATTATATTAATAATAATTTTTTATATTTTTATATAAAAATCTATAGGCTTTATATATATTCTGAATTCTAAATATTATATCATTAATAGTATTAAAGTAGTTATTATAACTTAAAATTTATTAAAATTTATTAGTACTATAATTTACGTAGGCGGTATTACGGCTTACGCAGTAGTGCTAAAAATTACGCATTTATAGCGGGATCGTGTCTAAATTTACTTAGAGTAGTTTAACAGCTACGCACCCATAATTTCGCATGCGTAGTCGCTTAATTTCCTAATTAGGAAGGTATAAGAACTTTTATTAGCAATATTTATAGTGGTGCTTAATCTAAAATAAAGCCGACCATTTAGTTAATTATTCTAAAAAGGTCTTAAATAAGGCTTAAAATTAGTAACATCTTCTGCTTATATTAATTAATCCTCTATTAAAACGTACCTATTACTAATCCTCTACTACTAGCTCCTTATTTCGGTGTCTTATTACTATATTGCTAATAACTGCCACCCCTACTCCTACTACTAATGCGTAAATACTGCGTTCTTTACGCCCTCCGCCCCTTTATATACAGTTTATAGCTTACTAAGCAATTTTAAAGAAATAGTGTATTAACTAGACTTATAAAATAAAAGAAGCTCTAGTTAAAGGCCTAATAGAGGCTGTTTAGAAAGGGCTTCGTATTATTAATTTAGGTTAGATTTAGCCTATTACCTATTACCCTATCCTTATTTCTATTCCGGTTATACTACTACCCCCCTTCTATTTCCCCCTTATTACCTACATATATCCTATATATAAATAGCTTCTTTTCTTCATAGTTTAAATAGATAGAGTCCTTATTCTTTTCTTATAATTAGTACACGAACTACTAATTAATATATATAGATAGCTTATATAAAAAAGGAAGGCTAGTAGATAGCTTTAGACGCCGTATAGGTAAAGACTTAATATCTAATTACTATATAGCAGCTTAGAAATAAGTATAATAGCTATAAAAAGAACTTAAAGGTATAGAAGGAGCTTTATAACTAATCTAGCTAGTAATAAAATAATAATAAAGATATACTAGTTATCTTTAAAGATATTATAAATAAATATTTTAAAGCCAATCCTAACGCCGTAAAGTTTTAAGACGCTCTGTCGCCTTTTCTAGAGGAGCTTAATATGCTATTTTAAAAGGTAGTTATAATAGGCGACTACGCTTTTATAGTTAATAAAGCTCTTAATTAAATAGAGGATAGACTGCTAATTAATCCTATACTAATAGAGGAGGAAAGTGCTACTACTATATAGGACGGCAAAAGGAAGGAGGAAGAGTTCCCTAATAAGGAAAATAATAAGGATAAACCTTAATCTTCTATAGAACAGCGTTAGTTAGCTTTATTAGCTAGTAATATTTCCTTAAATAATTACTCTACTATACCTTTTAGTTAATAATTATTGTCCTTAGTAGGCTTAAGCCTTTATTAACGCCTACTTAAAAGTTTTTACCAGCTATAAGAAATCCGGCTTTTAAATAAGCTACCCTATTAAACAAGATATATATATTTAGTATTAGAGACGGATTAAACATTATAAAATAATTGTATGTTTACTTATATATACTTAGTATAAGAAGAAGATTAGTAACTAGATAGAGCTGTAATTATAATATATACTAACTTTTTCTCTATATAATAAGAATAGGATAGTATAACTTTACTAAGCGAAAGAATAAATATTACTAGCTAATTACGACGATTAAACACAGAAAATTTAATAGGAGGTATTAGAGGTAATAAAGGTTACTAAACTAAAAATAGGAATACTATACCTCTAATAGACGACTTAAAAATAGGAGAAATCTTTAAGAATAAAGATAAAGAGAAGGGGAATAGTATTACAGACCTTATATTAGCAGTAATATAACTACTAAGAAGAGATATAAATAGGTTAGTTAAGATAATATAGGAGGTACTAGAACCGATTAACCTATAAAATAAGGGGTAGCTAAATTATATGGCTAGTTATATTATAAGTTCGGAATATAAAAATATAGAAACGTAGGAACGTAATATACTAATATACTAACGTACTTAGTATATTTCTTAGGCGCAGTATTATATATTTAAAGGACTACAGTCCCTACCTAAATAGCTCTCTTTTTTATAGTAAATCTTAGAATATAATTAGAGTTAATTTATTAGGTAACTACTCTACTAATTATATTATTGTTATTAACTTATTTATTTCTTATATACCTAGCCTATTTGTAAGTCACCTGTAGTATTTCCTATAAGGCTTTATTATATAATTAATTATATTCTCTATAGACTTTTAAGCTTAGCGTAAGTATTATAATACTAAACGCCTATTACTAAATTATAGCGTAAAGCTCCTAAATACTCCTACTATTGCGCTAATATATATATAAATCCAATTAAACCGTTTGCTAGTTTAGTTAACTAAATAAAATAAATAAGCTTAAAGCTTTAAAAGATCTAATTAACTAAACCAAAAATCTATAGTTTAAATTGTTTATTTATTAGCAAGTCTAATATTCTTTAATCCCTTTAGGTTAATAATTAGTTAATATTAAGCGCTTATATTAAAATCTCTAACTTAAATTTCTAGCAACGTAGCATTTCCCTATAGATATAAAAGTCGGCTTTCTCCTAGCTATGTCCTATTTAAGAAATTCGCACTTATAAAATTTCGTCTATATCTTTATTAAACAAGCAATATTTAGCTCTAGTTTGCGTTTTAAGAGGTAATATAGGCTAAAATTCTTATTAGATAAGTCTTATGCTTCTTATAAAAATTATTAGGAGTTAGTAGCGAGTCCTTTAATACTTCTTGTTTTATAGCCTTACTACTATAAAGTAGATTTATATATTAAGAAAAAACCTTTTCAAGAAACCATATATCTTATAACTTAGATCCTTCATCTAGAATAAAAATAACCTATAGAAAATTCGTGTTTATTGCATTAACTCTATTATAGATATCTATAATATCTATTAACTATATAAAGTCCCTAATAAGATATCTGAATATAAGGGGACTTTATAAACAGGGGGCTATAAGGACACGATTATAAAACAGAATAGATTAGTAAGAGAGACGAATTCTTACGGAGGCAAGGCCTCTAGGATTGTAAAGACTATATACTATAGGCATGTACCTTTAGCACGTAACTAGTGACTATTTAAAGGGCGCCTAGGGGTTGTTCTAAGGGCAACCTAAGGTAACCGCAATAATATCCCTTATTCCGAATTTATCTGGCGCTCTAATAAAGTTATTATTAAAATATCCGTCTATAATTTTAGAAGCCATATTTTTTATAGTAGAGCTATTATTCCTTACCCTGCTATATTTTAAGGTTGTAATTTAAAAGAAAGCAACATTATTTATAATCTTGTATTTATTAGATAGAGATTTAATAGTAAAAAGGGCGCTTTAAGTAGTTATTATAGCAGTTTTGGGAGGCTACTAGACCATAGGTTAACCTATTTAACTTTGCTTATTACTCCCCTACTACTACTTATAACTCTACTGCTGCTTATAGCTCTGCTGTTACTTATAGCCCCACTAATATTTATAGCTTTACTGCTGCTTATAGCCCTAATGCTATTTATGGCTCTACTACTACTTATAGCCCTACTACTGCTTATAGCTAGCTAAATAAGTACTTTTAGGCACTTCTAATGTAAGTACTTGTATCTCTTTTATCCAAAGGTTAAAATCGTTTATATTCTTCCATCTAAAAAAATAAAAGAAAATTAATTGTTTAACTATAAACGATATAAGCATAGCTTTTAGACTAACTATATTATCTATGCTATATAATATAGGTAGGAATAAAAGATTCTTATTAGAGATATAGAAACCTATAGCGGTTTACCAAATTAACAATTAATAGGCTTACAACTAAAATTAATACTTAGAATAAAAGTGGGGTTTAGGAGTATTTACCACTTAAATTTAGTATAAAGTACTTCTAGTTAGCGGTCTACCTCTAATTTAAAGTCCTTATTACTAGTTTTTTATAATTCTTTATATTGCTAATTATAAAGGGAAACCCGAATTTCTATTTTATTAGGGGGTTTCCTCTAAAAGTATAATAAAGCCTTATAGCAGGAACTACGGTAGACTTATTAATAGGCTAGGTATATAGGTAAATAAGAAGTTAATAACGTAATAATAACTAATGGAGTAGTTGCTTAATAGATTAACTCTAATTATATTTTAAGATTTACTATAAAGAAGAGAACTATCTAGGTAGGGACTGTAGTCCTTTAAATATATAATACTACGCTTAAGAAATATACTAAGTACGTTAGTACGTTAGTACGTTATATTTTTATATTTTAAACTTATAATATAACTAACTATATAACTTAGCTACCCCTTATCCTATAGTTTAACTAGTTTTAGCACCTCCTATACTTTTACCACTAGTCTATTTATATATCTCCTTAGTAGTTCTACTACTACTAATATAAGGTCCGTAACACCATCTCCCTCCTTTTTATCTTCGTCTTTAAAGATATCTCCTATCTTTAAGTTGTTCATTAGAGGTATAGTATTCCTATCTTTAATTTAATAACCTTTATTATTCCTAATGCCTCTTATTAAATCTTCTATATCTAATTATTATAACTAGCTAGTAATATTTATTCTTTCCCTTAGTAAAGTTATACCGTCCTATTTTTATTATACGGAAAAGAAATTAGTATATATTATAATTATAGTTCCGTTTAGTTAGCAACTTTCTTTATATACTAAGTATACGCGAGCGAATATGCGAATATTTTATAATATTTAATCTGTCTCTAACGCTAAATATATACGTCTTATTAATCTTTAAAGTCTTTAACTTCCTTATCTAATTTGTCTTAGGGTCTTATATATTAGTAGCGACTAAAAGACTAAAGAGTAAGTTAGCTAAGGCCCTTACTAAAGTTTAACGTCATTCTATCTCTTCAAACACGTGCATTTTTTGTTAATTTTTTAATTGGTGGCTGCGGCTTAGGGGCCTGCAAATGGCGGGCTTGTTTTCCAGCTTTTATAAGCAGTTTTTACTGTAAAAAGCAGGAAAAATAGCCCTGAATTTGCAAGCCCATGGTCCAACTAGCGAAAGTGCGTACTTATAAGAAGTAGGGCATAAGCTATATATGTACATATAAGGTAAAAAAGCGAACGCTTAGGTGGGTGGGTGAATTAACAGCAGCTTCAATTAACGAGAACTAGCATATTCAAATTCAATTAGATAATATTGTTACTGCTTAAAGTTCTTCATATAGAGACTTTAAGCCGTGCGCTGTGAGACACGTGACTCCCTATAGACCCTATCATCTATCTCTTCAAACACGTGCATTTTTTATTAATTTTTTAATTAGTAGCTGCGGCTCAGGGGCCTGTAAATGGCGGGCTTGTTTTCCAGCTTTTATAAGCAGTTTTTACTGTAAAAAGCAGGAAAAATAGCTCTAAATTTACAAGCCCATGGTCCAAGGAGAGCGAAGCGTAACCGCAGCTAAATGGGGAGAAAAAATGTATGTAGAGAAATATGTTTTAGGTGTTAGCTTTACACATAAGGCTAAATTAAAGAGAACGCTAGCGGGGTACCTAGTTAAAACCTCTGTAAAAGGCGGAAGGCGTTAGCCTGTAAGGTTAAGCAATAAAGGCAAAAAGCATCTAACGTCCAGCGGCCTAAGCGTTGGACCTCTTCGTTAGAGAAGCCGTGGTCTAGGGCATATTAGGCCGCGCCCTTGCGGAAGCTATAACCTATATACTGTGCGGCTAGAATACTATAGAGGTTTAGCCTTAATTTAAGCATCTTCCGCGCGTATAAGGCGGAGAATGCCGCACCACTAAATATAGTAAATAGCGGCGCGGAGGGAGCTTGGGGGTCTAAAAGAAAAAGCCTTTATAGTGCTACTACAGGGCAAACCGCGTTAAAGGTGGCGGCTACTATAATTTAAACGCCCTGCTTATCCTTATCGGTCTTACTCCGTTTAAGACGGAAGGTAAGGTAATCTCTAGAGGGGCTAAACTGTACGTCTAAGCGAGTAGCTTTAGTTACAGCAAATAACGGTTTAGACCGTTGTTTATTAGTATAAGAGATTTCGCCCATACAGAGGCACCCTACGAAGGCGAGGCAGAAGGCAGCGTCGGTATTTACCCCTAGGATTGAGTTACTGCTAGTTATAATCTAAGCAAGGATGCTATATAAGATTAGCAACTTTAGGGTGGCTTCTTTTAGGTTAGGGTTAAGAGAAGTTGCCCTATCTAGTATGCAACGAAGTAACGCATTCTCAAATACTGCAACTAGGAGAATGCGGTCAACGTATATAGAGCGGATCGCGGCGAGGTATAAGCGTAAGGTTTTTAAAGCTACCCTACCCATATACGGAGAACTATTACTATATATCCTCTATACTACCCATTCTATAAGATTAGGTAATTAGGCTAGGTATAGCGCCACAGCCCTTATAGCGCAGAAGAACTCCCATAACTTTGTACCTAAGGCGTACGTCTTACGGGTATTAGGCTTAATGCTATGCCATAAGAGGCTTAAAACTAAGTAAGATTGGCCTAATTAGGTAATAAAAGCAGGCGGCGGGCCTAGTAGGTTAATAAGCGAGCCTAGGGATAAGCCGTTAGCACCAAGAGATCAATCTAAGGATAGAGATTTTTAACTATAGCCCAGTTAAAGCGGGAGAGTGCGTCAGCTAGTATATTATCTTCGGATGAAATCCAGGAAGATTGCAACTAGATATTAAATGCGGCAGCCTAGACTAAGATTTGTTGGAGGAGCAAATTGGCAGGGCCTTTAAGCACTATATTTTGCAGGCCTATAAGGGCGACTATATTGTCCATATAGACGTAAACAGATAAATATTACTAGGTAGGGCTCCATTTCATAAATGCGTCAGTAATAGCGAGTACTTTAAGCACATTAATATAGGCATAGAGGTACTTAGGGGCAGGAAATGCTGTAAAGAGGTTATCTTATAGCAGTGTGGAGGTATAAGGGCGCCATTAACTATAAGGAATAGAATGGGTCTCGGCGGAGAAGTAGCCTAGGTAGCTATAGAAGAAGCCGGCGTAACCGTATTTAGATAAGGTATCCGTAAAAAGATAAATCTAGGGGCTAGTGACGTCTTCCTAAAAGAAGCAAACCCTATTTTAAAGCGCTAGGGCTTTACTCTACTAAGCTAGGTCAGAGATTACCGCTAATAGGATAGGCAAAGTGCGGCAATTTATAAGAGAGAAAGCTGTAATAAGGTCCTATAGCGATCTTAAGTAAGATTACCCCAACTAGATAACTTTTACGGCCTAGGCAAGGCTACCTCTAAGTTACTAGCACTATTTAAGAGAGACTTGGGGCCTAAGGACAAAGGAGGCAAGTAGATCTTATAGTGCCATCTACTTAGCAGGGCTAAGGGATAGAAAAAAGGTATTAGTATTAATCTAATAACCTAGTACGTCTAATACCGTGCCATAGGAGTCTTTAGTGGCGTTAGGAGGAAAACTAAGTAGTGTAATTATAAAGTTATACACGCGAACCACTGGCGCGTCGCTAGTACCTAGGCGTAAGATAAATATAAAGTTATTTAGATAATAAACTAGTATAAAGAAAGCAATAATTAGATAGAGGCAGCATTTAAGGACCTAATATAGGGCCTCTATAAAGAGGTTAAAGAGAAAAGGCGCAGTAGCTAGACCAAAGGGGAGGCAGCATTTAGTGTATACTATCTTCTCCTACTTAAAACCCAGTAGGCGTTAGTTGGTAATAGCGACTAGGATATTCCAAAAAGCGTCTTTAAAATCGCGTTTAAGGATAACGGCTCCTCTTCTAGCAAGAAGGATAAGCGCTAGAATATCGTCTACGGTGCTATAGGTAAGGGTAGAGTAGGCCTCTAAAATGGCAGCGTTAATAAAAAGGCCTCGGCAAGGTTTAGGCGAAGAGAGATTATAAATACGGCGAAAGGTTCTATCCGGCTTAGGTATAAGTCCTAAGGGGGAGCAGCAGATCGCTTTAGGTGGATAAATAGTAATGCAACCGATGGGTAGATCGGTAGCAATCTTCGCAGTAATTTCCCTAGAGTTGGCACTAGATAGGAGTTGATTTAAACATATACGTGCTAGTAGTAAGGTAGTAACTCCAATCCGCGCGCCATATATTAGGATGCCCTTAATTAAGGGGCTAAGATCTTTGGGGTATAGGAGTAGCTTATCCCTCTAGGCTAGCGCGTTTAATAGTAACGGCGAAGTATAAAGTAGATACCCTAGGGTAAACACCTTAAATCTCGGTGTTAAGTTTGGGCGTAGAGGGGGTATAAATTATTACGGAGACCCCTTACAGTCTTTCTTAACGTAATTCCCTCCATATACTTTATAAAGATATTAATAAAAGCATAGCAATTTAAAGCACAGACGGCCCGCGTTCTAATTACCGCATATCTAACCCTATAGGGATAAGGTAGATATATCTACCTAAGGGCGTTTGGATAATAAACCACTATAAGAGGATAATAGGGCTAGGCGCAGGGTGGCGAAGTTATAGTTAGCTGCTTGCAGTTTAATAAAAATAGTCTAGTTAGTAGGGTTAGTTTAACTAAGCCTTATAGCTCTTTAGTGGACAACTATAGCTAAATTAAGGACGCTATTCCAGACAAACTGTGCAGAGAAACCTATAATAGCTTAGTAGAATTTTGCTATTGCAATAGCTAAGGGGGTTAATATGGCCCAGAGGGTTTGGACGATAATACTATAGTTAGTAAAACCCTTAAGCTAAATGCCTATAGAGGAGAAGTCCTTTCTAGAGCCCTTACTAGAGGTAATAACTCTTCTATCTGCCGTTAACTCTATCTAATTAGAGTTAATTCTAGATAGGTTATTACGCAGCTTTATAAGGTTCTCTAGAACAAATATGCCCTTCTAAATTACGGCAACTTTAGAGACTAGAATCCCAGAAAGAAGTAAGTCTAGGCTCTTTATAGTAGAAGGGAGAGAAGACTTACCGGAGTCAGTCTCTACCGCGTTAATTATAGTAGGGTTCTTCTTAATAGCGGTAAGCCGAGCCTAGTATATTTCTTCCGTGGCTAACTTTACCTAAGCTGTAGAAGTAGTAAGTACTTTAAGGGTAGCCTAGTTTAAAGCCACCTTATAAGCGCGCTCCTGCTTGCGGTCTTTTAGCTCTTATTCATAAATATCCTATAGGCGCTTTTCAGCTGCAGCCACGGCTGTAGCGGAGGGCGTAGGGGCCATAGTAATGGAGGGGCGATGCGTCTGTGAGCCTTCGCTATCAAGAACACGCGAATAAGAGCGTGTACTGTGTGCAGGAGCGTCTTCGAAAGAATTTGTTATAAGGAGTAGACGGGATAAATATCAGATGGCGGAGAGGAGCAACGGTAACGGCCTGAATTTAAGGCTTTAAGGGAGGAGATTCGACGGTTAAATAAGATCAGAATGAATAAATTAACAGCAGCTTTAATTAACGAGAACTAGCATATTCGAATTCAATTAGATGATATTATTGCTGCTTAAAGTTCTTCATATAGAGACTTTAAGCCGTGCGCTGTAAGACACGTAACTCCCTATAGACCCTATTATTTAATAAGGCGTCTTAGGCTCTAAAAGCTTAACTAAATACTTATACTTATCTAAGTTATCTAGTAAAGGTTTATAAAAAGATGCGCTTAAAAGAGTTGCGTCTTATTAAATAAGGTCTCTCTAAGTATAAGGCTAAGGAGGCTAAAAAGGATTCTAATTAAAAAGAGGCGGAGACAACTAATACGCTGGTGGTAGATCTTTTAGATAATCCGGCTTATCTATTACCCTTAACTAATCCCTTTATTTTTAACTCCTTCTTAATATTACCTAACCCTTTTTTTTCTAATACTCCCGTACCTTTTCTATAGCGTTTTTTAAGTTTTATAATAGTTTTTAAATAGTCTTATTATAGCCTGTCTACTTAACCTTATACTATATTTTATTATTAATATCCTTATAACTAACGATCTTTAAAACTTACTATTTGTCTTCTTTTTACCCTCTATACGTATCTGCTTTATAAATTAGTAGCTTAATATTCTTATATACTAGCTCTAGTATTATAATATACTGTATAGAATAGATCTATATTTTAGCTAGTAGGTTTAACTTAAATATAACTAGTAAAATCCTTTATATAATTTTAAAAGGTCCTAGTCTAACGTAGTCTAATTTCTTACTTAGTTATTAACTCTTAGGGATCGTTTGGTTGCAACTTCATATTGAATATGGAGGCTCCATATTTAACCAATATGGAGCTCAAATATGAATATGAGGTTGTCGTTCGGTAAATATGACGACTTTTGAATATGGAGCTCCTCCATATCGGTAAGCGCGTCAAATTTGCAAGCTATACCGTATATAGTAGTTGAAATGAGGTTCTTGGCACCGTTTCAATAAGGAGCCTCGAGCTCCTGCCCCATATTCCATATTGATTCTGGAGCTCTCGCATATGCCAAAGTAACGACTTCTTATAATATGGCGACTCCGCACGCCCCAATCGCGATACTGCTGTCGCATTTGCAAGCCT
>Ga0307515_10020398_pt1 | contig 11827 bp, 12 predicted proteins | sample 17_EM_MG_FD_194513 | JGI IMG/M metagenome (GOLD analysis project Ga0307515, IMG submission 194513) | Populus trichocarpa ectomycorrhiza microbial communities from riparian zone in the Pacific Northwest, United States - 17_EM | ecosystem: Host-associated > Plants > Roots > Unclassified | place...
TCCGTGTGCGCATTCGCGCCGAACATGTCCTCGCCGCCCAGCACCTCGATGCGGGTCTCGGTGAACGGCGGCAGGCCGCGGGCGGCGAGCATGGATTGCATGCGCGCGAACAGCGCGGTGCCGGTGCGTCGCGCCTTGGGCACCGCGTCGGCGCCGGCAATGGTCAGGAAGCCGGTGTTGCGGTAGCCGTCCGCATGGGTCGCGCTGACCTTGTACTGCGCCGTCGGCGGCCGCCCGATCGCGCCGCTGACGCGCACGCGGTGCTCGGCCTGCAGCGTCATGCGCACCTGCGTGAAGTCGCAGCTCACGTCCGGCATCAGGTAGGCGCGCGGGTCGCCGATCTCGTACAGCAGTTGTTCACCGACGGTTGCCGGTGTCACGAGACCGCCGGTGCTGGGTGCCTTGGTGATCACGAAGCTGCCATCGGCGCTCGCCTCGACGATGGGGAAGCCGATGTTCTCCCAGTCGGGCACCGCGTCCCAGTCGGTGAACAGGCCGCCGGTGCACTGCGCGCCGCACTCGATCAGGTGGCCGGCGAGCGTGCCCTGCGCGAGCTGGTCGTAGGCATCGGCACGCCAGCCGAACTCGTGCATCAGCACCCCCAGCGTCACGGCCGAATCGACGCAGCGGCCGGTGATCACCACGTCGCAGCCGGCATCGAGCGCCTGCGCGATCGGCAGCGCGCCGAGGTAGGCGTTGATGCTCGCAACGCGCTGCGGGAACGGCGCCGCGCTGAACATCTCGGTCACCTGCGCGTCGCGAAACGCGTGCGCGCGCGTCAACAGATCGTCGCCGAGCACGACGCCGATCTTGATCGTGATGCCGAGCTCGGCGGCGAGCGTTTGCAGCGCGTCGCGGCAGGCGAGCGGGTTCACGCCGCCGGCGTTCGTGACGACGCGGATGCCGCGCGCGTGCAGCTGCGGCAGCGCCTCGCGCATCGTGATCTGCACGAAGTCGTGCGCGTAGCCGGCGCCCGCATCCTTGGCGCGCTGCGCCGCGAGGATCGACATCGTGACCTCGGCGAGATAGTCGAACACGAGGTAGTCGACCTCGCCCGCGGCCAGCAGCTGCGGCACCGCCAACGCGGTGTCGCCCCAGAAACCCGAGGCCCCACCAATGCGCACCGGGTCGGTCTTGACCTTCATCCCTGGTCTCCTTTTTGGTGTTCGCTGCGCATTGTCCACAGGCATCACATAATCGCCACTCCTTGTCGAGGAGACCCTGCGATGACGACGCTCAATGTGAATGGCAGCGCGCGCAATTTCCAGGCTGAAGACGACACGCCGCTGCTGTGGGTGCTGCGCGAGCAGCTCGGCCTGACCGGCACCAAGTACGGCTGCGGCATCGCGCAGTGCGGCGCCTGCACGGTGCACATCGACGGCGTGCCGACACGCAGCTGCGTGCGGCCAGTCAGCAGCGTCTCGGCCAGCAACAAGATCGTGACGATCGAAGGCCTCGCGAAGAATGCGTCGCACCCGGTCCAGAAAGCCTGGGCCGCGCTCGACGTGCCGCAATGCGGCTTCTGCCAGGCCGGCATGATCATGGCCGCGGCCGCGCTGCTGAAAGACAAGCCCCAGCCGACCGACGCCGACATCGACGCCGCGATGACCAACATCTGTCGCTGCGGCACCTACAACCGCGTGCGCGCAGCGATCAAGCAAGCCGCAGGCGTGGCCTGAAGCGGGAGTAGACGATGAACACATCCGCACTCACGCGCCGGCACTTCCTCGGCACCTCGGCCGCGACGGCCGGCAGCCTGGTGATCGGCTTTCATGTGCCACTTGGCGCGCAGGCGCAAGCGACCGCGAGCATCCCGGCCGAAGTCAATGCCTGGGTCGTCGTCAAGCCCGACGACACGGTCGTGATCCGCATCGCACGTTCCGAGATGGGGCAGGGCACGCTGACCGGGCTCGCGCAGCTCGTCGCCGAAGAGCTCGACTGCGATTGGGCCAAGGTCACGACCGAGTACCCGACACCGGCGACCAATCTCGCGCGCAACCGCGTCTGGGGCAACTTCTCGACCGGCGGCAGCCGCGGCGTGCGCGAGTCGAACGACTATGTGCGCAAGGGCGGCGCGATGGCGCGCGTGATGCTCGTGCAGGCGGCGGCGAACGACTGGAAGGTGCCGGTGGCCGAATGCAGCGCCGCGCGCAGCGTGATCACGCACAAGCCCTCCGGCCGCAGCACGAGCTACGGCAAAGTGGCCGGTGCCGCGGGCAAGCTCGCGCCGCCGACCGAGGTCGCGCTGAAGGACCCGAAGGACTGGAAGATCGCCGGCCAACCCGTCAAGCGCCTGGACACGCTGGCCAAGCTCGACGGCTCGCAGGTCTTCGGCATGGACCTGAAGCTGCCCGGCATGCTGAACGCCGCGATCAAGGACTGCCCGGTGTTCGGCGGCAAGGTCAAGGGCTTCAATGCGGCATCGATCGCGAGCCGGCCCGGCGTGAAGAAGGTCGTGCAGGTCGGCGACAGCGGCGTCGCGGTGATCGCCGACACCTGGTGGCACGCGAAGACTGCGTTGGACGCGCTGACGATCGAGTGGGACGAAGGCCCGAACGCCAAGGTCTCGAGCGCGACCATCGCCGCGTTCCTGAAAGAAGGGCTGGACGCGCCGCAGGCGATCGTCGGCAACGAATCGGGCGACGCGCGCAAGGCGATCGCCGAGTCGCCGCGCAAGATCGAGGCGGTCTACTCGTACCCTTACCAGAACCACGCGACGATGGAGGTGATGAACGCGACCGTGCGCTGGACACCCGAGCGCTGCGAGGTCTGGTGCCCGACGCAGAACGGCGAGGCCGCGCTCGCGGCCACCGCCGAAGCGGCCGGCCTGCCGCCGGCGAAGTGCGATGTCTACAAGCTCAACCTCGGCGGCGGTTTCGGCCGGCGCGGCGCGCATGACTGGGTCACGCAGGCGGTGCTGATCGCCAAGCAGATGCCGGGCACGCCGGTCAAGCTGCTGTGGTCGCGCGAAGAAGACATGGCGCACGGCAAGTACCACCCGATCACGCAGTGCAAGCTGAGCGCGGGGCTGGACGCGCAAGGCAACATCACTGGGCTGCACATGCGCATCTCCGGCCAGTCGATCGTCGCCGGGTTGCTGCCGCAGAACCTCGTGAACGGGCGCGACCCGGTCGTATTCCAGGGCCTGAACCCGAGCGGCGCCGAGGGCACGTTCAGCTACAAGCTGCCGGCGCTGCTGATCGATCACGCGATGCGCAACCCGCATGTGCCGCCGGGTTTCTGGCGCGGCGTGAACCTGAACCACAACGCGATTTACGTCGAGAGCTTCATCGACGAGATTGCGTTTGAAACCAAGCAAGACCCGCTCGCGCTGCGCCGCAAGCTGCTCGTCAATTCGCCGAAGAATCTGGCAGTGCTGAATGCGGTCGCCGAGCGCGCCGGCTGGGGCCAACCGGCGCCCGATGTCGGTGGCCAGAAGGTCTACCGCGGCCTGGCGCAGATCATGGGCTTCGGCAGCTACGTGGCGGCCTGCGCCGAGGTCTCGGTCAGCGACGACGGCGTGCTGAAGGTGCACCGCATCGTCGCCGCCACTGACCCGGGCCATGCGGTGAACCCGCAGCAGATCGCCGCGCAGGTCGAGGGGTCGTTCGCATACGGCCTGTCGGCGGCGCTGTTCGGCGGCTGCACCGTGCAGGACGGTCGCATCGTGCAGACGAACTTCAGCGACTACCCCGTCGTGCAGATGGAGCACATGCCCAAGGTCGAGGCGATCCTGATGCCGTCGGGCGGCTTCTGGGGTGGCGTCGGCGAGCCGACGATCGCGGTCGCGGCGCCGGCGGTGCTGAACGCGGTGTTCGCGGCTACCGGCCAGCGCATCCGCGATCTGCCGCTGAAGAATCACAGCCTCAAGAAGGCGTGATGGGGCACCCGGCGCCGGAGTACCGCCGCCACCTGCCAGGCGGGTGCTCAGGCCGCTTGGGAGCGGCCCGGCGCTGGCCTGAGATGCGGGTGCGGCTCGTGGCTGTGGTTGCAATTGCCATGCTCGGTGCGACCATGACCGCGCACGCTGCTGACGACGCCATCGACACGCCGCTGACCGACGTGCCGGGCGATGCAGCGCGCGGCCGCGCGATCGTCGTCAACCGCCAGCTCGGCCTGTGCCTGCTGTGCCACAGCGGCCCGTTCGCCGAGGAGCGATCGCAGGGCAACATGGCGCCCGATTTGAGCGGCGCCGGCGCGCGCTGGTCCGAGGGCCAGTTGCGCCTGCGCCTGGTCGACAGCCGGCGTCTGAACCCGCAAACGCTGATGCCCTCATACCGCCGCACCGACGGGCTGGAGCGCGTCGGCGCCGCGTGGCGCGGCCAGGCCGTGCTGAGCGCGCAGCAGGTCGAGGACGTGGTCGCCTTCCTGCGCACATTGAAGTGACGATGACGATGAAACGCCGCGATGTCATCGGTGCTGCGGCGGGCCTGGTCGGGTCGGTGTGGGTGCGCAGCGCCACGGCCGATGCCGACGAACTCGCGGCCGCGGTCGCGGCGTTCGCCGGCGGTGCGCCGGTGCGTGCCGGGCGCGTCGAGTTCGACATCGCGCCGCTGGTCGAGAACGGCAACACCGTGCCGGTCACGGTGCGCGTGCAAAGCCCGATGACCGACGCCGATCACGTGAAGGCGATCGCGATCTTCAACCAGCGCAATCCGCAGCGCGATGTCGCGAACTTCAGCCTCGGCCCGCGCGCCGGGCGCGCGACGGTCTCGACGCGCATCCGGCTCGCGGCCTCGCAGCAGCTCGTCGCGATGGCAAAGATGAACGACGGCTCGTGCTGGTCGCGCACCGTCGACGTGTTGGTCACGCTGGCCGCCTGCGTGGAGCCTTGACACCATGGCGCGCGCCCTGATCACGATGCCGACCACCGCGAAGCGCGGCGACGTGATCGAGATCCGCACGCTGATCGCGCACCCGATGGAGACCGGCTACCGCGCGGGAGCAGACGGCGCGATCGTGCCGCGCAACCTGATCCGGCGCTTCACCTGTCACTACAACGACGGCCGCGACGAGGTGCAGGTGTTCGGCGCCGAGCTGTTCCCCGCCGTCGCGGCGAACCCGTTCATCGCGTTCTCGACCGTCGCGACCGCGAGCGGCACGCTGCGCTTCACATGGAGCGGTGACCAGGGCTTCACGCAGACCGAGACCACGTCGCTCACCGTCACATGAAGCGGCTCGTGTCGCTGCTGCTGGCGCTGGTGGCGATGCACGCGCTGGCGGCCGATGCGCGCCGCTCCGGCTACGACGACATGTCGCTGCAGGTGCAGGCGATGCAGCGCGACGATGCCGTCAACCCGGCAATGCTGTGGGTCAAGGAAGGCGAGGCGATGTGGGCGCGCGACTGCGCGCGCTGTCACGGCGACGACGCGACCAGCATGCGTGGCGTCGCCGCACGCTATCCCGCGTTCGACGCGGCCTCGCAGCGCCCGATCACGCTGAGCCAACGTCTCGCCTCTCACCAGCGAACCACGCCGCTCGCGCTCGAGAGTGACGCGCTGTTGAGCCTCGAGAGTTATGTCGCGTTCCAGTCGCGCGGCCTGCCGATCGCGCCGCCCGCGGACCCGCGCCTGCAGCCGTTCCGCGAACGCGGCGAGCAGCTGTACCGGCGCCGCATTGGCCAGCTCGACTTCTCGTGCGCGCAATGCCACGACGAGCACGCCGGCCAGCACCTGGGCGGCAGCACGATCCCGCAGGCGCACCCGACCGGCTACCCGATGTACCGGCTCGAATGGCAGGGCATGGCGTCGCTGCAACGCCGTTTGCGGAGTTGCATGAACGGTGTGCGCGCCGAGCCGTTCGCGTATGGCGCGCCGGAGCTCGTCGAGCTCGAGCTCTACCTGAACGCGCGCGCCGCCGGCATGCGCATCGAGACGCCGGCCGTGCGGCCCTGATGCGCTATCGTGCGACGCACGAGCTCGCCGGGCCGCCCCAAGGGCGAGTACCGGCGTGCGCAGCACGAAGGTTCCTGATGACTCGCACGCACATCCTCGCCGATCGCCCACACCTGTGGGCCTTCATTGCCGGCTGCATCGCCGTGACGATCGGCGTGCTGATGCATTTGCCGATGTTCTGGATGGGCCGCGACAACGGCTTCCACCTCGCCGACATGCCGATGGACGCCGAGATGATCTGGGGCATGGGCCTGATCATCGTTGGCATCGCGGTCGCCGGCTACGGCCTGCTGCCGCGCAAGCCCTCGGCGAGCGCCGCGGCCGCGCGCGCACTCACGGTCTCGGCGCCCGAAGACGCGCCGCTCACGCGCGCGCACTGGCGCTTGATGGCGGTGCTGACGGTCGCGCTCGTGATCGACGTGATGAAGCCGGCGAGCCTGGGCTTCGTCGTGCCCGGCATGAAGGCCGAGTACCTGGTCTCGAAGGCGATGGTGGCGTGGCTGCCGTTCGCGGCGCTTTGCGGCACCGTCGTCGGCTCGGTCGTGTGGGGGCTGCTGGCCGATGTCTACGGGCGGCGTGCGTCCATCCTGCTGTCGGCGGTGATGTTCGTCGGCACCGCGATCTGCGGTGCGATGCCGTCGTTCTGGTGGAACGTCGGCATGTGCTTCATGATGGGCGCGGCAGCCGGCGGCATGTTGCCGGTCACGTACGCGCTGTTGGCCGAGACGATGCCGTCCAAGCACCGCGGCTGGGTTCTGGTGCTGGTCGGCGGGCTCGGCGCCGTCGGTGGCTACCTCGCGGCGAGCGGTTTCGCGGCGTGGCTGGAGCCGATCCTGAGTTGGCGCATCCTGTGGTTTCTGAACCTGCCGACCGGCTTGCTGCTGATCTTCCTGAACGTGTTCATCCCCGAGTCGCCGAAGTTCCTGATGGCGATGGATCGGCACGACGAGGCGCACGACACCTTGCGCGATTTCGGCTGCGTCGTTCACGACGACGGCGCGATGCCGGCGGGCGCGTTCGCACGCAACGACGCCTTCGACATCGCCCACGGCATGGTTGCCCGCACCTGGGCGCTGAGCATCACCGCGCTGTCGTGGGGGCTGATCAACTTCGGCCTGCTGCTGTGGATGCCGGCGCACCTGGTCGAGAAGGGCTACAGCATGACGCTCTCGAGCGAGCTGCTCGCCGCGTCTGCGCTGATCGCGATCCCGACGGTGTTCGTCGCCGCGCTGCTGTACAGCCGCTGGAGCAGCAAGGGCGCGCTGCTCGCGGCGATCACGGTCACGGCCGCGGGCTTGCTCGGGCTGATCCAGCTCGAGCTCGCGAGGCCGGGGCAGATCAGCCCGGTGTGGGCGATCGCGCTGCTGATCATCGGCATCAACGGCATCATCGCGATGCTGTTGCCGTACGCGGCCGAGAGCTACCCGCTGGGCATCCGCGGCCGCGCGACCGGCTGGGTCGCAGCCTGCACCAAGTGCGGCGGCCTGATCGCGCAGCTGCTGAGCCTGCTCGGCCTGGTGCCGGCGCTGTTCATCGCGGCGTTGCTGATCCTGATCCCGGTGGCGGTGTCGCTGCTGCTGGTCTGGCGCTACTGCATCGAGACGCGAGGGCGCGATCTGCGCGACCTCGAGGGTGCGCCGGTTTTAGGGCAACCGTACTAGGTTTCGAACGCTTCTAGCTTTCGTTGCCTAGGGCTTGTCGCGGATGATTCGTTCATTCCCTCACAGCCCTTCACGGAGAACCACATGACCACCCAATCCCTCAGCACCGTTGCCAGCGACATCGTCGGCCAGTACTCGCTCGCCAGCAAGCACATCGTCGACGCCTACCGCAGCGGCTCGCAGCGCCTGGTCATCGGCGCGAACACGCGCTACATCAACCTGCTGAAGAGCGGCGCGCTGCCGCTCGTCACCGACGACGTGAAGGCCGGCCTGTTCAAGGTGCAGACGCAGATCACGAGCCTGGTCGAACAAGGCATCAACACCGGTTCGGACCGCACCGAGCAGGCCATCAACTTTATCGCCGGTGGCGTGAACAGCGGCATCCAGCGCGTCGCCGCTGCCGCTGGCCGCGTCGAGGAAGCTTTGAAGACCAAGGCCATCACCAAGGTCGGCCAGGTCGCGATCCTGCCGGTCGCTCAGGTGTCGCTGACCCTCGTGACCCGCGCCGCCGAAGGCACGAAGCGCCTGTCGGCACGCGTTGCCGGCACCGAAGCGACTGTCGCGCCGGTGGTCGCCAAGGCCAAGCGCGTCGTGAAGAAGGCCGTGCGCCGCGTCAAGGCCAACGCCTGATTTCAGCGCTCGTCGTGAACCGAAGGCCCTCGCGAAACCGAGGGCCTTTGCTCATGTGCGGTGCGATCGTTGTCGGGCATCATGTCAGCCTCGCCGGGCCGTCCCAAGAGGCTGACAGCCCCCTTGGGGGGCAGCGAACGAAGTGAGCGTGGGGGCATCGCCTCTCGTGAAGGAAGCGATGATGGTCACGAAGACGAAAGCCCCCGCCGCCAAGCGCAGCGCTCCGCGCAAGCGCATCGCTGCTGCTGAACCTACCCCCGAGCCAACGCCTGAACCGGGCAAGCCGAACCTGATCCGCGCCGGCCTGCAGGCGCTCGACAAGGCGCGCCAGGATGTGGCGCAACGCCAGAGTCGCGTGTTCGAAGCGATCCTCGGGTTCGAGCCGGCGCAGAGCCTGGGCGCACGCGAGGGCGGCACCGCCGCCAAGCTCGCGGCCGAAGCCTTCGGGCTGCGCAAGTTCGAAGCCGTGTTCGACCAGCGCGTCGCCCACGCGCTCGAACGCATGGGCATGCCGTCGGCCGATGCGCTCAAGGCCTTGACCGACGAAGTCGCTGCGCTGAAGGAAGAAGTGCGCAGCCTGAAGGCGGCGGCAGCGCGCCGTCGTTGACCCGCACGCAGCAGCCTGCATGACGGTCGTCGCCACGCGAACCCGAGATCGCATCCTCGAGGCCAGCCTCGCGCTGTTCAACGCGGAAGGCCTGGCCAAGGTGTCCACGCACCGCATCGCCGCCGAACTCGGCATCAGCCCGGGCAACCTGCACTACCACTTCAAGGCCAAGCAGCTGATTGTCGGCACCTTGTTCCGGCACTTCGAAGAGCGGCTGTCAACCTGCATGGAAGCCGCCGCCGAGGTCGACGCGCTCGATGACGTGTGGCTCTCGCTGCACCTCGCGTTCGAGGCGATCAACGCCTACCGCTTCGTGTACCGCGATGTCGATTACCTGCTGAACGAATATCCCGATCTCGAGACCCGTGCGCAAGCGTTGACCGCGCGCAACCTGCTCGCGGCGCGCAGCCTGTGCACGGGGCTGCAACTCGCCGGCGTGATCGAGGCGGGCGATGAAGCGATCGAGATGCTCGCGCTGCAGATCGTCTTCTCGACCACCTGCTGGTTCAGCTTCAAGCGGCTCACGCCCCGGCGCAGTGCCGCGGCCGCGCATGCCGAGCCGGCGCTGGCGGCGTACTACACGCTGACGTTTCTGTCCCCGTACGTCGTGGGCGAGGCGCGCGACTACCTGAACTACCTGCGCTCGAAATATCTTCGTTAGCATCCACGGCTCTGACCCGAGGAAAGCACGATGACCTTGACCCGACGAAGCGTGATCCAGGCCGCCGCCGCCAGTGCGCTGCCGCCGCTGCTGACGACCCGTGCCGCGGCCGCGACCGAGCTGAAGATCTCGCACCAATTCCCCAGCGGCACCCTGACCGAAGGCGACTTCCGCGACCGGCTGTGCCGCAAGTTCGCCGCCGAGGTCGACAAGCGCACCAGCGGCGCACTCAAGGCCTCCGTCTACCCCGGCTCCTCGCTGATGAAGACCAACGCCCAGTTCTCCTCGATGCGCAAAGGCGCACTCGACATGAGCCTGGTCCCCCTGTCCTACGCCGGCGGCGAAGTCGCCGAGACCAACATCGGCCTGATGCCCGCCCTCGTGCCCAGCTACGAGCAAGGCGCGCAGTGGAAGAGCGCCGAAGTCGGCAAGCTGCTCACCAAAGTGCTCGACGACAAAGGCGTGATCATCCTGAGCTGGGTCTGGCAGGCCGGCGGCGTCGCCAGCCGGGCCCGGCCACTCGTCGCCCCCGACGACGCCAAAGGCCTCAAGGTGCGCGGCGGCAGCCGCGAGATGGACATGATGCTCAAGCAAGCCGGCGCCTCCGTCATCACCCTGCCGTCTAACGAGATCTATGCCGCCATGCAGACCGGCGCGATGGACGCCGCGATGACCTCCAGCACCAGCTTCATCTCCTTCAAGCTCGAAGAGATCGCCAAGCACCTGACCAGCGGGCGCAACAAGACCTACTGGTTCATGCTCGAGCCGCTGATGATCTCCAAGGACGTGTTCGGCAAGCTGCCCAAGGCCCAGCAGGACGTGGTGATGGCCGTCGGCGCCGAGCTCGAGACCTTCGCGCGCGACGCCGCCAAGGCCGACGACAAGCTCGCTGCCGAGATCTACGCCAAGGCCGGTGCCAAGGTCTACGACCTGGACGAGCCGACGCTGAAGAAGTGGCAAGTCATCGCGCGCGACACCGCGTGGAAGGACTTCGGCGACAAGAGTGAATCGTGCGCGGCGCTGCTGAAGGCGGCGCAGAAGCTGGTGTGAGTCGCGCGCCCGCATGTCCTCCGGCGATCACGATCACTTTCCCAATGGTCTGCAAGCCCTGCTGTTGGTCCTGGCGCTTTTCGTGGCCGAGTTGTTCTTCGGCGCGCTGCTGCACGACGCGCAAGATCTTCTCCAACTGAGCCCCGGGGGCCTCGGCGCGCTGGACGTTCTGCTGGCGAATGCGCTCGTCTTCAGCGCGGTGATGCACATCAAGCGCATGACCTACGCCGAGCTGTTCCATGCGTCCGGCGCGTCACGGCGGGCGACGCTGCTGCTCCTGCTGCCGCCGATCCTGTTGCTCATTCCGTCGCTGGTGCTGGTGGTGTCGTCGCTGGTCGACGCGCTGGCCGTCTGTCCTCGTCACCTGCGTGCTCGCGCCGGTCGTCGAAGAGATGCTCTTTCGCGGGGTCGTGCTGCGCGGCTTCTTGCAGCGCTACGCGCGGTGGGAAGCCATTCTGCTGTCCGCGATTTTGTTCGGCTTCGCGCACCTGAATCTCTACCAGTTCGTCGCCGCCTTCATCCTCGGCGTGATTGCCGGCTGGCTCTACGAGCGGTCACGGTCGCTGATCCCGTGCATCGGGCTGCATGCCGCCTACAACTCGGCGCTGGTCGGGCTCGAATGGACGCAAAGCCCCGGCAGCGCATCGTCCGCGGCCGGCTCGTCGCCGCTGCTCAACTGGCTGCTGGCACTGGCGGCCGCGGCCATCGGGGCTCAGATGCTTCGCCGCACCTTGCTCGGCCGACGGGCTTGATCGACCGCGGCGCACTTCATCCGGTGCGCGCGAGCCGACCCACCACCGGGTACTGCGGATCGTTGTAGCCCGGCGTCGACGCGTGGCCGGTCGTCACGAGCGCACTGACGAAGGCTTCGTCGTCGGCATCGAAGGGCGTGGTCAGCGCGTCGAGATAGTCCTGCCATTGCGCGAGCGTCTTCGGCCCGCCGATCACGCCATTGACCAGCGTGTTGTTCCAGACCCAACCGAGTGCGAGTTGCGTCGGCGTGAGGCCGCGGCTGCGTGCGTGCTCGGCCATGCGCGCGGCGAGCGCGAGCGACTCGGGGCGGAACTCGGTCTGCATGATGCGCGGGTCGTTGCGCGCGGCGCGCGAGCCTTCGGGCGGCGTGGCGCCGGGCTCGTACTTGCCGCTCAACACGCCGCGCGCGAGCGGGCTGTAGACGACCGCGCCCAGACCGTAGTGCGCGCAGCAGGGCAGCAGCTCGGTCTCGATCTGGCGCGACATCGCGTTGTACGGCGGCTGGCAGACGATGGGCGGCGCAATGCCCATCGCACGGCACATCTCGGCCACACGCGCGACGCGCCAGGCG
>Ga0307515_10020399_pt1 | contig 11826 bp, 9 predicted proteins | sample 17_EM_MG_FD_194513 | JGI IMG/M metagenome (GOLD analysis project Ga0307515, IMG submission 194513) | Populus trichocarpa ectomycorrhiza microbial communities from riparian zone in the Pacific Northwest, United States - 17_EM | ecosystem: Host-associated > Plants > Roots > Unclassified | place...
GATCATAATTGATTTCTTGATTAATTTTTACTAACTTGGCCCTACTAGAAATATTGAAAAGTCTCTAATTCACTACAAAATTCAACCCTTTCTCTATTGCATCTTCTTCTTTAAAAAAAAAAAAAACGAGTCCACATTTCTCACAACTATTTCTTCAACTATACTGTTTTTTTTTTCTTTTTTTTTTCCTTGAGAAACACAATCTATTAATCTCTTTTTCTCGAAACCTTTATAGTAATTTTATTTTTGATATGAAAAATATAATCTATTTGACTTATAAGTCTGATAATTTGATTCTAAATATTAGTAATACAGTTGTTCGTTTATATAATATATATTTTTTGGACATAAGAATAGTAAAAGGGTTATTTTAAAACCTTTTCAAGTTATGAAAAGATATTATAAACAATCAATAAAAAATATCATTCACATTTTATATTGAGTTTAATTTTCTGATCATGAAAAGTGGATGTTGAAGTTTATTTTTTTATTTCATTTAAAAAATTTATGCATAATTTTATTAATAAATGTTTAAATTGTAATTTTCACCTGGAAGTATATAGTGATCGATCAAGATGAAAAAAAAAAACCAAGTCCTTCCACTAGGGGGCAAACACAATAGAAAGATAGGATGGCTTTAACACTTGGTTGGTTTAGGACCTAATCATACAACCATAAAGTTCTAGAACCTAAATATAAAGTGGCGTTTATGTGCTACGTGTCATGAATGTGTGTTGCGTGTCTTTTTCTTTCATAAAAAAATGTTTAGTACCAAGGTCGGAAAGCTTCTCTAGATTGGAGTCTCCAACCTTCGATGAGAAATGGAGCCACCTTTGAATTGTTGATTGATTTTTGTTCTGACCTCTGAGATAACACAAAATATCGCAGCATAATTATAAAGGAATATATTATTTGTGGTAGCTGATGATGCATCTCCACATTTGTATATGGTAGGTTGTCTGCGGTATTGTTCTAATTGAAGGATTGAAGTTATGTAATGATTCTTGTTATTGAAAAGATATCTTATAAGAAAAGAGAAGATTATGATATTGTATAAGAGATTAAGAGTTTTATTTTATTAGTTGATATGGGATAATGATATTATCATAACCTTCTAAGCGAGGAGCTTAAATGACATAACATAATTGAAATCTTTACAAATAACATCAATGATAATACGTGTTTATATTCACATATGATATACATCTCAAAAGTATTATTTCAAATTAAAAAACAGAGCCACGTAGTGTTTTATCTTTAAAGAAATATTTCTTAAAAATAAAAAAATTATTATATTATATAAACGATTAGAGCTCTCGTCTCTTAACTAATATGAGATAATAACATCATTCTTGTAAAGCAAATGAAAAAAAGTTTAGCGAACAAGAAGATGAATAGTAGCATTACATCACCATCTTGTTGCTTTATTGTGCATTTCGAGTGAGCCTTAACATGAGCACAAGAAATCATAAATTCAGGGAGTATAAATCATTAATTCAGGAAGTATTTAATAGTGTTCTATTGGTTATTTTTTTAAAAAAATAAAAATTAGAGAAATATAATTACGAGAGAAATCTTGAATGGATATTTTTTTTCACTTTTAGTGGATAATAGATTTCAATTTTTCTCTTCTTATTGTATTTATTTCTTTTTTTATAGAAAAATAAATCATTTTATTCTAAAGAATAACTAATAAGATTACAATTATAGTTATTAACTATCATGGAGGCAGAGAAATAGGCATTGATCTATCTGTGCTGAAGAGGGAATTAATTCACGACTAATAGAATATTGAATTATGACATTTTCCGAGACCAGAATGACATATTTCATAAAAGACACCCCTACAAGCTACAACCTAAACTGACCTATCTGTGCTTGTATATTTGGCCAAGTCAAGAGTATCCAAACTTAAACCTGAATGTGTTATGATAATGGAAGAATTAAAAAGTGGGGGAAAATACACAGTGAGAAGCTCTCGACGGCCGAAGCTGCGTTTTCCTTGCATAGAAAGGCACAGGGAAAATCCTTGCTGACAGAAGTCCGTTATGAAATCTCCAGCTTGCTCAAGTTCCTGAGCTGAAGCATCAACTAGGTGACTTCATAAGCCAGAATTTCGAAGCCCATTAACTCCCAACACTTGCCGATTTGGGTTCCCTGGCCCAGGTTTTCAAACTTGTTTGTTGATCTTTCTCGCATCAATTTCAATTTTCAGCTTTTCCCATCAAAACACAAGAACCTTGTGATTTACGAAATAGCTTACGAGAAAAAAGAAAGAAAAAGCAGCTCAATATCTGGCAACACTTGGAGATGTGGGCGGTCTTAATTCTTGTTTGTCATCGGCCATCATTGTCACTCCTATTAATTCTGGTTTGTCATCGGCCATCATGGTCACTAATAAGAGTGATTATTTTCAGTTTAGTTTTTATTTAAAAAAATAATTAAATTGAATTTTTTTTAAAAAGAAAACTGAGTCGAAACCGAGTCAAACCGACTGGTTTCGGTTTGGTTTTTAGGAAAAAACCAGTTCAAACTAGTTTGGCTCGGTTTTCTTGGTTTTTTCTGATTTTTCGCTCGGTTTTTTTCGGTTTGGGTTCGGTTTTTTTGGTTTTTTGCTTATAAAACCGAACCGGCCGGTTTTTTCAAAATTTTAATCGGTTTAATCGGTTTTTTTTACGGTTCAGTTTTTTCAATTATTTTTTTTCAATTTTCTCGGTTTAATCAATTTTTCAGTTTTTTTTCTCACCTCTGATCACTAATCACACTAATCAATAATTGCTACCACTGTTTGTAGTTCTTTTTAGTATCTTTGGTTTTGTTTATCTTTGAAATAATCACGTGTATTAAACCAAGAGTTTAAAATTTTTAAAATTCACATTGAAAGATATCAGGTTTAAATTCAAGAAGATATGATTTTATAATAGAAAACAGTTGCATCTCAATGCATGAGCTATAGCTTAAAGCTCATCAAATTTCTTTATAAATAAGAAAAATATATCAAATTTATGTGATAATTTTATTGTTGTATTATATGATTTTGAATTGTATTACATGTAAAATAATATTTTTTTATGTAGAATGACAGAATTAAAATTTTTAGCGCTAACAATAATAATTCTTTAATATCTCGCCAGCCTAAAAGAAGAATAAGAGCCCAGGCCCATAATATACATACAAAATTGGGCCTGACTTTAAGATCGCTTCAAATAAACAATAGCAATAAATAAATACAGTACAAAAAAAAAAGAGCAAAGAAATATAGTACAAAAATCAAATAAAAAGAGATTCATAAATTCTTTCTATCCCTCTCTAAGCTTCTGCAACTAATCAGAGGCACGGCGGGAACGCATTTCAGATCGGTAAGAGCACACAACACTTCTATCAAATTTATTTATTTATTTATTTTAAAAAAAGAACTGCCATAAACCATAACAAATTGAATTCTTTTTCCACGGTTTCATTCTTGCTATTATAAGTTGAAAAATTAGGTTGTTTCCTTTTTAGCTAATCTAATCTAATCTCATATCAAATTGGCTTTCTTTTTACTAATTATTAATGTGTTCATGAATCGTTAGATTTGAATTCTAGGGTTCGTTACAGATCTTGGATACAATGTCTACGGTGGAAGAACCGCTCTATCCAATAGCCGTTTTAATAGACGAGTTAAAGAATGATGACATTCAGCTAAGGTTAAACTCAATCCGTAGACTCTCGACCATAGCACGTGCTCTCGGGGAGGAACGAACGCGGAAGGAGTTAATTCCATTTCTGAGTGAAAACAATGATGATGATGATGAGGTACTCCTTGCGATGGCGGAGGAATTGGGTGTGTTTATTCCGTTTGTTGGGGGAGTTGACTATGCTCATGTTTTGCTCCCACCTCTGGAGACTCTTTGCACTGTCGAGGAAACCTGTGTGAGAGATAAAGCTGTGGAGTCGTTGTGTAGGATTGGATCTCAGATGAGGGAGACCGACTTAGTTGAATGGTTCATTCCTCTTGTCAAGGTGAGAGAACGTTTATATATATCTGAGTTACTAGATAATGCTAATTCCTTATAATTTAAATGAAGATTTAGCTGCACCTACCTGCCTGGAATAATGATTTTTCATTTATGTACTGTTTGAGGAGACTCATTATGTTCTTCAATGTCTTGAAAAACGCTGTTGTTCTTTGCTAGATTGTTATGTATTTAATTTGGTTGCTTATGCCTGTTCTATTTATTCAACTTATACTAAAAATATGCATGGACTCTGTATGTGCAAGATTTATCCCTTACTGAATTAGAGATATGTGTTCATGTGTGAGATGTTATGGCCTTCTATTTCACTTATTTGTGTTTGAATGTATGTCTGGGAAAGGGAGATGTTTTGCATGTTTTTCGAACCCCTGAGTAGTAAAACATGTCACACTTTTGGTTGTGTCATATTTGTGTTAACTACTAATTTACTTTATTCTCTTGCACCTGCTTAAATTTTATCTTCAGAGACTAGCAGCTGGAGAATGGTTTACAGCTCGAGTTTCTGCGTGTGGGCTATTTCATATTGCCTACCCTAGTGCCCCAGACACGTTGAAGACAGAATTGCGGTCAATATACAGCCAGCTGTGTCAAGATGACATGCCCATGGTTAGGAGGTCTGCTGCCTCTAATTTGGGGAAATTTGCTGCCACTGTTGAACCTGCACATTTGAAGACTGACATCATGTCAATTTTCGAGGATCTTACCCAAGATGGTAATTGAACTTTTAATATATAGAAGAAGTGTGCTTTTATTTAGTTATTTTGAAAATGGAATAGGTTAAGATAACTACTATTACATGTTTGATTGCACATGTAACTCATACAGTTTTGACTTGAAACTGTGGAATGGTCAACAATGCATGAGAAATGAATTTGATATCACAAATTATAGGTTTATAATGTAATATTCTTATATATGCAATACCTTAATTTGTAGTTATTTGAATTTGCTTTTTTAGTTTGATATGTTTGGAATTCTTCACGTGCGTTTTTCTTATACCTCAGATCAAGATTCTGTTCGTCTATTGGCTGTTGAGGGCTGTGCTGCTCTTGGGAAATTATTGGAGCCTCAGAATTGCGTTGCACATATTCTTCCTGTTATTGTTAATTTCTCTCAGGTACTAATGAAGTTTGTAAATCCAACAAAAGTAACAATTTACTTTATGATTTGTTGTGTTCTGAGTATTTTGCTGGCACTATCTTGGTATTTCGTTGTTGTTTGGTCTAGACCCATTAACGCTTAACTAGAGTTAAATTAGATTGTTATAGAACATCCATTTCAGTAATCAATATTAAATAAAGATATTTTCTTCTTTTGGTTTTATTAAATTATGGATAAGGTGATTTAAACAGAGTTACAGGATAATGCTACCTCCCTGGAACCGTGATCCGGATCACATGTCCTGATTCATGGTAAATTTGCATTCCAGCCTGACTTGGCAAACTTTCCCAATTCTTTGTTCTAGGGCAAGGGGAAAATGTAATGGCATCTTTCTATGCATTTCTTTTCCCTTGCTTTTTTAACAGGCACCACGCTTGTTCTATTGTCCTAGGCATTATGCTTGAGAAATAATTATAGATAAACCTGATAACTTACCTTGTCACTGATTCAACCCTTATGAACAGCCCAAATAAGCAGAAACACACAACATAACACTCTACCTTCATACCACAAATTAACGTGTGTACCATGTCTCCAAAGTCGCAGCACAACCCAGAACACTCCACATTCTTGGTAACACTGATTGAGACCTATCGGCCTAGATATAAGCTTGCAGAAATTAACAACTTGGAAGATAATGTATAATTTTTCCTGGATGAGGAATGGAATTTTATACTGGATCATGTCTAATGTTTTGAAAGCTTTAAGAGTGTCTGGATAAAATTTTGTTACCAATATGATACCACAGGGGAAGAAAAATTGTTTATGGTGCTTGGTGGCATCAGTAATATGATATTTGTTTGCTGATTCTGCAAGCTTTTAGCTTTTTTCTTTCGATTTGTTTCATATTTAAATCAAGTGTTATTGCCTCCGAGCAGGACAAGTCTTGGCGTGTACGCTACATGGTTGCAAATCAATTATATGAACTTTGTGAGGCTGTGGGACCTGAGCCTACCAGGTGTATATCTAACTTGAAACTGCTGGGTTAAATGCATATGTACTTTTTCTTGTTTTAAGTTCCAATCCAATTCTGTGTTTGATAGTGATCTGTTGATGGATTCTGTCATATTGTAATCAAGATTTTTGATTTATGGTAATTGTTTCTAAGGATGGACTTGGTCCCTGCATATGTGCGGTTACTTCGTGATAATGAGGCTGAAGTACGTATAGCTGCTGCTGGAAAAGTAACTAAATTCTGCCGCATTTTAAGTCCAGAACTTGCTATTCAACATATTCTCCCCTGTGTGAAGGTGCATATCCATTTCAAACTTTAAAATTCTTCAGTTGACTATTGTTTCTTGTTAGAGCATGAATTGATTTTTGCCTGATCTTTTTTTTTAATTGTAGCGTTCTCACTTATTTTTTTCAGGAACTGTCATCAGATTCTTCCCAGCATGTCCGCTCTGCTTTGGCTTCAGTTATAATGGGAATGGCTCCTGTCTTGGGGAAGGTGAGAATGTACAGTATGGGTTGTCTAATGCTTGCACAGTAAGATGTGCTATTCATTTAATTGCTCCTGTCCTGATCTGACTTTGAACTATATAAAGCTTTCAAACCACATGTACTTCAATTTTTGAATGATATTTGCAAATTTCTGATATATAGAGAGATAAATACCTTCTGGGGCCAAGTTTGTTAGCTTTAGCCCATATATTTTACATGTTCTTGTAGATGCCATATTATTGGCCATTACCTGTCATCATTTCAAAGTTCTCGTTTCTGTAAATGTATATGGTTCATTAGCTGCATGGTTTTCTCTTTCATTAAGAAGTGCTTTTTTTTTTCATGATGTTGTCAAATATCATTGGTTATTTTATCTATGTCACTGTTCTTCCTGTTTCAATTCCTAGTGCATGAATTGAATTGCTGGAAATGGATTTCTAAACTTTATTTTGTTTGTCAATGCAGGATGCCACAATCGAACAGCTTCTTCCAATTTTTCTATCCCTCTTGAAGGATGAATTTCCTGATGTGCGTCTGAACATAATCAGCAAGCTTGATCAAGTGAATCAGGTTTGCAACAACTTAAGACAACTCAAGAGGTTTCAGTCTTCTGTATCCCGGGAGCCAGCTCAACCATCTCTCCATTTTGGTTTAGTCTAATATATTGCAATTTTTACCAAGCAAATGAGTACTGTGATAACATTCCTTAAAATATGCCTCCCAATAATTATCCATTTGGAGATTTTGTCTGATATAAATTACTTGGGCGCACTAATATAAACAAGTAGGCTAATGCTAAAATCACTGTCACAACACATGATGTAGTTTGACCTTTCTTTTGATTTTGTGGGGTCTTAGAGATGTTACTCGGCATGCTCTTAGCACATCATAAAAATGTACCTGAAATGCAATATTTTCCTCCTTGCCTATGATATCATGGGAATAAACATTACTGCAGGTTATTGGAATCGATCTACTGTCCCAATCACTATTGCCAGCAATTGTTGAGCTCGCAGAGGATAGACATTGGAGGGTTCGGCTTGCAATTATAGAGTACATACCTTTATTGGCAAGTCAACTGGGTGTTGGGTTCTTTGATGAAAAACTTGGTGCTCTTTGCATGCAGTGGTTGCAGGATAAGGTTTGTATTTCCACATCATGTGTGCCAGCAGTTAAAAGCTCACTTTTGCTTGTGCATCGCACCTGGAAATTTTTGAATCTCGGTTTTTCTCTGTTTGCTTGTTTGACGTGTCTCTGTTCAATGATTAAAATTTCTCAAGTAGATTAAGATTTTCAGTCTTCATTTATGAAGATATAGAAAAGATTTGGGCGTCATAGGACTTGAAAATACAAGTCTTTATGAGGATTTCTGCTCTTCTTGGAATTGGTGTTCAAACCTTTAAATGAAATTCATTCAAGTAGTATGCTAGCCTTTGTATACTACTGGCTTTGCTGTTTTTTCTATCATTATTTTATTAAGTTTTTTCTTGTAAAAATAATGGAAAAGTGAGCTTTGAATTTCTATATAATACTTTACTAACTTTTGGAACTGAGCTCCTTTCTGCCAATCACGTTGTCATGAAGATTAACTGGTTTATTTTGAACAATCTTGTCTGGGTATTTTCTTCAGGTCTACTCGATTCGTGATGCTGCTGCAAACAATTTGAAGCGCCTCGCTGAAGAATTCGGTCCTGAGTGGGCAGTGCAACACATAATTCCACAGGTTTGTGTTGCACTGGTTTGTTTGAATTTCACCACTGTCTAATAATTCTGACTTTTCGTTGCTATTAATTTATCAATGGTGGGGTTGGATGTGTTGAATAGAACACAATAGTTTAGGATCAATAGGAAATTATGTCTTCTTAACTATTAGAAAGAAATCCCTGGATTGATGGTTTGGCCTCTTTCAATAGTTGATTGTTTTTTCTGCTTCAATTTGACAAGCCAACTATGTAGCCTTCCCCCCCTGTTTCTGGCTTGATTATTGTTTTCGTATTTCTTTCACATTTTATGTCTGTTCCTATCTTCTAAAGAACTGGATATTGAAATGTCACATTTTATTGCAGGTTTTGGAGATGAGCACCAATCCCCATTATTTGTATCGGATGACAATTCTACGTGCTGTCTCGTTGCTTGCTCCTGTGATGGGTTCGGAAATTACATGTTCCAAACTGTTGCCAGTGGTCATCAATGCATCAAAAGACAGGTATTGGATGTGTGGATTGTCAATCTGGTTTGTAAAATTGTTTCATTCTAACCCGGCAGTTTCTGAATGCTGGATTTGATTTCACTAAGCAGGGTACCCAACATCAAGTTCAATGCGGCGAAGGTGCTGCAATCGCTCATTCCCATAGTTGATCAGTCTGTAAGTCGCTCTTGTTTTTAGCAAAGACTAAACCTTTTTTTTCTTTTATACCTTTTTTTCCTGCTTGTCATCTTATTGAAGTATTGTTTATTTTGTTCATGGGTGCCTTTTCACTTTCTTAACCTCAATGGGCCATAAATTATATCTGCAGGTCGTAGAGAAGACTATCTGTCCCTGTTTGTTTGAGCTAGGTGAGGATCCAGATGTTGATGTCCGTTTTTTTGCCAACCAAGCTCTTCAGACTATTGCCAGCGTCATGATGTCCTAGACAGACTCCCTTTTAATATTGGAATCTCGTTGTGAGCCCATGTACTGAAGACCCTCTGTTGAAGTTGCCATAATTTCGGGTCATCAACCCCTTTAATATTGGAATCTCGTAGTGAGCCGTGTTGTACTGAAGACCTACTGTTGAAGTTGCCATAATTTCTGGTAATCAAACCAGTTTCTTCTTTGCCGACATTTTGAGTGGGTAGGCAATTGTATCACTGTGAGATGTGACCGCCATGTAAAAATCCGTTTTTCTGGCTCCTGAACGAATGCGCGCTCTCATTTTTCCTCATGATAAACGTTGTTTTTGCTTTGTTTGTATCCCGTGTCTTCCAATAGGACTTTCTTCGTATCCTTTTTTCATTAGAAAGATAATTTCAACAAACTACTACCGTTTAAGTTGTGGAGAATTGGCGTTTATCCTATACAGTGAACTGAATATAGGACATGATCTCAAACCATTCAAGCTTCAAGTAGCAGTCGCACTTGCACAGAGCACAACAGGGGATTCCCTCGAAGACTCAAGTGAGTTCAACTTCATGGTCTCTTTATGTTCCTTAAACTTGTTCTTTTTATGTATGAAATCAGCTGTTTCTGCTGTCGCCAAAGCAACCAAGGAAATTGTTGGCAGTTTGGCACTGCTGCTGGCTTGTTGGGGTGGATATATTGCAAGTTGGAAAAAGAAACGAAAAGTCTTCGGCTTTTTATATGATCCGTATTGATCAAGAAATGCACACCCTTTGGCTCCCATGAACTGAATTATGAGTGTCCTGAATCAACTGAATTGAAGGAATCAGTTTCAGTAAAAAAAATGCAAGTTTTCATTTGGTAGAAACAAAAACCTGTTTTTTTTCTTGAACTTCCAATAGAAAAGTGAGAGCATGAATTTGTTTTCACTGGAATTATTTACTTTCTGTGATAGTAAAATTAATGTCATTGTTTTTATCCATGGACTGAATGGTAAATCATGTAGATTATTGGCAATTTGTAGTGCGTGCGGATATGTCGCGTTAAATTTAGAAACCCGAGTTAGAAATTGCACCCACCACCACGTGAAATTAAACTTTGTTTTGCTTGGCGTTTGAAAGTCAGTTGGTGAAGTATGGAGTCTTCCATTTCCCTTCTTAATTATAAAGGAAAAATTACCTTTGAAATTGCAGTGCTCTTGTCGAGAGTTGAAAAATTATAATTTATATTTTAAGTTAATACAAATTTTTTAATTGGATGAAAAGGCTGAACTATATAATATATCAAAAACTGAAACAAAAAAATCAGAAGTTTAATGACCATATGCAATTTCTTTCTTTTCAAATATCATTTTCTCTCTCTTTTCATAACAATTTGAACCCAAATCAAGAACAAAATCTAGTGTTTTTAATTGATTCTTCTCTTCTTGCCTGGTTGAAATCTCTCTCTTTTCTTGAAAAACAATTTGCTATGTTTTTTCAAAAGCCATGGAAAACCCCAAATTTCAAAAACAAATATATGATTCAATAATCAGACTTTATTAAAGAAAAATAAGTGTTGGTGTGGTAGAGACCAAAGTGCCACAAGAGAGTTCTAGCGTACACAATTGAAGAAGGTGAGGATGTGGGTTTATGGTTGGAGATAGTAGCTGCTGGTCATTTTGAACATAATTTCCCATCAATTAGTAAAGGATGACAAAAAGCTCATAGATCAGATAATTGTCCTGAACTACTTTACTTCATCTCTTGCCTAGGATCCCTGACCTTCTAAGAAGACTTTCTTACAAGCATTAAAATCATGTCATCATGTACTCCAAGGACATTCATCCTCGTCAGCCTCGAAGAAGAGTTAGTTTCATCTTCATTAAAGGGTCTTAATTAACCTCATCATCTCTAATTTGTAAAATACGTACAATTCCTATTTTTTACTAAATTGTTTTAGAAACTTATACAAATGCATTTATCAATTAAACATATGGATTTTTTTATTTGTATGTTTACTTTTTCTCTAGATTTCTAGAAAGTAAGAGAAATTCTAAAAATTTAACTCAATTTCTTTATTATTTAAAAGCAAGCCAAACGAAATCCAATTTTCTATTTTGAAAACATGTTTTTCTAATCTTTTATGAAGGTAATGTTAAAGTAAATAAGAGGTGGAAACTAGAAAAAATAATATTTTCTAAAGTAAACATAACCTTAATCTTTTGGTTGTTTATAATATTATATTTGGTTGTGTATGATACTTTTAATAAACCCTTATATAAATGCTCGACAAGCCATAAATGTTTTTTATATATATAAAATGCAGGAATGAGATATTTAATTTTTGAAATTCATAAGAACTAATTAATTAATGTCATTAAATTACAATGACACAATTATAATTAACTATACGCTTGATTGTAACTATACTAGACTGAGGAATGATAATCTCGGTATGCTAAAACTGACTAAAAACAAATCCAGACCATTAAAAGAAAAAAAAAAGGTGTTGAAAATGGTAGCACAAACAGATTTGTTACAAGTTCGATGGAAACTATTTGTGATGGGAAAGCTGCTACGTAATACAAAAATACTAGTCAGCAGATGTGGGGGTTGAGGCATT
>Ga0307515_10020400_pt1 | contig 11825 bp, 11 predicted proteins | sample 17_EM_MG_FD_194513 | JGI IMG/M metagenome (GOLD analysis project Ga0307515, IMG submission 194513) | Populus trichocarpa ectomycorrhiza microbial communities from riparian zone in the Pacific Northwest, United States - 17_EM | ecosystem: Host-associated > Plants > Roots > Unclassified | place...
CACACATCAGCATCCACCTCCGGAGAGGTTGAACACGGACGTACCCTCCTACGTTCGAGTTTCGGTCGAATGCCTTCCAAAGGTAGTAAAGACTCTTTGGGCCGGGTCGTGTTCCGACGTCCTGGGACAGGCAGAGGTCAGTGAGAGGAGTGAGAGGGTCAATGGGGACATACGATCAAGACGCAGATGTTCGGTACCAGAAGCTGACCGAAAGCATTGAAGAACCACCGGTGGGAGTTGATCTTCTTCTGGTTTCGCTCCTTGAGGAGGAAAATGATTTGCGTCGGAACAATACCTTTATCCGGGTATCTATACCACTGTCAATTCTACATAAAGCCGAGGTTGTGATGATATGTAACCCACTTGAAGTGTAGTTCGGGGTCCAACCCAAACGACGCTGTATACTCAAACATGTGGGCCGTAACGGGTTGCCTGTTGACCTCATTCTTCATGTATTCGCCTTGATACACACCCAGCGCTGTGAGACAATCGAGTACTCGGGGATTGATCTTTTTTCGACCGTCCGAGACGATGCAGATGACAACCTATATGTCAAATTGAAGTTAGGACAATGGTTAGAGGTGAAGAGGGAGAGAGGACCTTCTTCCAGCTCTCTGGACCCCAGACTTTGCTCGACTTGCGTTGACAAAGATGGGAGATGTTCTTCATGATCCCATAGAGGGTACGACAGAAGAGTATTTCATCTTCCTGTCCGCAAAGTCAGGGAAGCAGCGAGTTACTATGTCGTAGCACGTACGTTGTACATCGTAATAACGATAAATAGCTCGGTCTGGCGACCGCTCGAGTTTTGTCTGAGACTGAATCGCTCCTTGACAAAATCATCCGGATCGCAAGTTACAGCAGTATACCTAGGACAAGCTAAGATTTGTGTAGTAGGAGTGCAGTGCAGTGTGTTACTCACCGTGTATGGGTCATCTCTGGTTCAGGTTTGTATGGAAGTAGCAATCTCGAAGGGACTGGTAGATCCAGGACCAAATGACCCTTGGTAAGCGGTACCTTCTTCTTCGTCTTTCGTCTCCGGACCTGCCTGCCTGCTGGCGCAGGCCCGTAATGCTTCGTATCCATCTGGGGGCTCTGAATTTCGGCTGTCCCAGGTACCGCCGTGGGCGGGACATCCGCTTCAGGGCGCTCCTCTACGCGAACGTACTCCATCTCGGCAGTGGGCGTGCGCGGACGCGAGTCGTTCGCTGGACGGAGAAAAGGATCGACGTGGTAGTTGACATGTGTCAGGTCCGACTGGGAGCCGTATTCGGTGTCTGGGTTGTAAGCGGATAGAACTGGGACGTTGTACACGGTCGGCGCGTAGCCTACCGAGCCCGTTGGGGTTTGATAGGGGAAAGCTGCAGACGCCGGGCGGGAGCCATCCCAGATTCCAGAGACTACGGAAAGGGGACGACCGTAGGGATCCGTTTGGTACATGAAATCAGGGGTAGAATTAGGAAGATAAGCCTGCGGCTGGTAGTGCACAGTCTGGCCTGAGTGAATTGTGGGAAGGTATCCGGATTGTTGTTGCTGATGTTGTGTAGCATAGAGATGTTGATTAGCAATGTCTGCTGATTCGACTAGGAATTGTTCGTGCTCGTCGCTGTACTTGAGGTACTCATAACCGTCTTTTCCGGTCCCTTCCGGCGCACTATCGCCCACCACATTCTCGGCAGACGATACTCCCCTACTGTGCTGAGACAAGACTTGGCGGGCTGGGCTTGGGAGGGCCTGATTCGGGGAGGTGGCGGAGGGGGACGATTGTGAGGGGCGCGAGGGGGAAGTGACGGAACCAGACGCGCTGAATCGTGACTGCATACGAGATATAGCATTGTCAATGTCGTTGAAATCGAGATTGGGCAACCCCGGGAGGCTAGGGGCGGTTGGGCGGAGTCGAGCCACTCCGTCCTGGTTGACGGCGTAATGCCGGACCGGCGCTGCGTCGTCATCGTCGTTGTTCACCCGCTGGTAATGCTCACTCATCGCTGGGTCGCGTCGGTGGTGGTACTGTACAAGCAAACCCGGCGGGACGACGGAGCGCGCTTAGGGTTAAGTGAGAGAACACGTGTTGCCAAACACGGCGTCCAAATCGACACTTTCCGACTTTTAAAAACTGTGTTATTCGAACCTGACCAGAGTCTAAGGTTGCTCAGCTCCGCGTCGCGTCTCTCGGATGTGGATCCACATCCACCAGCACATTCACATTGTGCCTCAGAATCATATGCACAATGCATATTATTCACGCGTTTTTCTCGCGTCAACTGGGCACTAAATTTTGTGAGATCTCCACAGCAGTAGTCGGCGATCAGCCCTCCCCTCTTAAGGCGAGAACAATCAGGGATGTGAGGCTTGGGCGTCAATCTCCACGGCCAACCCAACTGAGAGCATCCCAGTTGCAGTTGACGTTCTCCAAATACGAAATACCCCGCAGTGATGGCCCCGAGCAAGGTCTACTGTCCATGAGGTCTGGGGCTCCTATACATGCATCTCTACATTGGCGTAGACAGTGCAAGCGAACGTGGCGAGAGCTGTGGGCTTGTAAAATCAACGCTCACCTGCGTTCGATCGTCTGTTCCAACAGGCTGCAGGGACTAAGATGCATGTCAACGCCATCTGCCCTCCACCACTTCAGGGCTTCCGGACTTATCGGGCTATCGGGCTTATCAGGTTATCAGGGGGCAGAGGCGATGAATAGTCTCTATTTGTTTGTTCAATTCCTGGCTCTGCTCCAACCTCTAGTACTCAGCCCGTACGCCGTCCGCGCTGACCCAAAGGTGGACCAGTGCCTCGCTCTTGGCACGATCTCGCTGATCGCAAACTGCCTCAACCCGTTCACGGTTGGTCACTCGTATCTCTCTCAGCAACACCTATACAACTGATATTCGAGGTACCGGAGAACACCTGGACCACCGACGCAGAGTTTGTTCCTGCCCAGCTTTCTTCCCAGGAACTCGAGGATTACTTGGGTGTCGTCCATTATGCTCTCGACGCTACAGAGAATGGAGCGCCATGTACCTCTCCAGTATCCCCGTACACCCTCCCGGGATCCCTGCAGAATTTCGTCGCGCTGCGTCAAGTCGGCGATTTATGTGTCTTGGCGGAAAGCACTCTCTTCAATGGAACTCGGTTTGACAAAGGGCTTCCTCTTATTGCCTTGCGAAGCCGCTTGACGAGCTCACGCCCCACCCACATCTCGGCATCGCATCCGAAGGCCGATGGTAGGGTGCATCTCCAAGCCGCCGTCGTCTTCGAGCATACAGGTGCAAGAAGCTATCTTGCGACGACTCGACATCGTGCGGCGTACGCCAAGCAAGGGTGTGGGAAGTTCTCAACTGGCGAGCCTGTCGTTCCCGGTTGGGTGACCGATGCCTCCCATCATGATGTACGCTCTTTTCACCTTACGACCATCTATCCTAATCACCCGTCAATAGCAAGAAGTTTTCCACCAAGTAGCCCTTGCGCTCAATGCATGGCAACAAGCCCACGGAGGCTGCCCCAGTGCAAGTTGTGCATACATACAATTTCACGGAATGGCAGACACAAGCTGCCCGGGTGACACAGCTTTCATCTCAGCTGGAATTGGTGCGTCGAGCTCATCAATCAATCGAATCCCACTTGCGCCTCTGACAGATCACCGCAGCATCTGCGACATGGTATGCCAACAGCCCTGCAGCACAGCGCGCGAACCGATTCACACAAGTTTTGAGGACTGTCACGTCTGGTGTCGGCCTCGGTTGGACGTTCAACACACCCGGCAGCTCCAATTGCACCCTCACGGCGACGTCGAATCTCCTGGCACGGGTGCTGAACGGTGTGCCGGTCGGCCAGGAATGCGACCACATAGGGACCACGACGCTTGCAAGTGGGAGCTTCCTTTCTGTTGAGCAAAAGGGGCCGGCGCGCGAGGAGGCGGCCCAGGATCAAGCAGTCTGGGCGCGAGCGGTTCGGGAGGCGTTTACGCCGGCTTGCGGGAGTGGATACAAGCTGGACGGAGATGGCGTGGGATGCGTTCCCGTATCTCGGTGAGAAGAGGGGCAGGGGCCCATGTGGGAGATACGGCAGTGCCCGCCGCCGTGCCCGCCGTGGTAGTGAGGTGCCGGACATTTGGGACATTTGACAGGACATTTGAGAGTACTTGTTTGTTAGTTAGTTGTTGATAAGGAATAAGTGGTTGATGGACAGCTTTGCGTTTGTGCTTGCTTTCCTTTCCTGTCTCGTCTTCTATCCCAGCCCCAACTCCCCGACTCTCAACTCACGCTCCGCCTCCTCCCTACCAGCACCCACCACGCTCTCCAACAGCTAACTCTCGTCTCTGTCTTCTTCGGTTCTAGCCATCAGCCCTTGGCCATCTTACACACCACTCCGCGTCAGTCTCAAAACCCCACACCCTACTTTCCTACTTTCCACCGTACAACATGGGCTGCGCGCAATCCAACGGCTACGATGACGAGGCAAAAGCTCGTAAGTACTCATCTTCCTAACAAACACCAGCCCAGGGCTGATGGCATCTGGGAATCCTGACAGGCAATGATGAGATTGAGAGCCAGCTGAAGCGGGACCGTATGCTGGCAAAGAACGAAATCAAAATGCTTCTGCTCGGTGCTGGTGAATCGGGCAAAGTCCGTGCTTTTCCTCGACGCTCCCACCAGCGAAAATGAAACTGACGCTGATTCTCATGATCACAGTCGACCGTTCTGAAGCAGATGAAGCTCATCCATCACGGTGGTTACAACGAAGCGGAGCGGGATTCTTACAAGGAGATCATCTTCTCCAACACAGTCCAGAGCATGCGAGCCATCCTCGACGCTATGCCAGCACTGGATATCTACCTCTCTCCTCAAAACGATGCACGTCGCACCGTTATTCTGTCACTCCCTGTCCAAATCGAGGGTGACACCATGCCTCGCGACGTTGCAGATTCGATCCGAGGGCTCTGGCGCGACGCTGGAGTGCGAGAGGCTGTCCGTCGTGCCCGTGAATTCCAACTCAACGACTCCGCGACCTAGTACGTACTTGTACCCCGCACTTTGTGAATGGGAGAGGCCTGGCCATTCCCCGTGTTAGAATATGACTAACGGCGCCATCGCAGCTACTTCAACTCCATTGACCGCATGGCCAACCCCGGGTATTTGCCCACTGACCAGGACATTCTCCGCTCGCGTGTCAAGACGACCGGCATTACGGAGACTACCTTCCGCGTCGGCGAGCTCACCTACCGCCTGTTCGATGTCGGTGGTCAGCGGTCGGAGCGAAAGAAATGGATCCACTGCTTCGAGAATGTCACTGCGTTGGTCTTCTTGGTTGCTCTGAGCGAGTACGACCAGATGCTCTATGAGGACGAGAGCGTCAACCGCATGCAGGAAGCGCTTACCCTCTTCGATTCGATCTGCAACTCTCGGTGGTTCGTGAAGACTTCTATAGTGCGTTGTTTCCTCTGTCCTTCGTATCTTCCCCTCTCACCTTTTCCGCCAGATCCTGTTCTTGAACAAGATTGATCTATTTGCCGAAAAGCTTTCCTATTCGAGACTGGGAGAGTATTTCCCCGACTTTACCGGTGGCGACAATTACGATCTCGCGTGCGACTACCTCTTGCACCGCTTCGTCTCGCTCAACCAGTCCGCGGCGTCGAAACAAATTTACGCACATTATACTTGCGCAACCGACACACAACAAATTAAGTGTACGCACGTTCCCGTCTTATTTACGTCCAAATGTTGACGGCCTTTTCACACAGTCGTATTAAGCGCGATCCAGGACATCCTCCTACAACTGCATCTGCGCGAATGTGGTCTGCTCTGATCAAATCTACGCCCCCGATACAGTTTCCTAAGGCGGATTCGGCACAAACAATCTCACATTATGTCACACTCCCACCTCACGACATCCGCTCATGTCAATCAATCGTTTTGCCACCCCCACATGACCGGTCCGCACTCGTGTTCTCCACTCGGATCTACTAATTAGGTCTCTTCTAAAGTATATACCTTACCATATTCTGATTTCGGTCTCTCCTTCTTGTTCGAACCTCTCCCTCATTACCTGCTACTTCAGCGCCTTACGCTCCCCCAACCGGTTGTATTTGTTTCCGATGGTAATGCGAGATTATGCGTTATCCCAATGGTTCAGTGTGCGTGCGTGAAGAACCAGGAAGCCGTCGAAGCGGCCGGTGTGCGGAAGATCTCGGTGGTAAGACGGTGTTCCCTAAACATGAGAAAAGATAGCTGTACAATCCCTTCCTAACTGGTCGGATACTATGAATCGTCACTTTTATGGTAACTTTGGGTCTCGTCCCAGGTAGACCATCGCTATCATCTGATGTGAGAATTTGCCTTCTGAATTGAAAATGGAATGGAACCTCAGTACGCACCTCAGCCCTCCAGTCTCCGTCATCATGATAGACCATGTTTGGAGGAGGGGTCGTTGACCATTCGATACGAGCGCCCTCTTCCGAAATCATCGAGATGTTCTTCAGATTCTTGCGGTACTCATCCGCACTGTATGCAACGCTACAAATGCGCCCGTAAGTGCTGTTTCAGAGGAGCTATCCAAGCACAACTCACTTTGCACGGGGTATCAGCATGAATTTCCCATGCTTGAGCGTCCAAAAGTCGACGGCCAGGAGGAACCGCTCAGATACTATAGATGTGACGAGCTTCCCCCAGTGTTTGCTTCCTGTTTGCTTCACGGGGGAGGCGAATCGGAATCGATGCTCTGGGTTCGACGGCCAGGTGAAGTAAGATGAAGATGTAACGACGATTGATGACCAGCAGGAGAATACTTGGGTTGGGAGGTCCGCCTCGAATCGTCTCTTCGTCTCCTCATCCCCAGACTCGGTAAATGGTACCAGCTTGTCGTTGAAATTCTCTTTCATCTGCTTGGAGGTGTAGGGGGCATAACCATTCAGGCTTCGTATGTTCCATTCCTCCAGCATGCGCCCATTGTCCCAACCGACCGCACAGGAGACAGCGGCCTCGTGCTCTTTGTGCTCGAGCATGAGCTCGAGAACGTCGGACAAACACCAGACGCCTGGTGTATCCATGAAGAGCACTGTGTTAAAGTTCGCTTTGTGCAACGCAACGACTTGCTCGATGAGATGGTTCCGAATTCCAACAAGCGCGGGGATACGCTGTGTCGAAGCGACACTCGACCACTTCCTTTTCTTTGAATGAACACGTTGGAAAGTCTCTGAGGGTCCGTGCGATGCGATGTCATATGATATTTCGAACAGATCGAGAATCTTTGCTAATAACGTCAACGCTGCACCCACTTTGGAGTCATCAAACCCAGCTTGGGTAACGGCTACGTGGATATTTTTAGGGCCCACGAATTGGACGAGTTCTGGCATAAGGTGAAGTAGGGAGGAAAGGGAAGCATATTGACGGCGAAGTATAGACTTGTCGCTTTCTCCGGTATCAACAAGAACGTGCTCTGGTGTAATTAGAATGTTGAGGAGTAATCGGACGTCGGTGGTATTCGCTTCCATAGCAGCGTACCGTTTCTGCTGCACTTTAGTGAGGTTCCCACAAGCAGGAGGGCTAACACCTCGGAAGAGTGTGTCGACAGCACCGAGGATAAGCTCTAGGGTCGGTGAACTAGGTTGTTCGAGAGCGGGTTGGTCCTCCTCTGTTGTGTTCAGTTGAACGGCGAGCTCGAGCTCGTGTGGTGCAGGTGAACCCACGGACGACCCATTGATGGGTGCCCGTTGGATTGAGAACTCTGGGCTTGGTGGATATAATGTTTTCAGGAACCGTGAGGCCTCCGAGGTCATGAAGGAAGGAGTGGGAACAATGTCGAATAGGGCACCGAACAACCATGCTGTTATGAGGCCACCTAAAATAGTGACCGATAGCAGAAGAGGGTGTCGTCGTTTGCCTGTGGCTTGCGTCATAAGTCAGATCCTGAGGCTTGTTAGAATTACTAAGAGGAGAGGTGCAATGGGGCCCAGCCACGAATGAACTAACAAGTACGATCGACGAACCAAACTGAGTGTATTTGGGGTACTGATACTCCGGATATTCCTAAGGCAAACAGGTCAGTTCCCAGCTCTCGACCATAGACACCGCGCTTGGCGGCTCATCTAAGCGAGCATAGACTTACCCAGAGCCACAAACTCTATGCAACCTTAGTAAGAGTAAGCGAATATTTCGGGGCGGTAATTTAGGCAGTCGTGAAGGTGGGTGGAGAGTGACTGAGTGACCTTCAATTGAAGGCTCGCCTTTCCAACCCGAACGATGACGAAGGTTTCGAATGGAAGAGTTTCTAAGTATACCATTACGTCTATATGTGTTTGCGACATGCTGAAAATAGGTTTTCTCCTACATAATACTTCAGTGCCTCAGAGGTTTTTGACGTTTTCCACATCTGTTTTAAGCACCCCGCAGGCCTGGGAGCCAATCTTCACTCTCTGTACTTTCCTTGCATGGCATTGGTGCCTACCAATAAATTCATCCCCAGCCTAGTCTGACCTTCTTACACTTCTTTTACAACTACAAGATCCGCAAGGCTCCACCATAATAACAAGTACATTCTTATCACTTGGAAGAATCGCTAGAGTTGAAGTGCAAGACATCAAACCCTGCTCCATACGCGCGCTCCCAGTTGAAGTCGCTCCTCTGGTTCTCATAACCCATTGCATGGATAAGCCGACCCGCATCACCGGAAACGGTGGGTTTGGCTCCTTCCCTTGTCTTGGATGTCGCGCCTTGCCCCCAAATTAGGGTCTCATCAGCATTGAGAAAAGTCCCAATATGCCGGAAAGTCAGTGATATCCTAGCCCCGTCATACGCTGCTTCAGCTGGATTCTTCTTCATCAAGTGTCTCTTGTCCTGGCTGATACCGTGAACCCAGTGCTTGTTGGTCTCCAAACCTGAAAAGAGTCAGCCCGTGGTCAGAGTCTATTACGACCAATTCGCTTACCTAGTACGAACATGGAATTGTGTGGAAGTGGGACTAAGACCTTTTCGCGGTCCTCTTGGTCTGCAAGCTCGGCACGCATCCGAGATGTCATAGGCGCTCCATAGGCAGGACTCGGTCTGGGAGGAGGACGGACGCTTGGATCCCTCTTCTGTCTCAGGATCATCTGGCGCTGGGCACCAACGCTTACATTCACTATGCTAGTTCCTCGAACGATATCAAGGGTCTTATCAGAGTGTTCGCTAATGTAGTCGGAACCAGTTCGGTAGCACTGAATGAGGACGTGGTTGACCGGGTGTCCTAGAACCCGTTCTACGTGCTCGCGAATGATCGACACCGTCGGTGTCCAGCTCCGGAGGGGAGGGGAGTTATCAGCGGGGTGTCTGTACATTGGGAAGCTAAACGATTCATGTTCAGTCAATCGTCCTTTCAATGTTGCCACACCGATGTGGTCGCACCTTCCGTCGCTGGCGATCTCCCCTTGGACGGCAACTAGACGAGGCACAGGTCCACCTAGATCCAATATCAGTCATTGCTCTATTGGTGTTTAATTTGACTCGCCTTGGTGATACATACGCTGCCAGTCGACTTCCTGTCGTAAATTTTCAAAAGCATCCTTGGAAATATCGGCTGGTAACATATTCTCAACCAAGTAGGTATCCCCTTGGCCGTACCTAGGCGATTGGGGCGTGGGAGGTGGCTTTATCACTTGTGAGGGGCTCAATGCTTGTGTGGAGGACGGCGAGGAGGAAGCGATGGCAGCAAGAGCCAAAACGTCTGAAGTATCCACCACTACGACATTCTCCTTCATGAGTGCTTCTATGCCACGTAGATGACTCGACTCTTTGCGCCACCCAACGGCGTCTTTCACAAAGTGGGTAGTAAGATTGGGACACTTATTCGATGCCCAGAGGGCAGTGGCCAGTACGCAAACGTTAGAGACAACGCCACTCAGATAGATGTGAGAGACGTTATGCGAGCTCAAGTGCTCCTCTAGTGCGGTTTCTTTGAATGATGAGTACCAGTGTTTGAGAATCGAAGTGTCCTCTTTTCGGAAGAGCTTGAGGACAGCGGGGGACAGCTGGGCACCCAAAAGACCCTTCTGGCAACAGGCCTTCTTGCCTATGTGCGTCCCTTCGACCAACCAAGACCAATCGTCGTCCGAGCCTCCATTTTCGTCGTTGCCACTGGAGAAAATAGGCGCCCCCGATTTAACAGTGGCGTATTCTGAACGGACCCAAATGATTTGACCTCCTGCGCTGCGGAAGGCGGGAACCAGAGTGGTCAAGGTCTGAATGAGAGAGGCTTTGCTATCGGCATCAATGGAGAAACTCCCCCTTGGCGCCAGAAACTCATTCTGAAGGTCAATTAGGATGAGGGCGCGACGGGTCATTGTACGACTGGGGTGAGGGGTGGTGGACGGAACCAAGCTGACTCGACGTTCTCATCAACTTTGAATTATCAATTCAAGGGTAAGACCAATGGCTAAAGTATGCATGCGTTATTTCCTGACCGAGATGCGTGAACATGAACAAAAGAAAGCCTGAAAGGTACCCATACTCTACGTATATATGAATGACGCACCACCTATTCCATACATGAAGTAACCATATACCATCTGTAAACTCGCAGGAGACACCTAGGCCGTCGCACGGCCCAGTGCGTGGGCCGTAAGCGGGGAAATCACACGACACTCGGCAATGTGCTCGGCAGAGTGTACGCTGGCCCTGGGTTAGACCATTTGTCTACAAATAGTAATGAATCAAAACGCCAATATGTATTCTCACAAGCTTACCTGGACAAGCTACGAAGTAAGTGTCAATCGCCTTGACAAATCGCTCTTGATATTCCGCGGGTGGAACTACGGTGACGTCCTTCTTGATATTCTGCTTAGCCTTGTATTCAAGGGTTTTGGCGAACGTATAGCTCCCTGCGCCTCCATTCAGCGATGGCTCCTTTGAATAACGAGGACCCCACCGATTGTATCAACAAGGCCACAACAGATTTGCTTCTGTTGAAGGTCCACACCCAGGAGGAGACTTTAATCGACAGATATGTGAGACCTTGACTCAGAGACGTTATACTGCAGTGCTCACGAGTAATCCATAATGTTGCTTCGAGACAAAAAGCCGGCATCGGCACGAATGGCTTCGTCAAGGACGCGCTTCGAGTGTGGATGGACTAGTATCGGAGACTTCTTTTGTCCTGGGTCATGGTATTGGGATCAGCCTGTGAGCTTCGCGTTTGAGCAATCACTCACCTTCAATCCACTCCCCATCAAACAACGTCCTTTTTGTGGAACTACTCGTATTCGATTTGACTTTTCGCCCTTGGATACCCTTCAAGTCGAATGTTTGTGAGATATTCTGTTCGAAAAACAGGTTCTCCATGATAAGGAGGTCTGCCTTCGATTGAACGGTGCCCGTCTCCATATTTTTTATCTCAACTGTATAGAAGCCCATGAGCTTCGCGAGAACGGATGGCCTGTGAGCGGTAGTGTCCATATATCGGAAGTACGAAGGGCCAAGGTCGATCAGCACTTGGCTACATCCTGGGTCAGTAACAAGGTCGCTCAAGGCATTGTCAACGCACAGATCTGCTACATTCCACGCATTGACTAGTGTCTTGATGATAAACCGATTATCAGAAGTCATCCAGAAATTGGATTTGCTTTTCCCTCCTGTAACTTCAATGAGGACCAACTAGCTGTGATGGCGCTTCAGGTGAACTACCTTCAGCGGCCCAATTTTCGCTTCGCTTGAGGCTCTGGACTAGTATTTCGTCTACACCGCAACGCCTTCGAAGGGAATCGAACTGTTTGGCATAGAAAACAGTGCAGCTGAACTTGAGCCGCCTGCCGATGACCCATTCATACTTGATGTGCGGCCGTTCGTCGATTGCAGGCAAAC
>Ga0307515_10020401_pt1 | contig 11825 bp, 13 predicted proteins | sample 17_EM_MG_FD_194513 | JGI IMG/M metagenome (GOLD analysis project Ga0307515, IMG submission 194513) | Populus trichocarpa ectomycorrhiza microbial communities from riparian zone in the Pacific Northwest, United States - 17_EM | ecosystem: Host-associated > Plants > Roots > Unclassified | place...
GGAATTCCAAAGAAGTGGCACAATTACCGAGATATCCGAAAATTTAGGGAAACGCACAAGCACGATGCGGGTCACCCGAGGCTGGGCGAAATGCCTGCAGGCCCCAAAACCGCAGAGGTCCGGTTCATGGGCGTCGGGGCGGGCCGAATGACGCCGCCGGTCGGTGGACAGGCCGGAACCCAGCCGGAGCGGTCACCAATCCTTTTCCAAGAAAACATGTCGTCGAAAAGTATGCCGCCAACTGTCGGACTGGACCCTTTGCATAGGAGAGCGCTCTCATGGTATCTGGTGGAATCCATTTTGTAGCCGTCGGGATGAATAGGCGATAGATGGCGTGTCGTTGGCAGGAAATGACGGGGGGTGATTGAGGGAGAAAGCTAGGGGGAGCCACACAGGGAGCGAACGAAGGGAGGAAACAGAGCGAGCGAGCGAATGGAGGAAACGGAGGGAGGTAAACGATGAAGTAGGTAAACAGAGGATGCGTTTTAAATCCTGTTGGAGCGTCTGCGAATTGCGCTGATAACCCGTGAGCGTGACCGGTGACCCCCTCAGTTAAGAACCATTTACTTATCCAAGTTACGCGCGGGGTTGCGCTAACGCCGGATTACACGTTGTTCTATGGCGTTGTACCAATTTCCGTGGCATTGTTTACACATGTTTGTCCCCGCCAAAAGGAACTCGATGGACACGGCAAATGCGACCTACAGGGCATGATGGATTGGACGCGGAACAGGCGGGATAGGCGTTCAAGATACTAAGACTTATGGCCCAGCGGTGTAACGATTGCTATCATAACGGAGGGTAGATGAAAAGAAGAAATCTGTGAATGGACCGGAAGAAGAACGCGGCTGAGCGGAAATCACGACCAAACAGGACATACAGTTTATATCAGTGGTCACTGCAACGACAAAGCCGCACGGCGGGCGCCATTCCAGAGAGACTGTGGGGATTTTGAATGCAATCACGTTGAGGGGCGCTGGACCTCCGCATCCTGCCGCGATTCCACCAACCATTGGATGGATCTCGTGTGTGAGCAGTGAAATGTCTGTTTTTGGAGGAGAGCCGAACGCCAGCCCATGTCTCTGCACCTTTTCCATGGGGTATTTGTGATGTGGGCCGTGCAACCTTGTCAGGTGATCGGGGCGCGACCGGTCACAGTTTGTAGACCGTGATCAAATGCCCAGGATTCACATTGGCAATTTGTCTGGTCAGGCCGGATGGCGTCGCGTTGTCATTATGCAGCAACTTGGGTGCGGACCACAGTGCGAGGATATTGACCTGAGACTCACTGGATCGGCGGATGAACGTGCATGACCCCCCCCCCCCCCCAGCAACCAAAGTGTCTGGTCAATTCAGTTTTGGCTGAGGTGATGACGGACGTCCACCAGAGTGGTCGTGCGCGCACAGTAGTTACTTATAGGAATGAACATCAAACTTCTGTTAGTAACCCGTTACTTGAAAAGTATAGTGCGACAGGTGTACGCTTGAGCTCGAGTCGGAAGGCGTGAAACCTGAAGCCGAAATTTGGTGCGTTGGTATAAAGATACCGGAACCCAGAGGCATTGCTGTTCCGGTTTGTCCGAATGCGTTGAGCGTCCAGCATTTTTACAGAAGACTGTCTAAGATGTTATATCATATCTAGGGTTGTAATATATTACTTGTATGGGGGACGCGGACCTGAAGGCCTGGGGCTTGAAGCATAGATTATAGATCGTTTGCGAGCTGGCATGCCCCCGACAACTCCACCGGTCAGTACTCGGACTTAACTCCGATGTGATCGCCCTAACCCACCCACGTTGACGCAGGCGCGATGTCCTCTCACCCTACCTCACCACCTGGTCCAACATCCACGTACCGGCGCGCTACTCCCCATAGCCGCTTCTCGTTGCTCTGCTGCACAGCGTCCACGCCGGTTGACCGTGGCTGCAGGTGCCAGCCAACGCGGGAGGATGGAGACCATTGCTCCCACACCCCCAACGAATGTCCGTGCTAGACTTTCTCGAACCATTCAGGGAAAACATTCACGCGTTAAAAGTTCGATATCTTCGAAACGGGAGCTCTGATCCCGGCATTGTGGAAGATATCCTTAGGACCCCGTCCTTCGAGCTCCCTCAGTAACTGTTTGGGTCGTCGCCACCGCTTCTGCGAGGATTGGCCATGGTCAACTGCTGGGGGCTGCTACCGACAGACATGCTGGTGTTGACGGTGATATCGACGAAATGTACCCCCCCTCCATGTGGATGATCTCCGCTCTCGATTCGAATTACACCATTAGTCCAGTCTCGGTGAAGAACCCCAAGGAGCTCACTCTGCGGAATGTGGACAATTGGGTTGTGTCCAACCACACGCAATGTTCCTCAATCGGCACGGTCACGATTACCCGAATCGTGTTACTCATTCCGTGTTTGATGGTTGAACGTTGATGGCAGGTTTGTGAGTGACGCCGCTACCGGCGGTTTAAGAGGATCGGTCTTGAGTTCAGCGCGTCTGGGCGATGATTCAACTCTCTGGGTGACTTGGCAAGAGCCATCCGCCATGTTCGCCAACAAAGTCGTCGCGTTGGAAATGGAGGATCTCCGATGTACGCCAATACAAATGTCGCAGCCATCCCTGACCTCGTCTACGTTCTCCCTAACTTACGCACTACCAGAGATCAACCAAAGCGGTAGCAGAGGACTGCAAGGATCTGCGTAGTATCTTGTCCGGTAAACATGGTATCACCCGGGTCGAGTGGTTGGCTGGCAAGACGGAGAGTCCGGAAGAGGTGAGATGGAACGGTGTGGAACTTCAAATACGTGATCTTCTAGCATAGAGCACTATCTATCAATGCAACCCTCGTCCTCCAAAACTGTGATCATTCGAGTTGGCGCCGCTGATAACCTTTTCAATTCCATCACGATTCACCGCGCGCCGGTCGGTACCCGCAACACACGTGACACGAATCCATGGTCGGTGTCACCCCTGTTTCCGCTCTGGCCACCCGGGTCGCTGAAAGACTCCCATCCCTAACTTGTCCACACCTCGCGGATTTCGTCCACAAATTCTACACATCTACTAAAATTTGTCTTTCTGCTCGACCATCAACAACTATGACTCGCACGAAGTGCAACTACTGTCAGAAGGAGGCCGAAAAGAGTGAGCTAAAAAGATGCTCTCGATGCCAGTACGCAAACTCGTTGTCTTCGTGAAATCGCCGAATCACCTCATGCCGTCTCATTTGATAGATACCTAATGTACTGTGTACGTGAAGGGGAATACCCCGATCCGCGTTTGTAAGGGCGAAGCCTCTGCTAACGCGCCCACCTCCGCTTTCTCCTCTCTCAAGTCAAAAGAATGTCAAACCCTCTCTTGGAAGACCACGCACAAGTACAACTGCCAAAGGCGAGATGCGCTACACGACGACAAAGATACACATAGCGCTCGAGAGGAGAAGAATCTCACCTCTTGGTTGAATGCATGGACAGTTTCGCTTTGCAGCACTGCCATCGCGGCTCTGGATTTGGCGAACCATGAATCAGATTACTTGCTCAATCATTGGTATGTCCCCCCTTTCTCTCCTGGGCCGCAAATAAAAGTGCTGATATCCACGTTCGTCAACAAGCCTTCGCATAGAGTTGAAGAAAACTGGACAGAAGACAGACGCGCGAAGATTTATGGTTCGTGGCTTGTCTCTTCAGTGCATCTGCTTTGGCGATAATGATTGTGGTGGGATTAGATCGATGGAATAGGCGTATCACACGTCGATCCACTCCGGAGAGAGTACCCAGAGCTTGCGAGCATGCTAGCTGATCCTCCTGAGCTCATTGGGCAACGCGTTCGCTTCATTGCTATCGTGAACAACCAACGCGGGGAGATGGAGCGAGTTAGAGCTCGTGTGTGGACCGACGGAAACATTGAAATATACCGCAATATGAGCAAAGAAGAATCTCGGGCGGTCGCTGTAGGATTTATGGCCAAATTAGTCAGCGCGGTTGGGGCAGGTGATTTAGGAGCTATGCCGAAGATGATGAATATGGAGGGGTGCTGAACCTCGAACACTTCTCCGAGGTTCCTTTCCCCCTCCCCCGTTGTATATTGCGGATATCTAACGAGTGTAACATTAAAAGCTTACTCACCCTTCGATAGTTGAAGGGGATTCTTAATTTGTATACACGAGGTACGTGTGATTGTATCCGATTTTTCATTTGGTCCTTGCCGACTCGACTTGGGATTTGAAGTGCATCGTACAGAAATGATGGAGTGAAACGAGTGACACCAGGCTGCATCGCGAATCCCCGAACATAGATCAAGATCATCCGCCACATTCACGGCGTCACTGAGCCCACACCTCAAATCCCCCTATTTCATCCCCCCCCACCTATTTGTTTTCGGAGGTCGCTGGCCCTGGCACAATGTCACCACAAACCGCAAGGGTGTTGATGGCATCACGTTCCCGCTCTAACGGACGTCGCAGGAAGTCGTGTGTGGCGATGCGGCTCAGTTCAGTTTCAGTGCATAATATTCAATCTGGTTTCCATTGATTTTCTGGTGCTAACTGGGAATTACAAGAGCTGTCCAAGCACACCATAACGTAACCCGCCACGTCCCTGATGTGGTTTTGTGTGGGTTTCTGGAGTGGCGAGATAAAAATACGGTACTTGCGCGAGTTATTGTTTCCTCTGCCACCTTGACCCCCCTTCCCGTTTCCGCAACTCGTCGACGCACGATGGTCACTGCGTCTGTGGCAGCACATATCCTCTTCTGCTTTGCCTTGTTCTCCTCCCTCCGCGTGGTACAAGTTGAGGCCAACGTCAACGCCAGGTGTCCATCGAGTTGGGAATGGGTGAGGAACTGGAATGGCGGGATCAAGTATTGTGATTGACTACCGAGCGGCTCCTATCAGGCTAGGAACTCGTTGAACCAGGATCCGTGCGAGGTTCTTTTCCTCTTGGAGTCGCAGTGTCGGGGAACTCGTTAGTGATCTTCGTTCAAACATCTCCGCGCGCGACTCTAATCACAAGTATTGAGACAGTTGTTGTTGGAGTCCCTGCACTTAATCCTCCAAATACTGTCAATTATTCACGTCCGAGTTCTGGGAGGTACCCATCGCTATGGTGTGAATGCAATGTTCCAGTATTTAAGTACATGTCCTCCGTTGTGGCATGGGTCCATGGGATAGAACTGACAAGTTTGGGCCATGCAGTATCCTTCAGGCTTGCGTGAAATGCCAGGGCGGGAGCACCACAACGTGCGTTTCCAAATTTTCTCTCCAGTGACCTGCCCGTTGAAGAAGTCAAATGATTGTGCTCCACAGGTGGCGATTTTGGACAGAGGAATGTCCGGACGTCGGTGACAAGTACGCATCTCGCCCGCGGTTTCGCCAGGTTTTTTTTTCCATTTGGTGGCTCACCCCTAGATGCCAGGCTCCCATTTTCTATCCCCCGAGACACCGCGGTCCCAAGATGGGCATTTGTGGGAAACGTCCGTTCAACCCCTTCGTCGAATTGTCTCCTGCGTGTTTGCTGAACCACTGGCCAGACACGAGTAGATTTCATCTTCCTTAGTACATTTGCGATGAGTATTGGACGTGAGCGTGTGCCAGTTTACATGTCGGGTTGGATCTCATTGCGCACTCTCGACAGGTCACCCGGAAGCCACATCGGATACGACAGGACCACCCACGGTGGCTATATCGAGTTCAACTTCATCTTCAATTTCATCTTCGACTTCATCCTCGCCCTCGCCTTCGGCCACAGTGTTACCTATTTCTCCATCCTCCTCGAGGTGGGCAGTTTTGTCGCGAGTGTTCCGGTCGTGACCTAAATTACCGCTTAGTGAACCCGGAACCACAAACATCCCAGGCGAAAGTGGTGGCGGTAAATTCCATGTTGGGAATGGGACGATCCTCGGTGGTAAGTTAAACCGAGTCCACAAATCCAGCCCGCGTCAGTTGATGCGATCCACGTTTTCGTAGCATCTTTTGGAGGGGCTGCTTTCCTGGTCATCGGGATGGCCTTGATCTTCTTACTCGCCCGACGTCAGCGCATGAAGCACGAAGAAGCCCTCTGTCAGGCAATGTTCAGGGCGCCCTCCCCCGTATCCCAGATACCACAATCGTCCATGTGCACGCGGACGATGACCTCGCCAATCACTCTTCCTCGCCCGGCACCTGAACCACCATACACTGGTTCTGGATCTCGACAACTTTTTGTTTGTGTGCGTTTTAAGTCAAGTCTCGCCCTAAAGGTGGATACTCACACTTCGGTTCGTACGCCCAGAATCCGTAGGAATCGCACACGTCGCCATGTTCCGATCGTTGGCGTGTTCGGTGGGGCGGGTGGCGCCGACGTCCGCCCTGCCGAACGGCGGTCCAGTATGAGTAGCATTTCCTAGTAGACTCTCCATTTTTGTTTTTTGCATGCTGTTCGACTTCCAACTTGCCAGATCTTACGTTCGCGGCTTCTTCTGCCTTGACTTGTACTATCAGTTGCAATGTATCTTTTGGTTCAACGTAGCGGATCTACACAGCATGGACCCTACCGACCTCCAAAACCAAAGCATGTCCGAGCACAAAACCCAAACCACGCCCGGGTGCGTAACACCGCTCACCCCGAACGGACACCACATCGAGAGGTATCAATAAGATACTTATCTACTAGATATTACCGATGGATCTTTGGCCGGAACCGCAACATTCCTGAGGAGCAACAGTACAGCGTTCACCAAATCCTTTATCTACGGCCAAAGCTTTCTCGACAAGCACCACCCCCACGAACTGGATACTTCCTGCGTTAAGGCACTGGGTAGCAGCTACAGGGAAGGAGGGTTTGCTAATGTAGGTTCCTTGTTGACTCGAACGAACTTTGGTGGACGATGTGGCCACCTGCAAAGAAAGCGTCCGGTGGTAAACCACCGCGCTATATGCGTAACCCAGGAAAACAAAACCCTTATACACACACTCAGAGAACCACAGGGGGTGCGAAAACCATATGACCTTTACTAACTGGCGATGTTGAGGAAGGAGGATGGTAGGAGTTGGGAGACAAGTAGGGGTGGCAAACGCTCGACCGTCATCAATTCAGAGCTGCCCCCCTCTGAACTTGAGGTTGGATTCCAGCCTAGACCGTCACGCTTATGAACACCCACGTTAGACGCCCGAGATTGAAACGCACGACCAATGTGCCTTTGACACTTCTACGACGGCCACCGGCCACCGTAGGCCATGTTACACGAAACCGGTCCATGTGTGGAGCACAAACCCATGTTCTAAGCAACACCCCGGGACGTTCTCAGGCTACATAAGGATTGTTAATGCGAAGGCGGTTCGTAATTTGAGTTGGCGACCCCGTAGACCGAAAACCGAGTGGGAAAATCAAGTTCTCACAATCAATTTGAGGCCAATGTACAGACTAGCCGACGCCGCGATGCCGGGTGGTGGGACTCAATACGGTCAAAAGGTAAACATCGATACTCCGTGGAGAACGGTCTATCAAAACGCAAACAGCTCGGCACTTCCCGTAGGTGTAATGGCATATCGGTATTTCGTCTTCCTTTCGAACTTTTCATGGTTGTCTCAAACGGTCTTTGTTACACGGCGCAGCAGCAATTTCAGTGTTCGAAGATACCGCTTGAAGGTCTTGCCATCGGGCCCTGTCGCTTCCTACTGTTTACTGGCACCGCTACCTTTGTGCCGTGACGAAGCCCGGCAGGACTTGTACTTATGTTCCAGCCGACTGCGGCCCGGGAATCTGGCTTTCGAGGGTGTCCATGTTCAGGTCGTATCTGAGCCCTGGTGGTGGCCCGCACCATCCTGCCCTTTCGTTCGTAGGCGGGTTTGTCGTGCTCCAACGTTTTCGACCCGCTTGCGGTTTCGGCATTGCGGTGAAAGTTCTTGCCCAAGTCGATGTCTTCCGAAGCACTGTCGGATACTTTACCCGCTTGGGGTGGTCGAGCGCGGCACAAAACTCCTCTTGGGGAAACCAACCCCATGTCCCCGAAAGGAAAATCATGAAACGACTACGACGAACCTCTGCGCTGGTCCTTAAATACATTAAAACGAGGCGTGGGAGAGGGGAAAAAAGGAGGATGGGAGGGGGGTTTGTGTAGTGCTGCCGTCAATGCCACTGGTAAGAAACAGGGTCATTGTCGGGGGTATCGCCACCGATGTAAGTCATTTAGCTCGCGAGCCTCATGAGTACACGATTCTCAACATATAAATCATCACAGGTTTGCACGATGTTTGTCACTCTCTCCCTCCGTGAGGCCGGTTACACTGTCTTCGCCAACGCAGATGCCTCTGGCACTTTCGACACCCGCGCTGCTGACCTCGCCAATACTCGCATGAGGGATGCTGGTGTCTACGTCTTGCCCCAGTTCTCTGTCGTTTGTGATCTCCAGAGGGACTGGAGGGACGTTCCTGGCCTCTTGGACCTCCTCTTCAGGTACGTGCGGTTCCGTGTAGAGGCTGTCTGTATTGATAATGTCACCGACATGGTTTAACCTCACATCGTTTTAGGTTCTTCCCCACCATCAAGAGTGTCGTCAAGCAGCACCGTGCTGCTGTCAAAGACGGTGTTCTTGCGGTTGGCGAGGATGAGCTCGTTTAAAACGCACTTCAAGCTTGAGTTTCCATTCCCAAAGGTTGATTTCGGGCACGTTTTACAACTCGGTCCCAACGAATGTTGTATATCATGCTCCGGCTCAAAGTCAAGTGATTCTTCGGGCTCAACTCGGTGCGATTTCTATGTGCGACTCGCCTGGACCGCCTTCGATTGGTGCGCTTAACTGTCTCACCCCAGCGAGCCGTACACACATCCTCGTTCCATTTTGTTAAAATACAATAGCTGTCCGCATACGTATATACACCTACATACAAAAATCCATACTACCAAATTGTGTCACCCCAACACAAGCGAGAAACAAAAGGGATTTCCTTCCTTTCCTTCCACCACAAACCGCAGGGGGGGCGTGAAAACTCCGCCTCATTCAAACCGCTTATACATAGACAGAGAAGAAGGCATGACTGTCAGCGTTATAAACAGCAGAGGTGGGATTCGAAAGAGCTAGGGCCAAGCACCTCTGCTCGCCGTAAGCGTAATCCTCGGTACCCAAGACCTGGGTAAAGTGAGTTCCCTCATGGATGATGGTACTATAAAAGAGAACAAATCAGCGCGAAACCCAAGGTACAGGATCTGTATGTGACGCACTCAGCGCGGGATCCGGATCCAACAGCGGGAGAAGTCCAGAAGTTTCCACAAAGATACACAGTACCGTATTGCGAGGGGAAGACGTAGCCGAAGAGGTCGGGATCAGTGCAAGTGCAGTCGTACCTCCAATTATTAGGGTAGGTTCGGAGACGCTAAGTGTACCCGAAAAAAATCAAAACCCCGTCTCAATCTCCAAAAAAAATGACGTACGGTAAACGAGCCGAGGACGAGCGTGCGCCTAGCTGTGGAGAATGCTCCAAACCACCTAGTCTGGAGGGTAGATCCAGTGGGGAAACTGTTCAAATGCGTTACTGCACGAGTAGCATAGTTTGAAGCAGCGCTAATAGCCGAGACGATCTGGGACTGCCTAGTCGCTGAGCACGAGTTGTAAGTTGCCCTCTTCTCCAATCCTTCATTCGTGACTCGAACTCCACCGATGGAGTTAGGACCTAACCTCTTGGCGGTGGAAAGCTTGCCAGAGAGATTGACGGTGGCGGGGGTGGTGTCGGCGGTCAAAATGCTGAACGACCCGTCATCCTCGAGGACCTTGAAGACATTGACCGGTTCGAATCTGTATGATCCAGGTCCGGAAGAGGTGAAGTTGTAATAACGGCCAACTGACCAACGGTATCAGTTAACGGGCGATCAATCGCACCGGTCCTAACCAAGTTAAATCCGTACCTTCGTGAGGAACATCAACAGATTCACCCGGAGCGAGAACCTTAAAAGACGAATCCCCTCTGGACTTAGCGACGGCCTCAGGCACATATCGGACCTTAATTCCACTGAAAGCGGGGTACGCGCCATCAGAGTTGGTGACCACAAAAGTGTTGGTGGCGATCGATGACAAGGGGGAACGTGGGTCCTTCAATAGTTTGAGGGTTTCATCCCCGGTGTTGGTGATCGTAGTCAACACATCGAAGTCGTCAACGTCCGACACGACCTCTGGGGCCGACACCCTCACGTTCACCGACCGGGTGGCAGCAGCCGCAAGGACGTAAGCAAGGAGGATAAGGGATGAACCAATCATGGCGAGAGGACGAGAGGGGAGCTTGAAAACAGACATTGGGAAAAGGGTGGTCTATTATACCCCGCTCACGTACATGCGTAGCTGTGAAGTTTGTCGTTCACGTGAGGTCTTGCACAAAACAGTGATAGCACCATAATACATACCATGTTCCGACCAAAAAGATTGGACGCTACTCGGTTCGCATCGCCCACTACGTGAACGCCTATGTCGCGCCCCAGACCAATTGCTTGGCGACAGCGACACGAAAGTTCCCATATCAGGATAATTTGACCGAGGTGAGATCCGAGCATGTCGGCAGGATGGGTCTACTCAGCAGTTCCCCGTTCCACCACGCTCACTCCTCAGCGCTCAATGTCTAGCACCCAGGTGCGTCATATTAGGATCATCGAGCTGAGCAAGTTCCAGTTCCCCAAATGTCCGAAGTTCCTCGCCACGATCCGCAGCATTACGTGACAACGACTCCTTCGGAGTTTGGACGCATTGGCGTACGGGAAATTTTCACGAGTGAAACGGAAACGCCACATACGAAATCAAACTCCTGTCGGATTTCGTCCAAGTAGATTGAGTGCATTAGCTTCACGAGCGAACGTAGTCTTCTTCTGCGGTAGTTAGGATGACGCGGCGTTCACGGTAGGGTGTGGCGTGCGGGTCTGTGACTTGGCCACACCTCTGATAGAGATCGACGACGTGGCTGGCGAAGCCGAGGGAGGAAGTTTTGAAGGCACTGGTGACCGCTACGTCTCCCCTTAGAGGTAGAAATGGGCGATTCATTTCTTCAGGTCGCGCAAGAGTACATCCGGCCATGATGGTGCAGAGGAGGGTGAATCGGTACGGAGCACCTCGGACACAGCCCGCGCCTCACGTCGACATGTTCAGATCTCACATTGACAAACAACCCCGATAATAATGGGAACTGTCATGTCAAGGCCGCTATCAGATACTTGGTCTTGAAACGACCCAGGTGTTCATGAACGTTCACGCGTTCTGTCACGGAGCGGGCGATGCAAGTATTGTAATGTCCCACCATGAGTCCCGGCCGCACATCACACGTTGGACAACACGGAATATATTGAGGTGCTATCTCTATTTTGTGTAAGGCCGTGTGTAAACTCGGAGGATGACAAGCGTTTTCAGTTCTCACTGTCCGCGAACGGGGCTTGTGCGCTCTCCCCCTTTCCCCCGTGCACGTCAACCCTAGCCCTGGTAGTACGCCACAGGACTTGGGTACGGACTTGTTCATCCTTCCTTGGATGCGGCTGTCCAAGGAAACCGCAACAAATCGGATTCCCAGACCTCAGAGTTGCTACGCACGGATACAGACTGGGGACCGCTCTTTTTGCGCCGGCGAATGGCAGAATGCTACCAGAGCGTTAGGTCCGTCAAACTGGGGTGGATCTCCGCCCAGATTTTGGTCTCGATTATGAAACAGCGAACACCGCGCGTTGCGGACAAAATCACCCAAATCCAAACGCGAGCAGGACCCGGTTTTCCTACAGAAACGAGGCGATAATCGAGCTCAATCCCCTATTGTGTGCCCAAAATCACGAATAAAATCGATCCATAATCAGGCCAGTTCGACCACGCCCATTACAGCCGTTCCGGAAAACCTT
>Ga0307515_10020402_pt1 | contig 11825 bp, 1 predicted proteins | sample 17_EM_MG_FD_194513 | JGI IMG/M metagenome (GOLD analysis project Ga0307515, IMG submission 194513) | Populus trichocarpa ectomycorrhiza microbial communities from riparian zone in the Pacific Northwest, United States - 17_EM | ecosystem: Host-associated > Plants > Roots > Unclassified | place...
TAATAAAGTTAAGTAAATAATATTACTAGGCTTAGGTGGGGACCTAAAGGGACTATAGCTTACTATAGGGTTTATAGCGGCGCAATTTAAAGCATTAGTAGGTATTATAATTATCTAGGTATTTACGGAGGTCCTAGGTAAGGCCGTTCTAAGTATACTTTTACGTAATTACCTTAAAAGTATGGTTAAAGCCATAGTAGCCGCCTATAGGATCGTTATAATTCCGCTTAAAGATCTCCTATTATAGTAGTATATAATTCGGCACCTAGACCTTATTATTTTACCTTAGAAGTCCTTAATTATTAAGGGTATAGTCCTTATTACCGGCAGGAACTTATTCCTAAGTTAACTAATTATATATAGAGCGTATAAAGGTGTCCCTTTTTTATACTCTATAAATAAAATTAACTAGTAACTTAGGGGGGTGTTTTATAAATGCCGTTTTAGCTAAAGCAGTTACTACTACCTCTTGCTATAGCATAAGACTCTGCGTAAAGTTAGTGCTAGCGAAGTAACGTATAATGCGTAGGTAACTTATTAGGTTATCGCAGGGGATTATAGCCTAGGCTAAGGGGTCTTCCCTAGGGTTAAGCGCCATTAGGCCAGTTAAAGTAGTCTTAAAGAGAATAGTTAGACACTCTAGTCCGCCAGCGCCAAGTTTATAAGGGTCGCTTATATACTACACGTATACTACTTACTAGTATAGTATAGTAGTATTAGGGCCGCCTATAAGGCCTATAGCCCGTAATTTTTGCTATAATATAGGCAGTATAGCATTAAGGACTGTTCTCTTACTACCGTCTTTAAAGCCTTTAGTATAATCTAGGCGCTAAAATAGTATATTAGCGGGATTTACTTTACCTAGCTTATATTTAATCTTAAAATTAAACTTAGCTAGTTCTTTAGCGTACTAGGCCTAATAAGTAGATAAGCTTTTAGTAGTTATAAAGTACCTAAGATTATTATAATTATAGAGTATACGCGTTATATACGCGGCGTATTTAAGGTAATAGCGCTACGTCTTAAAGTATTGCACTATAGCGAGCAGTTTTTTGTTATATATATTATACCGTACTTTTAGGCTAGTAAGCTTCTAATTATAATAAGCGATTAGGTACTAGTAGAGTTAGTCTTCCTATTCTAAAGGCTATAGAAGTATACCGCTATAGGCATAATTAAAAGCGTCAGTAATTACTATTAAATGTAGGTTTAGGTTAAAGTAATAAAGTAGTAGAGCCTATATAAATATAGCGCGTAGCTTATAAAACGCCTACTAAGCGTTATTAGGCTAGGACTAAGGTTAATACTATTTAGTAGGCCCTTTTAACTTATACTTTTACTTCTTCTCTTTATCTAACCTTAGGTCGTAATATACCTATATAAGATGTGCGTATAGGGAGTATATAGTATCTAAATAGTTCCAGATAAATTGCCTATAAAAGTTAGCGAAGCTAAGAAAGACCTAAATATCCCTATAGGACTTAGGCTTAGGCCATTCCTTAATAGCTTTTACGTGGTTAGGGTCTATTATAATACCCTTAGGGGTAATAATAAGCCTAGGAACTTAACGTTCTTAGTATAAAAAATATATTTTAATAGTTTAGCGTATAGGCCCTAAGCGCGGAGCTGTCGTAGTACCTGTTTAACGTGCTTACGTTAGGAAAAAATTTAGCAGCATTTTACCAGCATTTTTAGCATTTCGCAGCATTTTGTAGCATTTAAAATAGACTATACGCATTAAGCAGCATCTAGGTAGCTATATATATATATTATATAAATTTTTTTTTTAATAGATAATTGGATATAGTAACGTAGGTAACGGGGTTTTGACCGCACCCTAGGTTATGACCGTTTTAAATATCAAAACTTTACCTAGGTTGTATCTATCACGCCTAGGTAAGCCTTAGCACGACACACCGCCTTTTAAATGTATTTGTTGCTTTAATTTTGGCAGAATAACAAAACTTTACTTAAAATAGCAGGCGGTACGCTAGCGCGGTCAAAACTAGGGTGTAGTTAAAACCCCGTTACCTACGTTATATTATATAATAATTTTTTTATATAAATTACTTATAAAAAAAAAATTATATAATATACTATATCCAATTATCTATCTAAAAATTATTTTTTTATATATAATATATATATATAGCTGCCTAGATGCTGCTTAATGCGTATGGTCTGTTTTAAATACTGCGAAATGCTACGAAATGCTAAAAATGCTGGCAAAATGCTGCTAAATTTTTTCCTGACGTAACGTACTTATCCTTATTATTTAAGTAGATAAGAATATTATCTAGATAAACTACGTAAATAGTATCTACTAGTGTTTCTAGAGCTTTATAAACATAGCTTTAAAACATTATAGGAGCATTAATAAGACTAAAGGGCATTAGTAGGTACTTAAAGTAACTATAGCGTGTTTTAAATACGGTCTTCTATTTGTCTCCCTTTTTAATATAAATCCTATAGTCTATATTATAAAGATCTAGCTTTATAAATATTTTCGCATAGCTAAGCCTATTAAAGAGTTCGCTAACTAGTGGTAGGGGGTACTGGTTCTTAATCGTGGTCTTATTTAGGCGTTTATAGTTAACGTATAGCCGTATTATACCGTCTACTTTCGGTATAAAGAGGATAGGCGCTTTAGTAGGCGACTTATTAGGCCTAATCTAGCCCTTTTTAAGAGCACTGTCTAGGTACTCTTATAAAATCTATAACTCTTTCTATAAGAGGTTATAGAGGGGCATTTATAGTAGCATCTTGCCTTTTTTTAAGTTGATTATATAGTTATACTTAAAGTTTTACGGTAGTATACTTACTAGCTTATTAGAGAAGATATTAATTTCCTCTTTATATATATCTAGCAGGCTAGGGGCCACGGAGGTTAAAGTAACTATTATATAGTAGTTTGCTTCTAGGAGCTAGTAAAGAGAAGGGTATAGCCAATATGCGTTTTATAGGTATACTCGCACTAAAAGTGTATATAGCTCTACTATAGTATACTTAATAGTTTTAGGGTTTTAATTACCTCCCCCTTATATATAGGTGATCCGCGCTAGCACTAGAGGGTCTCTACGGGTACTCACTACTAGTAACGGCAGGTCCTCTACTATGTTTATAACTAGTGTCTTTACGTCCAAAGGGTTTATATGGGTACTCGCTGCTAGTAATAACAGGTTCTCTATTATATTCACAACTGGCGTAAAGGAGTCTTCTAGCTATAGCAAATAGACTATTTTGCTAGCCTTAATATCTACTAGGAGAGCGTTAAGGGTAACTATTTAGAGGCGTTTAAGGTCTAAAGTACCCTAGATAAACTATCTAGAATAGAAGCTAATTAATAGATCTACTTCCGCGAGCTAATTCTATCTAAGAACTATATTATAATTATTAAATAAGCTGCCCTAAAAGGTCTGCGGGCCAATAGTGCGAGAGGTACCCTAAGAGTTGCTAGTGGTAACTATTAGATTATAAGCATCCTAGATTATTATCTAGTTGCTATTAAGGAAACATATAATAGGTTTACGTAAATATAGCGCGTAGCGTATAGGTAGGTTAAACCTATAGACGACGTCTTAATTAATAAGGTTAATTTAGCACCTATTATTATATAAAGTATATAGGCGGACTTTACCCTAGGGTATATCTATTGCAATATATACTATAATACGTTTCTTCTTTCCCTCTATATTAGGCCCTAGTTATAGTTTAAAGAGATACGCTACTAGGGCTTTAGGTTTTCTAAAGGCTAAGCTAACTTTTCTTTATTAGCCTACTTTTAGTGTTCCTTATAGTGGCTACCTATGGTCCTTTAACTTATATATATAGCACTAGCGTCTAGGGGGTCCCCTAAGCTGTCCGGCTTTTAGGTAGTCTCCCTAGGAGTTTACTTAAAGCGTTACCCTTTTTAGGTTCTGTTCCCTAAACCTAACTCTATAAAGCCTATACTGCGACCGCGCTTTATACGCGATAATTTGCTTTTACTACTTATGCGATCTTCCGTAGGCTTTATAGTATTAAGCAATTACTCTATATAGCAAATTTTATTAAAAAGGTCTTTAGTGGTTTTTACCTATTAGGCGAAGTTCTGTCGGAAAAGCTCTGCTTATAGGTAGGCTGGGAGATATAAGAACTAAAAGTCTACCTATTATTTAGGATTAACAAAAGGGGTATATAAGAAGAAATCCTCTAAGCTATATATACGGGCTAGGAAGATATTAAACCTTTAGTTCTCCTTTATAATAGCTATATAGTACATTATAGCGTTATTAAAGCGTCTTACTATAGGGTTCCTAATCTGGTCTTAGACTATAGTCTTAAACTTATTCTATAGTAAAGGACCCTTATTTTTAGTACCTAACCGGCAATAAACTAGTTAGGTAATTATCTTTTCTTTTATAAGACCTTTAATAGCCTAGCGCGTACGTCGCTTATAGTTATAGTTAGCGTTATTAACCTTAAATCGGTTCCTAACTGCGGCAATTTACTAGTTAAAATGCTATTAAGTAGTACTGCTAATATTAGGTAGTAACTTTTTAACTAGGGCGTTAAGATTTGTTTAGCGTATGCGTTTACTATATAACTTATACTCTTTACTAAAGAGGTAACGGGAGGGCTTTGTTAAATTAATAATACTTTATAAGCTGGCTATTTCTTAGCCAGCTCATCTAGCTCCTTTATATTAGCGGTATTAGGTAGGACGCTAGTAACCTTACTAAACTTTTATTAAGCCTAGGTATATAAGTTAAACTAGTTTTTAGCGTTTATAGATATCTAATCGTTTTAAGGTTTAGAAAGTTGCTTAAATGCTACTAGTATACTTCTAGTAGTTTTATCTGCACTAGATTCTAAGGCGTTCTGCAGTTATATCGCTAGTGTATTACTATTAGGTATAGGCGTTAGTTTTCTTTTTAGAGGTATTATAGAAAAATTAAACCGGCTATCTTTTTAAGGGGATTAGTAAGGATATAGATAGGGAGTCTAATAATAGAATAATAGGGTATATTATATAGACAGAGACGAATCCTTAAGGGAAAAGGAGGAGTCTGTATACGAGGTAGGAAGGGTTTTTCCTAGGTATATATAGTGCACGTACCTTATGGGCGAGTTACCCTTAGGTTACCCTAGGGTCGCCTATACCTTACGGCTATATAACTATCTGCTTAGGTTTTACCTAACACTATTACAGGTCCTATAAATATAAAGCTCTCCCTTTTAGACTTATAAATAGGCCTATTACGTACTAAAGGTATATAAATAATGTCCTATTTAACTACCTTAATAAATTCTACACGGTATATCTAGACGACATTATTATATACTTAGACGACGAACTTAAGCACTAGGTTTATATTAAGAAGGTTTTAAAAAGACTTTAGAACGTAGGCTTATAAGTTAATATTAAGAAATATATATTTAGGGTAAAGCGTATAAAGTATTTTAGGTTTATTATTACTATAAACAGAATTAAAGTTAATCTAAAGAAGGTTAAAGCAATCTATAACTAGAAACCCTATTACAGCTTATATAAATACCTCTAAACTAAAGCTTATAGAATGCTATATTACAAAGATACTAAGCTAAAAAGAAGAAAAAGGGGTTGCTAGGACTAATGTAAACAAATATATAGGGTAAGCCGCTAAGGCGCTAGCTTTGGGCGGGCTAATCGCAGGTCGGCAAAATATAGTAGAATTTAGCAGGTAACGCGCGATAGCGCCATTACATCACCCCCCGCTTTAAAAGAAAGCCTGCCTTTAGGCTTAGTTAAAAATAGGGTAGCACTAGGCTTATAAATATAGGATTATAAAAAAATATAAGATAAGAAGATAAAGGGGATATAAGTACGTCCAGACTAAGTATAAAGGGCATTATAGGCTAAGTGGAAGCACTAGGCCAGAAAAAGTAACCGCTAAAAGTCTTAGCACGGATCTAACCAATTAGACAACTTTAACCGGCGGTTAAAGTTCCTAGATATCTAAAATTTTATAGTACTAGCAGAAAACAGTAGAATATAGTAGGATTTGGCAAATAGCTGTATTAGGGCTTTAGGGCGTTTTTATCCCTATATTCTTCCGGTAACTTATTATCTTTATTATACTAGTATTTCATCTATTTATCTAGGTACTTTAGGGGTTTAGGTATATTAGGGTATTAGTTATAGAATTCTTTAAGCTTTTAGGGGTAGCCTATAAAGTTCCATATAGGGTACTAGGTTAGGTTAAAATTATAGCCCTTCTATTAGATACGGTATTTTAGTGTTCCCTATACTATCTTATAGGCTAATATTTTATTAACCTCCTATTTATTATTACCGTTTACTTAAACTAGTAGGGGAGGCTCGTTCTTTTATCCGGGTAATAAGTCGTTTATAGCTTTCCATAACTTATCTAATAAAAAGATAGGGTAAACCCTAATTAAATCTAGAAGCTTTATCTTATATAAGTTACCTATCTTTTTAAGAACCTTATATGGTCCTACTATTTAGTAATCTAGCTTACGGCTAGGTTATTTAGTCTTCTAATTCCATATTATAACCTAGATTATATCGCTAGAGGAAAAATTAGGCTTTTAACGGTATTTATTCACCTACTATTTTATTAACCTTTAAGCTTTTTTTAGGTTCTCGCGGGCTACTATCTAAGCTTCCTCTAATTGGATAGCGTACTATTAGGCCTTAGTATAGGATAGCTTCTCTTATATAGTCTAGGGTTCTTTTAGCCTTTTCTAGTTAAAGCTTATATGGGGTAAGTATCCTATTTTTAGCTAAATTAGGGCAAACCCTGTAGAGTTATAGGGTAGAGTTACTTACGCGTAGTTTATTAAGGGTAGTAGTTTAAACTAGTTGTTCTAGAAATAGTTAATAAAGGGCCTAAGTCTCTAGTCTAGGTACTAATTTATAATCTCTGTCTAACCGTTTATCTAAAGGTAATAAGCCGTAGAAAGCTTTAGCTTAATACTTAGGATCTAGGTAAACTTATTCTAGAAGGCCAATATAAACTATAGCCTATAATTAGATATAATAGTATTTAGTAGTCTATAGATTTAGTAGACGTAATAAATAAATAGCTAGGCTACCTCTTTAGTATCGATGTTTTATAACAGGGAATTAAAAACGGGCGTTTACTAAAACGGTTAACTATAACTATAACTATATCGTATCCGTTACGGTCCCTAGGTAGTTTATAAAAGTTTATAAAGATATACTACTAAGGGCGCTTTAGTATTAGGAGTGGCTTAAGTAGTCCTAGGGTTTTATCCTGTAGGATTATAGCTCTCTAATAGTCTTCGCAGTTCCATATATATTAATTAATATCTATAACTATTCTCAGCTAGTAGTAGTAGTAGTTAATAATTTTACGGGTCTTATTCTTGCTAGGGTATACTATAGAGACTTAGTAATAAGCTTCGCGGATTAGTTTAGTTTATAGATTATTAATGTTAGGGACTATAAGTTACTCCTAGTATAGGAGCAATCCTTCCTCTATCTTAAAATTGGGGTTTTCTTTTACGGCTTATTTACGGAGGGCCCTTAGGGTATTAGCCGTGCGGTTTATAGTTAGGAGGCGGTTAATTAGCCCTATTAGCTTATTTAAAAACTCCTTTATTAATACTAGCTTGTTTTACTAAAAGTCTAGCTCCTTAAGAATTTATAGGTTAAGCTATTCTAAATAGAGGAGGGCGCGCGTCTAATATTAGGTCTTTAGCTTATTCTAGGGTCCTATATCTTATTCTCTTTAGGTTAAAGTATTAGCCTTAGAGTTTTGCTTACTAGAACGATATATAATCGTAAAGAAGAATTAGAAGAGTATTTTAGCCTACTAGGCTTATTATTTAGTAAGCTGCTTTATAGTTATAAAGTACTATAGGGCTTTATAATCTGTATATATCTTAATCCGGAAGTTTATACCTTTAAGCTCTACACACTATTAGAAAAGTAATTAAATAATAACTAGTATTTCTTTATTGTATACTTTATAGTTATACTTAGCCAAGTCTATTATCTTTAAGAAGAAAGCTATAGGGTACTATTCGCTATTTAGATATAACTATAATAGGATTCCCGCTACAACCCTATTAGAGGCGTTTATTTCTAGTATTAATTTAAGGTCCGGGTTATAGTAATAAAGAATTAGAAAAGAAATAAGCCAATCCTTTATCTCTTTAAATACTTTTATATAGCTATTATTAAAAATAAAAGGCGTGTCCTTCCTAGTTAGTTATATAAGAGGTTTTACTATAATTCTATAGTTACGGATAAACTAGTAGTAGAAGTTATAAAAACTAAGAAAGGATTAGATTCCTTTTACTATATAAGGGGGCTTTTAGTTATAGATTACCTTTACCTTCTTAGGGTTAACCTTAATTCCTTTTATAGTTACGATAAACCTAAGGTATTTTATATATTTTACCCTAAACTTATATTTCTTAATATTAACTTATAAGCCTATATTCTATAGTCTTTCTAGGACCTTTTTAATATAAACTTAATACTTAAGTTCGTCGTCTAAGTATATAAAAATGTCGTCTAGGTATACCGTGCAGAATTTATTAAAGTAATTAAAAAGAACGTTATTTATATACCTTTAGTACGTAGCTAGTCCATTTATTAGTCTAAAAGGAAGAACTTTATATTTATAGGAACTATAATAGGTATAAAATATTATTAAATCTTTAGATATAGGGTTTATTCTAATTTAGTAAAAAGCTTAGCGGATATTAAGTTTAGTAAAGATTTTTACCTAGCTTAGACGTATAAGGGTCTTATTAATTAAAGGAATAGAATACCGGTTTTTTTAAGTAATAGCGTTTAGCTTTTAATAGTTAATATAAAAATAAAGGCCTTTATTAGGCTTTTTTATAAATAAAATAGGGGAAGTAAAAGGGGCTTAACTTAGCTCAATAAACCTTTTATCTAGGTTATTAATTAAGTACTACTTTATTACTTTTAGCTTATCTATTAATTAATAATAGAGGGGGCTATAGCCTAGCAAGTTATTAGCTTCTAATTAAATCTTATAATTATATATCTAGTAGGGGGGTAACTTATTTAAGGCCACCTTTAAGAATATATCCTTATAGTCTATATAAATGGTAAAAAGGAGGCATTTAACTAGTTCCTTGTTGGTTTCCTTAGCTAGCCTTTTCTCTCTATTATTAATAATTTGGTTAATCTTATATAGGCTCGTTATAAAGACCTTATTATCCTTCTAGTATATATTAAAGTAGAACGCTATAGTACTAATTATAGTAATATCTATAGTAGGGGGGTTGCCTAATAATAGGGGCGTATATAACTTTAGGGACTTTTAGGGTACTAGCGTTATCGTTACTCCTTTTAGCTCCTATTATATCTTTTAGAGGTTATCCCTTATATCCTATTAATACGTTCTTTTCTATACCAGTTAAATCTATACAATTTAGACGTTATTTATATTACTATCTATCCCGCTTTTATATGTAGAGTCCTCTTTAAATATAGCGCTTTAGAAGAGTATCTTTATTAATATAAAGTTCTTTCTAGCTTTACAGCGAGCTTTTTTTTAGGTAAAGGCTAGGTTATAGGCCCAGATATCCTACTAATAGGTAAGGTTAGCCCTTATAGCTAGTATCTTATAGTTAGTTTAGATTTCCCTAATAAAGGAGGGTAACCTTAGTCTATCCTCCAGCTAGATAAACTATCTTTATTATATATTTAACTAAATATTAAAATAGGACATCTATTTTTATCTAAGGATTATATTATAGGACTCTAGGTCTAAAATATAAAAGGGGATACTGTATTAGTATTGTCTATTAAGAGTAATATATAACTTTAAAATATAGGTAATAGGCTAACCAGCTTGGCCGTTATAGCCTTTTACTTAAATAGGCTTCTTTAGTCGGATGGCTTCTGTATTTAGAAACTTAGCAATATTATTTATATAGGCAGTATATATAAAGGCGAAGCCATTTACTCTAGTGTTAATAAGGGCGGTTATATTAACTCTATATCCATTTTAAGATACTATATATAGAACTATAAAATACTTTCTACCTATTAACTAACTAAGATTAATCCCTTTAAGATTAATAGGGTAACCTAGGGAGAAGTCTTTCCCTAGGGTTCTTCTTTTCCTAACTTATTAGACGTTTCTCCTTCCTCCATCTCCTTAATATTGCCTATATTCTTTAGCTCCGGGCAGAGTAAGGTAAAGTAACCCTACTTATTATAGTTATAGCATATAGCCGAGGCAGGGTTAATTAGAGTATTATAGTAAATACTAGTTAATAGCGTAGTATATAACTGGTTAGGCGAGGCTTATTAGTATATAGTTATAACCACCTTTAGTATAGAAGTAGTTGTAACTTATCTTTCTGCTCTAGCTTTTATAGGTATAACTAGTAAGTTCTAATTATTATAGAGTCGCTTCTACTAATTAGGGTAGGCGTTAATCCGCTTTAGTTTTAAGTCTAATAATAGGTAATAAGCTATAAGTCTTTTATAAATTAGTAGGTTATTTAAGGTTATAGTAATCTTTTCTTATAACTAGATTGTTAGCTTATTGTATAGGTCTAATTAGTAGTTCTTAAGGGGAACCTAGCCTTTTTCTATAAGGTGTAAGAATTAAGTCTAGAATTTAGTAAAGGGTTAGTTTAGTTTTATTATTAGGCAATTATAGTTATAACGGGTATCCTATACTTTGTTTGGGTTAATATAAATAGCCGCTAGGTGCTATATTATCTTATTAACAGATATAAATTAGATAGGGGAGTTGTCTTTAAACTTAGCTTAAAGGTACCGTTGGGCGTCCCTAGTAGTTTAACTAAAGAGGTAGAGTATTTTAGCTTCTTTAGAAAGGAAATAGCTATAGTTAACGCGGAGCTTTTCTTATACTTAAATCCTCTAATTTTTAAAGGTAGGGTCTATCCTATTAAATAGTAGTAGGGGGTTAAGGGGCTTAACAGACTTTAATTACTTTATTATTATATCCGTACTCCCTAGTTTATTATATTTAATAGAGTAAATAGATTAGCTAGGGCTTTAAAAAGGGGAAGCTAGGCTATTTTATAGGGCTATAAGGCTTTCTAAGATCTCTTATAGGGTCTCTTATATATTTCTTGCTTTAAGATAATTGGCTTCCTAGCTGGCTGCAAGGGCGCGAATCTACTCGCGTACGTCTATAACATTATTATTATCTTTAATTTCTAATCCTAATTAGATCTTAGGTTCTTCTTAGGTAAAGGTAGCTCTTTTAAATAAGCTTGCTTTAGGTGCTATTATTAGCTTCCTAAGGTTCTTTGGTATTATACGCTTTAGTTTTAATTTTAGGGGTATAGGTCTTGTAACTGACTACTAGTACCATGCTGAGACACCAGGATGCTGCCTGGAAGGCAGCATCAGCACTACCCTCGTATACCTCGTATACCTTATATTACCCTGTTTCGACTACGTATTAGTCTCCCCTTTTATCCTATTGCCTACACCTTTCTCATGTATATATACCACTTGATTTCCATAGATTTACAATTAAGTTGCTTATTTAATTCCTGTACACTGCAAAGCTTACAGGTCTAGTTCTATTTAGCTTATAAGGTAGGATATTATCTAGGCCTTCCTAGGCAATATAGAGTTGTTTTAGTGTCTAAGTATAGTGTGTTAATATGTCGTTGCAGACGAAGTTTCTTTGGGGTGGGATATTATTAAGGCCTTCCTAGGTAAGGTAGGGTGAGCTTAGTATAATATTACGGCTTATATAAATGCCTCTAAACCAAAGCTTATAGAATGCTATATTACGAAGATACTAAGCTAAAGAGAAGGAAAAGGGGTTGCTAGGACCGATATA
>Ga0307515_10020403_pt1 | contig 11824 bp, 9 predicted proteins | sample 17_EM_MG_FD_194513 | JGI IMG/M metagenome (GOLD analysis project Ga0307515, IMG submission 194513) | Populus trichocarpa ectomycorrhiza microbial communities from riparian zone in the Pacific Northwest, United States - 17_EM | ecosystem: Host-associated > Plants > Roots > Unclassified | place...
CGGTTAAGTGAACTCGTGATTTTAATAAATTTGTCCGAGGGGAGTGAGGGGTCGATCAATCTCATCTTTCCGTATCTCGGTGATTTCTTCCACCATTTCGATGTCAGTGTCTTCATTTTCGCTCCGACGAAGCAGCTTTATTCTCTGCTGCAAGCTGTCTCACAAGATTTTGAGTAAAATATTTACGCGCTCTATCTACATCCCGTGCATCTGCATCGCGCCTACATGAATCTGGGATATTTTTCTCCCAATGCACGCCTCGTCTGTGCTTGGGAGCAGTGAACGGTGTTCGGGAGTATGAGCTCATTGGAACTCGCTTCAACCCTATCGAGGGATATTATTCAAGGCTTTCTTGATGGGTGGCAAGGATATGGTTGAGACGAAGTCAGGCTTTGAATTCATTTACTCGCTGATCCCCCCACCTTTCGATGGTAATCATAAGAATTCTTCAATTTGCCAAGCTACATCCTGTGCCGTGCTCCGGGAGGAGAGACACCGACCATGGGACAGACCAAGACCTCAGAAACGGTGCTAAGAAGTGCTGTTGATGGCGAAGCTATAGGCTCAAAAAGCTGACAAAGCGGTCCCCAGTCGCTACTACCTCCTGCCCGCCTTTCCAAAGCACACAATGCGTCGCAACGTGCCCTAATTCGAGGATTTGAGTCGGGCGACTTGTCTTCCTTAAATCCCACAACAGTAGCTTCTCCACCTGTGTGACAGGGTCGGTGAACCCATGCACAAAAGTGGTGTTGATCCACCCTCCTTTGCGGAAACTCGATCGTTTCTTGGACGGAGACAGACCGAATTTGAGCACAGGCTCATCTTGAGCGGCGTTGATTTTTCTTGTATCGTATACGCGGAAAGGTGTATCATGGTCCCACGTCTGTGTGCTAGTGCATCAGTGATGACCCCCATACGAAACCGTACACGCACTTCGAGGACCAGAAAGCGCTTGTGATAATGAATTTGTGTTATTGAGCAGCTTGCTCGTATGATTGGCTCCAAGACCGTCTTCATACGACGGATGTCTGTGCCGAGAAGTTGACATGCCGATGATGACCACAAGGTATTATCACTTATAGCTAGAGCTTTAACATCACTTTTGTGACGTCCTTCGATGGTTTCAGTACAGGTGACCCGAGGTTCCTCATCTTCCAAAAGCAACCTCCAAAGGCGGATGTGTTTGTTGTGGCCAGTGATGAAGCCTCTATCTCCAATAGAGATTATGGAATTGATACCAGGATCGGTGTCTGGTTTCGTTTTATAGAGATGCTTCCGCTCTGGCACTTGCTACAATCCCAGACAAGTTAACAAGGGGCACAGGAGCGTACAACTGAATTAGTCGACGCACTGTACCACTGGGGGGCTTGATTACACTGAATCCATAAGGTCCACTGATGTGCGCTTGAATATAGTACTCGTCACCCAGCGTGCACGCGTCCGCAACGCAGAAGCGCGGATCGTCTTTGGCGGGGAGCGAGTATTGGCCTATTCGTGTGCTGGAATTAACCACGTGTATCAGTTTTAATGATGTTTACCTCCACTTGTGCAACTTACTGCGATATACCGTCAATAAATTGCATATCTCCACGCATAGAGACCCATGCAATGGGCTTGGTCGATTTTGATGGAATCAACAGTCGTCTCCCTCGTGCACAAGGGGTCTTAGGAAGTGGTATGGGCATATTACTCGCGACCTTAAAGAGAGGTACGCGAAGCGTCCCAGGCGGATGAATTACTAGTGGAGATTCCTCACGATGGACAGACACTCGAGATGAGGAACCAACTGACGATTCTTCATCCCCGGAATCGCCGGAGTTCTGAACATCCGTCGTGTCATGGTCCATATCTATGTCTATCACGGGTGCGTGGCATTCATACTCCATCGAGACATCGGATTCGCTTCCTTCACTATAAAGAGTTTGACTTTTCGCGCCATTCCTACCATGTGCATCGGTTAAGAGGTTGGGGGTGGGTATGGGCGAAGCAGGATCCCTTGTCGGTTGAGTTTGCGTGCCCATAGGACTCTTCTTGTTGGCACTGGAATTGCTGTCCGTACTGTCATTGACCAACTCCGGAACCCTGGAGCTCGGGAACCCAACACCCGCCCGTGATCCGACCACGGTGCTGGGATTATCCATAGTTCTGAGTGGACGAAGGATGGAAGAATCGCTGTCACTATAGACAATGTATCTTCTTCTCAGTCGCGAGGTGTGCGTAGATCGTGGCTGCTCATCACCAGATGAGTCTTCGGTCCGGTACGAAGCATCGTCCTCTCCCGATGACACACCATAAACACAGGACTTTTGTGTTGCTGAGATATAGTCAGGTTGTTGATTGGATGTTTGGGCCTGATGCACTTTGTGGAACATTGGAACTTTCACGGCAGGGGCTGCGGACATGGATGGGCGGCTCGACGAATGCGAGGAAGAAACGTTTTTAAATCTGTCTGATGGTTCCTCTTGAGTTATATCCGGATTACGCTGGGCTCTTCTATCCGGATTACGCTGGGCTCTTCCAGACCGCGTCGTATGTGGCCGTCGGACTGCAGCAGGAAGAGTCTGCAAGGCCCTCCAGCGATGCCGCCGTTTGCCCTTTCTTGTATCGTCTACAGGGCTAGGCGAGCGCACACGGTGCATCGCTGCCTGTGCATATTTTTGAGCGCGATGCAGAAACGAGGCAATTGGCGGGCGGCTGGAATGCACTTGGGGGTTATTTGCCACCATGTTGGAATCAAAGGAACTAGATTGGGGTCGATTCCTCTGAGCATTGCGATCGTCAGGCCCTCTCGTTGAGGCCTTGACGAAGATGCTGGGGGGCGAGGGTGCGGCGGACCTATTCATTGAAAATGAATTGTCGTTTTGACTTCTTGAACGAGATTCGGGAAATCTCTGGGAAGCGGCTGCATCATTGACCCTAACATCCGTGACTACAATATCAGGGGCGTCGCTGCCTCGTGGTATCACCGCTCACCAATCCAAGGTCAAACCGTCTGCCCTGTATGACATAGTTAGTAGGATCTGAGCGTAAGGGCCTCCTCACTTACATCCAGCGAGCACTAACGACAGCTTTATTTTGCCTGGCTAGTTGGGTAGTCATTTGAAAAACGAATGCTTTTCGGGCATGATTTGAGTTTACTACACCCCTCCTGCAGTCATCAGGTATATTGCGCTCCCAATAAACGCCGTGGGACGCTTCCTGAGCATCAACTGGCATGATACCTGGTGTTCTTGCCATCGATTCACGCTTGGGCTTGACTGATTCCCTCTTGATCCTCATTTTGCTTCTATAGTTGCTTTGGGCACTCTGAGATCGTTTGAGAGGTTTCACAGGAGCCATTACGGTCCGTCGAAGCAGCGGTAGGGTCTAACCGTTGATGCATCTATTCCACTCAGGATGCCTCAGGGTACTACCTCCTGCTTACCCACTTCTTATGATCATACCCACATCGTTGAGTTCCCCCCTGGCAGCGAGAATTGGAGAAGGTCCTTGTATCTGATGACAACATTATCAACATAAATTGTACACGACAGGTAACACCAAGAACGCTAGAAATACGCGAGGGCCTTGCAACCGTTCTCAACAGAGCTACAAATACCGTATGGCATCAATTCCAAGACTGCGTCGAGCCTGTATAATCGCAGAAAGCTCCTTGATCGACTCTTCCAGGATCACAACATTATCCAACAACTGCGAAAGCGTGACTCGCACGCTCTCGTGCTCTTTCTTCTTGTCTGACACCGTCCCAAACACGTCATCTTTCCAGTCTTCCTCGTCGTCTTCTAAAATGACGCCTCCATCGGTGTACCGCTGCGGTTTCCATGGACCTGTTACAGGAAGTGGTGCCTCAAAGGGTCGCACCTGAATCTTGCTCGTTAACTCGTAGTGCGTTGCAAATGGGCTGGCGACCAGGTTAGACTTGATGGCTGAAGTCTTCCTGGTGGTAGGCGTAGCGGCTGGCGAAGATGCTTTAGATGATTTATCCTTCTTTGGGGTGAGGAAAGACTGCACAAAAGACGTGGCGCTCATGCTTTTTGGCTTCGATGGAGGGGTAGATGGAAGGGGAGGAGATGAGAGTTGAGTGGGCGAGAATGCAGCAAATATACTACTCCTTTCCGCTTCAGCGTCCAGGCCAAGTGCGTCCGTCAAATTTTCCTCGAACATGAGACCTTGCCTTCTCTCACTCAGTAGACGATCGAAGTCGTCCACAGTCGCTCGGTACCGATCCAGCTGAATAACGAGACCCTGCAAGATGGAATGCAGGACTGGTCGGGCATTGGGGTCGTTGATGGAGGAGGCAGGGAGGAGATGGGCTCCAGAGGCGAGTCGCTCATCAATCTCCCAGTCAATGGATCTGTCATCCCCGTCATCTTCTGCTTCAAGTCTCAATCGCGGCCCTTTCGATACGTTATTCTCATCCTCAGTGGTAGGGATGAAAGTCATCCAACCAGCCAATGACCTGCAAGGACTCGAGGCAATAGCAAAGAGTAAGCCTGTCAGGGCAATGTTGTACTCGGGGGTATGAGCGAAAAATCGCCGCAATGACTGAAGTACCAAGGTGAGGAGGGTGTCGTTGGGGTTCAACCGGTACTTTGGTGGATAAAATGAGCTGAGGATATCATCCGGATTCTCGGGCAAGCCGAGAGTTGCGTCCTGCTGCCGTTGCAGTGCGTCCAATGCGTCGCGAAGATAGTTATCGTATCCGGTACTGAACGCCTCCCCATCGTACGTCGGATCTACTCTTGATATGAGACTCAGGTAAAGACCAAGCTCGCGTTCATGAGTCGCATATGTCGTGTCTGGCTGTTGGAATGTCAGGGTGAGGAAGTCGGAGGGCTTGGGTGTGGCGGCTCCAGAGGGATAGACAAACTCGTCTTCAGATTCTGGAGAATCAATAGGCGGTAGTAGTGGTTGTCGCAAGCTCGATTCAGGTGTACCCGACGGATGGAGCAGACGATCCGTCGTAAGTCGAGGTTGGAGAGTGAGAAGGGTGTGCAGCAGCTGCAGGACAGCAGTCGCTGTCGTCGGTGATTTCGATTCGATGTTTGAAAACAACAAATCTTTGAGTGTGAATCGGCCCAACGACGAGAAATAAGAGTTCCCATCACGGTTAGGCGCCTCTCGTTCGAGCAGAACCATTGCACTGCTTTTTCTTCGAAGTGCCTTCGTCTCCTTCGTTGGCGGAGGTGCTAGGGCAGAGGCAACTTTTGGCTTTGGCGCATCGCCATCCTCACTCATAAGAAAATCGATAAATAGCTCCGCGAGACTACCGTGTGGCAAAGTTTGAAGTGTCATGTCGATATAGGTTATAACGGCAATCGCACTACCGTCCACGTCGGAACTTTCGAGAATCGAAGGGTAGAGAACGTTCTCCAAGAATATAGACTTGACAGCATGGAGAATCGACTGCGAAACGGCTGAACCGACCAGAAGAGCGGGCACGATAGCCTCTTCAGTTGGGCGTGAACTACTGGTCCTGCGGAGGACATCTTGAATAAACTCGATAATCTTGAGGAAATGATCGAGTCTAGAGCGGAAATCGGGGCTAGTAGACACCTCCAATCCAAACGTCCGTGCTCGCTCCATCTCTGCATCTTGTTCTTTTCGAGGGTCGTACAGGTCTCCGCCTAGTACCATCGCCCCTGGCGCATCGCCGCTCTCTGGTGCCTCGCGCCGCAACTCCAGTTTCGAAGGGAGAAGAGAGTATACAGCTCCCAGCCCCGCTCCCAAGACCTCAGCAAAGTCTCCATCCAAAATGTACTCCGCCAATGCAAGAGCAGCGTCCGTAATCGGATCACTCTCGGCTATTTCTTTGGATGCTGACGGCGTCGGTTCCTCTAATAATGTTCTCAAGTCACCAGAAGCTGTTCCCATAGCCACATCCATCAGGAAGAGCAGACCTGCTCTGGCAAAGTCTCCAATCCGACCCTCGCGATGCACATATCGCAAGAGATAGTTGAAGAGTAGGAACTCGTACTCTGGCTTCTTGTTTGTCATTGAGGATGCCTGCGCAGAGCTTATGGTGGCAGTTTCTGTCCTTGATGATTCCTGACCATCTTCTTCATCCTCATCTTCGTCTTCGTCAAAATCTTCCTCAAGTGAATTTGATTCTTGCGCTTGCGCCCAGTTCGTGTCGTGGAAGAAGATGAGAAGCAACTGTCGATACGTTCGAATGCGACTGCAGAGCACACAAAGCAGATCGACCACTAGGGGTAAAAGTCAGTCAATGTTTTCAGTCAATAGACAAGGAGAAGCTCACAATCTAGCTCATACTCCGAAGGGGGAGGTCGAACGGCGTGGGCGGCGGCCCCCATGACCTTGTTTCTACCGTCGATCTTATCTTGCAATTCATCACCCGCGCAGACGCGCAACAGCCTGATGATGGCTTTATGCACAACTGAGTGGATGAGGAACTGCTCGTCGAGTAGGACCACCATGTTTGAAACTGTGCGGAGCACCTCGGCGAGAATACCAGCTGGTCGATCAAGCTCGCTGAGTCGAATGAGAGTGCCAAGCACGTCTATTCCTGGTGGTCAGCAGGTGCTAATCAGAAGGAATGGAAAACTCACCATTCCTCAGCAGATATTCCATGCAAGGACCAGTTCCTCTGCGATAATATCGGCAAGGGAAAACACGTGCGGCTCGAGACACATACCCTTGGTACTCTGGTAAAGATGACTCCTGTATAAGAGTTTCACTCATCCTTCGAAGGCGAGTAGGGACATCCGTCGACGCGATTCCACGGTTCAGCTGTCGTTCGTCCGGATGGAGAAGCGTTGACTAGAAACATGATGAATCAGCAAAGTCATAAGCACACATAGCATGCGGATTACCTTTACGTGCCCCCATGACAGGTCGAATTCTTGCAGCTGGTCCTGCGTTGGCTTCGGCTTTGGTTGTGGTTGGGCGGCTGCGCCCAAGAATCGCGAGAAGTAATCCATCCCAGAGCTACAGAGATTATAGTCCCCTGTGCCCGGGTGCTGACTGGCAGCTTTGCCGTGACGACCCCGATGCGGTGCGGGTTCAAAATCAGGTCTTGGCCTTCTACAAAATAAAAACAAAAATTAATAAATTAAATTAAATTAAATTAAACTAAACTAAACAATAATAAGAACCTTTGTGAGGAAGGATTGCCAGAGGTTTACTTGATCACCGATCGCCAACTCTCGTTCGTTAGCCGATGCACCCAAGGATGGGGGCCTCGACAAAGTACTTAAGTCAGTTGCTTTAGTACTAGTACAGAACCACCCACATATGGCGTAAGATACTATCATTATTGACGATTTGTACTTGCTTAGATTTCAGGTGTATAACTAAGGAAGAAGTACTCCATGGTTTCTATAACAGTAGATCTATACCAATACTGTATATCTTGCAGTCTGATCCACTTAGGAGATGATCCAACACCAGAGGATCAATGTCGGCGTTCAGCACAAAGACCTAGAGCATGCGCCCGGCCTATAACTCTTTATCAAAGCTTATGGGAGACAAGGTGCTTTCTGTACCTGCTTGAGCTCCTTGTTGGCCATGTCCTGAATATGCCAAAACCCTAGAGCACCGCATCTTTTGTTTGTCAAATTTATGCATATTATCAACGTCTGGGATGGGACACCCTGGTTCAAAGCCTGTTTGATATCCTGATAGTTTTACGAGCACTGATTGAACACGTCTTCCCTATCCAAATCAAATCACGATTGTTTGGAATAACCTTGTCTGTAAAGAATTACACAACATCTTTGGCACAGTCCGTAAGAGAATTACCAACTATATCCGTGCTCAAAATAGTCCACATCAACAATGGCCTCGTCAGGTTCTTGTCGTGCTCTTGTTCTCGACTCTTCTTGCCACACTGCAACCCTTAGCGCATCCAATATTGGTGCAGCTCCACATCCCAGCACTGCAATACTAGTTTGTTTCGACTCCGATGCTATGTGAACCTCTCTTGCGGAAGCAAACTCCTCTCTCAGAATGCTCGAGAATGCTGGTCGAACGTAAGTGTGCATCTTCAATTGTGGCAGTGGGCCTCCGTCCCCTACCACAGAAGAGTGGGGGAAGGGGGTAAAGTCGACCGGTGGAGGTTTCCTGGTGACATAGACCTCAAAGTCCACGTCCAAACCGCGTTTCTCCATCGGCCGCCGTATGTGCGCCTGGTTGATCGCCGCGATTCCTTCACGTGTCGTCTCCAATCGCTCTCTCAGCACTTGCACTTCACTCCACTCTCGCACCACCCAGATGAACTTGACTCGCTGCCTGGTGAGCGTTTCCACAGGGACGTCCTTTCGCGTTACCTCACGTAAAATTTGCTCGAGATAACCAATGGTAAGTGCGACGCCAACGCCCCCTGCGATGAGGAGGATGCAGTCATGGTCAAAGATTGGCGAGGCGTAACCGTATGGCCCTTCCAGGCGTACCACCGTCGGAGGATGGGTCATGGAGGATGTCGACATGGTGGAGGCTCTTCTTCTGCTCCTTCTGTTCTCATTTGGTGTAGAGGTTGAAGGATAGGTTTCATCGTCGCTATCGAAGATAGCAGAATTTCGTTGGTCGGTGGGATGAACAAGTCGGGCGCGGTGGGACGCCCACATCTCGCGAGTGAAACCTTGGTATAGGATGGTGAGGCATAGTATCTGATAGAAGGAAGGGCCCTTACCTTGCATTGCTCGGATGTGGAGCGTGAGTTCGATGCTCGTTGGTGTTGCCGATCGAACACCTGCCGCCGCGATGGAAAATGGGTGAGTGTTCTGCCACCCTGATATCGACAGATGCACGGTCCTTCCTGGTTTTCTCCATTCATCGAGAATTTCAGCCGCATGCGAGGCATTCACTGGCAGGTGAAGCCTGAGCGTGATGATGCCAGAGCTATGCAGCCTGGCATGTGCGTCTACGCTCCGTGTCTTCGCTAATCTCGAGATTCGGTCAATCAACCAGATAGAGCCGTACACCACGATCCACCAAGTTAACAAATACTTCTCGGTCCAGATAAGATGGAGCACGCCGAATATCAAAATCACAGTGCTACCTAACATGTGTAAGTAAAGGAATGCCTCGTACCCGGTTAGGCTGGGCATTTTCGAGGTGACTTCTGGGAGTCGTAGGTTGGCGAGGCGGTTCGACTTCATGCTTGGAATAGAAAGTAAAGTCATTCCAATGAACAGGGTGACTCCCATGAGGTTGGTGGTCTTGGTCCATAGGACCCTCCATATTCCATCGAGGATCCCTCCCAACACCGTCCCACCAGGTTTGCGAGGATTAAGAAACAAGTTTTTAATCACATAGCAAAAGGCGTGAATGCAGGAGTGTGTATAGATGATACGACCGAGCCAGCGGTGAAAGACGTTGATCGAGTCTCTAGAGTAGCCAGTCCATGACATGATTACGTCCGCGTAGAAACGAGCGGGTGGCCCAGTCATTGCCATAAGAGGCAGCTGAATGAATACAAGTGACCCTGAGCGCAGTGCATAGTACTTGAATATCTGTGTGGCACGGGATGGGACGAAGCCTTCTGGATCATTTGGTAGTGAAGGCGGGAACAGCCGGAGCGGAGGGCCAAGGAAGAGCAAAGTGATCATAAGGGCGTAGCATGAGATGAGAATGGTTTGAGAGCTAGTTGGGATATGGCGTGGTGTTGATTTTCGTGTTAACCTCCAAGGCTGAAGGTGAAGGGTCGGATGCAGCGGGGGAGTGTGTAAGCGTCTCCACCATCGGGACAACCAATTTGAGTAGTATGGCTCGTTCCGGTATGTTCGTCGGGTTCGGGTGGTGTGTGAAAGGACTGAGAGCACGAGGTAAATGAGGATTGCACCGTAGATGAAGTACCTAGTGTCGAACGAAAGAGCACTGATCAGATAAAAACCATGACCCTGCGAGGCCACGTACGGATAAGATCGGTTTATGTGCTTTTGCCGTTGGGCCTCTGCAGCATACGCTGGCAGGATGACCAGCTCCTCACTCTGAACGGCAAGTGGTGGCGCCATTGGGTATAGGACAGCAGGACTCCTCTCTTATAGGGTTGGGTTGGGTTCGTGGACGTTGCCGTGGACGTGGGAGCAGTTGGAAGAGACTAAGCATCACGTTATCCTTATCTGATAACGTGGCTGCCTTGTGGCCTTGTGGCTGCGGCCGTCCTTCGGCTGTCCTTTGACATGGAAGCTCCCTCAAGCGCCCAATGCCGTCTCTCGACCATGGCAGGCTGGCCAAGGCGGCTCAGCTCATAGACCGACTTGAAAGCGGGGAAAGTAAGAAACGTGTATCTGGGCTGTTGGGAGCGCCCATTGGTAGCGAAAAACGGTCCGTTCGGGCTTCAGGGACCAACCGGGGGCGACCTCGACGTTGCCACTCCGTCAACCTCACCAACCCCTCCAACCACCGGACCTTTTTTGTACCTGTTTCGAATTTCTACTACCTATCGCAACCTTCGGAACACGCGGTATCTCGTTAGCCAATATTCCTTGTCCCTGACCGTCAATATTCCCTCTTGAACTCCAGCCACAATGGCCGTAGAAGCCTTCTTGGGCACCCGGCCTCAAAAGGCCTTCTTATATACCATAATCATTCAAGCCTTGGTCGTTCTCACAATGGTGTCCATCGTTTATGGAAAGGTCGGTTCATAATCGCATCACACCGTTCGTGTCGGCTTACTGGCCCCAAAGATCGATTCAGCAGGCATTGATCTAAGAGAAAGTCGATATAAGGTAGACTTACACTTATCCCGCTCGCCGTCAAGCCTCATTGCCCGATTTCCAGACGATACCCTGTTATCTCGCCCTTTTTGCATTCGCTGAGTACGTAAACCGTACGTTCCAACATGCTAGTATTGACATGTTCTTTAGAATATTCGAGGTATTTATCAGCATTGACGCGCTGCGGGGACGGAACACTATCCAACTCGTCGGGATTCTCCTATTTCATTGCGCCATGATTGTCATGTCTGGTCTTCAGATTAGTAAGTCACAAAAAATGATCTAAATTGATGCTCCGGGAACAGTTCCCTATCTGGTCTTTATTCGAATCGAATTTCGACGTTGGTGCCTCGTAGCCGCCGGTGGGTTGCCGATACACCATTAGGTAATTGGGTGACTAAGCGTGAAGTGGAGGCAGGCGGGAGTTACCCGACCCGAGCCCCCGGGGCTTCAGAGCCCCACCTTTGTTTGTCTTTGTTTGACTTCTCTTCCGGTTTCGCCATGCTTTGTGGAAATGTCGGGCCGTATTCCGGAGACCGTTGCTGGCGCTTTGGGGGGCTGAAGGGTAGTTGTGACCTAGAGACTAACCTATTGAACAGGCCAGACTCATGACGCACTGGTCATGTCATCTGTATCCTGCGAAATGTCCTACGGCAACTGTGGAGGGCCCAATTCCTTGTGGGCCTGGGTATTACGCTTCCTCCTGGTTGTCCCGAGTGTTCTTGCTCTCAGCCTCGTCGTTCTCGTCTGGGTTACTAGGGCACTATTCGCTGAGTTTGGATGGGCGGTCTTCCATGCAATCGGTGAGCGGTTGCCGTTTTCCTATCATTTAGTCATTGACAAGACCCGATAGGTGCTGACCCTAAAAGAAAGAGTTCGTGTTCAAGACTAGCCTTGAGCCACACTGCGGGGATCCTTACGTGCCTCTCCAGCGATGTATCAATATTATCAAATTATGATTTGTTTCCTCAAGTTCGACTTCTTCTTTTTCGTTGGAGTAACCATGCAGGTGTGTTGAAACCGGACTTCATGAGTTAGCCCTGACGTTGTGGGTACCCTAGTTGCTCATCCTTGTATTGGCTTCCAGCAAGACAGAGTTCATCCTGACGTGAGGCAGATCTCCCTTCGTCTGTGTAATAGGCTCA
>Ga0307515_10020404_pt1 | contig 11824 bp, 14 predicted proteins | sample 17_EM_MG_FD_194513 | JGI IMG/M metagenome (GOLD analysis project Ga0307515, IMG submission 194513) | Populus trichocarpa ectomycorrhiza microbial communities from riparian zone in the Pacific Northwest, United States - 17_EM | ecosystem: Host-associated > Plants > Roots > Unclassified | place...
ATGCAGGATTAGGCTCGTGAGGTTGATCTTCCGTAGGATTCATTTTCGGGGAAGCCTGTACTCCACCTGATTCTACAGTATCATTCGTGTTCCCCGGGGCCGGATGGTTATGCTCAGGACGACCTCCATCGTTTGTCGGGGCATTCGGATAGCCATTTGGAAAGCGATCGGCTTCTGAGTCACCAGGACTCCCATTAGAGTATGATCCCAGGTCTCAGATGTCCCCTCACCTGAGCCGGAACTCGAGTGACGACGATCACGAGGCATTCCAAGATCCTCCGTTTCCCCTCCATTGCCGTACCTATCTTCCTTTCCAGACCCCCGACTGCTGTCTCTGGGTCCCTCATCATCCATATTCCCTTCTCTGTCGTATTTGTTGTCAAGACCTCCATACTGAGAGTCGTGGTTTCGTGGAAGAAGAGCGAGCATACGCGGTTGTGTGGGCGAATGGCGGAGTGTCTGTGAGGCGAGCAAGGGTGGGCGGTCGAAGGAGCGACGACGAATCGTAAGGGGAATGGCGCTACTTTCAACAATAGTAGTTATGAAAAGGAATAGCAGAGCGCATCTTGACGTGACAGGGCATGGCTTCATGGGAGACGAGGGTGACAGATTGAAAGTCGGGGAGGGCGGGATTAGAAGAAGGAATGAAAAACTGAGAAGTTCGAACCAGTCGAAGAACGGGGATTTAGAAAGGTAGAAGTGGGCGGGTCCAAGTTATGAGGCTTATTTGGCAATGAGCCCCTGATGGAAAGGAGCAGCGCCGGGGATCGTCTGTCGTATATATTGCCATCGAGCCAGAGGACATTCGTCTATGACTAGTTATAAATGAAGGCCAGGGAAAGTCACTTGCTCTGTGGTAAGCTATGCTATAGATTTAGGACTACCCTGCTTTCTATGTCCACGCTGCTGGCTTGCCACTGCCGATCGGACGTACCGACACAGCATTAATCGTCATATGAGACTGTCTGTCCTATCATAACCCCGCTCAGTAAGGGGTGTCTCAATGGACCAATGGGAAACCACAAGATTCTGTTGCTAGACCAGTATCACAGCACATTCTATCAACGCGTGTATCACAGCACGGCATCAGTCAGAACCTCCAGAGAGCTTATTCTCCAGTGCTTCGATGAAGCCTCTTCTATATTCCAATCGTGGTGTTCAATTCGATCCTGCCGTAATGCAAACCCGCACTCGGGAGGACACTAGCGCACGGCGATCTTCGTTACAGATACGCTATGTGGCCATGACATTCTGTTAGTCGCCATCCTGTTACCTGGGTCTTTGAAGAAATCTGCGACACTAGTATTGCGTGCGTTTAGAACCCCCTCGAAGGACCGATGAAGTACACTACACATTCCCTTTAGTGGTTCTATCGGCGATCTCCAAAGGTACCTCCTTGCCTTGATTCATATTGTTCTGACTCCCAGACATTCGTGGGAGTCCGGCGAATGCAGGTTTGGAGACCATTCAATTGAAGGCTCACATCTGCAGCTATAACCCCTACATGCCGTTAGTTCGGACAAAGTACTGAGCCACACGACGGTGGAATCGCCACCTTGTCAGCTATTCTCCTCAGTCCGAGAGGACTCTCCATCATTGACCTTTGCAGCATTTCATTGTGCAACAATGGTCGGTCCACAACCGAGTCCCTCTGTGGCTGGGGTAACCTCGAGAACCCTGCAGACGCTCGAATTCCGCGCTTGCAACTTGGCTTCAATCATGTGGTGTTAATTCACTCAGCGAAGGTCAGAATTCCGCGCGATTCACCCTCCCAAGGGATTAATGTGCATCTCCTGGAAATACTCATTCCAGATCCGTGTGAATTACAGGACCCTCTCCAACCTCATATACCGAAACTTCAGCACCTGACAATTCGGCCACGAAGGTCCAGCTAACCTAGAGGGATATCTGACGCTCTTGCTGAAATGCGAAACGCAAACCGTCACCACCCACCCTACGGCTGTGCCAGCAATCATTACCGGAAAGTAGCGTGCTAGTACTCCTACGATCATCCTTCGAGCTGGTGCTTCTGGAGCTGTTGTATCCTATCCTCGTAGAGCCTCAACTCTCTCGAGCAATGTGTCCCGCTCTTACGGATATGACGCGGAGTTTAAAGAAAGGAGCGCTAGCCAGTGCCGAAGGGCTGCGATGGGGAGCACCGACGCATCTACGATATGACTCCCTATCCTCAAGCGCTCGGGGTGAGGCTTATACTCCTATTCGTTGCGTACCATGAGCACGCGCCCTTCCCCTTCGGAACTTGTTCCTCGATCCGCTTTGGAAAGTAGATGAAGCCGTAAACCTGTACAGCAGTGGATATCATACACTCCGATATGATACCGTCACCCTGAATCGAAAGATCAAGTCCCGAGACAACGAGAACAGTTTTTGGACAGGAGCGGCGCTTCAAGCGTTGGTCTCTACCTCGAAGGTGAGTTGCTCCACACCGATCAACCTACAGAAGGGTGACTAGTCACGCCACAGTCCCTTTCGAACGGAGAACAAACGGGGTGCCGATCTGCCCGATCTGGTCCCTAGATGGCAGAAGCATCTCCGAAAATGAACGGTCAACCCAGTGCTCCTTTTCCTGCTGCTCCAGTCGATTCCATTACTCCCAAACTCAACTTTGACGTTCTCTCCACCATATTCGGACTTGCCGACGTCTCACCTTGGACCCTGGTCCACATAGATCGCCTATGGAGGATTAGAGCATTTAGCATGCCTCTCTTGTGGTCTTCTATCAGAGTTACAGGTCTCAGAATATTCGACACTCGTTACGTCGAGGGCAAAGAGATTTGCAATACTCCCACTCGCCTCGAAGCTGCTCTCAAAAGAGCCGGAAATGCATCTCTATACCTCTATCTCGACCTTTTTATCGATGGTCTAAACGAGGCGTCGCAGAATATGCTTCGCGCGATGATAGCTATCATTGTTCGGCACAAGCAACAGTGGCGATATGTCAGATGCCAAGCGGGGTGCTATCCATGGAAAGAGTCGGGCTTGTTCTCCGGTCCCTTCCCGATGCTACGGACGATTGAGTGGAGAGGCGTTCCTCTCTTGAACGCTTTCGAGCCAGATCAGGGGTACGAGCACTGCCCGCCATGGAATCTTCTTGCACTCGCACTTCGACGATCTCCTGCTCTAGAAAGCGCCGTATTTCACGGCTTGGCAACTAGTCGGATCGAAAGGTTTACTGGGTTCGTCAACTTGAGCCGACTGGAGCTCTGTCAGGGCAACTTCACCATGCATCTCGACTTCCCGAAACTCACGGAGATGAGACTCATAGGCCTCACTTGCCCAGGAAATCAATTCGATCGGCCAGTGACAGCACCTCAACTCACGAGCTTCGTCATGGATGGGTGTGATGCAACTGTTTTGAATAAAATCAAGATGCCCAGTCTCCGACACTTGACGATTTGCGGAGAAATAGGTCAGAGTGTAGCCAAGGAAAGAGGCTTGTCGGCTGTGTTAGAGCGGACTTGGACAGGGGAGCACCACGGGAGCTTTTCAAGTCCTCCCCTTCGAAGTCTACGACTCCGGTACCAGGATGTCTCGACAGAAGATGTCCTCCGACTCCTTCGCACCTCTCCAGAGCTTGATTATCTCGAGCTCGTGTACCCAAAAGCCGTGGGTCCTGGACTATTCCAAACGATGGACTCGGAGCACTTATGCCCGACTCTCGCGGAGCTCCACCTTGAACTTCACCCGACTTTCGCTTATGTTGCGCGTGGGCTATCGGTGGACGAGGAAGCTATATGGGCAGTTTATAAGTTCTTGAGTGGAAGGACGAAATCGGGTATACGATGTGCGATGTACCGGTTTCACAGTCGTTCCGAAACCGCTCCTCCGATGCGTGACATATTCCTCGATGGCCCTGTGCACGATCCGGCTGCCTGGCTGATGGAACATGGAATGTGACGGGAGTGTGGGTATATTAACTGACCTCTTGAGGTTAGGTTCATGCAATCGCTCAGGGCGAGAGAAAACTCAAAGCTTCTTTGGCCTTCTGTCTGCTCCTTCCCCGCCTCTCCTTCACGAGCTCTGGATACGGAGGATGTCTACCTTGGACGAGAACAACTTGGGCAGCCCAAGCAGTTGAAGCAGCTAGTACTCTCTCAGAAAGTTCGCCAAATCCACATTTTGAATATTTCCACACAAGTCAGACCTACAGCTTCAGCTTCATTGAGAGGCCTTCGCCGTAAAATATGAGTTATACGTTGACTATCGTGACCGTCAAATACTCCCTCGCTTCTGGACTGGGCTTTCTGTCGGAATAATTGGTGTTATTGTTACAGTTCGCTTACCTAGCTATACTGTATGTGGAGAGCACTGCGCATGCTCAGTTGGACGTCCAAACTAAAGCTACTGGTTATTGAAACAGTGATGAGTGAAGAAGCTTTAATTGTGAAATATAGCCTCATGATCTAAAATTTGGCCAACTTGACACACCATCAAATGCTTGTATAGGCCGTGCTGTATGTTACTAAATTGTGAGAGGGGCATGCCAGGCCAGCCTTGCATTCTGCCGAGACAGAGGTGGCCAGGTGAATGCACCGAGAGCCCTTCACTGATTTCTACCTAATACGCGCTCACAAGCGGTAATAAAAAGCCTCTCCATATCCATACTCTCCGCGTCAAACACGTTGAGCCCATCAACCGGTGCTCCACAAATCTGCTCGTCTTTTCCATTTCGGATCTGCGTATTCCTCTCGACGATCCCCACGCCATCCACCGTCTGGTTTAATCCGGTTTCTTCGCCCATAGTGGCTATCCGTACGGGTAAAGGTGGAACAAGCGGCTGTCCGTGTTCGACGTCATTGTTTTGGAACATTTTGCGATGTGCCTTGAGGTATGCTGGCCACACTATGTCGTTCCAATACCCTGGAGGGTCCTCCCAAATTGAACCTTCTGGTTGGAAGAGCACTCAGTCGGTTGGACGCATTTAGGGAGTACCTATGTGAGCCGTAAGGCTACGATGCTACTGAAACGGTGGGGTAAATTCTTACCTGTTGTGTGGTAAGCAATATCTCGGGTGTCCCGCCGATGCTTCAGCGTTTTGTCCGACACCCGTAAGAACAATCGGATGTCAAGTTCGCGGACAATATCCTGCAAAGGTAGGTCAAAACCCGTATAGTAAAGATTGCAGAAAGGTATACCGGATGCCAATAAAGGAGGAACCCGTCCGCAAGTGCCCAGATGATCTCTTCACCCTGTTCCTCCGCCACCCGCCGCTTCTCCTCTTCAAACGTCGCTGCCCACGATTTTAAGAGTCCATCTGGTAATGGAACGGGAGTCTATAAAGAGGAGTCGCACCAAATTATGCCACCGCCGTTGATGGGAATCGCAGGCGTTTCAATGGGTAAATAGACGACCAACCTGGGGGTTGAACTCGTCGTTTGACTTCCAGTCCTCTCTCAATGCGGCGTTCCGTCGTACTTCCCGTATGAACTTGACCATCCGCGGCCAATCAATTGCCCCAACCGGATCGTCCCAGTCCAGTAGGTTCAACGTCGGGTGATACGGAAGCTGTTCCACGGGCTATACATGAGTGGTAAGATTGGCATGGCATGATAGGGTCAATGGGACGGCGTAAATCATGGCGTGGGACGGGACGAACTGGTGCAAAATCCTGGGGAGATCGTGCGATTGGGTTAATGGTCACGACAACGCCTGGTGACTGTGCTTACATCTTGGTGGATGATGAAGCTACCGGGAAGAACACTCCGGAGATGCTTTGCCAGCGTCGTTTTGCCTGAGCATGACGCTCCACTATCGGTTCCATCGTTATCACCCATATTGAATAAAGACACGCGTGGAAAGGTTATTGAGAACGGGAGGGGTTGCACGTCAATGGATGCAATCCCAATCGCAGTTTTACTCAGTTACCGACCCGACACCGATGAGGACAATACGTTTCTTCAGATCTGGCCTCACAGGAATCGTGTCTAAGTCCTCCATGTTGTTACTTATTGGCAGGCCGTGGGAAATGAGATTCTCCTTGGGGAAGTTCGGTTCAGGGCAGTCACAATGCTTAGTCCTCGCATACATGAGCTATCTAACCATAGAGCCATCACTTAAAATCACCGCCACGAACTCCCGTCGTAAGTCCCGCAGTCATAATAGGTACGCTACGACAGATCTGAGCGCGGGACCCGAGGAGAAGCCGTAGAGAACAGTTGGACGATGAAGGCATAGCTGTACATACAGTGCCACACGGTAGACTTGCCGCAAACCACGAAGATTACGTCTATAGCTAGTCTTCCATCTCGACAGTCTCAAGCTTCCGCTTCTTCGTGATGCACCTGGGGGCGGGGTGGTGGTACAAAAGGCTGGCGGCCTAGAGGAAGGGAGGCAGTCAGCCACCCATCGATCGCCGCCTCAGCTCGCTGGCCCCGCCTATTCAGGAGCGCCAAATCCAGTCCCTTCGATTTCCCAGAACTTGGATTTGCGACAAGATCGAATAATAGCCGTGTTTTATGTCATTTATTTTCGAAATTGACAAGACCCCGTAGGGTTACTCCCTGGGGTTTTGAGTCACTCTGGAACCGCAGACCAACTGAGAGAAAGCGCAGAGATGGGGTGGCCGACTTGTTTCAGTAGGTTCACCATATCAATGTATCAGCAGAGGAGCTTGACCGTGTACAGCTCTATGTCTGCCAGAAGCTCGTCTAATCACTGCTCTCGGCGAAGCACGAATACGCCGACCAAGTTTACGCGAGTATCCTACGCCTTCTCCCGACGCACCAGAGTTTCAAAGCTATCGAGTGGTTTGTTCATGGAGAGGACGCGGTACGTCGGTTTTTGAGGTTGAAGACTGCAGCCTGCCAGGACACGCAAGTACAATTTCCCGGTTGTCTTAGCTCTCGCGAACACTAGTACCATAGATCTGGGTGCCTATGAAAGTGAAGTCGCACAGCGAGTTGGAGCTGGTGATCTGTAGTGGCAACGCGCCTTTCTAGGGAATCGATTCCCGGTCTAGCTTTTCTTTTCTCTTCAGTAGGGCAACACCCAAAGAATATCAGAATCAAAGGTTGGAACAGGGCCAAATTAGTGCGTCGCAATGATGCTCTTCTACAGCTGGTAATGCCTCTGCAGCAATATCCGTTGTTTTGCAACTCGGTGCCAACCCCTGTAGTTGTGTCGATAGAAGGACATCTTCATGTGTCCAGATAGCGATACCTCGGACTGGGATAGGTAGGTTTCATTGTACAGTTGCCTTGTGTCACGTGGTAAAACGCGATACAGAGCCAAACAAAGCCAAACTCCGAACTCGGCCTTTGTTTGGCATCAGTTTGGACACTCAACCCCCGACTGCGAACCTCTCCTACGATGCCTCCGCCCATGTCAACTGAGGAGACAGCCTTTCTAGACGCGCTCCTGTCCGAAATGGGCACGTCGTTGGGTAATTTCCCTCCAGCGAAACACGCTCGCGATGTTCACAACACACCGATACAAGAACCCCGAGCAACACACCACTCACCACTAAGGGACACCAAAGACCTGCTCAATGGTGCTGAGGAATGGGATTGGGATGACCAACTGGACGACGAAGAAGACGCGTCCGAGTCTTCTGTACGGGCACGCTAGGCACTGGAACTAGTCTCAGCTGACCACGGTACCTAGGTGGGACGGTTACCAGCACGCGTAGCGCCATCCCCTTCTTATGACTGGACGCCAGAGCCTTGCACTCGATGTATAGTAGAAAATGTCAATGACGTGGAACTTGATGGCAGACCAGAGAAGGTACCATATAACATTTATGACATGCTCAATTCTCACTCAAGCAGGTTCTGACCGTCCGATTTCATGGAACATCCGATGAACAACACCAAGTAATCTTACAAGGGGATTGGATCTATACCGACGCCAAAATAGGTACGACGCCTGTACTACCCTTTGAGGCCTAGCGTGTTCTCATGGTTCTTAGGCGACGTCGTGAACATAATCGGACATTTTGACCGTATAGACACTGCAGCTCCAAATACCATTCGATCTACTATCATACTATCTACATTCAAGAATCTTCTCATCCTGCATCCCGACATTCTCATCACCGCGACCTCCATCGCCAATTCTGCCCAATGTGTGCGAAGGCCGCTGATAGGCACTCTCCTCTCCTCTACATCCGACGTCACCCCTTCACTAGTATGGGGCAACATGTTGCACGAAATTATACAAGCCTGCCTTGCAGACGGTCGCTGGGACCGAACATTTATTGACAATACAACGACCAAGATCATTCATGCCGGTATGGAGAGCTTAGTTCGATTGGGCGTCAACGTTGATACCGCCAAGGCTGAGATTCGCAAGCGAGCGAAGGGTCTTGAGGCGTTTAGTCAACGCTTCATTGGGGACTCGCCAAAGGTCAGTTGCCTTCTATCTCAAAATGTTACCAGTTTCTTATAATACCTTCGACAGTCGGATGCCATCCTTACTGACACGAGGGCTGCTAGACACGAGAGCGCCAGTCTTGCAATCTGTGGTGTCCATGATACTGAAGAAGATATCTGGTCGCCATCCCTTGGCTTGAAGGGGAAACTCGACGCGTCCTTACGAGTTGTACTACAACAGAAGAAGGGCCCTATTCAGGAGACGAAGAGCTGTTCGATGCCTTTTGAAATCAAAACTGGCATGGCAAAGGCAGGGATGGAGCACCGCGCGCAGACTATGCTGTATACCTTGCTGATGGAGGAACGCTATGGTATGTTAACCCATTCTCATAATTTATACTGTGATACTGAAACATTCAACGATCAGGCCAGGAAGTCAGCAGCGGGCTCCTCTACTATACCCAGTCGGATGAAGTCATCCGAGTCGCACGAGGAAGACACGAGCTAAGGAGCCTCGTTCAAAACCGCAATAGTATGGCCGCCTTTTTAATGCAGCGACAAACTAGCAAAGGAGAAGCGCCAAAAGGAGCATTGTTGCCGCCAACCCTTGACGAGGAGTGGGTATGCAAGAAGTGCTATGCTGCAGATGGATGCATGCTCTATCGTCGAGTAAGTCCTCCGCTCCTGGGATATGGACTTTCTTTACTAATCGTCTAATGCAGGCAGTCGAAGGCGTCGAGGACAACACCAGTGAAATAGCTGAATTTTACAACCTCAAGACTGGCCATCTCTCACAAAAGCAATGCGATTTCTTCAAGCAATGGGAAGCGCTTATTTCCCTTGAGGAGCAAGAGATGCTACGCTTTAGGAAGGAACTCTGGTTGCTTGGATCGCAAGATCGCGAAAAGGCAGGACGGTGCTTCGCCGACATGATTATCAAAGAGAACAAGATCGAGAACGGACCGGGTGTGTCGAAGATTCATCGACACACGTACACTTTTGTGCGTAAACCGCTCGCTTCAAAGACACAAGCGAGGGTGCAGCCTTCCCTCTTGAATGGGCATATTACCAAAGGCGATGCGGTGACTATCTCCATCGAGCCTAACTTACTCGCTTTGTCCAGAGGATTCGTGCTCGAGCTGAATCCGAGGTCGGTTGTGGTTGGTGTGGACCACGAACTAGACGTAGCGAGCTTGCTAGCCCGCTCGAAGAGGTCGGCTACCTGTCGTGCCGAGGACGCAGTGTTCAGGATCGACAAGGATGAGATGGCCGCAGGGATCGGACGTATGCGGGACAACCTTGCCAAACTCTTCTACGCCGGAGGGGATGAACGGCGCCGTGCGCTCATTGTCGACTTACAAGCCCCCACTTTCGACGAAGCCGTGCTGGAGATTGAACGTCAGAAGCTAAAGGACGAGAAGGAAGATGTTCTGAATGAAAGTCAGAAGCAGGCAATGGGGAGAGTACTTGTTGCGAAGGACTATACGATCATACTTGGCATGCCAGGGACGGGTAAGACGACAACCATTGCGGAAATCATCAAAGAGCTCGTCAAGCGAGGGAAGACCGTGCTCCTCTCAAGTTATACCCATTCAGCTGTGGATACTATCCTTACTAAGCTGCTCGAGGTAGACTTTGAAATCCTGCGGCTTGGAAACGTTGATAAGGTATGTCCTCCCTTCCAACTCAAGGAAACCATGAGGCTAAACGTCGTCCTTCAGGTTCATCCGGATGTTTTAAAGTACACTCTCAGTGCACGACCAATCCCAACGTCAGTTGAGCAACTCGAGCGTCAACTGCTCACTCCTCCAGTTGTTGCTACAACATGCTTGTCCATCGATCAGTGAGTCGCATCCTTTATTCGCGATCTCCCAATGCCTTACTGTCCATACAGCACTCTATTTTCGCGTCGCACCTTCGACGTTTGCATAGTGGATGAAGCCTCCCAAATTACCCTCCCCACTTGTCTCGGTCCACTGCGTTTCGCCGACAAATTCGTCCTCGTCGGCGACCACTTCCAGCTCCCACCCCTCGTCAAGAGTGTTGCTGCGCGCAAAGGCGGTCTCGACGTCTCATTGTTCCGCCGTCTTTCTGAAGCACACCCGCATGCAGTCGTCGAACTTGCACAGCAGTACCGGATGAACGAGGACATCATGCTGCTTTCCAACAAACTGGTGTACCAGGATAAGCTCAAATGCGGGAATGAGAAGGTTGCAAAGAGAGTGCTCGGGGTGCCGAAGATCTTGATGTTGGATGAGGTGCATGTGAAGACGATGCCGTGTCCTGGAGTGGAGTGCTGGCTGAAAACATTGATCAAGCCTAGGTGCGTCTGTCCTAGCTTGTCGGGGGCCATTGATTCCTGACTACGTCGTTCAGTTGCAAAGTTGTCTTTGTCGATACCGATACCTTGCCTGCCCCTGACTCTCGGGTGGGGGACCTGGTTCAGAACGAAGTTGAAGCGAATTTGGTGTTCCAGGTAGAGTTGCACACCCTCCTAGATGCTCTTTACCGACTATTTGTCCTTCAGCTTGTAGAGGCGCTACTCAAATGTGGGGTCATGCAGTCTAGTATCGGCGTCCTGACCCTTTATCGCCAACAAACCAAACTTCTCTCGCACCTTCTCCAATCATCCAAGGGTGTCGAGGTCTTGACGGCAGACCGAAGCCAGGGACGCGACAAGGATTGCGTTATTATTTCGATGGTGCGGTCCAACGATACAGGATCGGTGAGTCTACACGCTCAATAGGTGTGTGTGTGCATGTATTCATATTCACTTTACAGGTTGGCGACCTTCTCAAGGATTGGCGACGTCTCAACGTCTCCTTCACACGGGCTCGCTCAAAACTCATTATCTTCGGATCCAGAAAGACTCTCCAAGGAACACCAATGCTCACCGAATTTTTCCGCCTGATGAATAGCAAAGGCTGGATATACAGCCTCCCGCCGTCCGCAGATGTCCTTCATACAGTTGTCCGATCAAAAACCAAGCGGCCACCTTCGCCTGTCGGGAAAGAGAATACTGAGATACCTCAAACCCCTAGAAAGCGACCCAAGGTTGAAACCCGGCCACGGAGCACGCAGGCGATTCTGCGAGGACGACCTATCTTGCGAGATCTCTTGGCCGAAGGTGCAGGAAATATTTGAATGGACAGTCCCTTGTCATTGCAATTTGTTACATGATGTGTATCATTATACTGCATATATATATATTGTTGCATTTAGCCCTCTCGCTATAAAGCATTACTCTAAAAGAAATTTTGGTGTTCACGGACTTGAGCATGGTGAGACAAGCATGGTGAGACAAACACGCTTCATGCATATTGGTTGCAATCCGCACATCTGAATGGTCAGTCACTTTGAACCCAACCATATCTGCGCTGCTGGAACAATTAGGACGCCACCGGGTGTATCGGATACCTTGGTCCTTTACCTTGGCACGAATTGTACCTATCCCCCCTACACCTTCGCTGTTGCCACGAAGGTCGCGCGCAATA
>Ga0307515_10020406_pt1 | contig 11823 bp, 15 predicted proteins | sample 17_EM_MG_FD_194513 | JGI IMG/M metagenome (GOLD analysis project Ga0307515, IMG submission 194513) | Populus trichocarpa ectomycorrhiza microbial communities from riparian zone in the Pacific Northwest, United States - 17_EM | ecosystem: Host-associated > Plants > Roots > Unclassified | place...
CGTAATCATTGAATCATGAAGCAGACAAGGATTTGTGAGAGGAGAGTCGGGAGAAGACGTCATATGCGTAGCTGCCTTCATTTTTATTGCCATGAACTATAGGTCGGCCTTCGCATCCAGTCCATGGCATGGCACCTGACTCTCTCTTCCTATTGCACACCTTTAGATTCCACTCACCTCCCCTGCTGATATCAGCACGAAGTTGTATCTCTTGTTTTCCCTGTAGTGCTAGAACTTCATTGGTTTTTGATTTTTGATTTTTGAAATCACGGTTGATCGGGTTTTGTGAGGTTGGCAGGCTCATTATTCCACGGATATCGAAGGAGCTTCTTCATTCACCCCGGTTGGACGATACAAGTAGATCTGGGATCGATGCCTGGCTTCAGCGCCATCTAGCCGAATCATACTGGAGTACGGTCTGTACAGAGAGTTCCAGTCAGTGAGAGGGAAAAGTACTCCCGAGGCGATAGGTCAAAGTGCTCAATTGTGGTTGGCAGGTAGTTCAGTGGAGTACTGCTTAGACTTTAACTCTTTCTTTATCACGAAGTCGGTCAGCAGGTTCTGCGCGACAAAATGTGGCAAGGTTCAGAGGGGGGAACCAACTGCTAGAAAGATCACATGAGTCTTGACCTTGAAACAACATATAGAGATGTAGAGCCGATTTCTGACTCCGAAAGATCATGTCTGTCCAAAATGTATGACATTTGGCATGTCTGTGAGAATGAACGCCTAGTAGGTCTGTCTATTTTGAATGTAACCAAGGCCATGGATCCAGTACTTGAACATTGGCGGCTTCACCGAACACTCAATCCGACGGGTGGCTTCGATAATGACTCACCTACATAGCACGCAATCTCACACTGTTCCTAGTGCGACATTTTTCTTGTCGGATGACCCCAATCAATAACCCTAGTACCATTGGGCGACCCCATGATATCTGGGTGGTGCTCACAATCTCCATTCCAGCAACCCCGCTGTCGGAGCTAAATAGTATTAGACTCAGTGCGTAAACAGCGAACTGAGTCTAGAAGGTCCGTTGACAAGTGGTTTTTATACTAGATTGCCCATAACACAGGAACAGGCACATTGCGATTATCCGTGAATTAACGGAAGGAAGGGAGTCTCCGCATAAGAAAAACGCGTACCAGAACGCATTAACAGATATTATACCTAGGCGAGGCACGGAGCGCCTATTTCCAACACTCGCCCCACGACATCATGTTCACATACTTTTCTTTGCCTGTTGTGTCAAACCATACAATCTTCAAGCACGAGCGATGTCTGGAGTTGGCGTAGGCTCTAAAGAGATGCACTCAGTATTGGTGGACCACGGTTTCCCTATCCGAGTGCATCTAATGCTCAATGTTTGAAGACGAAGCTTGGGTGCACGACATCTTATCATGATTGCACCAATATAGTATGTCATGAATCCAAGCGTCGTATTCAAATCATTAAGCATGAGATGGATTACGACAGGCTGACCGTAGTCCACCAGCACTGAGCGCACTTCGGAACGGAGGCTTCGCAGCGTTTTGGACGCTAGCCCGCGACGAACCGATTGGGGAGAACTCAGAGGAGATGGGAAACGAGTAGAGGTAAAAAGGTCTCAGACCAATGTTGATTGAAGTTCTACATGTATCAGCAGTTACTTACGTGCTTATATAGAGACCTACATGGACAGGGACCGGGAGGCACAGGGCGAGGGAACGAGCTGAACTCTTTCGTTTGCGTAACTTCGTGAGGAATCGGACAGAGAACAAAGGGAGACAGGTACGATTTGCAATGAGGACAAATGCGAAGTAGAGAACTGGTCAAATACGGTCGGGCTGAGGGGAATGAGGAGGAGCGAGAGTGGTTGGAAGTGGTGGGCGGAGGGGAGAGAGCACGCAGGGTGGAGACCCTCTTGATCCTTGGCACGGGCCGCATGGTGTCGGAGTAAAGGACCAAGCGCGATGCTTTGTAAACCACCTGACTTGAATTGAGCCGTAACAAACACCCAGATATCATAATAAACCATGGTTAAATACCATTTGTATGAGTCCTCATTCAATATCGGTGACTCTTATCGCGACGTGGAGCTGTGTGACATGGCCAACTGGATCCCACATATGCTCCAACCCCCCATGACAAAGACGTACAACCTTGAGCGCGGTTTCATAGAATGTCGAGCAATTTTCTATAGGTTAGCTCGGTGTGGTTCGCGATATTTTGAAATTGTCTTGCCCTTGCTTCACAACTAATCGGATTTCAGCTCAGTGTCGAAATGAAATGATGTATACATTGTCCAGTTCGTAACGGAGACAAATGCCGCTCAGAGCCTCACTGCTGCTTTCTCCTCGGCATCGATCCTGATATCGCAGATTGCAGTGTTAATATTGGTACAAAGTCAGTCAAACGCTCCAATAGCATTGTCAGTCACCGTGACAATACCCCGCTGGTTTGAATTACTTCCGGTTACCGTCTGTGTACTATTCCCATTGATACGAATCCAGATCAGCAAACTAGATGAAAATTCCTGATCCCGTGTGAGTCTTATACATTATAGACTTCCGCCCCTTTGCCAGTTTCGCCGATTGGAGTGAAGGAGACAGTGTCGTGCCGTTCAAGTGCTTGTTGCCTTAACTTGGGCGCCGTGCTCGTGCCGATACAGCAACTCGCGTTTTGTGCAAGCTTTCTAATCTGTCGAGAGATGCTCACATTCTCGGTATGGTTGAATGTGCCAGTGAAAGATAATTTTTGTCCCCTTACCTCTGTCTCCAAAGTCACTGGTCCCAGTGTCGGCCTGTCCAGTACTCTAGGCCCTTCTCTTACTTTATAGTATATTGTTGTTCAGAGTGCAGCCTTCTTATTTTGCTTGATCATTTCATTGAATAACGAATGTCAGGAATCTCTGAATGCCTCTAATACACTGTCCACCGATTGAGCTGGTTTGATTCACAGGGTATCCCCTAGCTTCAGCAGCAAAATTCCCATGCCGTACACCGCTTTTAGCTCAAAGGTTTCAGTTCACTTTATAGGCCAGGGACCCCTGCGGAAGCCGTTGGGTATTCCCAAGCTTACTGTGAATTTTCCATGGAGACGTGGGGGCAAGGCAAAGCGTGGTCGTGGGCCGTTCCCATCCTACAGACACTCTCCGCACGCACTCATAATTAGATCACAGCACCCTAGACAACTACCGGGCGAATTTATACATATGGCATATGCTGTACTTAATGCTACATTCTAATTTTTGATCCTTCTCGGGTTTAGAAGAGAACTATTGCTATTGTGCCAAGGGCCCAAGCAAGAGCACCCGCAGCAGCACGTACCAGATGACGCTTCTGCCACTCCTCAAGTTGCTCCATGGCCGCCTTTGCTTCGGTCTCACTCAAGGTAGCCATCTCCTTCGTTTCGGCCAGTGCAAGCAGTTTGTCGTTGATCGGCTTGACTAGGAAGATTGGAATGTCCGTGGTAGTGGAACGATCAGTAAGTGCGTTTCCATGGGGTTGGGTGGGTCATACTCACGCGCGATGACCGTCCAGGCCCCAACAAAAGCGCAGAGGGCGGAGGCAGTACAGAAGAGAGGACGCAATGAAGCCGACCCTGCGCCCTGGCTCTCGAAGTAGGCTGCCCCTGCATACCCAAGCGTCGAGGCAACGACACACGGGAGGAAGTAACCCTATTGAAGAGCCAGGTCAGACATGTGGATCAGACTCGAGTATGACAGCTTACCTTTGCCCACCTGTACGACTTTGCGAATATTTTGATACTCGAAAGGGCGTTCAGGCCCACTTGATGGCGGTGGTGATGCGCAACCAGGATTCGAAAGGGCCCTGCTACGATAAGCGCGACATTACCCCAGAAAAGGGCCGCGTTCATTGTAAACCCTAGTCCGAGGGCCGTTCCGTAGGGAGTCCCGATTTTTTGAATGAATTGGCTGGCAATGGACATCGTGAATTCTGGAGGTTCAGTTTGCTGGCGAGAGCCGGGTGGGTTCCTAGATATAGAGGTATAGAAGTCAATCTCCTTTTAAAAAGTTGCTGCCTTTGACGCCGCAAAAGACGCGTCATTCCTCCGAGACGCGTCATTCCCCCGACGTGGACCCCGACGCGGATGTTTGGGGCTCTGTTGGATGCTGATAGGAGGGCTCGCGAGACCGTCGTGCTGTAGAGGCATGGTCGGTGGTCTCTGAAAATATGGTCTCTGGAAATGTTGTTGATGTTGTTCGTATCAAGGGCCGAAAGATGACATCGGCTGGTCAGAACACGACAATACTTGTTTGATATACCACTCGCTGCCTTCTGTACTCCGGATTCTCGATTTGTGAGAGGTGTGTATACTCGAGATTGCAGCTTAGTGATTGTCGCCAAAATTCCAGTGTACGTTGGGCACTCCGATTGTGGGTTAGGGTGGTTGAAATTACACTGTTGTTACTAGGCACGGAATCAGAAATGAGGCACCAGGAGAGCACGAACTGGAAGATTGGCAGGCCGGTGTTGTTGACATTGACCCACATAAAAGGAGAATATCATGTCAAAATCAGCAATAACGTGTATCTGGGTCTAGCAGATGAGCCAGTACACCTAACCAATGCCATTAAAGTTCGACATTTCTGGTCTCAGTGAACAGTAGGTAGAATGATCCAGATAAATTTGTTGATATGAGCAGGGTTCCCATTCAACAAAAGAAACAGACGACAGGAGAGAATGCTTATTTCTTGCGTTGCAGATTCTTCGGTAGCTCCCTCGCAAACGGTAGGAAATCCTTGCCACCCATGTACGGCTGGAGTACCTCTGGGATTCGTAGACCCTATGTGACCACAAGGAACAGGTCAGCATGATTTGCTTTGGTCGAGGAAATGAAAGTTGGAAACATACGTCAGGTGTCTGGTAGTTCTCTACCAAACAACAAAGGGCACGTTCGGTTGCACAGAGGGTCCCATTGAGCATGTGGACGTAGATCTTGTTTGTTTGATCCTGCTTTTTAAGGCCACATCGGACTTCTAGTTTTCTGGACTCTGCGAATCGATGTCAGATACCCTCATCACGAACATGACCGCATCAAGTAAGGGAATGATAAAGGAGATTACACTCACGATAATCAGTGCAATTGGTGGTCGAGACCAGCTCCTTGAACTCCCCTTGGAAAGGGAACCACGCCTCTAAATCGTACTTGATGGACCCAGCGAGATTCATGGCTCCGGAGACGATAGCTACGATACGGTAAGGAATACCGAGGGACTGGTAGAACTCTTTTGAGTTTGTGACCATTTCTTCGAACATTTGTTGGGATTTGTCCGGTTCGGTTACGCAGAACTGCACACAAAGTCATATGTGAATTACTGGTATCACAGGTGTGTGTATGAATGAAGCGAAACATACTTGCTCAACCTTCTCGAACTGGTGCACACGGAAGATACCCCATGTGTCTTTGCCACCAGATCCGGCCTCCTTACGGAAGCACGTCGAATAGCCACCGTACCTATGTACCCATGAGCATTGTAGGGGGACGTATGAGATCAAGGCGTACCGTATCGGGAGCTGGGACGCGGGCGATTCGAACCACTCGTCCATATGGAACGCAGAGATCGGCTGCTCAGACGTAGCGATCAAGTACTTGTCGTCTCCATCGCCCGAGACCTACACCGCACTCCGTCAACACTGTGAATCCTTCAACCAATCAGGTACATACATGATAAAGCGCCTCATCAAAGTCCTCCAGTTGAGCAGTCTTGGACATAGCTGGTTTTTGCATGAAGAACGGCGTCTGAATGAGTTTGAAATTCCGCTTCTCCAACCAGTCCATCCCGTAGTTAATGAGCGCCTGGTTGAGTCGTACGCCGGGCCCTGTAAGGTAGTACCCTCTGTGACCTGCAACTTTGACACCTCGCTCAAGGTCAACAGCATCAAGCCGGAGTAGCACTTCGTGGTGCGCAAGGATATCGGTGCGTTTTTCTAGAGGGCCATATTGTTCCGGAGAGAACTCCTCTATTAACGCGTTGTCGTCCTGTTGGGTCGGAGTACCGCGGGTAGAGATGAGGGAAACAGTGAGTTGGGATTACTCGTAGGAAGAAGTTGCAAAAACGAACTTCGTTGGTGCTCACTGGGACATTGGGGTGAATGAGATTCCCAACCGTAGCAGCCAATTTCCGCATAGCGATTTCGGCGTCTTGCACAAGCTGGCGTTGTTTCGCCTTGTCCTCTTCGAGAGCTGCCTTCTTTGCAAGTGGTTCAGAGGCATCCTCTTTCGCCTGTCGATCATAGGATTCAACAAAAGGTCAGATGCCATTAGATAAATTAAGCCACATAGGGAGCGTGTGCCAACGCACCTTCTTCTTCGTAGTGATCTCCTTCTGAGTGTCGTTGATCTGCTTGCTGAGCTGGTTCAACTGGAAATCAACTATCCAATACGCGCCATCAATACTCTAGATGTGAATATTGGTGTCCGATCTGGCGCACGTTTTACCCATTCGTCGTACATGGCCACGACCTCATCGACGATGTCTGTGGAGAGCCCGCGCTTGCGCTGTGACTCGCGAATTGATTCCGCATTGCCTCCCTTCTTATCTATGAACAGTAACACGTCGAGCGTCATGGCGAGAGGTTAGTCCTGGTTATGGTCGGGTCGAGATTCATTTCCCTTTGAAGCCGAGTCAGCGAGTCAGGAGCGGTGAAGCTCTATAGGTGGAAAAAAATACACCACAAATCGATAGACAAGCAATTGGCCAACTCTCTTGCATTCATGACGACTCTGCAGTCAGCCCATAGTCCGCCGACTGAAAGCTCGAGCGAAGCCGTCCCTTTCCAATGGGCCAACCTTACGGTGGTTATGATATCTGCGAGTAAACCCTGCACAACCCACCCGCAGTGCAATCCATGCAAGAACACTTCTACGCAGGGACGGCAGGCGGTGGGACCTGATATTTAGCCATTAAACTATCAAACAACGCGCTCTTCTCCTCCAAATCAACAACAAGCGGGTGCGAAGGGGCCTTTTCCTTCAGCGACCTTCAATGATATTCGTCAGTCACTTTTCCGTATAAGCGGGACCGTGTAAATGACTCACATGTATACCTCCTCCGCCTCCGGACGCCCGGCAATCCATGTCAACGCAACGTTTGCAGCGAGAGCGTCGACCTCGTTCGGATCGAGCTTAAGAGCTTCACTGAGGTCTGCGCTAGCCTCTTTCAGCTCTCCCCTCAATAACCGCGTGATCCCTCGCGCAGCGACTAGACGTGCAGACGTCAACGAAGGATTATGAGACTGTTCGGTGTAGAAGGAATAGGGGTTGGAGTAGTTGTTGGCGCCCTTGAGGAGGTCGATGGAGGCCTCGATGAGCTGAAGGAGCATGTCGTCATCTGCCCATTTCTTTGCCTTTTCGTACTCTTTGGTTGCGAGGTCGATTCGGTTCGCGGAGAGGTGTAGCTGGACAGTAAGCGCGATACTAGGGTTGCTTCAGCAGTCGATCCGTCAGGATTGTAGAATAGTAATGCGTACGATTCCAGATTCTTCATTGTGCCATCTCCTTGCAATGTCTCCTGCGCTTCCTCTAGTTCTCCCTCCTTGACGAACGCGACAGCAGCCACAACGCGCACGGTGCCCTTTACATCATCTTCTAGCTCTTCACCATCGATCTCGATGCACAAGTCTCTCAGGTCATCAAGCGCTTTATCCTTCTGTTCGTCTTGTCCTGCTGACTTTGCGTTGAAATACGTGGCGAGACTGCGGATTGCGCGGACGGGGTAGCTGGAATCACCCTTAGGGAGAGACGTGAGCGCCCCTGATGGATCTGAGAATATTTGTGCGCGGGCTTTGTAGAGGATTGTGGGCAGGTAATCGGGCGAGAGCTTATCTGGTAGCTCGGCGGCGATCAGTGGCTTGTAGCTGCCTGCAAAGTATATTAGATCAGAACATAAAGCAACTGAAAGAAACAACCTAGTGCGTATTGCTGGCGAGTGTGATACAAGTCGAGCGAGTCCATAGTGGTCGTGTCCAAATTTCTGTTTCAATTGTTTTTTTCGACAAGCTAGTAATTCTCAAACTATGCACGCCAGCCTCATTATCCCCTACTGAAAAGCGTGTTTGACAAGGCCAAATCGGCGCGACGGCCCGCTTCGGAACTCCAGCTTGCTCCGCCCTTCTCCCGTGACAATGTCCCTCCTCCGTGCAAAGTTGGCCTCAAAGTTCATTTCCAGGCGTTATGCGCGTCAATTGTCCCTTAGAGCAGCCGCAGTCCTCTCAGCCGTCGATCTACCCATCTCCGGTGAGGAAATCCCAGGTCTGTACGACGGCCAGTGGCGCGGCACCGGGGATGCTGTCAAGAGCATTTGTCCAACGACAGGGGAGGTCCTTGCAAGTGTTACTACTGTGCGTGCAACCATCCGCACTTCGTCAGCCGTAGGAGTACTGAAGCGATATGTGCAGGCCACTCCAGCAGAATTCCATGAAACAATCGCGCGTACACGTGAAGCATACACGATCCTCCGCTCTGTTCCTGCCCCCCGACGAGGCGAGATCCTTCGACAAATTCGACAGGCCCTTAGCACAAAGGTAACCCCCCACTTTTCGGCTTCGGACCATCTTCCAATACAACTACATAGCGTGAAGCACTAGGAGAGCTCGTTACACTGGAGATGGGGAAAATCAGGACAGAGGGAATTGGTGAAGTGCAAGAATTTGTTGACATCGTGCGTTGTGCTCCCGCCGGAGATGTCGATTACCCACTGAAGTGAGGATAAAGTGCGATTATGCGGTTGGACTATCGAGAATGATGGATGGACGGGTGGTCAATTCCGAACGACAGGGACATACCATCCTCGAAGGTACAGATTCTCTCGCTTTCGGCCCATAATACTCCTCATTCGAATTGCCGATAGTACCAAACCCTCTCGGCGTAGTAGGAGTGATATCCGCGTTCAACTTTCCTGTGGCCGTATACGGCTGGTACGAGCGGCTTCCCCCACCTCGCGAGCGCCAAACCCATTGAGCATTTTCAGGAACCTCGCACTATCACTGGCGGCTGGTAACGCGACCATCTGGAAGCCAGCATCGAGTACCTCGTTGTGCTCAATAGCCGTGACGAAAATCATTGCGCGCGTGTTAGAGGAGAATGGTCTTCCTGGCGCGGTTGCAGGGTTGGTTACTGGCCAGCGAGACATCGGAGAAGCATTAGCCCAAAGTCAACACGTCGACCTTGGTGCGTCCTCACTTCACACATTCACTATTGAATTTCACAGCCAGTTCAGTCTCCTTCACGGGCAGCGAAGCCGCTGGCCGTCAAGTGGGCAAGGTCGTGCAAAACCGGTTCGGCAAACTCCTGCTTGAGCTGGGTGGTAACAACGCGTCGATTATCATGCCCGACGCCGACCTTTCCATGGCCGTTCCCTCCGTCTTCTTTGGTGCAGTAGGGACAGCAGGCCAGCGCTGCACCTCGACCCGGCGCTTGTATCTCCACCGGTCTATCGCAGATAGTTTCCTCGGCTCCTTGCAGCAGATGTACAAAACAGTCCAAGCGGGCGACCCACTCGCTGAAACCACCTTGCTAGGGCCATTGCACAACCCTACGGCGGTCCATATATTCAAGTCGGCTGTATTGAAGCACCACGAGCTCGGATCTTCCATCCTAACTGGCGGCCAGCCACTCTCTCTCACCGGCTTCGAGGGAGGCAATTTCGTCCAGCCTACAATTGTCGTGCCTAAGAACCCGGACCCCAGTTCACAGGATATATGGAAAAACGAGGTTTTCGCGCCAATACTTAATGTCGCTATATTTGATCACCTAGAGGAGGCGATCGCGTGGAATAATGCCGTTCCACAGGGGTTGAGCAGCAGCCTCTGGACCAGAGACATGAGGAACTTGGGCAAGTGGATTGGGCCTGAAGGCAGTGACTGCGGAATCGTCAATGTGAGTGCTGTTAGATAGCGCAACAGAGGTGCGGAAAGTGTCACTAAGAGCGCGTTTACAGGTCAACGTAGGTACCAGTGGGGCTGAGATTGGTGCTGCATTTGGTGGCAACAAGGTGAGATCACTCTCCTGTTGGTGACCATGCATTCTCCTCACACGGTCCTCAGAGCACCGGTTGGGGACGAGAGTCTGGCGGAGATGCTTGGAAGCAATACGTCCGCTGGAGTGCATGCACTATCAACTTTTCTGATCAAGCGCCCTTGGCCCAAGGTGTCAACTTTCCAAGAGTTTGACATTTTGAATGAGTGTCGATATCCCACCATATATCTTTACTGCCCCAGACGGCTGCGCGCGCTACTTTAAGCGCATTGGGCCACGAATATGTCGTCGTGTGAGAAATGTGACTAAGTGGATAAACCTATTTCAATCCAACGTTACGTGTAGTCTATGCTGCACACTACACCAGTAGAACCCTATGAAAATAACCCGCTTATGCGGATGACCCTGTTAGGAACAAACCTCTTGTTTTCCCCTTTGTTCTTATACGACTAGAATGGGCTCAGGTCTAGCCCGAGAAGCGGACGACCCGAATCAGGAACGTATCTTCAATGGCGGCTCAGGAACGCAGACGAATTTGAACAAAAACCGGAGTGCGTCATACGCTCATGGAGGCCCCAGTATCTGCGCCAACCATGGTCATTCCGCTCGACGTCGTCGTCCAATTTGCTCACGTTCCTCCTATTATATTCTATCCGGGTCTATACTGCCGCCTTATGTTGCCCATACCGATGCCCACTCCTAGCCCTCAAACAGCACCACTTGGACAACGCTGTCGACTGTTGATACGCCAATTCTTGTCCACATCCCTCCCCCTCCTCTATCTTTGGACAGGCAGCAGCGAGTGAACTCTGTCAGCCTCCCGCCTTCGCGCTCAGTTCGATCAATTTGGGACTTACCGACCAGTGGCACAAAGCTGGTGCTGCCGTAGGATCATTGACGACCTTCGCCGAAGGTAGAATCTTGGGAGATCTTCGATGAACTGTGGCACCGAACCTGGTCCTATGCTCCGAGGAAACGCGATTTTCCAGCGAAACGTGTGAGTGCAATATGCAATCATCTCTTATTACGTTGCCACAGAGGCTCAAAGGCTTTCGACGAAACCCATATACCAAACTTTAGCCCGCCGTTATACTCTCCCAGTCCGTCGGACATCAGCTCACAAAGCGGTTTTTGAAGTCCACGGCGCATTTGTGACCGGGTATGCCCTTACGGGGGTCCCAAGGCACCCCGAGCTGCTGGTGTGGGCGGTCAGGGTCGTCGCCGAACGTGCGGATCAGTCTTAGTAAAGGTGAAGGAGGACAAAGTGGGCAGCGGCTACAGATTTCGGAGTGCAAAGACACACTCTCCATTCATACAAGATTGTAATTACAGTTGCCTGTGCGCGAGCCTCAAACGTCTCAGATTGATGCAGGATCATATGCCCACAGTATCACATAGCAACTCCTCGGGCATATAAGGTCTCGATCCCTGTGTTTTGTATCCTCCCATTTTTGTATATAGCGTGCCCCACCAAACACAGGCACTTCTCTCGTATTATCGGTCTCGCGGAAATTCTAACAAACTGCCCCACAGTCATTGCTGACAATGATCCTGCACGGGCTATAGGTATTCATTTCGATGTTGCGTTCGGTATTCTTTGTTGTCTTAAAGGACAACACGACCTTTTCTCGATTCGATTCCACGAACTTGGTGGGAGAAGTCAGTTCACACACTCGACTCGCGAATTCGAAGGGCTTGCAGTGCAGTGGGTTATTTTATTGTGATTCCCTGGTGAGGTGATATTGGAAGGGACAACCCAAGTTAGGTCAAGGAACTCGGTCCAAAAGATATTGTGTTCCAAGAAGCAAGGGTGATACAAGATGTACCTTCGGGAGGTCAATC
>Ga0307515_10020407_pt1 | contig 11823 bp, 6 predicted proteins | sample 17_EM_MG_FD_194513 | JGI IMG/M metagenome (GOLD analysis project Ga0307515, IMG submission 194513) | Populus trichocarpa ectomycorrhiza microbial communities from riparian zone in the Pacific Northwest, United States - 17_EM | ecosystem: Host-associated > Plants > Roots > Unclassified | place...
CCACTCTCGGGTAGAATGTGCGAGGCGTACCCTCGGGACTCGTCTCATGGGTTTCGCTGTAGCTCTGCACCAGCTCACTTTACACCGCATACGCGCAAAAGAACGGCTTATCATACCAGCGAATTTCTATTGTAAGGACTATCGATCACTCCACGCCGAGAAATCCACGGCCACTCACGGAGAAATCCTAATCCCGACTCCGACTGTAACCGTGCTTGTTCTCGCAGTGCTCGTTGCGAAGAATGCAGACAGTGGGGAGAATTTGATTCAAGACGGTTCTGGAAACTTGGAAAGAGGCTTTGGACGAAGCATCCGCCGCCGGGAGTGAATTAATTGTACGGAGTCGGGTGATGAGATTGAAGGTATAGTTGGAAGCGCTGGTTGAGGTCACGGCTCTGTTGTGACTCTGTTGTGACTCTCGTCGACCCGTAAGCCGCCCAATCACAAATTGCCATCATTCCACTCAACTAGCCGAAACAAGCTGGCTGGACTCACGGAGATCGCCGGCGTACTCGGGCACAAGAATAAATATCCAATTCACTCTGCCAAACCCCATCCGACAGGGTATCTTCTCGGAAGTATCAAGTGAGATCGTCCGCTCGGAGACATTCGCCCGACGGCCATGCGCCTTTGGCGTGGACGGTGCACATGCATACAGGGTGGACAAGAGATGCATGAATATGTCACAGCTGCTGTTGAACGTTCTTTGAACCTCGCCATCTCCCCAGTACTCGCGAACTAGCACTCGTCAATTCATGCCCCGCCGTCTGTCTCGGAGGGTCTTTCCGCCCTCTGACCCTCATCCGTCCCCGCCCCCCAGCCAAGTCGACCTCATTCCAGTGGAAATACTCTCTAAAATCTTTCTGCTCTACGATCAATATCTGTCATGGTATTCAGAGCGAGATCGGCCATGGCATCGAGGGAAGTTGATGCTTGTGTGCCGGCGCTGGCATGCCATTATGCTTTCAACTCCAGGCATCAATTATCGATTGACGATCAGGAGGGCAACTCAGAAGGAAGTGGTCAAGGCATTTGTCCAACGTAGAAAGACGCGCTTGGACGTAAGGGTTGATATGAACGATGAAAAAGATGGCAACGATTTCAATGCTGAGAACTTTCATGCGTGCCTCATGGCCGCGGCCAAGGCAGCACCTAGATGGTCCTCGCTTGACCTTATCTCACCACCACCTCACGGAGAATACAAGACCCTCCCGATCTTGCAGCCTTTGGTGCATCTTGAGTCCTTAAGGTTGACCTGCGGTTTTGGCGAGTTTATGGAGCCACTCATGACTGCAATCAGCAGATGCGACTCTCCCGAACTCACTACAATCCACCTTGAAGAACCTGCTGCTTTACTCTACCTTGCACAACCCGCATGGGTGCATATCACCCACTCCCTCACGACTCTTAAGGTCCAGCTGTCCAAGAAGATGGGTGACCCGGTGGATATACTTCCGCACCTTCACAGCCTGCAGCACTTTGAGGCCCGCAACCTTTGCCTCCCATTCTATCCACCAGACGCCTGCCTTCCTCTTACCCGTACCCTCCATTTCATGAATCTGAAGTCTGTTTCTGTCCAGTGGATGGCTGGTCATGATTTTCCTGCCCTTGAGCGGTGCAATGTCTATTTTCCACGCCATGCAGACATCATTCAGGCCCTCCAGCCTGTTACTATGCCGTCTTGCTCTGAATTTCTATACCACGCCAATGATCTTCACCCTCTTGCACAATTTCATCTCCCTTCATTCCAAAAGTTGGATGTGAAAAGTGGGCAGTGGAATGTCTGGAACGGGAATCCTCAGCTGGCAGCTCTATGCCCTATAGTTGCTGCCAGAGCAACGAGCCTGACTAACCTGTGCCTGGATGTTGAATGCAGTGAGCGGTTGTTGGTCCATATGTTGAGCCTTGTACCAAGGCTGGAATCGTTGTCGCTGGGACTTGCGCGCCCCAATGCTTTGAGCACGACTTTCTTCCAGGCATTTATTGTCAGAAAACCTAATGCTGATGGTGCCTCTGACATGGTTGGGCCACCAGGCCAGGTCACTACTCCGCTCTGTCCATGGTTGAAGTCACTTTATCTCAATTATAGGAGATGGCTGAGGGGCCCAGACAAGAAGGCACTGATCGTAGCCCTCAGTCGCATTGAGTCATCACGGAATCTGTCGAGATTATGGCGCCCATTCAATCTCAAGCTGAGCGTTGATCAATCGCTTCAGTCACGCTGGTCAATTGATGGGCCAGTGAGGAAATCACAGGATTTCGGAGATTCGGCCCTCACACTGGGTATTTCGGCTCCATGTGGCATAATTCCCATATCAATGGCAACGCTACACAACCGCTTTATTGTTGCGTTACCTTTAAAGGGGGCAGAATATCTTCATTTGCGGAGTCGTGGTGAGATATTTCTGGACTTTCGTTTTACTAATGATCACATGGAACTGATGGTCTACCCATATGACTGGAAGCATCGTTGGGCACCGCCAAGATTATTGCCTTGTGCTCTGCCCCTTTTTCATGCCCTCAGGGTCCTGGTGGTGGAGACCTTAAACCTTTCATTTTTGACTGGTCACACCTTCCACAAGCTCGAGAGGTGCAGGGCGGTGACGTCACCTCATGGAATTCCCTCCCCGGGCCCGTTCGCAGAGACAGAAATGCCCCTCTGCACTAGGTTAGATATAGATGATCTCGACGTGCTTGCCACCTTCAAACTTCCACAAATTCATGAGCTGGCCTTCGAATTTTCAGATCCAGACTGCAGCACAATTTGGGAGAATCGTATTGCAGTGAATGCAAACCTGTCGGGGTTGACTCTTCTGCATATGAGGAAATGGCCGTTTGATGGAGATCTGGTCCGAATACTTAGATCGTTGTCATCGCTTGAAACCCTGATTATCAGCTCTCGGCTTGATATGGTCTCACTCACGGCCTTTCTTCCAATGGACGCAAATGGGACCCTTGCTCTGAAGCAAGCGAGCGGTGAGGGGCAGAGGTTGGCCCTTCTCTGTCCTTCGTTGCAGAGTTTGCGAATTGAGGGTCAGGATCCCTCGGCGGCGCCAGGGCTGATGATACCGCTTCTCAAGCGTATTGCCATTCGCCGTGCGAAGTTAGGTTCTCCTTTGAAGGAATTCACGTTTGGTGGGATCTCGACCGAGCCTGTATTCCGGCCTGAGCTGGGTGAGCTGGGTGAGTACCGGTTTGAGCTGGATGGGAACCGGTTTGAGCTGGTTGGGAAGAATGGGAGGTTTGCTATGGAAAAGGTTGTTCTGCCTAAGGGGACTGAGCCATTTCAATTGGACATTTAACTAGTCTGGTATTGGCTTCATCAACAAGATGGCTGTTGGAATACATGTAGATAGCGCTCTCCCGTCCATATGCAGTTCTCCGTTGCTTGAGGTGTCAATAAAAGATGTGGAGTAAGCAGGTGAGTATCATCTGGAGGCTTGTCAAGCGCGAAACACGCGTGCTCAAGGGTGACCACGTCTTCCAGGCCAACGTAGCGATTCGAGCCCGGGTGCCGGTGGTATTACAGATCCGTCCAAACGTGTTCGAGGTCGCCTCAAGGATCATCGCCTTGCCGAACCCGCCTACCAAGAAAATCGATTCACCTTCAGTATTACACACGTCTCTCGACCTGTCGAAATTCCCGCCAAATCGCAAGTTGTCTATATATATTAATGAGACGGCCTCCCGACCACCCATCAACCCATGGTTGTGTGTCAGCGCGACGACCATATCGGACGAAGGACAATCTGTCCGATGACAACGACGGAGTTGTGTTTGACGGCGTGTATGCAGGCATGGTAGCTTGAGGCAAGTTGACGATCGATGTGCCGAACAAGCCACCGAAGACGCCACCATTCGAGCTATCACGAATTTAATCAGTCCCACACGCATATATATCTACGGAGATGGTGGTGGAGGGGGTCGCTTTGCGTGTTTCAACCCTGATCGACGGCTTCATGAGCGTGCTCGAGAGTGTGCATGTCTTGGGGTCTAGTGGCAGTATCTTTGGAACGAAATTAATAAAATAGGAGTGTGGTATTCGGAGTTGCACACCTGCGGAGCTTGCGTCCGTGTCGAGCACGAATAAGAGTTTACAGAATGTGATGGTTCCTTCCTCTGCTAATAGCTCGACAAATGACAAATGGGCCAGCTTTTGGAGAGTTGACCGCATCGTCGATTTGGCGTCGGCCAGTGTCTGCCCCGTGAAATATCGAACCTTGTGGTTTCGATTCTGGCGACCTCTTCACCTGCGGCGACCGTGTCACCGAGCTGCTTTGATCAGTTCTTTGAGATGCCAATTGTGGTGGGTTCGGCCATTTGGGACACTTTAATCGTTTCCGCTACAAATGACGTCTATTTCAGTCTCGGTTTTTGAGCAAGCAAGTAAATGACAGGTTCACACGAAGGGTAGTAGGAGTGTACAACCGGGCCGATACTTATCTAGCAATCGTGTAAAGAAGTGGAAATAAGAATGGGACACCGCGTCTCAAACGTTTTGTCTGCAAGAAACAAGAGCGACGTGTCGGTTTCGAATATCCAACTACAGACTAGTAGGGACATGGGGGACAGGTGCATGCGAGTTCCAGACTCGGACGACTTGGATTCGACGTACTTGCAAGTAGCCAGTGCGTGCGCGCAGGCGCGGAACGCGAGAGGTCGCGCATGAGAGGTAGAAAGAGCCACAAAGCGTGATGTTTGTTGTGTTGGTGCCGACAGTGCCCGGGAACAGCAGCACAAGGTTTGATGCGGCCGATGATAGCGCGGCCCATGAACAGTGTGGTTGAGATGCAGAGGGTAGTCGCCTCAGAGACTGTCCTGCAAATTGCAGAGTATTGGTCTATGCACCAGTTGATCGTCCCTGCGCTGAATGTATCCATTACTACACTATTTTTATATTGAATATTGAAGAGCGTACCAAGGATAAACAATCCATGTTCATTGTCCAACCCCAACTATTCTGTCTCCCATATCCTCCACGTCCCCTAACCGCGTAAGTTCCTGGTCATATTTTTGTCACGTATCGCACCAGTTCAGCTTGGGAGCCTGGCATAGATGTAAGATGCTGAACAGGTAGGTCGCAGCAGATGAAGTGGAACGCCACCTGAATGCTGAACTTCAGGTTTGATGGAATTCAGGTTCGGGCGTGCATTGGCGCAGCAGCTTTGGAGCACGAATGGGAGCCCAACCGTCTACCAAGTCGCAGCACACTAGAATCTCGTCGAAAGGTCGAATGGTCGGGTTTGGTTAGAACCTAAGTAAGAGGGACCTTAGCACTTGGACCCTGCACCGACAGCAATGCGAATTATTTTTTCGCTTTCGATCACCGTAGCTGCACCATCTCCCCCTCACTAAACCACCAGAGCATATTTTCTTCTCGGTGATGTGATGTGACCGAAGGTACATATCCTGTCCCCCGTCCCTAGGTTCATCGCGCGACGCGAGTTGAATCCCGTGCTCACTGTCTCTTGCTTCATTTACAGCTCAAATGAATCTGTATCCTCCTATTTCGCACCCCATGCAGCTCCTAGGTGCCCACCAACGACCGTACTCTCCGCTCCGAAATACAGTCCTCTCTTCTTGCACTGCGCCACGAATATTTCATTCTTAACGGATGACTTTTGCCACAACACCGTCGATCAGAGCTTCTGGGAATGTGTCTCACTTCCCATAGCCGCTCGCGCATTGGTCTTGCACCGATCCTAGTGTAGGTGAATTCCCCACAGCCCTCGTCGTCGCTCTGGGCTCTGAAGAGCCGCTGATACCTGTCTTCACTCTAACAGGTGCACGCCAAGGGCTCTTAGCACCAATCACGGGAATCGACTGAAGCTTTCGTCGCTGTGCTTCTAAATGTGCGATCGTCATTCTGGTGAAGAGATCGTGGATCGCGATACACAGCCGACGTTGGTCAGGACCTAATCGTCGTTGTCGATGGGGTGGACCCATACTCAGCCAAACTTTATTCCACACCGCACGCGACGGCGGTGTACCAGCAGGATGGACGAGGGGTGGGAAGTCACCACAGCAGTGTCAATTTCCTCTGAGAGCTTCGTCACCTCCAGTGGAGAGTAGCACTCACTCACACCCACGGACCAATCGCCCCTGCACCCATTTCGCGCCCATTCTTTGAATCAAGTTCTTTTCCGAATCCCAATCCTTGGTCACCGCCGACTCGCCACATCCATACCACTCCCGACGCTCCCGTAGCTTTTCAGTAGCCACCACCACCGTGGGCCCTACACCAAGCGCATACTCTCCGAAACCACGATAATTTTGGACGATGGAGAAGACCATCAAATATCTCCAGGCGCATATTCGTCCTGGTCCGTCATGCTCATTGACTTCTGCTGCTCGTGCTCACTGCTCGTTTCCTCACTTACAGCTCAACTCGGTCTCTAGTTCCATTCTGTACTCCATGTCACCCCTGGTTGTCCCGTACCGGCCTCCCTAAGACCGTACAAATTTGCAAGTCACCAAGGATTCCTCCGCTTCCTGCCCCGCAGTGCGCCGTGAATACGGTATCCTTAATAAACGACACCGGCTACAGTGCTGTCGATCAGCGGGCTGTCGCCCCACGCACCCAAACCTCATCGTCGCTTGCGGTTCAGTTGTTCATCGCCGCGCTCATTCATGCCCACCTTTGCATCGAGGTGCGCCTGCTTTCTCGGACTCGTCCCATGACCGTCCCCGTCTCCACCGCCAGCCTATACCCCTCTATACACTAGCACACGTGAACGAAGGCTCATGAACACTCGTTGCAGGAATCGATTTGCCAGGCCGCAGTGAAATCAAGTGTTTCTCTATTATTGCACTTCTGAATGCGCTAACTTCACTCCGATGAAGAGATCGTCATACACCCCCGCCTCTCCTTGTAGTTAATATCGTTGTGGTATTCATTGATTGAACGCTCTACATGAGCAAGACGTCTCTCGTTGGAAACGCAGAATAGACGTGTGTACAAGCAAGCCGAACGAGTGCGTGGTACATCACGGATGTGACTGATGGAGTCACACCAGCGAATTCGTATGTGGGGACTACCAAGCCGACCACAGGTAGACTTGCGTCCTGCCGGTCATCCAAGCCTTCACCAACTCCCTCCCCTTCTCTGTCCACCTCTGGGCCATTGGCCCTAGACTGGCCGCACCTCGATACGCAGAAGTATCCTGTCTCGTTGTAGAAATGACGGCCTCAACTAGAATCGCACCTGTTCACCATGTGCTTGGCGAAGGATGCAGACAGCGAGGAGAAATCGGGTCGTAGCGTTTGCATTGTAATGTACCGTAGTGAAATCGAGACTGGTCTTCTCTGAACGAGATTTGGACAGAGTCTTCTCTCGATGAATCCGTCCTTAAAAGGTGGGGTTTAAGATAGCGCTAGGGAGCGGTTTGGAGTACACGAAGACGAGGCGGATTGATGTATAGTGTTGACCACTTTCGGGTAGAATGTGCGAGGCGTGGTTTCCGCCGACCCTTAGGGACTCGTCTCATGGTATTCGCCGTAGAGCTGCTCCAGCTCGCTTTATACCTATTCCCTTTGTAAGTAGTGCCGATCACTCCGAGAAATCCACGACCTCTCCTGATTGTCGGAAGTAGCCCGCCGCTCTGTGGAGAGTGGGAAGAATTGTATTTGATTCGAGACGGTTCTTGGAAACGAAGGATCCCCCCGTGTCCGGTCGGAGGGCGGACGTCGGTGCGAGGATAGGGCGTACACCGTACAATGCTGAGGACTACCGATGACGACCAGCCGTCGTTGGGAATGGACTCAAGGAAGGAACGAAAGAACGAGAAGGGGACCGGTACTCAGTTTGATCCTCAAAATGAGGAACTAGCAAACGAGTACGTGGATATTTAGATAATAAGAGATCAAGCAATAATCGGAAACACGTTGGAGAGCAACGAAACTAAAACAGAAGGGTTTGATCCCCAACTGCCCGAGCAACAGGGCCATCGCGCGTCGACAAGCCGAGCGCTAATGCCACAACGGGAAACCGACGCGCCGGACCATTTCCCTGAACCTGGAAATGTCACGGCCGGCATGGTACGTGACAGATCGAAGGTACAGCCGGAGGGCGCTTCCGGCTCACCCAAGCCGGCGCATTTGCGATCTTTGCAGTCCGTCTTGAGAATGAAGAAATGAGAACACACCGATTGAGGTCACCGCTGTGCTGCGACTCTGTTGTGACTCTCATGAACGCCGGTCCGCCCCAGTCACAAGTCGCCATCATTTCAGACTCATGGAATCGCCGGTGTTTGAGTCGAGCACAGGTCGGATGAATATCCAATTCACTCTGCTGCAGACTCTATCCGACAGGGTATCTTCTTCTCGAAAGCCTTATCGGGCGAAATCGCCCACTCGGGGACATTTGTGTCCCAGCTGCTGTTGAACGTTCTTTGACTCTCGCCATCTCCCCGTACTCGCGAAGTAGCCTTTGTCAATCATGTTTCGATATCGGTACTTCCGGATACCCTCTCCACATTTTCCTCTTCCTCCGTTGCTGCGCACCGGCAAAGCCGACCTCATTCCAGTGGAAATACTCTCTGAAATATTTCTGCTGATAGTGCTACACGGGTCGGAGTATCAACGAGACTTGATGCTTGTGTGCCGACGCTGGCATGACATATTACTTTCAACTCCAGGCATCCATTCGAAATTGACGATCAGAAGGGCGACTCAGAAGGAAGTCGTTCAGGCATTTATACAAGGCAGAAAGTCGCGCTTGCATGTCAGGGTTGATATGAACGATGAAAAAGATGGCAGCAATTTCAATCCTGACACCTTCCATGCGTGCTTCATGGCCGCCGCCCAGGCAGCATCTAGGTGGTCCTCTCTTACCCTCATTTCACCTCCACCTCGTGAAGAATATAAGGCCCTGAAGATCTTGCAGCCTTTGGTGCACCTTGAATCCATCAGGGTGGCCTGCGATGTTGGCGAGTTCCTAGAGTCGCTGATGACTGCAGTCAGCAGATGCGACTCTCCAAATCTCACTATAATTCACATTGAAGACCCTACTGCTGTACTCCACCTTGTGCAACCCGCCTGTTTACGTATCACCCACTCCCTCACGACTCTTAAGGTTCAGCTGCCCAAGAGGATGGATAGCCCTGTGGATATCCTTCCACACCTTCATATGTTGAATACCTTTGAGACCCGCAACATTTGCCTCCCATTCTATCCACCAGACGCCTGCCTTTCTCTTACCCATACCCTACGTTTCTTGGATCTGAAATCTGTTTCTGTCCAGTGGATGGCCGGCCATGTTTTTCCTGCCCTTGAGCATTGTAATGTCAAATTTCCACACCACGCTGACATTATCCAGGCCCTCCAGCCTGTCACAATGCCGTCTTGCTACTATTTTCGATATCACTCCAATGATCTTCACCCCCTTGCACAATTCCATCTCTCTTCACTCCGAGTATTAGATGTGAAAAGTGGGCAATGGAATGTCTGGCGAGGGAATCCTCACCTTGCAGCTCTATGCCCTGTAGTTAGAGCCAGAGCAAAGAGCCTGACAGAGCTGCGGCTGGACGTCGAATGCAGTGAACAGTTGTTGCTCTATATGTTGAGCCTTATACCAGCCCTAACTGTGCTGTGGCTGGGGCTTGCCCGTCCCAATGCTTTGAGCACGACTTTCTTCCAGGCATTTATTATCAGAGAATTTAATGCTGATGGTGTCTCTGACATGGTTGTGCCATCAGGCCAGGCCGCTGCTCCACTCTGTCCATTATTGGAGTCACTTGATCTCCAGTACAGGAGATGGCTGAGGGGTCCAGACAAAAAGGCACTCATCATAGCCTTCGGTGACATTATGGCATCACGGAATCTGAAGGAATCACGGCGCTCATTCAATCTCAAACTGAGCGTTGATCAAGAGCTGTACTGGTCAATTGACAAGCCAGTGAGGAAATCACAGGATTCAGGACATTCGATTCTCATACTGGGTATTTTGGTTCCGTGTGGCATAATTCCCATATCAACGGCATTGCCATGGAAAAGCGTTGTTGCATTACCTTTAAAAAGGGCAGAATATCTTCACTTGCGGTGTTATCATTTAGAGTCTTCCCTGGAATTTCTCTTCACTCATGATCATATGGAACTCATGGTATATGTCCAGGATCAACCGTCACCGCCAACATCCTTGCCTTGTGTTTTGCCCCTTTTTAATACCCTCAGGGTCCTGGTGGTGGAGAACGTTAATCCTTCATTTATGATTGGTTACACCTTCCACAAACTCGAGAGGTGCAGGTTGAAGTTATTTTATTCGTTGGTTGCTCCTCTAAGACTGTGCACAGAGACAGAAATGCCTCTCTGCACTAGGATGGATATAAACGATCCCCATTTGCTTGCCACCTTCAAACTTCCACAGATTCATGAGCTGGCCTTACATTTTTCACATCCGGACTGCGGCACAATTTGGGAGAAACATATTGCAGTGAATACAAATCTGTCAGGACTGACTCTTCTGCATATGAAGGAATGGCCGTTTGACGGAGATCTGATCCCAATTCTTAGATCGTTGTCATTGCTTGAAACTCTGATTATCAGCTCTTGGCGAGGTCTGATCCCATTCAGGGCCTTTCTTCCAATGGACGCAAATGCCACCCTTGTACTGAACCAAGCGAGTGATGAGGGGCAGGTGTTGGCCCTTCTCTGTCCTTCGTTGCAGAGTTTACGAATTGAGGGTCAAGATCCCTCGGCGGAGCCAGAGCTGCTACCGGTTCTCAAGGATATTGTCACTCTCCGCGCAGAGTTTGGTTCTCCTTTGAAGGAATTCACGTTTTATGATTTCCGGCCTACGTCTGGAAGCCTGTTTGAGCTGGTTGGGGCGAATGGGAGCTTTACCATGGAAAAAATTGATCTGCCTGAGGGGGCTAAGGGATTTGAATTGGATATTTAGCTTGTGTGGTATTGACTTTATCACCGATATGGCTGTTGGAATGCATGTAGACAGCGCTCTCCCGACCGTATGCAGTTTTCCGTTGTTTGAGATGTCAATAAAATATGTGGAGTAAGCAGGTGAGTATCACCTGGAATCTTGTTAAGCGCGAAAACACGCATTCCCAAGGGTGACCATATGATGGGGCATGGGGCCAACTCCCAAGCCAACAAGGCCCCAGTAATGAACGATATCCGAGTCCGGTGCCGGTAGCATCACAAACCCATTCCAGTGCCTTGCCAAACGTGCCTACCGAGGAAATCGTTTCACCTTCAGTACCACATATATTCGCCAGTCATGTCTCTCAAGTAGGATTGTTAGTGTAGGTGACTTGTCGAAATCATCGCCAAATTGCAAAGTATCATCGTTTGTCTATATCTCAATGAGGGGCTCAATGAAACATATTCCTATCGCTACCATTCCTGTCCAACAAGTGGCGTTTTGATGAGGTGAAGAGCTTGTCGACGTACTCCTTAACACAGAATCTACACACACAGGGAGTAATGTCACGTTTCATGACTACATAAGTAGGTGTACTAAACAAAGATGTGACGGCCTCCCGACCATCCATCAACCCATGGTTGTATGTCAGTGCGACGACCATATCGGACAAACGACAATCTGTCCGTTGACAAAGACGGGCTTGTCTTTGATGGTGTGTATGCCGGGCATGGTAAGGTAGGCGACAGCCTAAAGGCCCCACCACAGCCACCCCAGCCTCACACTGCCAAATTCTGGTGGTCCGAAACTTTTTTTTTGTATGCGTAGCTAGTTGTATATTTCAAAAAAGTTGATAATTGTAACACTATTTAAACGCGTGCTCTCGCCTCCCGCAGAGCGTCTGGCGGCAATGTACGGTGGCCGTTGTACTTTTTGCATGCCCAAGCGGA
>Ga0307515_10020408_pt1 | contig 11823 bp, 7 predicted proteins | sample 17_EM_MG_FD_194513 | JGI IMG/M metagenome (GOLD analysis project Ga0307515, IMG submission 194513) | Populus trichocarpa ectomycorrhiza microbial communities from riparian zone in the Pacific Northwest, United States - 17_EM | ecosystem: Host-associated > Plants > Roots > Unclassified | place...
TGTTCTTCTGTGGGGATCCATTTTTGTGAGATTTTAATTAGTATAATACTATCTCTTATTAACAAGTAAATATCGAAGAACCTAGAAAAAATTAGATTACTGAATCATTGATTTAAATCATGGATAAGAGATAAAATAATATCAATTATTTTTATTAAAACATTACTATTTTTTTATTTCTTTAACCAAGTTTTCCTATTTATTTTTGTGTTTTAAAAGCGCTTTTGAAACAATTCGAATTTTATTTTATTTTATTTACTTCAAATTAATATTTTTTAGTGTTTTTAAATTATTTTAGTGCGCTGATGTAAAAAATAATTTTTAAAAAATAAAAAAATATTATTTTGATATATTTTTTAGTAAAGAACATTTTAAAAAGCAACCGTAATTACATTCACAAATACACACACTAAAAAATCAATCGAATCAATTTAGTGCTTGTTTGACACCGCCATAGTTTTTAGACCCGACCAGATCCAAGGCTCAGATTTCGGGTTTTGACTAGGTCAATTTTTTTTTAAAAAAATCAAAGCGACGTCGTTTTAGTAAAAAAACAAAAATCAACAGGCTGCAACTGGGTTTTTGACCGGGTCAAACCGCCGGGTCACACCAGGTTTTTCCTTCCCTTGTTTTTTCTTCAACCCGCCCCGGTTCTAGCCCCGGGTCAGCCGAGTTCCTAGTCGACCCGCTGGGCCGGGCTGAGTTTTAAAACTATGGACATCACGGTAGCTTCTGTTCTTCAAATTGTTTTTCAACTAAAAAAATATTACCTTGATATTTCTAAGTATTTTTATATAATTTTAATGTATTGGTGTTAAAAGATATATCTAAAAAGCAATTTCCTTTCATTTTTTTTTTAAAAACCACTATTTAAAAAAAACACTGTAATATTTTTTTTATTCAATTAAAAAATATTAAATTTTGGATCTTGAACTTCTCTTGTCAACAAACTAGGTTGGACGTAACTAAGTATGTGCTTATCATTCGATTCGTTATAGAAGTCTTGTTGAATGGCTTACCTTGAACCGAAGCAAGAAAAGGCAAGTCTCCTTGTTGAGTTGATTACTTTGAACCGAAGCAAGAAAAAGTAGGTCTCCTAGTAGACTTGCTTACCTTGAGCACAAGTAAGAAAAAGTATCCGTGTTTCGTGCACGAACACTGTTTTTTATTCTCATAAAATATCGAGAGATCTACAAGTAAAGTGAACAGAAAAAAGAAGAAGAAAACGTATGAACAAACCGTGATTATGAATGCACGGGTGTGGTTGTAGTTGCTTTTTAAATAATTTTTTATATTAAAATATATATTAGTGATGTTTTTTTATTTTTAAAAAATTATTTTTAATATCAGCACATCAAAACAATTTAAAATATACAAAATATATTAAATATAAAAAAAAAATTTTATTTGAATTTTTTAGAAACGATGTTTGCACCGCGTTCCCAAACAATGTATCTTCTACTTTACTTTTCTTTTTTTTTGTTTTCTTTTCCAACGAAGCCATTCTTCATTGATTTATTTCTATCGAGCATTTATAAAAAAGATTTTTCTTAGCATAAAAATACTCATGCAATTTATTCTATATTATTTTCTTCTGGCAGTGTATTTAAAAAATATATATATATTTAATTTTGATGTTTCATGCATATTCACATGTTAAATGTGACTATTTTATTAACAAAAATAATTATAGCATATGCTTTTGAATAGTGAAAAATGAATGAAAATTAAGATTTAAGTCAGCAGTAGACTGACAAGGGCACCTCAACATTATATATTTCAATTTATTATTTTATGGAAAACATCTTATCTTGATAGTGCTAGGGATGCAGACAATGCACACTTGTAATAATTCAAACTCAAAAGCATGCCTCGTCTGATCCCTACAGATGAATATTACTATTATTTTCTTTCCCCCCCTAAATAAGCATAATCTATTGAAAGATTCGCACTAAATACAAAAATAAAAAATAAAAAATAAAAAATAAAAAATAATCCAGACTCAGTTTATAATTCCTTTTTTTTTCTACCATGCAAAATTTCTTTCTACTTCATTTTCCTTTTTTATTTTTTTTCCAAATCAGCATTTTATACCCACAAAATACCACTCAATACAGAAAAAAAATCAAATAAATCAGAATATATTCCTTTTTTATACCCTATAAATAAATGCTATCAAAGATACCAAGATCAAAGTCTCAAAACTAACTAAATAAATAAATAAAACATCATTTAATCCGAACAACTAAAAACTCTCAAACCATCCAGCTCAGACTCCACGTGTCAACTTCCACAGCAACGAGGGAAAAAAGTACCCGTGTACTACTTCCCTGAAAAGTAGAGTAGGGACGGAGTTGTCATTTTCGAACACCTACCCTGTCCTTTATAACCACCATTATAGTGGATTTTCTAAGACACTATCTTCTCTTTTTTTCTCTCTCTAGTCTCAACGCAAGGTGTGCTCGTAGTGTTGTACTCTAACCTTCTTTTCGTGGCTATTTTACTCTCCGGTGACCAAATAGTTGTTTTCCGGTAATTTTTTTCAGGTAACAGCACTAGTTTTTCTCTTCCTTTCACTACTTGTTGACTCTAGATCTGCCGTGTTTGACCGCGTTTTGTAGTTTTGTGCCACTTTCTGCACAGATCTGTTTGGTTTCAGTCACTGCTTGCTTTTCTGAGTTGTAAAATGTTGTGTGTCGTTCTAGATCGCGAGATCCTTTCCCAATGACTTTTTACTGGTTCTCTTTTGGGGTTTTGAGTGGTTTTGTGCTGTATGAAGTGACTGGAGTGGATGTGTTTGAGTGAGGGGGTTTATGTTTTTGCTGTTTTTTGAATTTTTGTTCGTGGTATGATAAGTGTAGTGTTTTTATTACTTAGAGATTATTAGCTTATTTTCGCTGTTAATTAAAGCCAATTCTGAAACTTTCCTGTATTTGGCACGTTTTTTATATTTAATGTGTGTTCATGAACTGAACATGTCTATATTGATCATCTGTTGTTTTTCATTTTTTTTGGAAATTTTAGGGTATGTTTATCAATTTTCATGTCGTAAATGAAATGAGTTTTGCTGCGAACATGAGTGTTTGCTTTTTGCTGTGTTCAAAAAATGCTTTTTGAAAATTTTTGAATTTTTTCGCGTCAATTTTTTTAATTATTTTGGATTGTTTTGATTTGTTCATGTCAAATATAATCTTTTTTAGAAAATAAAAAAATATTATTTTGATACATTTTCAACTAAAAAACATTTTGAAAAAACATCCGCTGTTATAATCTTAAACACTGTTCAAATTTTTTGTTTTGGGGAATTGTTTATTATGAAGCACAATTAATTTTAACTGATAATTTTTTTTTTTCTATTTTTGATTATGCAGCCATACTTTTAGTGACCTTGCTCTTTCATGCTAGCTATTTGTTTTTGGTCCAACGTGTGTTTTTGGTTCTTGGGCTTGAGATGTGCTATCATTTTGTGGCACTATCTCATGGTTTTAAGTATTGTGCTTTTGCAGTTTTCATCATGGTGAGGAAGAGGAGAACGGAACTTCCACGAAGTGGGGGTGAGAGTTCTGAGTCCCAGGAAACTGGTGCTGGTCGGGGTGCTCAGCCCCCAGCTGAGAGGAGCGGTCCTCCTCAACAGGGAGGAGGTGGAGGAGGATACCAAGGTGGAAGGGGTCCCCAGTCTCAGCAGGTAGGCCGTGGAGGTGGTTACGGTGGCGGCCGAGGAAGGGGAGGAATGCAACAACAGCATTATGGTGGAGCTCCGGAATACCAGGGACGGGGGAGAGGGCAACCTCAGCATGGAGAACGAGGTTATGGCAGTGGTCGTAGTGGAGGTGGCCGAGGAGGACCCCCTTCAGGCGGACCATTTAGAGCACCAGCACCCGAGCTGCACCAAGCTACTCCAGCTCCTTACCCAGCTGGGATGACCCCTCAGCCCATGCCATCTGAGGCACGTTCTTCAATGCCCATGCTGTCTGAGGCAAGTTCTTCAATGCAACCACTAGAGCCATCACCAGCGGCTGTGTCACAGCAGATGCAACAACTATCAATCCAGCAAGAAGGCTCTTCTAGCCAGGCAACTCAGCCACCGCCAGCCTCAAGTAAATCAATGAGGTTCCCTCTTCGGCCTGGGAAGGGAAGCACTGGCATAAGGTGTATTGTAAAGGCTAATCACTTTTTTGCTGAGCTACCAGACAAGGATTTGCACCAGTATGACGTGAGTGACTGATTCTTAATGTTTCTTCCCTAGGGAATTTGTATTTATTAGTTATTGTTGCACGTGATTAATCGGTGTTGATGGGAATAGGTTAGCATTACACCGGAGGTTTCATCAAGGGGTGTCAATCGAGCTGTAATGGCACAACTGGTTAAATTGTACCAGGAATCCCATCTCGGAAAGCGTCTTCCTGCATATGATGGACGTAAGAGTCTTTATACTGCTGGGGCTCTTCCTTTTCAAGCAAAGGAATTCAAAATCATCCTCATTGACGAGGATGATGGAACAGGCGGACAAAGGTTGTTCTTCATTTTCCTTTCTATATTGTTTCACTTCTTTTCGTACCCTGCCTTTTGTTCTAATGGGATGTTGTTTGTTTCAATGTATTGGGTTCGGTGTGTGGAGAGGTGCAGCACTTTGAAATGCCATATTGCAATACTGTTTTAAATTATTCAGCTTATGCTCTGCTTTTGTGGGATCATAACTGTGTAATGGCCTAACCTAGTATCCTGTTCTAAGCTGTTAATTTCTTTCTTCTTGTTTCAGGAGAGAGAGGGAATTCAAAGTTGTCATCAAATTTGCTGCTCGTGCTGATCTGCACCATCTAGGACTCTTTTTGCAGGGAAAGCAAGCTGATGCACCTCAGGAAGCCCTTCAAGTCCTTGATATAGTGCTGCGTGAATTGCCAACTGCTAGGTAGTAGTCTGTTTCTTACTTTAGCAACTTGTGCAATATTAGTTTTGCATGCTAAAGAATGGGTTCTGATCAACTGAAGGTACTGCCCGGTGGGTCGATCATTTTATTCCCCTGATCTAGGAAGGAGACAGTCTCTTGGTGAGGGCTTGGAGAGTTGGCGTGGTTTCTATCAAAGTATTCGTCCTACACAGATGGGACTCTCACTCAATATTGGTATGTTTTATTGATCAAATGTGTTTTCTGTCAGGGACTCTTTAAGTTCATTAATATGATTATTGTTTATATTATAATTTCTTTGCAATTTAACATCTGTCTATGGCTTGTCTGTGCTGCAGATATGTCCTCAACTGCATTCATTGAGCCACTACCAGTTATTGATTTTGTGACTCAATTATTGAATCGAGATGTTTCCTCCAGACCGTTGTCTGATTCTGATCGTATAAAGGTTAGAATTATTCATTGTTTAGCTCTTAACTATCTAGTTTCCTATAAACAAGTTCAATGTTATTTCATACAATTTCTGTAGCATATGTCATGTTTTTTTTTTTGTGTAGTTTAATTTTCTCATTCATTTATCAATGTGTGAGACATGAGGCACTATTTCTTCTCAATCAACAGATTAAAAAGGCTCTCAGAGGTGTCAGAGTTGAAGTTACACACCGTGGAAATATGCGCAGAAAGTATCGTATATCTGGTTTAACATCACAGGCAACACGGGAGCTGACGTAAGTTTCATATGTCATGAAAAGTTTGTTCATGCTGTTAGAAATTAGATATAGTTCCCGGTCTATGTTGGTGACATAATTTTTCCTGTGTTAGTTTCCCGGTTGATGAAAGAGGAACATTGAAATCTGTTGTGGAGTATTTTTATGAAACCTATGGCTTTGTAATTCAACATACTCAATGGCCTTGTCTACAAGTGGGAAATCAACAGAGACCTAACTATTTGCCTATGGAGGTAAATGCATGTATATTCATTTCTGTTCTTTTGTTGCAGTTTATAGCTGTGCCTGCTTATGAATCATCTCTTGAAAACAGGTTTGTAAGATTGTTGAGGGTCAGAGGTACTCCAAAAGATTGAATGAAAGACAGATCACTGCGTTGTTGAAGGTGACTTGCCAACGTCCTCAAGAAAGGGAACGAGATATCATGCAGGTAAAGGGTGTTGTGGTGGATATCTTCTATTTGATTGCTTGAAATGATTTTTATCTGGGCATAATATTGTGGTTGTGCTCTGTACTATGCATTGCTCCTGGATAATTCAAGAGTTCATTATATATATATATATATATATATATATTTGTTGAACAGGTGATTCTACATTCTTGATTTATGTTTAACAAGTACTTTTGCATTCTTGATCTTCAATGTATTGCCTTTTCTTTATCTAAATTGGGGTTTCGATGTTCCATTGTCGTGTAAAATTACCGGGCACTGCTGTTTTAAAATGACAATCACACAGTTTGCTGTATGTAAAGACAAGTGGATATGGACTACCTATTGCCTTGGATAATGGCATAATTAGCAGCTTCCTTTAGTTATTATGCCTATTAATATAGAGCAAATTGTGAAATAATTTACTTCTTAACATTCTGATTGTTTGCAGACGGTTTATCACAATGCATATCACAACGATCCTTACGCCAAGGAGTTTGGTATAAGAATTAGCGAGAAGCTTGCTTCAGTTGAAGCTCGCATTCTGCCTCCTCCATGGGTAAATAGTCTTTATTTTCTATCTCTCTCACCTAAGTATACTTTACATATTCTGGTTGCAATTGTCTATTGGCTAATGCCTGTTTGTCTTTGCAGCTCAAGTATCATGATACAGGCAGGGAGAAAGATTGTCTTCCTCAAGTTGGGCAGTGGAACATGATGAATAAGGTATTTCTACTGTTACTACTCTATACAATAACAATGGTATGAGATGCATTTCACAATCACCTTTGTCTTGTCTGTGTTTTCTTTATTTTCTTTCATTTGTTTGTTTGGAATAAGGAGGTTAGTAGAAAAGTCTTTGTAACTCGGTGACATGAGACAGCAAGGGAAGCTGAGAGGCAATATTGTGGTTAGTTGGTGGTAGAAAAGGAGGGCAGCTGAGAGGTAGGCGGGAGATTATACCTTCTGGGCTATCCCTATTAAGCAAGGGAGGCCCAGAACCTGGATGGTGATTGGCTTTAGTGGATATATGTTTAATGAGTTATTTTAGATGCAGTGTTTTGAGGTCTGGATGTTGTGGATGTTAGGTTCATTTTGATTTTTTATTTACAAGCATCATTGCAAATTAATTACAAAATTTATCAGCGTAGGCCACTTATTGGTAGTCTTGTGAGTTTTAATCTCTAGCCTTAATTGTGTTAAAGTTGTTCCTTGCAAATTAATAGACTGTAAATTTGTTCTATTGTCATTATGTGGCAGAAAATGGTTAATGGAGGCAGAGTCAATAATTGGATTTGCATCAATTTTTCAAGGACTGTCCAGGACAGTGTGGCCCGAGGATTTTGCTATGAGCTTGCACAAATGTGCCACATTTCTGGCATGGTATTGAAATTGCACAATTCTTTTGGGCATCTGCTTCCAATATCTTTTTGGACTGTGTTTTTGAGGCATCTCTAAACATTGGATTGTGGTTTTCTATGCAGGACTTTGCTCTTGAGCCATTGCTTCCTCCTGTTGGTGCTCGTCCTGAGCAAGTAGAAAGGGTTTTGAAAACTCGATACCATGATGCAATGACAAAACTCCAGCCACATAGCAAGGAACTTGACTTGCTCATTGTGATTCTCCCGGATAACAATGGTTCTCTTTACGGTACGAGACTTGAGTTCTGTCAGGCAGATGGTGGTTGTTTAGTCTTGTTTTTGTTTGAATGGAATTGTTTATCCGGGACAAATCAAGGGGAATTGATGAGTTATATTAAAAAACATTTCTTTTCATTTTTCATTCCATGCTAGCAGTCTGTTTTGAATCAAAATCTCTGTTGAAGACTGGCATTTTTTGAACATGAAAAATAAAATTGACAAGCTATTTCCTCCTTGATCTCATTATTTGCATATGAATACCTTTGTGAGTCTTTTTTTAAGGTCAAAGGTTCTTTATATTAATAATAACTCTGTGATTTATACTCAGTTTGCAGTCATTCCATCTATTTTAAAGCTGATTTTCATAATTGCTTTCAATAACTCTTTTGTATTTTACAATTTATTGTGTTTGGAGTGCAGGTGATTTGAAGCGAATTTGTGAGACAGATCTTGGGCTTGTTTCTCAGTGCTGCTTGACAAAGCATGTATTCAAAATGAGCAAGCAATATCTGGCCAATGTGGCTCTGAAGATAAATGTGAAGGTTGGAGGAAGGAATACTGTTCTTGTTGATGCATTATCAAGACGTATTCCTCTAGTCAGCGACCGACCTACTATTATTTTTGGTGCTGACGTTACTCATCCTCATCCTGGGGAGGACTCAAGCCCATCCATTGCAGCTGTATGCAGCTTTTCTTTTTTCTTCAGCTTCTGAATGCCTACATCTATTTTCACTTGGCTGGGCTGTGCCAATTTGCAGTTTTTATTTTTATATTAATGAGATTTTAATGCAGGTTGTGGCTTCTCAAGATTGGCCAGAGGTTACTAAGTATGCTGGCCTGGTTTGTGCTCAAGCCCATCGCCAAGAGCTTATCCAAGATTTATATAAAACATGGCAGGATCCTGTACGAGGGACAGTGTCTGGTGGCATGATCAAGTATGATCAAGCTCTCACTCTGATGATGGTCCTGTGCTCCAAGAGGAGCTTTCTGTGGTTATTAGGATTGATTGTCTCTTTCCATTTTGCAGGGAACTTCTCATATCTTTCCGGAGAGCCACAGGGCAGAAGCCTCAGAGAATTATATTCTACAGGTATTAATTATACTGTTCTCCCTTCTGCTTTGTTGTTTATTGTTGCCATGTCTAATGATGTATTTATTTTCCAGAGATGGTGTCAGTGAAGGGCAGTTCTATCAAGTTTTGTTGCACGAACTTGATGCTATTCGTAAGGTAAAACTGCTGTCCTTCGAAGCTCTCTCTATTGTTTATTTTATTTGTTCCATGTCCTGTTGAATTTTGCGAGCCTTCTATTTTCTCATCTTTCTGCTTTCATCCTCAGGCATGTGCTTCTTTAGAGCCCAACTACCAGCCTCCAGTGACATTTGTTGTGGTTCAGAAGCGTCATCACACAAGGCTGTTTGCAAATGATCACCGTGACCGTAATGCTGTTGACCGGAGCGGGAATATATTGCCTGGTAATCTATCTAGCTTGGTGATGTGATGAATGTGTTCAAGTTGTTTTAGATTCACAACATGTTCCGCTAAACCCTTCTCATATGGCAGGTACTGTTGTGGACTCAAAAATTTGTCACCCAACAGAGTTCGACTTCTATTTGTGTAGTCATGCTGGGATTCAGGTGAGACTTGCATATCCGTGTAAATTCGATTCCTTCAGAGCACTTTGATGCTTTTGGTTTCTGACCACTGGCCACCGACAGGGTACAAGCCGTCCAGCTCATTACCATGTACTTTGGGATGAGAACAAGTTCACTGCTGATGGGTTGCAGTCTCTTACAAACAATCTTTGCTACACGTATGTACATGTTTTAATTTAATGTCACAGTTTCCTGTCCTTGAACACTTTCCCTGGTCAATGCTTCACTTTCTATGATAAACTATGTCTCACTAATATGTGCGCGCTCTACTTGTTGATTTCTGCAGATATGCAAGATGCACGCGTTCTGTTTCCATTGGTTAGTCTCCCTCTACCTCTGCCCCTCTCGCACACTCACCCATATGCACAACTTGTAGCGGACAAATAACCTCTTTTATTGTTTTTATGATATTGTAGTGCCACCTGCATACTATGCACATCTTGCTGCATTCCGAGCTCGTTTCTACATGGAACCGGAGACATCAGACAGTGGATCGCTTACAAGTGGCATGGCTTCTGGACGAGGAGGTGGAGGAGCAGGTGGTCGAGCCACTCGCGGACCTGCTGCCAATGCTGCTGTGAGGCCGCTGCCTGCCTTGAAGGAGAATGTCAAGCGGGTTATGTTCTACTGTTAGGATTCGAGACAGCCCTGCTTTTGGATTGTTGTTTAAATCTCTGGGAGGCTCCTGCTTACCCTTACATGCAATATCAAGCTGGTTGTGTCAGCGTTGGGTGTATATTTAATTTACATGTTCAAAACTGCTGCTTTTTTCGCTTTCTTCAAACTTTGTGTGACATTTGAATGTCTTGAATTCTAAGACTTTTAAGTTGCTGTATTTTTTAGATTTCATGGTTATGACCAGCGCAACTCAATGGCTTCCCTCTCGTCGGGTGCATTTGTACCCTGGTTTTGTTTCTTCATTCGTTTTGGTCATGGTAGATGTCTTTTTACTATTTGTTCGACAGCTCAATGCAAGCTTCTAGAGTCCTTTACTGTCTTTATATCAGTAATAATCACGTTACATCCTTGAATCAAACCAAAAAATTCCACTATCGTCGTGAACACGGGAGATTTGGACATGGTTCGGACAAGTCTGAGTTTTGTCTGTTGTTTTTGGAATATAAAAGGGATGAAAGGCTATGTTTGTTTTTTTTAAGAAATTTTTTTATATTTGTTTGTTATTATAAAAGTTGATCAATAAAAAATATTTTTCAGTTAAAAAAAAATTTGATTTAGGTTTTTTAAAAATATTTTCTGAAAAATAAAAATTTAAAAATATTATATTATTTGTTAATTATATTAAATTTGATCATCAAACTTTTAATTGTTATATATATTTTATTTTGAATATTTATTTTTCAATTTTATCTTTTAAAATTTAATTTTTATATTAATTTTATTTTTTATTTTTATAATTGTTATTTGTTTTTTTCTTATTATTTTTTTATTGAAATTTTTTATGTATCAAATTTGGTCCTTATTATTTTAATTGTTATTTATTTTATTTGAAATAACTTATGAAATGATAATTATTATTATTATTTTAATTTCTTCATCTTTCATTTTTTTTTAAATTTGATCTCTATTATTTTGATTATTATTTATTTTATTTGAGATAATTTATGAAATTATATATTTTTTTTCAATTTCATTCTCATTCAACTTTTTAATTTGTAAGATTTGTTCCTCATTATTTTAATAAACTTGAAAAAATAAAACATTAATAAATTATTTTCCAGCTCATTTTCCTTTACATAACCAAACACTGGAAAGTGTTTTTCAACTTATTTTTCATTACACAACCAAACATCAGAAAATAATTCACTTTCCATAAGGAAACTATTTTCTAGCAAACAAACGGGGCCTAAGGTTCTGTTTTGTTCTTGATCTTGAAAAATAAAAATAAAATATTTATTAATTTTAAATTAATATTTTTTATTGTTTTTAGATATTTTAATACGGTAATATTAAAAATAATTTTTAAAAAATATTATTTTAATATATTTCTAAATAAAAATATTTTCTCTCGTTCAGTTAGGCTGCTTCAACCAAATAAATTGCCCGGGATCATAACTCTGATTTCTGATTGTCACTTCAAACAAACGTGAGATGAAAAATGATGGCACTGCTAGTCGGTGATATGAACGTCAGCTTTTGTCATATGTATTGGTAATTTAGAATTCAGTTAGTCGGGTGTTCAGCTATCTAGTTTGGTTGCTCGAAAGTAACTTCAGGTTTAGATTCAGAACGCTAAGAAGCGTCGGCAAGGGATTATAGGTAGTTCGAGGTCGAGGTCGAGGTCGAGGTCGAGGTCTAGTGGAAAATTTTGTTAACCAACCAAAAATATTGAACAATCTCCAGAAAATAAATTTATTTTAACCAATAGTGTATGGATAGAGAAAGATCTGAAGATAATATTAAAAAATATAAGAAAAAAGAATATAAGAAACATGGTTATAAAACTCA
>Ga0307515_10020409_pt1 | contig 11823 bp, 6 predicted proteins | sample 17_EM_MG_FD_194513 | JGI IMG/M metagenome (GOLD analysis project Ga0307515, IMG submission 194513) | Populus trichocarpa ectomycorrhiza microbial communities from riparian zone in the Pacific Northwest, United States - 17_EM | ecosystem: Host-associated > Plants > Roots > Unclassified | place...
CATCGTCTAAAAAAGAAAACCAACACAGCCACAGAGGCACAGAGCCACAGAGAGACCTGCTTTCTCTGTGCCTCTGTGTCTCTGTGGCTTGTCTTTTGAATCGGTGACGTGACGCAAAACTTGAACGCCAAGGACTTCGGTACACGCGGTGATGGCGTCACGCTCGATACGCGGGCGCTTCAGGTGGCCATCGATGCCGCAGCGTTGGAGCGCACCGAGCTGCGCATCCCGCCCGGCACCTACCTGACCGGCTCCCTCTTCCTGAAGAGCGGCATGACGCTGCGGCTGGACCGTGGCGCCACGCTGCTGGGTTCACGCGACTTGGCCGACTACCCACTGATGCCCACGCGCGTGGCCGGCATCGAGATGCGCTGGCCGGCAGCACTCGTCAACATCTACGGCGAGCACGACGTCGGCCTCGTTGGCGAAGGTTGCATCGACGGCGACGGCCAGGTCTTCTGGGACAGCTACTGGGCCTTGCGTGCCAGCTACGAGCCGCGCGGGCTGCGCTGGGCATCGGACTACGACGCGCAACGCCCGCGCCTCGTGCAGGTCTTCGAGTCCGCCCGCGTGCAGATCGGCGAGCGCCTGCTGCTGCGCCGCTCCGGCTTCTGGACGCTGCACCTCTGCTACTCGGAGGACGTGACCGTCGACGGCGTCACCATCCGCAACAACGACGAGGCGCGCGGCCCGTCCACCGACGGCATCGACATCGACTCCTCGCGCCGCGTGACCATCCGCCACGCCGACATCGCCGTCAACGACGACGCGCTGTGCCTGAAAGCCGGCCGCGACGCCGACGGCCTGCGCGTCGCGCGGCCCTGCGAGGACATCACCATCAGCGACTGCATCGTCCGCGAGGGCGCTGCCGGCCTCACCTTCGGCAGCGAGACCTCGGGCGGCTTTCGCCGCATCACGGCGGAGCGCATCGCCGTGCATGCGCCGGTGCCCGTGGGGCTGCTGTTCAAGAGCGCTCCGACACGCGGTGGCTTCATCGACGGCGTGTCCATCGCCGACCTGAGCCTGCACGACGTGCCCGTCGTGATGCGCGCGACGATGAACTGGAACCCCGCCTACAGCCAAGCCAGCATCCCCGACGCCGAGCTGGCCAACGCCCCGCCGCACTGGCAGACACTGGCCACGCCGGTGGCACCGGAGCAGGGCCGCACGCAGGTGGCGGGCGTGCACATTCAGCGCCTGCACGCGCGCGGCGCCGACGTGGGCTTCGAGGTGGACGCCGATGCCGAGGCGCCACTGCGCCACTTCCGCTTCAGCGGCCTGGACATCGAAGCCCGCCGGGGCGGCCACGTGCTGGACGTGCTGGGCTGGCGCTTCGACGAAGACTGCCAGTTGCAGCTCGGCACACCCATAGCCGTGAACGCGGACACCGCGCTGGCAGGTCTGCCCGCCGAGCACTGGCACGTGGACCCATCACTGCGCCGTCGCGACGTGTCTGCCCTGCCCATGGCCGAGCAAGACGTGCTTTAGAACAAGGAGACCAGACAGATGAGCGACGAGATTCGCGCCTTCAAGATGCAGCTCAAGCCTGGCGTGGTGGCCGAGTACAAGAAGCGCCATGACGAGCTGTGGCCCGACCTGGCCGAGGCGCTGCGCGGCGCTGGCATCCATGACTACTCCATCTTCCTGGACGAGAGCACGCTGAGCCTGTTCGCCGTGCTCAAGCTCAAGGCAGGCATGCCTATTGACGAGCTGCCGACGCTGCCCGTCATGCGCCGCTGGTGGGACTACATGGCCCCCCTGATGGACGTCGAAGCCGACAACAAGCCGCGCCAATGGGACCTGCCCTCCGTCTTCCACTTTGCGGGCTGACGCTCGCACTGCTGCCGCTGGTTGCGGTGGCCTGGTGCGAGGCGCCGCGCAAGCTGGAGCCAGTCGCCACTGACGACTTCCGCGCCGGCCTCGCCCGCTGGCGGCTGGAGGCCGAGGACGAGCGCGCCACCGTCACCGCCCAGGGCGGCGTGCTGGACATCGCCACGCCCGCAGGCCTTTCCTTGTGGTGGCGCCAGCCCTTGGGCGGCGACTACGCCATCCGCTTCACCGCACTCGCCCTGCCCGCGCCCGCCAGCGCCGGGGCGCATGCCGGGCGCCTGTCGGACCTGAACATGTTCTGGAATGCGCTCGAAGCCGACGGCAGCGAGCCCTACCCGCGCAGCGGCAAGTTCGCCGGCTACGACGGCCTGCCTACTTACTACGTGGGCTTTGGCGCCAACGCCAACACGACGACACGGCTGCGGCTGTACGACGGCAGCCAGCGCCGCCTGCTAACTGGTTTTGCAGACGGAGCCATTGCCGAGCCCGGCGAGCGGCCGATGACCGCGCAGACCCGTCTGCATGCCGGCGAACCGCTCACCGTCGAGATTGTTTCGCGCCAACCCACGGCCAGCGACCCCGTTCACCTGCACTGGCGTGCCGGCAGCAACGAACTCTTTACGCGCGCCGATCCCAATCCACGCCTGCACGGCTACTTCGCACTGCGCACCACCGCCAGCCGCCTGCAGATCCGCGACTTCCAGATCCTCCAATGCCGATGAAACACCTGCTGCTCTCCATCAGCCTTGCGGCCTCCCTGGCCCACGCGGCCGAGCCCGTGAAGATCGACATCCAGGCCGACAAGCCCGGCCCCGTCATCGCGCGCCAGATCTACGGCCAGTTCGCCGAGCATCTGGGCGCCGGCATCTACGAAGGCCTGTGGGTCGGCACGGACAGCAAGATCCCCAATGTGCGCGGCTGGCGCAGCGACGTCGTCAACGCACTCAAGGCCATCAAGGTGCCCGTGCTGCGCTGGCCCGGCGGCTGCTTCGCCGACGAATACCACTGGCGCGACGGCATCGGCCCGCAGGCCCAACGCCCGCCGCGCGTCAACACCAGTTGGGGCGGCGTCATCGAGCCCAACTCGGTCGGCACGCACGAGTTCATGGACCTGGCCGAGCAGCTCGGCAGCGAGGTCTACATCAACGCCAACCTCGGCTCCGGCACCGTGCAGGAGATGGCCCAGTGGCTGGAGTACCTGACCGCCGAGGGCGACACAGCCCTTGCCCGCGAGCGCCGCGCCAACGGCCGCGACAAGCCCTGGCGCATCCAGTACTGGGGCATAGGCAACGAGAGCTGGGGCTGCGGCGGCAACATGAAGCCCAGCTACTACGCAGACCAATACAAGCACTGGGCCACCTTCGCCAAGGCACCGCGCGGCAACCGGCCCAAGCTCGTCGCCAGCGGCGGCCAGGAGCTGGAGCTGAACTGGACCGAGACGCTCAGCGCCGAGATCAAGCAAATGAGCGCCATCACCCACCACCAGTACTCGCTGCCCACGCGCGACTGGAAGAAGAAGGGTGCGGCCATAGCCTTCCCCGAGGCCGAGTGGATATCCACGCTGGCCGTGCCGCAGACCATAGACGGCTACCTGGCCAAGCACCGCGAGATCCTGGACCGCAACGACCCGGCCAAGAAGTTCGCCATCTACTTCGACGAATGGGGCAGCTGGTACGACCCCGAGCCCGGCACTGATCCCGGCTTCCTGGTGCAGCGCAACACCATGCGCGACGCGGTGCTGGCGGCCCTGCACTTCCATGTCTTCCACCGCCACGCCGAGCGCGTGAAGATGGCCAACATCGCGCAGATGGTCAACGTGTTGCAGGCCGTGGTCATCACCGACAAGGAGCGCATGGTGCTGACGCCCACGTACCACGCGTTCGCGATGCATCTGCCCTTCATGGACGCGACCTCGCTGCCGGTGCAACTGAGCGGCGTGCCGACCTACGCTTTGGGCAAGTACAGCATCCCCGCCGTCAGCGCGAGCGCGGCCAAGGGCGCGGACGGCAAGCTGCTGCTGAGCCTCACCAACACGAATCCGAATCAGGACCTGCCGCTGCAACTCGCCGTCGGCGGCAAGGGCGTGCGCGCCGTGACGGGCCAGTTGCTGACCGCTGCGGCCATGGACGCCGAAAACCGCTTCGAGACGCCCGACCGCGTCAAGCCCCAGCCGTTCAAGGCGCAAGCCAAGGACGGCACGCTGGCGCTGACACTGCCGGCCAAATCAGTGTTGGTACTTGAGGTGCAACCATGATCCGTCGTCTCTTTCTCCTGCTGGCCTTCATCGCCGCGCCGGCTCTCGCCGCCGACGCGCTACGCCCGCCGCTGCTGCTGACCGGCGCCCGGGCCAATGTGCAGGACCTGTCCGGCCGCTGGACCTATTCCAAGGACCTGTACCGCACCGGTTTCACTGATATCAACGGCTGGGTCGCCAAGTCGCGCATGCAGCGCCACCGCGACGTGGACGTGGCAGTGGAGGAGACCAAGTCCGGCCCGGCCTTCTTCGAGTTCGACCTCGACCGCGGCCCGGCCATGGACATCCCCGGCGCATGGAACTCCGCCACGCCCGAGCTGCGCTATTTCGACGGCCTGATCTGGTTCCAGCGCCGCTTTGATGCGGCCACCAAGCCAGGCCAGCGCAGCTTCCTGCGTTTCGAGGCTGTCAACTACCGCGCCTACGTCTACCTGAACGGCAAGGAAGTCGGCCGGCACGAGGGCGGCTTCACGCCCTTCGTCGTCGAGGTGACCGACACGCTGCGCGCGCAAGGTAATCGCCTCGTCGTCGGCGTGGACTCCAAGCACGACGCCAACAGCGTCCCCGGCGAGATCACCGACTGGGACCTCTACGGCGGCATCACGCGGCCCGTCAAGCTCATCCAGACGCCCGCCACCTTCATCGACGACGCGACGCTGCGCCTGAACGACGCCGGCCGCCTCGTGGGCAGCCTGCAGCTCAACGGCCCGCAGGCCGCCAACCGCGCGGTGAACCTGCGCATCGCCGGCCTGAATCTGACGCTGCCCGCCCGCACCGATGCGAATGGCGAAGCCCGCTTCGACGTCGCTGCGCCGGCCAGCCTCAAGCGCTGGTCGCCCGACGCGCCGATGCTGTACGACGTGGATTTCGAAGCGGACGGCGACAAGGTGCGCGACCGCATCGGCTTCCGCACGATCGCCGTGCGCGGCAGCGAGATCCTGCTCAACGGCCAGCCCATCTTCCTGAAAGGCATCTGCATCCACGAGGAAGAGATCGCCGCCAACCCCGCACGCCGCATCGACGAGGCCGCCGCGCGCCGCCTGCTCGGCGAGGTCAAGAACGGCCTGCACGGCAACTACGTGCGCCTGTCTCACTACCCGCACAACGAGACCATGCTGCGCGTGGCCGACGAGATCGGCCTGCTGGTGTGGAGCGAGATCCCCGTCTACTGGACCGTGAACTGGGACAACCCGGCCACGCTAGACCTGGCCCGCCGCATGCAGGCCGAGACCATCTACCGCGACCGCAACCGCGCCGCCGTCGTGCTGTGGAGCATCGGCAACGAGACGCCCGTGGCCGACAACCGCACGCGCTTCCACACCGCGCTGGCCGAGGCCGTGCGCGCGCTGGACCCCAGCCGCCTCATCAGCGCCGCGCTGCTGGTGGAGCGCAAGGGCGACACCATCCACATCGCCGACCCGCTGCTGAAGGAACTCGACGTCATCGCCGTGAATACCTATGCGGGCTGGTACGGCGACGACACGCTGGCCGACGTGGCCCGCCTGCGCTGGGACGTGCCGGCGGACAAGCCGCTGCTGTTCTCCGAGTTCGGCGCGGACGCGCAGGCGGGCTTCCAGGACGCCAGGCTGCGCCGCAAGTTCAGCGAGGACTTCCAGGTCGACTACTACCGCGCCACGCTGGCCATGGCCGCCAAGGTGCCGACGCTGCGTGGCCTGTCGCCCTGGGTGCTGAAGGACTTCCGCTCGCCGCGCCGCGAGCACCCCGTCTTCCAGAACGGCTGGAACCGCAAGGGCCTGATCTCCGAGACCGGCCAACGCAAGGCGGCCTTCGAGTTCCTGGCTGACTACTACAAGACCCTGCCGCACTGAACCCTCAACCGAGTCCCCTCATGACATCGTCCCCGTTCTCCCGCCGCGGCTTCCTGCAGACGACGGCTACCGCGTCGCTGGCCTCATCCCTCCCCGCCGCCCAGGCCGCGACAGCCAACCTGCCCACCACGACGGCGCCCGTCGGCGACACCGTGCTGCGCTGGCTGGACGGCGTCCCGCCGTCGCGCTTTGAAGGCGCCACCTTCGGCGTGCCCTGGCCGCGTGGCCAGGTGCGGTCCACAGCCAAGGCGCTGGACTTCAAGCTGGGCAATCACGCCATCCAGTCCTGGCCGCTGGCCTACTGGCCCGACGGCTCGCTGAAGTGGACGGCGCATGCGCTGGCCGGCGGCACGCCGGTGGGCCCGCTGAAGCTGGAAAGCGGCACGCCCGCAGCGGGCGGCCTGACCGTCAAGCAATCGGCGACGCAGATCGTCATCACCGCCGGTGACCTCGCCTGGACCGTGCCCACGCGCGGCGAAGCGCTGATCGCCGAAGCCACGCGCGCCGGCCGCGTCACGCTGAAGAACCTCCGCCTCATTGCGCTGCGCCAGGACGGCGCCGAGCCCGAGCTGGACGGCAAGACCGCCCGCCAGTCCTTCAGCAGCAAGGTCAACACCGTGACGGTCGAGCAGCAAGGCGCCGTGCGCGCCGTGCTCAAGCTCGATGGCACACATACGGGCAATGGCCGCGACTGGCTGCGCTTCTCCGTGCGCCTGTACTTCTACGCCGGCGCCGAGAGCGTGCGCATCGTCCACACCTTCGTCTGGGACGGCGAGCCAGCCAAGGATTTCATCGCCGGACTGGGCGTGACCGCGCAAGTGCCAATGAGCAACGCCACGCACGACCGCCATGTGCGCTTCTCGGGCGAAGGCGTGGGCGTTTGGGGCGAGGCCGTGCGGCCCATCACCGGCCTGCGGCGCGACCCCGGCCAGGCCTACAAGGACGCGCAAGTCGCCGGAAAGGCTCTACCCGCGCTGTCGGGCATGGCCAAGGCCGTGCAGGACGGCCTGAAGTGGATCCCCGAGTGGAACGACTTCTCGCTGTCGCAGGCCAACGCCGACGGCTTCACGCTGCGCAAACGCACGCAGGGCGGCCAGGCCTGGATCGACTCCAACGGCGGCAGCCGCAGCAAGGGCCTGGTCTACGCAGGCGGCGCGTCCGGCGGCGTCGCGCTGGGGCTGAAGGACTTCTGGCAGCGCGCCCCCGTGCGGCTGGACGTGCGCGGCGCGGCCACGGACCTGGCCGAGGTGACGGCATGGCTTTACTCGCCTTCCGCTGCGGCAATGGACATGCGCTCCTACCGCGCGGTCGGCGACATGAACACGCACGAGAAGGAGATCGAAGGCCTCAACATCACCTACGAGGACTACGAGGCGGGCTGGGACAACTCCGTCGGCGTCGCGCGCACGTCGGAACTGCAGCTCTGGGTGCTGGGCGCGACGCCGTCGCACCAGGTGTTCTCGGACATGGCCGAGCAAGTCGCCAATCCGGCGCGGCCGGTGCTCACGCCGCAGCGCCTGCACGCGGCAGGCATCTTCGGCGACTGGGATCCGGTCGACACCGGGATGCCGGCCCGCAAGCTCATCGAGGACAGGCTCTCCGTGCAGCTGAGCCAGTATTTGAAGGAAGTCGAGCAGCACCGCTGGTACGGTTTCTGGAACTACGGCGATGTGATGCACACCTACGACGTCGACCGCCACATGTGGCGCTATGACATCGGCGGCTACGCCTGGGACAACTCGGAGCTGTCCACCGACCTGTGGCTGTGGATGAGCTATCTGCGCACCGGCCGCGCCGACATCTTCCGCCTCGCCGAGGCCATGACGCGCCACACCGGCGAGGTCGACGTCTACCACCTCGGCGAGTTCAAGGGCTTCGGCACGCGCCACGGCGTGCAGCACTGGTCGGATTCGTCCAAGCAGCCGCGCGTGTCCAACGCCGCCTACCGCCGCATCTACTTCTACCTGACCGCCGACGAGCGCTGCGGCGACCTGATCCGCGAACTGCTGGACTCCGACGCCGACATCGCCAAGGTCGACATCTCGCGCAAGCTGAATCGCGCCGCCGCGCCATCAGAAACCGCCGACCTGCCCGGCGTCGGCTTCGGCACGACATGGGGCTCATGGATCGCGGCCTGGCTGACCGAGTGGGAGCGCACCGGCGACGCGCGCTGGCGAAACAAGCTCGTCAACGGCATGCAGACCATCGGCGACATGAAGCGCCGCTGGTTTGCCGGCGGCGCGCCCTACGACGCGAAGACGGGCAAGTTCTCCGGCCCCGGAGAGAACGCCTCCATCTCCCACCTGAACGGCGTGTTCGGCGTCATCGAGATCAGCTCCGAGCTGCTGACGTTGGTCGACGTGCCCGCCTACCGCAAGGCCTGGCTGGAGTACTGCCGCTACTACAACGCGCCCAAGAACGAGATCGCCGCGCTGCTCGGCAAGGACCCCGGCGGCCGCAGCCTGACCGACACCTGCTCGCGCATGACGGCCTACGCCGCCTTCCAGGAGAAGGACCGCGCGCTGGCGCTGCGCGCCTGGCGCGAGTTCTTCGCGTCGCGCGCGCTCAAGGGTGGCGGGGTGTCGAGGCACATCGGCGGCGTCGACGTGATCCGCCCGCTGATCGAGCAGCCCACCATCAGCACCAACGACTCGGCGCAGTGGGGGCTGGCCGGCATCCAGAACCTCGCGCTGATCGGCGACTCGCTGGACGAAGCGGCCAAGGCGGCGGGGCTGGTGTCGTGACGCCGAGGCGTCACGGTGAAGGGACACGGTGATTGGCTGCTTTGGCTTAATGGCCAGGCCCAGCCCGGAGTTCGTCCCGGCGGCCGACCTACTTTTTGCGACGCCGCCAAAAAGTAGGCAAAAAGCTCTCCCCTGCAAAACCGCCCCTGCGGGGTCCCCTGCGATGCTCGAAGCCCAGGGCGGCGCCGAACTCGCGCCGCTACGCTCTGCTCAAACAGGCGGCGCGAAGTCAGTCCTTGAAGCGCGCCTCGCGCGCGCCCTGGGCTTCTGCGCTTCTCGGCGGTTTAGAAGGGGAGGCCCCGAAACAGCCGCAATAGCCAACAGCCAAGCCCAACAGCCGGCCGGCGGATGCATTTCGTATGCCCCCTTTAGCCCCGCCGAGCAGCGGAAGGCCTTGAAGCCGCGAGTGAAGCTCGCCTCAAGATCTGACTCCGCGCGGTTGTCTGACCGCAGCGTAGCGAAGGGAGTTCTGCGCGGGGCTTCAAGGACTGAGCAGCGCAGGGAACCCGAAGCGCAGCGTAGGGCGGGGCGGCCGGGAGGAGCTCTTTGCCTACTTTCTGGCGGCCCAGAAAGCAGGTCGCCCGCCGGGGCGAAATCCCGGCATGGGCCTCGCCACAAACCAACCGGTTATCAAACATGACTCTGTCACGCATCGCCACATTCCTGGCGATCTTTACGCTCGCGATCTCAGCACAGGCCGCCCGCGAGGTCTACAACTTCAACCCGAGTTGGCGCCTCCACGTCGGCGACGCCCCTGGCGCTGAAAGCCCAACGTTCGACGACGTCAAATGGAAAGCGGTCACCCTCCCCCGCGCCTGGAACGAAGACGATGCCTTCGCCAAGGACATCGTCGACCACTCCACCGGCATCGCCTGGTACCGCAAGCGCTTCGTTCTCCCAACAGACGTCGCCCAGCGCAAGGTCTTCATCGAATTCGAAGGCGCACGACAAGCCGCCGAAGTCTGGGTCAACGGCCAGCGCATTGGCCTGCACGAGAACGGCGTCACCGCCTTCGGCTTCGACCTCAGCCAGGCCATCAAGCCCGGCGACAACCTCATCGCCGTGCGCACCGACAACCGCTGGGACTACCGCGAGCAGGCCACCAACCAGCGCTACCAGTGGGCTGATAAGAACTTCAACGCCAACTACGGCGGCCTGCCCAAGAACCTGCGGCTGCACGTCACCGACAAGCTCTACCAGACGCTACCGCTGTTCTCCAACCTCGGCACTACGGGCGTCTACGTCCATGCGGCCGGCTTCGACCAGAAGAACAGCCGAGCCACCATCACGGCCGAAGCCCAGGTGCGCAACGAGCACGGCCAGCCGCGCCGCTTCGGCTTCGACGTCTCCTTGCGTGACAACACCGGCCGCATCGTCGCCAGCTTCAAGGCGCCAGCGCAGACCATTGCCGCCGGCGCCACCACCACCGTCAGCGCCAAGGCCCCCGTCAGCGACCTGCAGTTCTGGAGCTGGGGCCACGGCGCGCTCTACGACGTGGAGACGACCCTCACCGTCGATGGCAAACCCATCGACAAGGTCGTCACGCCCACGGGCTTCCGCCAGACCGCATTCGCCAACGGCATGGTCACGCTGAACGGCCGCGTCATCCAGCTCAAGGGCTATGCGCAGCGCACATCCAACGAATGGCCCGCCATCGGCCTGTCCGTGCCCGCCTGGCTAAGCGACTACAGCAACGGCCAGATGCTTGCCAGCAACGCCAACTTCGTGCGCTGGATGCACACGTCGCCGTGGAAGCAGGATGTCGAGTCGCTGGACCGCATCGGCCTCATGCAGGCCATGCCCACGGGCGACTCCGAGGCCGACGTGACCGGCCGGCGCTGGGAGCAGCGCATGGAGGCCATGCGCGACGCCATCATCTACTTCCGCAACAGCCCGAGCATCCTGATGTACGAGACGGGCAACCGCGGCGTCAGCGTCGAGCACATGGCGGAGGCGAAGGCCATCCGCGACCGCTACGACCCGCACGGCGGCCGTGCGTCAGGCAGCCGCGAGATGCTGTCGAAAGCGCTGCAGGACGTGGCCGAATACGGCGGCGAGATGCTCTACGTCAACAAGAGCGCGCGCCGGCCCATGTGGGCCACGGAGTACTCGCGCGACGAGGGCGCCCGCAAGTTCTGGGACGAGCTCTCGCCGCCCTTCCACCGCGACGGCGACGGCCCCGAGCACAAGGGCCAGAGCGCCGCCGGCTACAACCGCAACCAGGACTCCCACGCGCTGGAGGACGTGCGCCGCTGGGTGGACTTCTGGCGCGAGCGGCCCGGCACCGGCACGCGCGTGTCTTCGGGCGGCGTCAACATCATCTTCAGCGACAGCAACACCCACCACCGCGGCGCCGAGAACTACCGCCGCAGCGGCGAGGTGGACGCGATGCGCATCCCCAAGGACGGCTTCTTCGCCCACCAGGTGGTGTGGGACGGCTGGGTCGATGTCGAGAAGCCCCGCGCCCATCTGCTGGGCCACTGGAACTACGCGGCGGGCACAGTCAAAACGGTCACCGTCGTCTCCAGCGCCGCTCGTGTGCTGCTGACGCTGAACGGCAAGCCCGTCGGCGCGGCGGAAGCGAGCGAGCCCTTCGTCTTCCGCTTTGATGGTGTGAAGTTCGAGCCCGGCGAGCTGCGTGCGGTCGGCCTGGACAAGAACGGCAACAAGGTCTGCGAGGACGTGCGCATCACGGCCGGCGCACCCGCCGCGCTGAAGCTGAGCGTGCAGACGCATCCGCAAGGCCTGCAGGCCGACGGCGCCGACCTGGCGCTGGTGCAGGTCGAGGTGGTGGACGCCGCCGGCCGCCGCAACCCCGTCGCGCTGGACACGGTGAAGTTCACGCTCGACGGCCCGGCCGAATGGCGTGGCGGCATCGCGCAGGGGCCGGCCAATTTCGTGCTGGCAAGCGAGCTGCCGGTGGAAGGCGGCGTCAACCGAGTGCTGGTGCGCAGCACGACGGAAGCGGGCGTTATCAGGCTGCGCGCCGAGGCGCAAGGCCTGGCGGCGGCAACGGTGGAGCTGCGCTCGCAACCGGTCGCCGTCAGTGGCGGCCTGAGCAAGCGCTTCCCGGCCGATGGCGTCAGCAAGCAATCCACGCGCGGCCCCACGCCCACGACACCGTCGTTCACCGTCAGCCGCGCGGCCGTGGCCGTCACATCGGTTG
>Ga0307515_10020410_pt1 | contig 11822 bp, 14 predicted proteins | sample 17_EM_MG_FD_194513 | JGI IMG/M metagenome (GOLD analysis project Ga0307515, IMG submission 194513) | Populus trichocarpa ectomycorrhiza microbial communities from riparian zone in the Pacific Northwest, United States - 17_EM | ecosystem: Host-associated > Plants > Roots > Unclassified | place...
GGGGGGGGGGGCGAGAGGTTCGCGTAGACTGGGGCTTGGTGAAACGGACCGCTGGATACGTTGTCCATGAGAGCGACCGATGCTCGTCGCAGGAAACAGAGAGTCCCGATTGCTACCGGACATCGTGCAAGCAGCTGCGAGGTATTTTATTCTTCCGTTTTGCCTGTCCCAGTTCAGCCGGTTGTTGAAACGGGCTGTACTTTGGGCGAGAACTCACGTCGAATCAAGTCTGCTCAAGTTACTCTTGCCCACAGATATCGCGTCTTCAGTCGGGTGTAGGGGCGATCTGGGTGCACTGTGGAAACGGAATACCGTGAGGTCGATCGATCCAATCGACGCTTCTTCTCCTTGACCGACAATCCATCCTCCAGCCAGAGCGATTTAATTTCGCTGTTGCATCTATCTTGGAAGAGAAAGGGGATTTCCTGGGTATTTTTCCGCAATATTTGTCCAGAATTTCGGGCGGCGGCCTCACTCCAAGTCCACGGCACAGTCACGGTGGTTTAGGCACCGACCGGCAATTGCCGCGAAAGTTTCTTAAGATCGATTTTGGGTCAACTTCGCCTCTGTGATAACCAGTTCACTCATCGGTCCACTCTTACTCCCTACACGACACCGACATGCCTCCCCAGTCAGCATCCAAGCAAAAGCGCCTAGCAGAAAAGGCCGCCAAACAGGCTGCCAAGCAGAAAGTCGGAGCTTCATCTACCTCAACGTCAACTCCAACGGGATCCGTCAACGGAAGTTCCGTGAATACGCCCCTTACAAGCCTGTCTGCTGCGGGCAGTACCGAGGATCTCAATGCCATGGAGAAACTCAAGCTTGCGACGGAAAGGTAAGCAGATCCATTCCACATATCCAGCTCACCGGTGACCTGCGGTTTCGTAGGAGTGCCGCTGGCGTCTTGGTCTCTGACGCAAAAGGTCGAGATATCAAGATGGATCAATACACACTCTCCTTTCATGGGCGGCTTTTGATTGAAGGAGCTGAGGTTTCCCTGAACTACGGCCAACGATATGGTCTTCTTGGGGAGAATGGTTCCGGAAAGGTACTCTGCTCACTCATGCGTTTCTTCATCTGACCCGGATCTCTCAGTCTACTTTCCTCCAATCAATTGCTGAACGAGATATTGAAATCCCCGAACACATCGATATCTACCTTGTTCGCGGTGAAGCCGAACCTTCAGAAACCAATGCCCTGGATTTTATCATTGCCTCAGCAAAGGAAAAGGTTGCCAAGCTCGAGCAGCGCATTGAGGACCTCTCTGTCGAGGGTGATGAGGCGGGTCTTGATGCCGCTTACGAGGAGTTGGAGGAGTTGGACCCCAGCACTTTCGAGGCTAAGGCTGGGAGTATCCTCCACGGTCTTGGGTTCGACCAGAAGATGATGCAGAAACCGACAAAGGATATGAGCGGTGGCTGGCGTATGCGCGTTGCTCTCGCTCGGGCCCTTTTCGTGAAGCCACACCTGTTGCTCCTCGACGAGCCCACTAACCACTTAGATCTTGAGGCCGTCGTCTGGTTGGAGGCCTACTTGTCAACCTACAATCACATCCTCGTCGTCACCTCGCACTCCCAGGATTTCATGGACACCGTTTGCACAAATATCATGGATCTGACAACGAAGAAGACACTCTTGTATTACGGTGGTAACTATTCAACCTACGTCCGAACGAAGGCGGAGAACGAGGTCAACCAGATGAAGGCCTATCACAAGCAACAGGAAGAAATCGCTCACATCAAGAAGTACCACCCAATCTCGGATCCTCATTTGGGCTTTTGCTGACATCTCCCAGATTTATTGCCTCCGCCGGTACATACGCCAATCTTGTCAAGCAAGCAAAGTCTAAGCAGAAGATCATCGATAAGATGGAGGCTGCTGGTCTGATCGAGAAGGTTGAAATGGTCAAGACCCTTCGCTTCAACTTTGACGATGTCGGAAAACTTCCTCCGCCGATCCTTGCGTTTAACGATGTGGCCTTCTCCTACTCAGGAAGGCCCGAGGATTACCTGTACAAGGGATTGTCTTTCGGTATCGAGTAAGTGTTTCACCCGATCAATCGGGGTAGAGATAACTGATAACGCCCAGTATGGACTCTCGTGTCGCCATCGTCGGACAGAACGGTACTGGCAAGTCCACACTGCTCAACCTGATCATGGGAGCACTTCAACCTGTAGCGGGAACCATTTCCCGGCATGTCAACTTGAAGCTTGCCAAGTATTCACAGCACTCCGCGGACCAACTCCCCTACGACAGGTCACCTCTTGACCACATCCAGTCCTTGTACCACCAAAAGTACCCTGAAAAGGATCTTCAGGCGTGGCGAGGTCAGCTCGGGCGGTTTGGTTTATCGGGAGCCCATCAGATATCGCCAATTTACCAGTTATCCGACGGTCTGCGGAACCGGTACGTGTACCGTATATCCTTGATAAGTGTACTCACCCGTTTATATAGTGTGGTATTCTCCCAATTGGCCATGGAACACCCACACATTCTCCTTCTTGGTGAGCCCACTGGCATCCAACTTCGTAGTTTATAACTAGCTGACGCCCGTCCACAGATGAGCCGACCAACCACTTGGATATGAGTTCCATCGATGCCCTTGCAAGGGCGATCAAGGAATATGAGGGCGGTGTCGTTATCGTATCTCACGATTTCCGTACGTTTCGTCGTCCGTTGCAGGGATCCATCACTCACCCGCCTTCAGGTTTGATCTCCCAAGTCGCCAACGAGCTGTGGGAAGTGAAGAATCGCAAGATCCGCAATCTGACCAAGGAGGACATCAGTATCGTTGATTATAAAAAGATGCTTGTCCGGAACAGTGAGTTTTCTGGCTCACATGAGCTCAACCAGCTGACGGACATCACAGGTTTCGCTGCGTTGGAGAAGGCCAAGCTGTTCAGCAAAACTGCTGCCAAGGGCAAAACATGAATATCCAGGACGAGCCTGCGTTTGCACACGTAGCTTGTTGTACCATGTTATGTCTGTTGTACGGCCGTCATGCCCGTCATGTGTTCAGATTTCATCGCCATAGATTAGATTCAATGCATTAGTACATGGGTTTTACATCAAGAAACGTAGGATTTGTGACGCCCGCGCATCGGTCCCCGAGCTTCCACAACTCTGACTGCTGAGTGGGTCACTCAATCATCATCTTCGAGCTCCTTCATTAGATCTTCGTCGCTCAAAATGAAATCCTATGTGCGGTTCATGAAAAAACCCTGAGGCCCGACGAAGAGAACCCAAAGTGGGACTTACCGCGGAATCAAGACCCTCCATCAATTCCGCCACCAAATCCTGATCCTCATTGGAGGTTTCTTTGAGTCCGACCCAATCCCTCTCTCGCATCTCCGGTAAGCTACACCCGGCGACAGCCAGAGCATCCGCCCCGTCATTCCCAGCATCACCCGAGTGTCCCTTGACGTACTCGAACCGAACCGGTTGACCGGATCGCTGGCGAAATTCGAGGAGGGTGAGGGCGTAATCGATGAGTTCCTTGTTGGTGACGGGTTTGCCTCCTGCGGTTCTCCAACCGTTCTTGCGCCAGTTGAAAGACCATACTGTCAACGCTGTATTGGAGTACTTATTGTCAGCATCAAGTGAGGGCGAGAGGCAGGAAGAACGATCTGCACCTTTTTGAGAATATTGTGAGTCCGTGCGGATGATGAGCGTGTTCGAGTTTCGTGGGACCGTCTCTAGAACGCGTACTATGGCCTGCGATGTGTTAGCCTACACGTTGGATCGGGGTCTTGAAGTGTGGCTGAGTACGCACGATCAACTCCGCTCTGTTATTTGTCTGAGAACCGGGGCATCTCTCAGATAGATTCCTGAACCCGATCAGGTTCGCTGGGACGGGGAAGGAGGGTGGGAATACCGTACCTTGGATCGTGGGGTCCCCACCACACACCGATACCAGCCGTCGCACCGTACGCACCGTTTCCCTTGCATGCACCGTCTGAATACACGATATCGACGGTAGTGTTCTTGGGAGCGGCGATCCTCAGCGGTTGAACTGGTCCTGGCATGGGAGTGGTCACGGTCCTAGAGGTGGGTCGAGGCAATGGCTTGGGGACATGAATCGGAGAAGGAATCGATGGTGCGCAAGTGGCGGCAGTGCTGCTCGTGCTTGTGAAAATGATACTGGGGGGCGATACAGTAGATTTTGTGGGTGTAGCAGTCGTAGTTTGTGGGTTTACGGAGCGTTGCGGAAGGTTAGATCTGAACCACTGTTCCGCTTCGGGTAGCGTCTTGAATTTTTTGAACTTGGCTCCAGGGAATCCCTGGACGTACGACTGGGTTTCATCCCTACACACACGCGATATTCAGCCACGGTTCCAAAACACCCTCGTACCGCGCCGCGATCGCCTGAACGGATCCCAAGCGATCGCTCCTCAAACGCGACATGAAACAACTTAGGAGGCGTACCAATTTGTGAACACGCCAACCTCGCGCCCCTTGCACACGGCGTAGAAACCCGTAGCCACCTTGGGCATCGCAGAGAGATTAGTTTCTAACCAAGAAGAGTATTTGGCAACCCTTAGCGCGACACGAGTCGCTTTGAACGCCTTCAACGTGGTGATGGATCGGCTCAACGCGCGGGTGATTATGAGCATCACGTGTCCGAGAATTCACTTATGAACCACCGGACCGGTCAGCCGGGTTGAAGCCGTGTGGCACCACAGTCGGGCCGGCGAACGGGTGCATCCCACGACGTCCGGCTTAGTCGGTAGTACCTAAGTATATGCGCTCCTGCGCATCCCCTGAAGCAAGCACGGTGGCGGACCCAGCGAAGCCCAGGGGTGTGCAGGCGGAGATATAGGCTATCTCATCGGGAATTTGCAGCTCTCTGGATCTTCCTCAGCCCACTTCTCAAAAGCCCATATAGGATCGACGGCTGGATTAGAGGGGCACCGGTTTGGTGTTTGCAGAAACCTCTGTTATCAAATACAGCGGAGTAATCATAGGTCGTGTTTATCGAAGAGTGCGATAGACGGATATCTGGAGATATAGTACAGTGCTGGGAGCACAAAAGGGAATCAAGACGAGAGTTATCTAAAATCTAGAGTATTGGTCGTCGTTCAACCTAAACTCTCGAACCACCTTTCTGAGAATCCGCGGTAACTCTGGCCTCATGTGATAGGAACCGATGATCATGAGTGAGCGAAGTTGGTTTCCAGAGGACGCGCGGCAGTCCAGGAAGGTCGTGAGTGGGCTCCAATCATCACCATCCACGACCATCCAGTCCAAAAGGAGATGTTGGAGAGAAGGGAAGATCTCGCCATCCTTATCAAGGTCTGACTTTGGAAATGCGGCGGGCAGAGGTGTTCTCTCGAAATGTACTGACTTTAGGTTCGGCAATTGAGCGGATAAGTCCTTCATGACCACGGGTTTACGATATCCGCGGAAGTAGACGACCTCTTCCCGTGGAATGTGTGCGATAAGATCGAGGGAAACTTTCTCCTGTAGGTCCTTGAAAGGTGTTTGATCTAGCTCGATGCTGATCACGGTAAACGGGTTCATCCATGCCGGCTCTAGTGCAGAGAGGTCGATCCCGCCTGCGTCGCCAACATGGAGTACGATGTGATTCTCGGAAGAAAGGAAAAGTCCCAGTCCGTTTTGAGACCTTCCACGGCGTCGAAGGTAGTCCCGAAGGCACGGTCCGATGATTTGTGAAATATCCGAGACCTTACAGCCCTCGAGACTGACGGTTAGATTATCCATAATGCTGGGGTGGTCCAATTGTTGGAGAAGTTCGATGACGTGTCGCGCTGAGTCTCCGGCCAACTCGAGTTCCCTCAGGTGATGGAGTGGCACTCGAAAGGAGGACCCGCCACCACCGTCACCAAGGAACCCACACCCATAGAGCCCCACTTTCTGAAGGGTGGGTTTAGAGGCAAGCATTGAGAGCAATTGGGACGTGGTTGTGGTGGGTGAGGTGTCGCTGAAGCCAAGTGATAGGGTTGTGAGGACGGGAGTTCGCGAAATTATGAGGTCCCACGATGAGATCGTATAGTTGAAGAGCTCGAGACGTTGCAGTTTTGGAAAACGGTAGTGGGCGAAGAAGTCCGAGATGTCGATTGATCCATCCATACCATCATCCCGTAGAATGAGCGACTCCACGCTGTTAGAACGAATCCCCTCGCGGCCGGTAATCAACAGGAAAATTATAGAGCTTAGAAGTGCTGGATTTTCTGCATTGAGATGGATACGCCGTATGGTGTCCCGCGCGGCACAATCCCGGAGTGTATTTCGTAGAGTGTCACCGAGAACGTCACCGAAAATGTCATAGAGAACATCCTCTGCAAAGCACGTCCCGTCCAGCACGAGATCGAGTGGGGAAGTTGTTGGATGTCGAGGGCACCGTTTCGCCCAATCCTGCAAACTGTTGCCCCAGAAACTGCAAAGCTCTGGAGTGTGAGAGGCGACCTCGAACCAGTGACGGCAAACGAGCAGGAAGTTGTGGGATCTCTCCTCCAACCCGCCAAAGTCCCCCTCGAGGATGACGTTCCGTTGGAAAATATCCCCGAGTACTTCGGGCGGGAGTGTGGATATGTTCAACAACGAATTCCGAGCGGTTTTGAGCTTTACGATGGCCATCTCGTGCTCTCTGATGACAATCTCGTGCTCTCCGACGACCATCTCGCGCCCTCTGATGACCATCTCGTGCCCTCTGATCTGTTCCTCCAAAGCCCGTATGGATTCGATATTGGTTTCGCCCCTCAGCCTGTTCTCCAACCGGGTTAGGTCGTGGTACACCCTAGGTGACATGTCTGCTTACATTGTGCAGTCTCGTATATCCGGCTCGCCGCTGTTGACAGGAGCCGATGGTGGCATCGCGTCTTGATCGTAGTTTGTCACTGGAGGGATTGAAGGCGATCGTCTGACTGCACCAGTGAAATTCCAAATCACAGTTCGACACTCGGTACTACAGGTGCAGAATGGTCCGCGAGCGCTCCTGCATCCTGTCTCGGATGCAGTCCCGCTCTCCCCGCTGGTTCTTCTCGCCCGGAAGCTTGGCTTTGGATTGTCCGCGGTGTTCGAAGGAGACGTGCTATAGGTGCCCATCGGCATGTAAGCTGTCCAACCTCTGGGTGGGATATACTCTAGTACAAAAACCTACGAGATACAGCATAAAGAGGAGAAAAACAAAGAGGGGAAGAGAAAAAGCTTCCTCTGAGTCATATCCACCATTCCAGATTCATCGGAGGTAGAGCCTCTTGAGCGACCGGAGGCACTGAGCCTCCGCGAGAGCTGCGATTCCATCGAGAACTGTTTGGCCGACGTTTGTCAGGCGGATTTCTTCGATTATTGGTGCTCTGCGTAGTGGTCATATTCCACCCAGAACGCTGACAGACTCTTCAATCCGGCCGTGGAAATCCATGGGCTTGAGAGGTCCCTGTTCCTGGGGTTTCCTGATCCGAGATTTGCGAGGAGTTTGAAGACCCGTGAGGAATAGCCGCTGTAAACGAACAGCACCGAGTCTTTCTCTGGTGGACATAGAATCTGGACTTGACATCTACCAAGATGGAGTGTTTCGGGTGGAGGATTTACGTCTGACCCAACGATTTGGCACAAATGCGCAAAATGAGGACCAGAGAGTTTACTCGTAGGGGGCTAGCGGCAGGGGGAGTGGCCAGTGAAGCCATGCTAGTATAGAGGCGTTCCCGCCGCGTTTTGCCATACTATGGTGCCGTCTGGTGGGGATCATCATGACGGTCAATGCAAAGGTCCGAGTATTGAGTGATCCAGAAAAGCAGTCCACGAGCGAAGGTATGACATTCGACGTTTGAGGTAGGGCATTTCGGCGACGAATCTTTGAAAGTTCGGAGTCAAACGCAGCGAGAGTGGGACACTTTATTATGAGTTTATGGTATCCGAACACAACAAATGGGGGAAATAACAGATAAAATGTGTCTATGTCCAAACAATAATCTACAAATCAGAAAACAATAACCGTCAGCGTCTTCGTCGTCTGAACGTCGAAATCTCCGGATGAGTCGATCGAGAACTACCACAGGAGGATGTTGTGGTTTGTTGAGGAAAGAAGGATACCCGAGACGATTGGGAGTTGTACTGGGTTCGTGGGTTGTCGAAGAAGGGGTATATAACGAGTTTGCAGGACCAGTGCGACGGCAGGGGGGAAGGGGGCGGAGAGTTCATTCGATCACAGCCCACTTTTTTCTCCAACGGCACGATCATGGTCAGTCCTGCCCGATTCGCCATTCATCCGCCGCCTGAGCAGTGACTTCGACACCCACCCCCTCTAGCTGCCGAATGGATGGCTCGGCAAAACTTGGAATCCCTTCCTGCCACATCCATCGAAGATCTAGCCTCCTCAAAGGCAGACACGTCCCCGCCCGACTGACCCCGACCCAGGTGGCATCCTCGAAAACATTTCTATCGACATCTTCCAACCGAATATACTCCAATCCTGTCAACATCGTCAAGAATGGGAGCAACGAGGAACGGGCGGCTTTTGTCCAAACGATCCTCAGTCGTTTCACCCCACCCATGGAGATAAAGGGTATAGATGGCATGTCGCCCTCGTCCCTGGGAGCTGCAGAACCTAGTTCGCAGAGATCTTCGAAGATTCCCTGCGACTCCTGGAACCAAGATCGGGTTCGTGTTTGACGGTCACTCCAATAACCAAAGCCAGATTCGGTGTCTATGAGGGTGAGATTTTCCAATGTGTTCCCGATTTGGAACATCTGAAGGAAAAGTCCACCCAGATTAGCGTTCTTCCAACCAAAGGTGAACTCCTTTAACGCAGGTAGATGAACGATGGGGATCTCGAGGTGTCCACCAGCGGGGGGAGCAGGTCCCGTGTGGTGTTCCGGATAGAATCCGGAGACGTCCAAGTACTCGAGGCGAGGCGAGGAGGAGATCATTGCCGCGAACTGCTCGAAAGATGGTCCAACGTCGTAGGTGAGGTTATTCATCTCCAACTTGCGGAGATTCTGATAACTACCAGAGGCGTCGTCCCAGTCAACGTGGACAGCGGACAGTGATAGGTCGCGAAGCTTGGGCAACGAAGCGCTCCGACCGAATAGGGTCATCGGTCCAACGAGCGGTCGGGGGTCGAAGGAGATATTCCGCATACCAAAGATGGTACCCTGCCTTTCCATCGATATCGACTCCAGCGATGGGAGGTGCATGAACGTCCAGTCTTCCATAAGTTTGTACAACGGAAGCCAAGTGTCTGACGCGACCTTGATGGATTTCCAGCGGTTCTCCGTACCCCTCAGCACGGCCATGATGCCTTGGACCCAGATGGTTTCATTGGTAGGGATATTGCCGTCCGTGTCGTAGCGAGGCTCATCCCCATCCCAGTTTGGATCGCAGAAATCGATGGATACGTCGATCATTTCGAGTTTGGAGGCGTGGACCCGCTTGAGTGTGGTAGTGAGGTGGTGGTCGGTGAAGGGGAAGGAGATATTGATCTTGGTCCACAGCTGCGGTGTGCCATTCGCGACTATGTTCCAGTACTTTCCGACGAGGCACAAATCTGCTACGCCTTGACCGAGGACTTCCGGGTAAGACTCGGCGTAAGTCTTGAAGATCCCTGACAACACCTCGATGGGGAGCTTGGTGATTGGGGCGGATTGAATGGCAAGGGTACCGAAGGTGAGGTTGTGTTGATTCACTTGCGACATCTTTGCTGAGGCTTCAACGACCGTCAGGAAGAGGTTTCTAAGGTGGCACACGAGATGAATACGCACCGAGGGGTGGGTTAGAAACTGGTTTATTGGGAGTGGAGGTGAAGGTTTTGAAAGCAGAGTAAGGTGGGATGAGAGGACTCGATTGTTGGCTGTACTTTTCGCAAATCTCCCCCCATTTATAGACTTTCCTTGTCGCCTGTCGTTCCCGGCAGTGAGAATGGCACGGCAAGGATAAAGGGGCCACCTACGGCCACCATGCTTCGCATCAAGTCCCCCTTAGTCACGAATGGTTACCAGTCGTGGTGCAGAGGCCCTTTTACTGGGCACGGCTACAAATTGTCCAAGTCCGTGGCACTGGTGTGTGCGAGTGGCTATCTGAACACATCAGAATAGACCGATGTGATTCGATCAAGGGTGGTCATGGCCAAATGGAGCAAAAGTGGAATTCTCGTGGGCTCAAATCACGAAAATGTGTTTTCCGGTCAAGTCTAGATGCGGTTGCACATTAAGCGAGGGCAAGGCTACGGAATAGTACACCCCAACGAAATACGATCTAAACAAACGTCACTGTTGATCCAACTCCCCGACCCCAGCCAGCGCGAGTTTCCTGAACTCTGAGGCCTCCTGCAAAAACCCCCGAGGATCGCGACACTCCTTCTCGGCCGTCAACTCCTGCCAAACCTTCACCGGGAGCGAGGTTGTAGTATCCGATATCCTCATGCCCTCGAACAGCGATGCCTCCTCGTCGGATACCAATGCTGTGCCATATCCTTGGCGATCCAGTTCCGCGCGATCGCTCATGGCAAAGGTCTAGAAATGGTGGAGATCATTCTCGTCGAGTCCGTATTCAATCGCGGAGTGGTAGATGCGCGTCGGGGCAATCCTTGTTCCAAGCACCGTATACTGGTAGCATCCAGTCCAAGGGAACGGCCTGGGACACAGTGGTGGGCGGTGGTTCGTGTTCCCCCTCTCAGTAGGGTCGATCGGCACCGTGAACAAGTCGCGCGTCATGCTGCTTCCTGACCCTGGAGGGAGAGACCTGCTCAGGAATGCGACGACATACTCATGCACGTCCGAATCACTCTCGGCCGAAAGATCCCAAGACAAGACCGACGTAGCTCTTTGTGGGGAACACCAGGCAGCGATCGAGTAAGTCGGAGTTCTCAGGGACGAGAAGTTGATTTGCGAGCTCTCGTTTATCAAGTTGGAAGAGGATGAATGACCCAGGGCGGAGAAACGTCCATGGATTTCGGATTTGAGATGGGGGGATGGCGGGGGCGAAGTCGGTGCGGTCTGAAAGCGTAGGGGCAGGACTCCAGGCTCGTTGCCATTCACTATATCCGTCGAGAACGGCACCGGCGGTTGGGCAACCAGGGGATATTTGACCGTTTCGAGTTACTAGGACGTCGGCGTCACCGGGAGTGTCGGGAATCATCGGACCCTGTCTCGTTAAGAGGGGTGGAAAGAGGGTATAAGGTGTTGGGTGTATAAGGCTTTTTGATTATATATCGCCCATGGTCACAGCCATGGGCTCGATCGTTGTCTGAAAAAACAAACAAACAAGGCGTTGGGTCGTTGTATTCCGCGACGCGCAACGGGTCAAAGTACCTCCTGACCACGGCGTAAGCCGCACGTGCTCGGACCCGAGATGAAGGCTGGTAATAGCATGTCATCCTGCTTTAACAAGAGAAAGAGATGAGGAAACGAGCCTGTCCAGATGTACGAGGTTTTTACAACCTTCAAACGCCCGCTCCCCACGAATCGAGGAAAAAGCAAGTCAAACAAGTCCGTTGAAGGATTCCCACAAACGTGCAAGTCGAGTTGTACCCTCCACCCGTTGTTCAAAGTCCGTTCGGCCAACCGGGTAATAGCTTCGTCGAATTCATCCCAGACTTTGGATTCGATAGCGGACTGCAGCCGCGTGTCAACGACCGGGTCAACGAACCCAATGGAGATCCGCTGAATGTGTTTGGAGGTTATGCTCGAAACGATGCCCGTGAGATCGTGCCTTGGATGTTCCATCGACTTCTTGACCTGCGTTACCTCGCCGAGCACTTTGCACTCCTCAAAGGAAATGTCGCGTATTTTCTGACCTGAGAAGAGTTAGATCAGCAGGTTGAGATATTGGGTCCTTGCTCACCATAATCCATGGATACGGATCGA